>Ga0081540_1004194_pt1 | contig 11083 bp, 11 predicted proteins | sample TabmetS2T1R1_FD_71024 | JGI IMG/M metagenome (GOLD analysis project Ga0081540, IMG submission 71024) | Tabebuia heterophylla rhizosphere microbial communities from the University of Puerto Rico - S2T1R1 | ecosystem: Host-associated > Plants > Roots > Rhizosphere ... | reverse complement strand
CAGCTCGTCGCGTGAGCGCGCCGGGATGGGGGAGGAGGGGGACATGCTCGGCGCGCCCTCTCATGATGCAACTCCCTGCCGGTTGTCCACTTGCCGCGCGCGGGGCTGGCCAGCACACTCCCCCGCCCCGTGACGTCCTCGAGCATCGACTTCTGGTTCGACCTCGCGAGCCCCTATTCGGCGCTGGCTGCGCTCCGCATCGCGGACGTCGCGCACGGGCTCGAGGTCCGCTGGCATCCGTTCCTCCTCGGGCCGATCTTCAAGGCGCAGGGCTGGGACGACTCCCCGTTCAACCTCTTTCCCTCCAAGGGCCGCTGGATGTGGCGCGACGTTCCCCGGCGCGCCGCCCGTCGGGGACTTGCCTTCCGCCAGCCGAGCCGCTTCCCCAGGCACTCGGTGCTCGCCAGCCGCGTGGCGCTGGTGGCGCTCGACGAGGGCTGGGGCGAGGACTGCGTCCGGGCCACCTACCGGGCCGAGTTCGGCGGCGACGCCGACATCGCGGACCCCGGGGTGATGGCCGGCATCGTCACCCAGCTCGGCCGGGACGGACCCGGGGTCGTCTCCAGCGCTCAGACGCAGCCGGTCAAGGACAGCCTCCGCGCGAACACCGACCAGGCGTCCCGGCGGGGCATCTTCGGCGCCCCCACCTTCCTCGTCGATGGCGAGCTCTTCTGGGGAGACGACCGCCTGGAGGACGCGGTGGACTGGGCGCGGGGCATCCGCCCGGGCTAAGGGGCGAGGTCGATGCGGAGCTCCGCCGGGAAGGTCGTCGCCTGCGCCGTGGGGTCCGTCGCGGTGTGGTTCCTGACCATCGCCGTGGGCTTCTCGTCCCGCCGGAACCTGCCGGATACCGTGGGGAAGGCCGTCTTCGAGGTGGTGTGGCTGACCTTCCCCGGCCTGGTGGTCGGGGCGTTCTGGGCCTCGCGCGGACCCGGTGGGCGCTTACCGCTCTTCACCGCGCTCCTGACGGCGACGGCGCTCGTCTGGTCGGCGCACGACTTCGACCTCCAGTCCGACCCGCTCGCCGCCCTGACCATCGTCTTCGCCCCCCTGATCGTCGCCGGTGTGGCCCTCGGGGGCATCGTCCTGACCCTCGGGGTGGCCTACCTCCGGCGCCGGTGGGGCGGCCCCCACGCTTCACCTTGACCGTCCTCGGACAGTCCACCTACAAGCACCCGGCCTGTTCCCTGGAAGTCACGAGGTTTCCCCCATGCGCTCCTCCTCCCTGGCCGCAGTCCTGACCAGCTGTGCCCTCGCCCTCGTCGGCTGCGAGAAGAAGGAGTCCGCGCCCAGCTCGGCGTCGGGCGGGACCGCGGCCGCCCCGGCTCCGGGTGGGACGCCCGGCGTCTCCGGAGACACCATCCTCCTCGGTGAGGTGGGCTCGCTCACCGGCTCCGAGGCCACCTTCGGCATCTCCACCCGGAACGCCATCGAGCTGGCGATCAACGAGGTGAACGCCGCCGGAGGGGTGAAGGGCAAGAAGATCGAGGTCCGGGTCTACGACAACCAGAGCAAGCCCGAGGAGGCGGCCAACGCCGCCAACCGCCTCATCAACCAGGACAACGTCCTGCTCATCCTCGGCGAGGTGGCGAGCACGAACTCCATCGCCATGGCCACCAAGGCGCAGCCGGCCAAGGTGCCGATGATCTCCAACGCCTCCACCAACCCCAAGGTCACGCAGATCGGCGACTACATCTTCCGCGTCTGCTTCATCGACCCCTTCCAGGGTTACGTGATGGCGAAGTTCGCCCACGACAACCTCAAGATCAACAAGGTGGCGGTGCTCCGCGACCTGGGCTCCGACTACAGCCAGGGCCTCGCGGACGTCTTCGAGCGGAAGTTCACCGAGATGGGCGGGAAGATCGTCGCCGGCGAGACCTACACCAAGGGGAGCACCGACTTCCGCAGTCAGCTGACCGCCATCAAGCGCGCCGCGCCCGACGCCATCTACATTCCCGGGTACTACAACGACATCGGCCTCATCGCGCGGCAGGCGCGCGAGCTGGGCATCACTGCGAAGCTGATGGGCGGCGACGGCTGGGACAGCGAGAAGCTGTTCGAGCTCGGTGGCTCGGCGGTGGAGGGCAGCTACTTCAGCAACCACTACAGCCCGGACGACCCGAGCCCACGGGTCCAGAAGTTCATCGCCTCCTACAAGAAGGCGTACGGCTCGGTGCCCGACTCGCTCGCCGCGCTGGGGTACGACGCGGCGATGGTGGCGGTGGATGCCATCAAGCGCGCTCCCAGCTTCGACCGCGCGGCGATCCGTGACGCCATCGCACAGACCAAGAACTACCATGGGGTGACCGGAAGCATCACCCTGGACGACAAGCGCAACGCCACGAAGTCCGCGGTGGTACTCGAGGTCGAGAAGGGCAAGACGAAGTACGTGGACACGATCGCCCCCTGATGTCGGACTTCACGCAGCACCTCATCAACGGGGTCGCCGCCGGTACCATCTACGCCCTGGTCGCTCTCGGCTACACGATGGTGTACGGGGTGCTGAAGCTCATCAACTTCGCCCACGGCGACGTGATGATGGTGGGGACGTTCCTCGGGTACGCGGTGGCCCAGAAGCTGGGCTACGAGCATCAGTCGTCGCTCTGGGGCGTCCTCCTCATCTTCCTCGCGGCGATGGCGGGGTGTGCGGTGCTGGGCTTCGTCATCGAGCGGTTCGCCTACCGGCCGCTCCGGGACAAGCCGCGGCTCACGGCGCTGATCACCGCGATCGGCATCTCCTTCACCCTCTCCTACGGGTTCCAGCTGGACTTCGGGCCGCTGCCCGGAGCCGCCCCGCGGGCCTTCCCGGAGATCATCACCCCTCGCGAGTGGCTGATCATCGGCGACCGGGCGGTGGTCATCTGGAACTGGCAGGTCATCAGCCTGGCGATCGCCATCTTCCTGATGCTGATGCTGCAGGGCCTGGTGTACCGGACCCGGTTCGGCCGGGCGATGCGGGCGGTCTCGTTCGACCACCGGACCGCGGCGCTGATGGGCATCCCGGTGGACCGGATCATCGCCCTGACCTTCATGCTCGGGAGCGCGCTGGCCGCCGGGGCGGGCATCCTCTACGCCATCAAGGACACCGCCATCCAGCCGCTGATGGGGCTCTACGTGGGCCTCAAGGCCTTCGTCGCCGCGGTGATCGGCGGCATCGGCAACGTCCCCGGCGCGGTGGTGGGAGGTCTGCTCCTCGGGCTGGTGGAGGAGTTCGTCGTCGGCTACTCGTCCAGCAGCTGGCGTGACGCCGTTGCCTTCGGGTTCCTGATCGTCGTCCTGCTCGTCCGTCCGGGTGGGCTCTTCGGCCGCGTCGCGGCGGAGAAGGTGTAGCGATGCCGGCCTGGCTCCGCGGACTGGTGCCGGTGCTGATCGCCATCGCGGTCCTGGCGGTCGTCCAGGTCGTCGTCGGAGACTCCCCGTTCTTCGTCTACCTGGCGTCCATCGTCGGGGTGAACGTCATCCTCGCGGTGTCGCTGAACATCGTGAACGGCATGACCGGGCAGTTCTCCATCGGTCACGCCGGGTTCATGGCGGTGGGCGCGTACACCGCGGGCAAGCTGAGCCTGCTGATCAAGGACGTCGCCATCGCCGGGCTGCCCACCGTGGTCTCGGACCAGGTGCAGTTCGTGGGCACGCTTCTCGCCGGGGGCCTCGCCGCGGCCATCTGTGGCTTCATCGTCGGCCTGCCGTCGCTGCGGCTGCGCGGCGACTACCTGGCGATCGTGACCCTCGGCTTCGGGGAGATCATCCGGGTCATCGTCCAGAACCTGGACGTGTTCGGGCGGGCGCTGGGGCTCTCCGGCATCCCGCAGACCTCGAGCCTGTTCGCGGTCTGGTTCTGCGTCTTCCTGGTGGTGCTCGTCGCGCGGCGCATCGTCGGGAGCACCCACGGCCGGAGCCTCTGGGCCATCCGCGAGGACGAGGTCGCCGCCGAGGCCATGGGGGTGAACACGACCGGTTACAAGGTCCGGGCCTTCGTCATCTCCTCGTTCTGGGCCGGGGTCGCCGGCGGCCTGTTTGCCCACTTCGTGCCGATCATCAACCCGGGCTCGTTCACCTTCGTGAAGAGCATCGAGGTGGTGGTGATGGTGGTGGCCGGAGGACTGGGGAGCACGACCGGGGCGATCGTCGCCGCGATCTTCCTCACCCTCCTGCCCGAGGCGCTGCGGTCGCTCTTCCTCCAGCTCGGAGGTCTGGGCACCGGAGCGTCGCTGGCGCAGAAGGTGGACCAGATCCGCATGCCGATCTACGGGATGCTCCTGGTCATCCTGATGCTGGTGCGGCCGCAGGGGCTGTTCGGCACGCGGGAGATCTGGGACGTGCTGCCGCGGTGGTGGCCCGGGGCGCGCAAGGGGATCACGTGAGCGACGCGGTCCTCCTCGATGCGGTGGGCGTGGGCATCGAGTTCGGAGGCCTGCGGGCGCTCCATGGCTTCGATCTCAAGATCCGCCAGGGGGACCTCAAGGGGCTCATCGGGCCGAACGGGGCGGGGAAGACCACCGCCTTCAACCTCCTGACCGGGGTCTACGTCCCCACGCACGGAGACATCCGGGTGTGCGGCGAGCGGGTCAACGGCCGGCAGCCGCACCAGATCAACCAGCTGGGCCTGGCGCGCACCTTCCAGAACATCCGGCTGTTCCGGGCGCTGACCGCCCTGGACAACGTGCGGGTCGCCTGTCTCTCCGACGAACGTCCCCTCTTCGCCCGCGAGCGGATCGACGAGCTGCGGCGACGGTCGGCCGGACGGAGCCCGGTGGCCGGCGCAATGGACGCGCTCAACAACTACGTGGACTGGTGGCGCGCGCTGCTCCTCACCCCGGGTTTCCAGGCCGAGGAACGGGAGATCACCCGTCGTGCCGAGGAGCTCCTCAAGGTGATGGGGCTCTCGCACCGCCGCGACGAGGAGGCTCGCAACCTGCCCTACGGCGAGCAGCGGCGGCTGGAGATTGCCCGCGCGCTGGGGACTCGCCCCAGGGTCCTGCTCCTGGACGAGCCGGCGGCCGGGATGAACACCCGGGAGAAGGCCGATCTGATGGTGCTGATCCGCCAGCTCCGGGACCAGTTCTCCCTCGGCATCCTGGTCATCGAGCACGACATGAAGCTGGTGATGGGCATCTGCGAGGACATCACCGTGCTCGACCACGGGGTCACCATCGCCTGCGGCGCGCCGGAGCGGGTGCGGCAGGACCCGAAGGTCATCGAGGCCTACCTCGGGGACAGCTACCTCGCCGCGCACGGGATGCCGGTCCCACCGCGGTCGCCCACGACGGAGACGCCGGCGACATGAGCGCGCCGGCCACGCTCGGGGCCCGCGAGTCGCGGGAGCAGTTGCTCGACGTGAAGGAGCTGCACGTCTCCTACGGGGCGATCACCGCGCTGCGCGGCGTGTCCCTGAACGTGGGCCGGGGCGAGGTGGTGGCGCTCATCGGTGCCAACGGGGCGGGGAAGACGAGCACGCTCCGGGCGATCTCCGGGATGCTGAAGCCTCGGTCGGGACACATCCGCCTCGCCGGGCACGAGATCCAGGGGATGAAGTCCAACCTCCTGGTCCCGAAGGGCATGGCCCACGCTCCCGAGGGGCGGGGCATCTTCCTGAACCTCACGGTGATGGAAAATCTGGAGCTCGGGGCCTACCTCCGGAGGGACGCGCCGGAGATCAAGCAGGACCTGGACTACGTCTTCGGTCTCTTCCCCCGGCTCCGGGAGCGCATGAAGCAGCAGGCCGGGACGCTCTCCGGCGGCGAGCAGCAGATGCTCTCCATCAGCCGTGCGTTGATGAGCCGCCCGAAGCTCCTCCTCCTGGACGAGCCGTCGCTCGGGCTCGCGCCGCAGGTGGTGGAGACCATCTTTCGGATCCTCCGCGAGGTGAACGGCCGCGGGGTCAGCATCCTCCTCGTGGAGCAGAACGCGCACCTCGCGCTGAACCTCGCTCACTTCGGCTACGTGCTGGAGACCGGCGAGGTGGTCATGCAGGGCGAGGGGAAGGCGCTGCTGGCCGCGCCGGAGATCCGCAAGGCGTATCTCGGCGAGTGAGCCGCGTCAGTTGAACGTCGCGGTGAAGGTCAGCCCCGGTCCCACGGTGCTCACGGTCGAGAACCCGTTGCCCCCGTTGACCGCGAAGATCAGCTCGGCCGCAATGCCGAGGCCCCAGTGGTCTCCCACCCACCACTCCTTGCCGACCGCGAACTTGAAACCGGGTCCGTAGTTGCTGCTCACGGAAACGTTCCCCGTCTCGATCGAGAACCGGGCGATTCCTGGAGCGAAGGAGATGAAGACGTTCGCCGGCATGAAGTAGTGAACCACCGCCAGCGAGTACCCGTAGACGAAGAGGGTGCGGTTTCCGGTGCTCGTGGTGAACCCGCCCCAGACCTCTCCGGCGAGGATCCAGTTCTCGGCCACCGCGCCGCCCACGGCGAGCCCCAGCGGAACGGACAGCCCGGAGATCGGCGCCGGACCCTCGGACTGCTGATTTGGGCTGCTCAGGTATCCGAGTCCGACATCGGCCCGGAAGAAGAAGCCGAGGTGCCGGTGCACCGTCGAGTCTGCGGGGAGGGGCTCCTCCGCCGGGGCTGCGCCGGGCAGCATCAGGAGCACGAGGACGGCCAGAGCGCGCATCGTTTCCCCCCTCGAGGCGTGTGGCCCCGGGAGCGTACCTCGACCTGGCTCCGTTCCGAAAACGACCGCGCCCACCGCCGCCCGGGATGGGCAGGGTGGGCGCGTGTGCCGGCTCGGGCGCCGGCGTCCCCGTACGAACGGGGACTAGTTCACCTTGACGCTGACGCTCTTCGGCTTCGCCTCTGCCCGCTTGGGGACGAAGACGCGAAGCACGCCGTTCTTCTGCTCGGCGGTGGCCTTGTCGGCCTCGAGGGTGGCGGGGAGGGTGAAGCTCCGGGCGAACACGCCGTGGCTGCGCTCGATCCGGTGATAGCCCTCACGCTTGTCCTCGCGCTCCAGCTTCCGCTGGCCGCGGACGGTCAGCACGCCGTCCTCCAGACGAACGTCCACGTCCTTCGCGTCCACCTCGGGGAGGTCGAACTTGAAGGTCACGCCCTCGACGTCCTCGAAGACGTCGACCGCGGGGGTCCATCCGTAAGACTCACCATTCCGGGTGATGGCGAGGCTGCCCTCGAACAGCCGGTTCACTTCGTCCTGCAGACGCGCGAAATCGCGCGCCGGGTTCCAGCGCTGAATGCTCATGGTTCGTTCCTGTGATTGAGGGGCGTGCCGGAGCACGCCGGAGTCGATGACACGGCGAACGTAAAGCGGCGATCCTGACCGTCAAGGCGCGCCGGAGACTGCCGATCCAGCAGGACCGTCGCGGACTTCCACGCGTTCAATGTGAACGCACCGAGCAGGCGCGTCAGCCCGGCAACGTCCAGCGAGCGAGCGCGGTGTGCACCGCGCCGCGGGCCAGTGTCTCGCTCTTGAACAGCGCGACCTCGCGAAGCACGAAGGTCCCCTCGAGCCCCTTCGTCAGCGCCGAGCGGCAGCGCCCGAGCAGGACGTCACCGCGCGCCGAGCGGGAGCGGGCCACGGTGAGGTGCGGGCGGAACGGCCGCTCCGCCTCGAGCGGCACCAGCGGTTCCGCCGTCCGTCGCGCGTCGGCGACGAGGGCCTGTAGCCCCTGGACGTCGCCGGTCAGCGTGGTGGCCAGTACCCTCGGTGAGCGGGACGGTCCGAAGGTCTCCATGCCGGCGAGGGCGAGGCTCAGCGCCCGATGCTTGCCGCAGACCGCGCCGAAGCCGGCCTGCAGCGGGAGGATCGCCGCGTCGGCGACGGAGCCGAGGAAGACCAATGTGAGATGCAGGCTCTCCGGCGGCAGCCACCGCGCCTGTGGCGTCGCGGCACGCACCGGCTCGAGCTGCGCGTGCAGCGACTGCTTGACCGCGTCCGGGACGATGCCGGCGAGGAACAGGCGCACGCCGCCGGAGCCTAGCGCCGAAACCGCCTGGGTGGTCTCGACGCCGCCCCCGGAGCCCGCTCAGCGGCTTGCGGGGGTCGCCATCCCGGCGGCCTGCGGCTCGACGTGGCTCGCGAAGGGGGTGATCTCCAGCGCGGAGTGAATCTCGTCCGGGTAGAACAGCGCCCCATCCTTCACCACCAGTCGCCCCTTCCGGATGGCGTGGATGTCGGTGAGCGGGTCTCCGTCGACGAGGTAGAGCGCGGCCCGCTTGCCCACCGCAATGGTCCCCAGCTCCGACTCGCGCCCGAGGAAGCGGGCGCCTCCCAGCGTCGCGGCCTTGAGCGCGTCGACCGGCGTGAGGCCCGCGGTGACCCAGGACTCGAGCTCCCCGTGGAGCACCAGGCCGGCGACCTCGTCGGTCCCGGGCACCAGCGGAATGCCCTCGCGGTGCAAGGTCACCAGGATCTGCTCGAGCTTCTTCCAGCTCGCGTCGTAGCGGGCGTACTGCTCGGGCTTCACGTCGAGGACCAGCGTCCTCCGGTCGCGCTGGACCGCCGCGGGCACGTGGTCGATCCACGGGGCGTCGGTGGGAGAGCCCTGGCCGGGACGGCCCACGAAGAGAGGCGCAAAGGTGGCCATCGTCGGCTCGAGCGTCGTCTTCCGGTCCTTCATCAGCTGCACCAGCCGGCGGAAGTCCGCTCCCTGGAGGTCCAGGTCCGCCAGCCGCTCACCGATGACGGTGAAGCGGACCGGGGTGCGCGGGTCCTCGCCCGGCTCGAGCACGAACATCAGCACCAGCTGGTTGATGTGGTTGATCTCGTCGTAGCCGTCGCGGATGGCCTGGTCGGAGGTCATGAACGCCGGCACGTGTCCCGAGACGTGCAGGCCGAGCCGATGCGCCTCGTCCGCCATCGGCTTCACGAACGGCGGTGGCATCGAGTTGTAGATCTTGATGCCCCAGAACCCGTGGTCGGCGTACCAGCGCACCCGACCCACGGCCTCGTCCACCGTCTGCACGGTGAATCCTCCGGACGCGGAGAAGGGAGACTTCCCTTCCAGGAAGCCGCTCGCGAAGACCCGGGGGCCGACCAGCTCTCCGGAGTCGAAGCGCGGCATCAGCGCGAGGAGCGAGGTGTTGTCGTTCCCGGGATCGCGCACCTGCGTCACCCCGGAGGCGATGTCCAGCAGGCCGTCCCAGTCGCCGGTGTGCGCGTGGGAGTCGATGAGGCCGGGGAGGAGCGTGCCCCCCTGCGCGTCGATGACCGTCGCCCCGGCCGGAGGCGGGTCCGCGCGCAGGCCCACGATGCGATCGCGGAACAGCACCACGTTCTGCCCCGTGCTCGCGGTGCCGGACACCGGGTCGAAGATGCGGGCGTGGGTGATCCACACCGGGCCATCGGGCCGGTGGGTGAGGCGCTTCGAGAGGTCCTTGAGCAGCTCCGCGTTCAGGTCCCGGGCGATGGCAGAGAGCTCGTCGAACCGGCCGGCGTGCTCCTCTCGGGTCAGAACCGCATAGGGATTGACCGCCGCGACGAGTGTCGTCCCGCGCACGAGGAGCAGGCTCGGGCTGCCAATCGAGGTTCCCCAGAGCGCATACGCCTGGAGCTTCTGCTTCGACGGTCCGACCGTCACCTCACGCAGCTTCTGCAGGCGCAGCGTCCCGGAGGGGAAGGCGGGCCGGGTCAGTCCCTTGCTCGCGAGCAGCACCCGCGTGAAGTGGAGGGACGTCCAGGGGCTGCCCCGGTTGTCGATGTAGAGGGCGTTGCTCGCCGGCGCCTCACCCTGGTCGTCGATGCTCGTCCACCGGGCGCGGCCCCCCTCGACGGTGAACGACTCCTTCACCGGAGCGCCGAAGGTCGAGGTCCCCTCCATGGTCCGGGACGTCGGGAGCCCGTTCTTCCCGAGGACGATGCGCTCCTTGATCTTCGGTCCTCGCCCGTTGTTGTCGACGCGCCAGTCCACGTCGACCGTCGTCCCCTGGGTGGTCACGACCAGCGTCCCGATGCGGCCGTTGGCGGTCACCAGGGCCATCTTCTCGGTCGTCGCGGCGAGCGCCAGCGAGGGAAGCAGGGCGAGGAACAGCCAGGGGCCCCGCGCACGACGCGTCGTCACCATGTCCCACCCTCCCGAAAGGAGGGGGACCCTAGTACGCCCGGGCCGGCGGCGGAGACCGCGGCGGCGAACGGCAGCTCAGTAGGCCTTGGACCAGACCCAGGCGCCGGGGCTCGCGTTCCCGCAGACCACGCAGGCGCCACTTTCCTGCTTCAGGTCGAAGGGCCGGTTCCGGGAGGTGACGCCGCCGGTCTCCTCCTTGATGCGGGCCTCGCAGGCCGGGGAAGTACACCACTGGGCGACCAGGAACCCGTCGTCGGCGCGCTTCTTCATCTCCTCGAGCGAGCCCACGACGAAGGTGTTCGCGTCGCGGAAGGCCTTCGCCCTCTCGAACAGCGACTTCTGCATCGCATCGAGCTTGGCCTTCGCCACCGAGACGGCCTGATCGAGCGGGACGGATTCCTTGCTCCGATCGTCGCGGCGGACGAGGACGCAGGCTCCCTTCGCCAGGTCCTTGGGGCCGAGCTCCATCCGCAGGCACACCCCTGCCAGCTCGTACTCGAAATACTTGAAGCCCGGACCCTTGCTCTCGTCGTCGTCGACGATGACCGAGAGGCCCGCGGCGCGCAGGTCCTCGGCGACGGCCTGCGCCTTCGCGACCACCGGGCCACGCTCCTCGCCCTTCCCGATGACGACGATGACCACGTGGGTGGCCGCCAGCTTCGGAGGAATGACCAGGCCCGAGTCGTCGGAGTGGGTCATCACCAGCCCGCCGACCAGCCGGGTGGAAGCGCCCCACGAGGTCTGCCACACGAAGTGCTGCTGCCCGTCCCGGCCCTGGAACTGCGTCCCGAACGCCTTGGCGAAGTTCTGCCCCAGGTGGTGGCTGGTGCCCGCCTGGAGCGCCTTCTTGTCCTGCATCATCGCCTCGATGCTGTAGGTCCGGAGCGCGCCGGCGAACTTCTCGCTGTCCGACTTCTGCCCGGCGAGCACCGGCATCGCCATCCACTCCTCGGCGAAGGTCCGGTACACCTCGAGCATCCGGAGCACCTCCTCCTGCGCCTCGGACTCGGTCTCGTGGCAGGTGTGGCCTTCCTCCCAGAGGAACCCGGTGGGGCGGGGGGAGAG
>Ga0081540_1004193_pt1 | contig 11083 bp, 8 predicted proteins | sample TabmetS2T1R1_FD_71024 | JGI IMG/M metagenome (GOLD analysis project Ga0081540, IMG submission 71024) | Tabebuia heterophylla rhizosphere microbial communities from the University of Puerto Rico - S2T1R1 | ecosystem: Host-associated > Plants > Roots > Rhizosphere ... | reverse complement strand
GGTCGGCCGGGATCGACTGGCCGTGCGCGTGCAGATCGATGAAGCCGGGAGCCACCACCAGCCCGGTCGCGTCGATCACCCGTTCGGCGCTGCCGAGCCCGGTGCCGACAGCGGAGATCCGGCCATCCAGCACCGCCACATCGCCAATCGCATCCATCCCGCTTGCCGGATCCACCACCCGGCCGCCACTGATCACCAAACCACCCATATCGTACTCCCCGCCGCAAAAACCCGGTTCCGGCAGGGCCGGCAGCAGTGCTGCGGGCACGTAGACCGGCCACGTCCGGGCCATCTCGACGCCAATAGAGGCAGATTTTCGGACCGACGACCACCTCCGCCGATGCTGAGGCATCATGCACCACGGCAACTATCGCAGATATCCGACCACGAGGCGTGTAGTCTCGTCGACGAGCGTCCCAACCACTTCATCCGAGAGCTTTCAGAGCAGCGCAAGACTGCCGTATGGGCCAGCGCATGCTTGAGTTCAATCTCGACGAGCCGCTGCGAGGTCCCGAGGCGCTCGGCAATTGCCCCCAACTGGACGGCTGCCTCCATTTTCTAGGTCGCTCTATCGATGCGGTCCCAGCGGCGCGCTGAACACCGGCGGCGCTGGCCCAACGGCAGCGATGGCTGCGACTCCACCAAGCAGGATCAAGCGCCGAAGCATCACGCCGCACCGTTCCTCATGACGGTAACGCGGCGTCAATTCATCTTGCCTGCAGCGTCCTGCCCGTCCCTCTCTCTGTTGCGGTCTGGGCCATCGGCCCGCTTCAACATGAAGTGAGGAGTGCCGTGACACTATTGTCCCAGAACGTGGTCGGGATCAGATTGAAGTATGAGCAGCGAGCCGTCGACGCGAACTCCCGTCGATGCGCAATCGCAAACGATTGAAGCAGTTTTGAACAAGCGTTCGCGCGCTTCTTGCCTATGTATTGATAGCAACGCTGATGATGCTTCGGAGATATGATGATGAGAAATTCCTTGCTCTGCATGACAGCCACCGTCTCACTTGTTGCCTTGACCTCCGTCGCGCAGGCTCGCTCGCCCTACGACGGATCCTGGGACCTGCTCTTCGTGACGCAGAGAGGCGCGTGCGATTCGGCCTATAGCTTCTCGGTCAACATCACCGACGGAATCGTCACCCACCCAAATCTGGTGAGGTTCAGAGGACGCGTGGCGCGCTCGGGTATCGTTCACGCCTCGGTGACCGTTCATGACAAGTACGCGTCCGGCTCGGGCCGACTCTCGAGCAGTTCCGGCCGCGGCAGCTGGAGCGGCCATTCAGGAGATTCGCGCTGTTCAGGGTATTGGACCGCTCAGCGGAACTAGTACCTTTCCATTAACAGACCCGCGCAATTCGGTGGCGCGCTGGGCGCGCGGCGCCGGAATCGTATCGTACAAATGTCGTAAGATATCGTGGATTTTGGCGCTCCACTCAGAACAAAGATGCGAACTCATACGTAGTTGAAATCACTTGTGATTTTGTCGGATTGCTGACGATTCGACGGTCGTCGCTTACCGTAAAGCAATTTTGGCATGGCTAACGACAGCTCGCGCCATGTTCGCTCTGGCATGGTATTGTCATCAGGCGCTACTGACGCTCCGAGACCGACCATTTCGCTTCCGCGATCAATCCCGGTCAGGACAATGGCGCTCGAAGGGATGCACTCCAAAATCAAGCAGACGTTCGTGACTGCGGTCGGACAGCGCGGGAAATGGAGGACGTTATGGCTTGGCGTGACGACAAGGCTCGGGCAACTCTGATCCGCGAGGCAGCAGCAACCATGCAGCCGGGCAAGACGCCCCGGCCCTTTGCCGAACTTCTGTTCAACCACATCAATATCGAGGACCTGGTCAACTACGATGCCACCTCGCTGGCCTTTCTGGCAGAACAGGCTTGGGAACATGTACAGCGACGCACGGCGGGCAGTGCCGATATCCGCGTCACCAATCCGGCGATGCCGGACGGGCGCGAGATTTCCGTGCTCGAGGTTCTCAACGACAACATGCCCTTCCTGTTCGATTCCACCATGGCGGAGCTCGCCGAGCAAGGCATCGAGGTCACGCTGGTCACCCACCCGATCATCGCCGTGGAGCGCGATCAGCAAGGCAAGCTCCTGCGCTTCTACGGCGAAGCACTGCCAGCGGGGGCAACGGGCGCGCGCGAAAGCCTGATCCATTTTCACATCGCGCGTCTGGACGCCGATGCCGACCGCCAGAAGCTGATCGATGGCCTCACCAAGACGCTCAACGACGTGCGCGCCTGCGTCGCCGACTGGCAAGCCATGCGCGCCCGTGTCGAACAGGCGATCAAGACCTTCAACTCCAATCCGCCGCCGCTGCCGATCGACGAGATCGCCGAAGCCAACCAGTTCCTGCAATGGCTGTGCGCCGACAATTTCACCTTCCTCGGCCTGCGCGAGTATCGCTTCTCGTCTGACGCCGACGGGTCGGACGAAATCAGCGAGGGCGAGGGCCTCGGCATCCTGCGTGATCCCGATGTGAAGATCCTGCGCCGCGGCACCGAAATGGTGGTGATGACGCCGGAAATCCGCGAATTCATGCGCGAGCCGACCGTCCTCATTGTCACCAAGGCCAATGTGAACAGCCGCGTTCATCGCCGCGTCCGCATGGATTATGTCGGCATCAAGCTTTATACGCCCGACGGCCGGCTTGAGGGCGAACTGCGCCTCGTCGGCCTGTTCACTTCAGGCGCCTATACCCGTTCGGCGCGGCAGATTCCCTATATCCGCCACAAGGCGGCGCAGCTGCTGGCGCGCGCCGGCTTTGACCCGGCCAGCCATTCGGGCAAGGCCGTCCAGCATATCCTCGAAGAGTATCCGCGCGACGAACTGTTCCAGGTCGATGCCGAGACGCTCTACAATTTCGTGATGGATATCCTGACGCTCTATGAGCGCCCCCGCGTGCGGGTGCTGGCGCGGGCCGACAAATTCGATCGTTTCGTCTCCATCCTCGTCTTCATTCCGCGCGAGAAATATGACACCGATGTGCGTACGCGCGTCGCGGCCTTCCTGGCGCAGGTCTATAAGGGACGCCTGTCGGCCTCCTACGTCGCCTTCCCCGAAGGGTCGCTTGCCCGCGTCCACTACATCATCGGGCGCTATGAAGGCGAAACGCCTGTCATCGAGCGCGCCACGCTGGAAGCCGAGATCAGCGCCATCGCCGCAACCTGGGGCGACAAGCTGAAGGCCGCGCTCGCCACCACCACCGACGGGATGCGGGCCCGCATGCTCGCCAACCGTTATGCCCGGGCCTTCACCGGCGGCTATACGGAAGCCTTCGGCACCTCACAGGCGACTGCTGATATCGCGACAATCGAAAAGCTCACGCCGGCTCGTCCGGTGGCGCTGTCGGTCTACCGCATCGAGGGCGACGACGATCCGACGCGCTTCGGCCTCAAGGTCTTCTCGCGCGGCGCGCCCCTGTCGCTGTCCTACCGGGTGCCGGTGATCGAAAACCACGGCCTGCGCGTCGTCAACGAACGCACCTATCAGATCGTGCCCAGCGCGACGCCGGCACCCGCCCCAGTGTGGCTGCACGATATGACGATCGAGGCCAACGATGGCAAGCCGATCGCGATCAGCACGGAATTCAACCATCGCCTGGAAGCCTCGATCATGGCGGTGGTGGGCGATCGCGCCGAATCCGACGGGTACAACGCCCTCATTCTGAGGACAGCCCTGGGCTGGCGCGAAATTTCGGCCATCCGGGCCCTCTCCCGCTACCTGCGCCAGATCCGCGCGCCGTTCAGCCAGGACTATATGTGGGAGACATTGCGCGACAACGCCGCGATCACCACCAGCATTGTTTCCCTGTTCCTGGCCCGCTTCGACCCCAACCTCGTCGCCACCGACGCCGAGCGCTCGGCACGCGAGGCCACCGTCCTGGCCGAGATCGAGGAGCAGCTCAAATCCGTTGCCTCGCTCGACGAAGACCGCATCCTGCGCCTTTTCACCAATCTCGTGCAGGCCACCATCCGCACCAATCTGTGGCAGATCGGCCAGGACGGGAATCCGCGTCCGGTCATCTCCTTCAAATTCGAAGCGCGCAAGATCGAGGGCCTGCCCGCGCCGCGGCCGCTGTACGAGATTTTCGTCTATTCGCCGCGTGTCGAGGGCATTCATCTGCGCTTCGGCAAGGTGGCGCGCGGCGGCCTGCGCTGGTCCGACCGGCCGCAGGATTTCCGCACCGAGATCCTCGGCCTGGTCAAGGCGCAGCAGGTCAAGAACGCCGTCATCGTGCCGGTCGGCGCCAAAGGCGGCTTCGTGCCCAAACGCCTGCCGCCGCCCGCCAACCGCGATGCCTGGATGGCGGAAGGCACCGAAAGCTATCGCATCTTCATTCGCTCGTTGCTCGAACTCACCGACAATCTTGATGGCGACACCATCGTGCCGCCCGACAACACCGTGCGGCACGACGGCGATGACCCCTATCTCGTCGTCGCCGCCGACAAGGGCACGGCCACCTTTTCCGATATCGCCAACGCGATCTCGGCTGAGAAAGGCCATTGGCTTGGCGATGCTTTCGCCTCCGGCGGCAGCCAGGGCTATGACCACAAGAAAATGGGCATCACCGCGCGCGGCGCGTGGGAAGCCGTCAAACGCCATTTCCGCGAGCTCGGCACCGATATCCAGACCATGCCCTTCACCGCGGCCGGCGTGGGCGACATGTCCGGCGACGTTTTCGGCAACGGCATGCTGCTCTCGCCGGCGACCAGGCTTGTCGCGGCTTTCGATCACCGCGACATCTTCATTGATCCCTCGCCGGATCCGGCCATCAGCCATGCCGAGCGCCTGCGCATGTTCAGCCTGCCGCGGTCGAGCTGGCAGGATTACGACAAATCGCTGATCTCGCAAGGCGGCGGCGTATTCTCGCGTTCGCTCAAGGCTATCCCGCTGGCGCCGGAAGTGCGGGCCTTGCTGGATCTCGACAAGCCGCAGGCCACGCCCTTTGAGGTGATGACGGCGATCCTGAAGGCACGCATCGACCTGCTCTGGTTTGGCGGTATCGGCACTTACATCCGCGCTTTCGGGGAAAGCGACGATCAGGTTGGCGATCGCACCAATGATCCGATCCGTATCACGGGCGCGGATGTCCGCGCCCGCGTGATCGGCGAAGGCGCCAATCTCGGCCTGACCCAGCGCGGGCGGATCGAGGCCGCACAGAAAGGCATCAAGCTCAACACCGACGCCATCGACAATTCGGCCGGGGTCAATACCTCCGACGTCGAGGTCAATCTCAAGATCGCGCTGGCGCGCCCCGAACGCGACGGCCGCCTCAGCCCCGATGACCGCAACAGTCTGCTTGGCGCGATGACCGACGAGGTCGGGACCCTGGTGCTGCGCAACAATTATTTGCAGACGCTCGCTCTCTCGCTCGCCGAACGCAGGGGCGTGGCCGACAACGGCTTCCTCGCCCGCCTGATGCAATCGCTCGAGCGGCGGGGCCTGCTCGATCGCGGCGTGGAGTTCCTGCCGGACGATGTCGTGATCGCCGAGCGCACCTTGCGCGGCCAGTCCTTTACGCGGCCGGAACTTGCCGTGCTGCTCGCCTATGCCAAGCTGACGCTCTACGATGATCTGCTCGCCAGCGAAGTGCCCGACGATCCCTATCTCGCCCGTGAATTGTCGCAATACTTCCCGCGCGAGGTTCGGGACAAATTCCCCGATTCGGTGGCATCCCATCGCCTTCGGCGGGAGATCATCTCCACCAATCTCGCCAATGCCGTGATCAATCGCGGCGGCCCGGCTTGCGTGGTGCGCCTGATCGACGAGACCGATGCCGACGTGCCCACCACCGCCATGGCCTTCGTGGCGGTAGATGAATCCTACGGCCTCAGCCGGCTGAACGACGCGATTGATGCGCTCGACAACAGGATCGACGGTCAATTGCAGCTCGGTCTCTACGCCGCGGTTCAGGATCTCCTGCACTCGCGCGCGGTCTGGTATGTGCGCAATGTCGATTTCAGCGCCGGTCTGGAAGCCGTGATCTCGCGCTTCGGCCCGAGCATCCGTGAGATCGCCGCCGGCCTCGACAATGCCCTGCCGCAGGACATGCAGACCGCGCGCAGCAAGCACCGGCAAGACCTGCGCGATGCCGGTGTCCCGGTGGAACTTGCCGGCGAACTCGCCGACCTCAACGTCCTGGCCTCGGCACCCGATATCGTGACGGTCGCAGGGCGCACCAACCGGGCCATCGGCGATACGGCCGCGACCTTCTTCGCAGCCGAGACCAATTTCCGTCTCGACAGCATCATCGCCGCCGCACGCAGCGTGCCGGCGAACGATTATTTCGACCGTCTCGCCATCGACCGTGCCGTTGACCAGATCGCAGCCGCCGAAAGAAGGCTGGTCGCCGACATGCTTTCAAATGGCCAGTCCGGCCAGCAGGCCGCCGAGGACTGGCTCGCGGCCCATCCCAAGGCGATACGCATCCGCCGTTCGGTCGAGGAGATCGCCACGAGCGGCCCCACGCTCGCCAAGCTGACGGTAGCGGCAAACTTGCTGGGGGATCTGGTCAAGGGCTGATGGGCGCGCGGCAACGAAATGGGATTCTGAAGTCTGATGGAGGACCAGGGCTGGGGACGAGAATGTTCGGTTGAAAGCTCGTCTCAACGCGGTCCGCGCCGACGAACGGAGAGACCCAATGATCCACGCTACTTGCCATACCGCTGATAATTTCGTCTGTCTTGAGTTCGATGCCACACCCTGGTTCAGCGAGGCCGACGCTCCGAGCATTGTCGATTTGGCCCGGCGAGGGTGGTCCAGTACGGCGATTGCGGAGTCTCTCGAGCGTCGACGCGGATACGAACGCTTGCACGACCTGGTTGAGTATGCGGCGGAGAGGCTTCAGCCAGAATCCCTCGAGGACCCAACCTGGGAAACGTTCGAGTGTATCGTCGACGGGCCGGATGCTCTGGCTTGGCTCGAGAAAAACCGGCCTGAAATTGTGGCAAGAATCCCGAGCCAAAGCCGGAGTCAGCGCTGAGGAATCCTGCCTCCACAAGCGCGTCCCGCTACCATGCGCATCGCACCGTGCCGCTGCCGGCACAACTGCGGGTGACGTTGGAGAACTCCCCTTCGAAGGTGCGCGGCTCCCAAAAATATCGAAAACAACCCCATGCAAAGTAGCAGGCGGCCGCCGGCGCTCGAATGAGCTGCTTGACATGTCGGGCAAATCAGGGGCATTGCTTCACCATCCCGCAATCCTGTAAACGCCCGTCGCCCCGCATCAGCGGGCTCGTCGGTTGCGATTGCGGCTCAAAAGCCCTCACCCACCATTGAAATTGCAACGGCTCGCCGCAGCGAACGATCGCTCGCGCGTGGCCGAACCGCGCTTGCCGCGCGCGTGGCCTAAGGAATCTCAACATGAACACCGCTCCGGACCTCACCATGCCAACGGCGATCGCTGCAACCGGCCAGACCAAGGCTGCCGCAGCCCCGCGAATAAAACTTCAGTCGCACGGATTTTCCATCGACCATCCAGATCCGGAGCTCGGCGAACAGCTCATGGCGAACGCACTGGGGGTCGCCGATCGCGAAGCGATGCATGGCATTATCAGACAATTGGTAAAGGCCAGCGTGAGCGGCGAAAGTCCTGACGAGGTCAACCTCTCCTTCATGATTTCGATGGTGAAGAGCATTCGCCCACGGGACTCCGTCGAGGCCATGCTGGTGGCGCAGATGGTTTCGGTTCATGTGATGGCGATGCGATGTGCCCATCACCTCGCGAATGCGGACGACCTCGCCCAGCACGACAGCGCCGCGCGCGCGTTGGGCAGGCTCGCCCGCACGTTTCCGGCCCAGATCGAGGCGCTCAACCGCTACCGCAGCCGTGGCGAGCCCGCCATCACCGTGCAGAACGTGTCGGTCGGCGACGGCGGCAAGGCCATCGTCGGCAACGTCACGCAGCACGCGAGCGTGATCGTTTCCGACAAGAACCCGGCATCCGCGGCGCGGAATCCGCCGAAGGCCGCGGGCTCCAGGCGACGGCGCGATGCCGATGATGCCAAGCGGGAGGCGCAGGCATGAGCGATCACATTAGAAATGCGGGCCCAATGCTGGCGAGCCCGCGCTGTGGCGCCAAAACCCGCACCAGTGGCGCGTGCCGCTCGCCGGCGGTGCACGGCAGGAAGCGCTGCCGCATGCACGGCGGTTCACCGGGATCCGGCGCGCCAAAGGCAAACCGGAACGCGCGCAAGCACGGCCTGTTCACCAGGGATGCGATGGCGGAGCGAAAGCAGATTCAGGCGTTGTTGGGTGAAGCGCGGAAGCTGCTGGAAGGGATGAAGTGATATCGCTTTGCCCATCAGTCACGCCAAGGATCATCGGCAATCCCGTGCTATCCGCGATTTACTGCCTGTTTGTCAGGTGCATGTCAACCAGTGTCAGCGGAAGACTGCGTGTGATGAGGTCCACAATCGCGGCGCGCAGCTTTTCTATCCCGGCCGGGCCGTCGAAGGTCCCGTCAACGATCTGACTCGGGCCCTGGAGCCTTATGGTCTCACTGTTGCCGAGCGGCGACGCGACCCTTTTCTCGATCACATCGAACGTCTTGCCGTCGATCACGCGGACTTCATAAAGCGCGTGGATCAGGCCGTAGGATGCGAGCAACGTACGGTATTCGGCAAAGCCGATCCCCCAGACGTTTCGGCCGCTGGCGAGTTTCGATTTCGCGCGCGAAATCACAACATAAGCGTCGAGCCCCTTGGGAGAGACATCGGTTCGAAGCAGCGCCTTGAAAGGGTCGCCGCGCACGAAATTGACGGGGGCAACCGGGGACTCCCTGATCGCTGCGAACGCATCCCGCGGATAGTTCACCGGTTGCACTTGAAAGCGTCCGCTCAACAGCGTGGTCGCCTGCTGGACGACCAATGCATCCAGTCTCCATGATTGAATCGATACGCTTTGGCCGGGGGTGTTCAACGGCGTCAGCCCCGCGCGGGTCACACTCATCTCATCACCGAGCGCCGAGATGACGCCGACGGTGCTGATCGCCTGCAGCCGCGTCGCACGCGTCTCGAACGCTGCGGCGTCGCTCAGGGTGACGAATGCGACAAAGCCGACACATAGTATGACACTGCGCATGTTCGCTCTATCTGATCTTGAAGTCGAACGAGTAGGACGCGCCAAGGCCGACGGTGGTCTGGTTCGACGAACCGCGCAGCGTCACCAGCGGACTGTTGGCGGCGTCGCCCAACAGCTTCTCGTATTCGACATAGGCGTGGACCTCCCACTGCGGATTGATCCGGTAGGTGACTTGGCTGCCGAAGCCAACGGAGTGCGCGCCTCCCCTGGCCTCGAACACGGGCAATCCAGATGCTAGCGACTGTACGGCATCAACACCAAAATAGGGCGCGATCGCTTTCGTGCTCTTCCAGGTGAAGCGCGGTCCTGCCGAAATGATGAGCCTGTCAATCAGCGGCCGACGTCCGCCGACTGACCTCGCTGGTCTCGGCTATGCTCGACCTCGCGCGGCTGCAAAATCATGCAATCGAGAAGCGTCCAATCGACCTCTCCGTCGTCGCGCTCGAGGTACTCGCCGATTTCAGTCCTTCTGCCCTTGACTCCGGAATCGAGCTCGCGCTGGAGAAGATCGAGGAAGGCCCCTTCATTGTCCAAGGGGTCGAAGCCGCAATTCGCAGCGCGCTCGCCAATCTTGTCGGCAACGCGTTGCTTCATGCGCAGGGCGCGCAACGCGTCACGGCCGATCTGCGTCGCGGCAGCATTTCGATCCATGACGACGGCGCTGGTTTCTTCCCGTACGGCGCCCAGGACGCACTCATCGAGCCGTTTCAGACCGGCAGCGCTGCACGCGGCGGCGCAGGGCTCGGCATGTCGATCGTCCGAGAGATTATGGCCGCCCATGGCGGAGAACTGGTCGTCAGCTCCGGCGCCGGACATGGCACGACGATGTGCCTCCGCTTTCCAGAGGCGACCGATGCTGGAGATAAGGGGATGGTGCCGGAGTGGCGCTCCCTAGGGAAGCGAGACAAAGCAATGGATTCAATGGTTTAAGAAATTTTTGGGCAAGAAGCGCTCGTTGTTTTCAAGGCGTTTAGAGAAACTTTGATTCATTGCAAGTGAGCGAAGGCGAAAATCGCACATCTGATTTGAGACGTGCCCAGGCAGTAGAGCGACTTTCGCGCTCGTCGCGGGGCTCCGATGGCGAGCCCGGGTTCAAATCAGGGAAGCCCAACACTCGATCTCTGCGAAATGGCGCCCAAAACGCAAAGGCGACCCAGCCGAGATTGAACAACACCTTGATCAGTGCTCCTTGCATAGTGTCATCAAGAAATCGTATCTTCCGTTGTAGTTGGTCCGTGAGCCACGCCAGGCTGGCGTAACATGAACACGTTGGCGCTGCTCGCGACAATGCCTTTCGGATGTAGTTGTTATTTGAGATCGACGGCGCCGTGTTGCTTTTGGCGACATTCGGACGGGCAAGCCCATCAACCGCGAGCTTGCGCCCAATACGCTTGGTTATCGTGACCCTTTGTTATCGTGACCCTTGGTTATCGTTATGAGGTAATACCAGATATAAGCATCATCACGTCTTCTGGGGCTCATACCAATGAATGCAGAAAGCGGAATTCGAGCTTTGCTCGAAAGAGCCGAGGTTGAGATAAACGGACCAAATCCATGGGATCCGCAGATTCATAACCGGGAGTTTTTTTCCCGAGTGCGGGCTCAAGGTTCAGTTGGCCTTGGGGAGGCCTATATGGACCACTGGTGGGACTGTGAAAGGCTCGATGAGTTTTTTAACAGGGTGGTCAGGGCCCGTCTGTCGGAACAAATCCCGATTACGCCGAATCTCCTATGGCTGCTGTTCAAATCCCGCATCCAGAATCGACAACGAAAGGGGCTGGCCAGGACTGCAGCCGAGGTGCACTACAACATTGATGTAGATATTTTCGAAGCGACCTTTGATCGGCGCCTTAACGGCAGCTGCGGACATTGGAAAGATGCACAAACGCTCGACGGCGCTCAAGAGGCCAAGCTGGACCTTATTTGCCACAAGGCTCAACTGCAAAGCGGACAGCGCGTGCTGGATATTGGAAGCG
>Ga0081540_1004192_pt1 | contig 11087 bp, 13 predicted proteins | sample TabmetS2T1R1_FD_71024 | JGI IMG/M metagenome (GOLD analysis project Ga0081540, IMG submission 71024) | Tabebuia heterophylla rhizosphere microbial communities from the University of Puerto Rico - S2T1R1 | ecosystem: Host-associated > Plants > Roots > Rhizosphere ... | reverse complement strand
CTGCACGGCGCGGCGCTCGAGGCGGCGCAGCTGCCGGAGCCGGTCGAGGGCGACGCACCGCCCGGCGCCTACACCTGCTGCTGAGCTTCCAGCTCGGCCGGCGGCTCGTCCTCGGCAAGACGGCGCTGCAGGACGCTGCGCGAGAGGACGCCGACCAACCTGCCGCCGTCGACGACCGGGACGCGCTCCGCGTCCCATTCCTCCAGCAGCCCGAAGGCCTCGTCCAGCGCCAGCTCGGGATCGATCGTCCGGTTCGGCGGCTCGGCCAGCTCGCCGATCGGGGTCGAGCGGGGATCGCGCCCCTCGGCGACGACCTCCGCCACGAGCGTCTTGCGCGTCACGACGCCGACGAAGCGCTCGCCGTCGCTGACGTAGACCGCGCGCACGTCCGGCTGCACGAGGTGCGTGCCGGCCTGCTGCGCGCTCGCGGAGGCGTCGAGCGAGACCGGGTCCGGGATCATCGCGTCGCGGACGCGGCTCACGGGTAGATCCCCCGCGAGCGCAGGGCGCCGGCGACCTCGCGGATCCCGGCCACGAGCGCGGCGCTGCGCAACGTCATGTCCTTCTGCTCGCTGAGCGTCCAGACACGGTCGAAGGCGTCGCCGAGCTGGTCGGCGAGCTTGGCGCGGATCTCGCGGCGATCCCAGAAGAGCCGGCCGAGGTCCTGCACCCACTCGAAGTAGGAGACGGTCACGCCGCCCGCGTTCGTGAGCACGTCCGGGAGCACCGGGATCCCGCGCTCGGCGAGGATCGCGTCGGCCTCGAGCGAGGTCGGGCCGTTCGCGCCCTCGGCGATCAGCCGCGTCTGGAGCCGCCCGGCGTTGTCGCCGTGGATCTGGTCCTCCCGCGCGGCGAGCACGAGCACGTCGCAGGGCAGCTCGAGCAGCTCCTCGTTCGAGATGCGGTCGCCCTCGGTCCAGTCGGCGAGCGAGCCGTGCTGCTCCGCGAACCGCCGCAGCAATTCGACGTCGAGCCCGCCCGCGTCGTAGACGCCGCCCGAGACGTCGGAGACGGCGATCACGGTCGCGTCCTTCGCGTCCAGCTCGGCCGCCGCGATCCCGCCGACGTTGCCGAAGCCCTGCACGACGCAGCGCTGGTCGGCGAGCTTCCAGCCGAGCCGCTCGCAGGCGCGCTCGATCACCATCACCACCCCCGCGCCGGTCGCCTCGTGCCTGAAGAGCGAGCCCCCGAGCGAGATGGGCTTGCCGGTCACCACCTCCGGGACCGCATGGCCGATCTCCATCGAGTAGGTGTCCATCATCCAGGCCATCGTCTGCTCGTTCGTCGCCATGTCCGGCGCCGGGATGTCCTTCTGGGGGCCGATGATCGGCAGTAGCTCCGACGTGAAACGGCGCGTGATCTTCTGCAGCTCGTTGACGGAGAGCTCGCGCGGGGTGCAGCGGACGCCGCCCTTGGCTCCACCGTAGGGGAGCCGGAGGAGCGCGCACTTCCAGGTCATCCACATCGCGAGCGCCGCGCACTCCCCGAGCGTCACCTCGCTGTCGTAGCGGACGCCGCCCTTCGTCGGGCCGAGGACGGTCGAGTGCTGGACGCGATAGCCCGGGAAGACGGTCCACTTGCCGGAGTCGAGCTTGACCGGGACGCTGACCACGAGCGAGCGCTCGGGATAGCGCAGGCGTTCCGCAACCAGCTCCTCGACGTCGGCATGGGGAAGGGCCTGCTCGTACTGGGCGAGGGCCGTCCGGTAGAGCGGCGTCTCCCATTCCAGGTGCCCGTGCTCGGGCGAAACCTCCTGTACTTCGGCCACAACCGGAGTCTAGGGTTCCCGCGCCCGGGTAGGTTCCTGGGGATGCAGAATCCCATCGACGACCTCGTCCGTGGCTTCGAGGTCCTGCGCCACAACGTCCGCCAACGCCTGAGCGGCGAGGCCGACTGGACCGACCGTCTCGACCTGGGCCGGCCGCCGGCCGAGGACACGCGCACGCTCGAGGAGCTGCAGGCGGAGCTCGACTCGCTCGTGGGGCTCGAGTCGGTGAAGGAGCAGGTTCGCGCGCTGGTCGCGTTCCTGCAGGTGCAGGCCCGGCGCCTCGAGCACGGCCTCCCGGAAGTCGCCACCTCGCAGCACCTGGTCTTCCTCGGCAACCCCGGCACGGGCAAGACAACCGTGGCCCGGCTGCTCGCCCACATGTACCGCGCGATGGGCCTGCTCGAGCGCGGCCACCTGGTGGAGGTCGACCGCGCCGGGCTCGTCGGGGAGTACGTCGGCATGACGGCGATCAAGACCGACCGCGCGATTCGCCGCGCGCTCGACGGGGTGCTCTTCATCGACGAGGCCTACGCGCTCGCGCGGCCGGGCAGCCACGGCGTGGACTTCGGCCAGGAGGCGATCGAGACGCTGCTGAAGCGGATGGAGGACCACCGCCACCGCCTGGTGGTGATTGTCGCCGGCTACCCGAGGCTGATGCACGAGTTCCTCGACTCGAACCCCGGCCTCCGCTCACGCTTCGCCCGCGAGCTCAGCTTCCAGGACTACTCGACCGAGGAGCTGGTGGCGATCACCGAGCGCTTCGCGGCCGAGAACGAGTACCGCCTGACCGAGAGCGCGGTCGAGGCGCTGCGCCGCATCTTCGACGGCGCGCCGCGCGGCGAGGGGTTCGGGAACGCCCGCTACGCGCGCACGATCTTCGAGCAGGCGCTGAACCAGCAGGCGCTCCGGCTGGCCTCGGAGCTCGAACAGGTCGACGCCGAGGCGCTGACGAGCCTCGAAGGCGCCGATTTCGAGGCGGCCGGGCGGGCGCTCGGCGAGCCGTCGGGCGAGTACCCGCGCCGGCGGCGCTGGCGGCGCGCCGGCTGACTCATCCGATCCGGGTGATGCCGCCTGTCCGTCGGCATGCGAATGTCGCCGCATGGCTACAGCCCAACAGATGCGAGTGGACGCGAGGGCGGCGAGGGTGTTCGCGCGGCTGGCCGTGGCCGAGCTCGCCCGCTGGTCGCTCGAGAACGCCGACTTCAGGGACCGGCTCCGCCGTCACCGCCAGTCGCGCCGGGACCGCGCGCTGAAGGTCGGCGCGGTCGCGCTCGGCTTCGCCGTCGCCGCGCTGGTCGTCAGCCGTGCGCGTCGTCACGCCGACGAGCCGGCGGACGCCCCGCCGCCCGGCGAGTAGTGCCGGGGAAGGGACTCGAACCCTTACGCCCCCGGAGGGACACCTGATTTTAAGTCAGGCGCGTATGACCAGTTTCGCCACCCCGGCCGGCCAAGGATAGGCGGCTACAACCCGGCTGGGAACTTGTACGTCGAGGGGATCCTCTTCGGCGGCGTGCCGATCACGAAGGCGATCTCCTGGTGCTCGCGCAGGACGAGCTCGGCCGGGTCTCCGGTGTAGGGCTGCCCGTTTACGTACACGGTCCACGGCGTGAGCGGGTCGCAGTAGCCGCCGATGCAGCGCTGGTTCAGGCGGACGCCCCAGACCCCGAAGAACTGGCCGAGGTCGAAGTGCTTCGCGACCGGCGACTCGACATGGATGATCCCCCTCGCGTCGTGCGTGTGCAGCTCGGTCAGGAACTGGCCGTCGTACACCCCCACTCCCTGCGGCACCGGCTCGCGCTTGCCGTTCACGAAGACGTCGAGGTGCTGGTGGATGTGCAGGACCTGCCCCTCGGTCGTCAGGTCGTTGACGCCCACCGCGTCGAGCCGGTCCGGCAGCGTGTCGAGACCGGGGTTCCAGGGTGCGGGCCCGGTCTGGAGCCCGGCCAGCTTGCTCTGGTCGGGGACGAACGCGCCGGTGCTGCTGCCCCCGCCCCGGGTCAGGACGACCGCGAGCACCGCCGCCGCGATCAGCGCGAGCACGGCCACGCCGACGAGGAGCCACGTGCCGCGACGCTCGGAGAAGCGGCTCGGGCCCTTCGGGTCGCGGCGCTTTCGAGGTGCCTGGACCGGGCGCGGAGGGGTTGGAGTGCGGGCCTTCTTGGACACCGGCGCGCGATGCTACCCAAGGGCCTTGACTCCCGCCCGACACGCCGTTAGTGTCCCCGCGTCAGATCCGGAGGGCCGCAAGGTTTTCCGGATCTGGCGTTTTTTGTGGTCCCTTCGGTTACAACTACCGGGCACACCCCGTAAGGAGGCTACTGATGAGTTTCCTCGACAAGCTGCTCGGTCGCGGCAAGAAGGCCACGGGCGACATGACCGGCGACGACTCGATGCGCCGCGACGGCATGCACCAGGAGCAGGAGGCCATGGCGTCCGAGCGCGCGGACACCGCCGAAGAGCACGCGCAGGCCGAGCGCGAGCGCGCCGCCGAGCACCACTCCGAACGCAGCGACACGTAGTCGCGACCCCGACGGTTTCGCGAGAGGGCGGCGAGAGCCGCCCTCTCGTGCCGTCCGACGGCCGCTCTAGGGTTCGTCGGCTCATGGTCTTCGGGCTCACAGCACTGCTGCTGGTCGCCGGCGCCGGCGCGCTGGCGTTCTGGCTCAGCCGGCGGCTCGGCGAGAGCGGCGCCGAGACGGCCCGCGTGCTCGACGAGCTGCTCGCGGTCCGGAATCGCGAGGTCGACGGCCGCCTCGAGGCGATCACCGCGACCATGGACCGGCGGCTGGGCGAGCTCGACACCAAAGTCGACCGCCGGCTCGAGCACGCGGCGAAGCAGACGAACGCGATCCACAAGCAGCTCGGCGAGGTCGGGCAGGCGACCGTGCAGATGGCCGAGCAGGCGAAGGGGCTCAGCCAGCTGCAGGAGATCCTGCGCCCGCCCAAGGCCCGCGGCGGCTTCGGCGAGCTGCTGCTCGAGAACCTGCTGCGCGACCGGCTGCCGCCGACGGCGTTCGAGTTCCAGTACGGCTTCGCGGGCGGCGAGCGCGTCGACGCGGTGATCAAGGTCGACCGGATCGTCCCGATCGACTCCAAGTTCCCGCTCGACAACTTCGAGCGGATGCTGCGCGCCGACAACGACATCGAGCGCCAGCAGTTCGAGAAGCTGTTCGCCCGCGACGTGAAGTCGCACGTGGACGCGATCTCGGCGAAGTACATCCGGCCCGACGAGGGCACCTACGACTTCGCCTTCATGTACCTGCCCTCGGAGGCGATCTACTACGAGCTCGCGTGCGGCCGCACCGGCGCGCTGCTCGCCTACGCGCACGAGAAACGCGTGCTGCCGGTCTCGCCGACCACGCTGACCGCGTACCTGCAAGTGATCGTGCTCGGGCTGAAGGGCCTTCAGATCGAGCAGCACGCCCACGAGGTGATGGCCTACTGCGCGCAGCTGCAGAAGGACTTCGGGCGCTTCAAGGAGGACTTCGAGCTGGTCGGCACGCACCTTGGCCGCGCGCAGAACAAGTTCCTCGACTCCGAGAAGCGGCTCGGCAAGTTCGAGTCGAAGCTCGAACAGGCGGTCGACTCCGAGCCGGAGCTCGAGCCCGCCGAGACGCACGAGCTCCCCCGCGCGGTCGACGCGGCCTAGAAGCGGAGCAACGCCCCGACGCCCTCGACGGGCTCGAGGTCCTGCCGCTGCCGGATCGCCAGCACCGTGCCGCCGTGCGCGAGCGTCTGGTGCACGGCCAGGTCGAGGCCGTCCTCGCGCTGCTCCATCTGCGTCCCATCGAGCGGGCAGGCGCCCCCCTCGATGCCCGCGCGACCGCAGGCCGGGCACTCCCACGCCTCGTGCTCGACGCCCTCCTGGAAGAGCAACAGGTCGACGCGCCCGTCGGACGCAGCCTCGAGCGTCTTGCCCCAGCCGGCGGACGCGCGGGCGTTGCGGCCGGCCTCCTCCTTCCAGCGCTCGACCACCTCGGTCTCCTGCTCGGCCCGCCAGGACTCGAGCAGCGGCTCGACGAGCTCGAGCAGCTCGGCCGGCGTCGCGTGCGCCTCGGCGCTCGTCCAGCCGATGATCGCCTTGCGCGCCTCGTTCGAGAGCACGTCCTCGAACTCCGAGCGCGTCTCCTCGGAGGCGACGACGATCAGGCGCGGCCCCCGCAGGCGGCGCAGGCGCTCGTCGACGTGCTCGGCGACCTCTTTCAGGTGGTCGTGGACGAGCTTCTCGATGTGCCGCTGGTAGCGGGCCTGAGACCAGCCGCCCTGGTCGTGGCGGCCGGGCGTCTCGTCGTGCTGGTCGACGATCTCCTCGAGCCGGCCGGCGCGCAGGCGGTAGAGGTCGCCGCGCTCGCGGCCGACGAAGATCACGAGGGCCCCTTCGCCGCGGCCGACGAGCGACACGAGCGGCTCGAGGTAGAGGCTGCGGTTGACCTTGAGCGTGTCGGGCACGCGCGCGCTGAGCGGGAGCGGCACCCAGAGGTTGTCGAGCGACGCGCAGAAGACGGCCAGCCCGTGTGTGCCGTCGCGGTCGAACTCCTGCTCGAAGTAGTCCCGCAGGCGCTGGACGTCCTTGCGCAGGCCCTCCTTCTGCTCGTGGCCCAGCTCCGGCCGCCGCGCGGCCTCCGAGCGCTCGACCTCGTCGATCAGGGCGTTCACGCGCGTGTCGGCGGTGGCCGCGGTCGGCGTGTCGCTCGGGTCGAGATCGAGGTAGAGGCTGATCGCGCAGCCGTTCTGCGCGCGAAAGCCGGCCAGGTCGCGCAGGCTATCCCAACTCACTGTCGAGGCCACCGAGAGTCCCTTCGCTGGAAGGCGGCGATTCTATTCATACGGTTTCGGGCAAGCTGTAGCCGACGCTCGAGCGGAAGGTTCGACCGACCCGGAGCGTTTAATAGTACGGAGGCAGAAATGAACGGGGAGACAAGAGAGCTCATCATCATCGGCGGCGGGCCGTCCGGGTACACGGCCGCCCTCTACGCCGCGCGCGCCAACCTGCAGCCGCTCGTGATCGAGGGCTTCGCGTGGGGCGGGCAGCTGATGATCACGAGCGACGTCGAGAACTACCCGGGCTATCCCGACGGGATCATGGGCCCGGCGATGATGCAGGACTTCCGCCGCCAGGCGGAGCGCTTCGGCGCGGAGTTCCTGACCGACGACGTCACGAGGGTCGACCTCAGCGAGCACCCGCTGCGGGTCTGGGTGGGAGAGAGCGAGTACACGGCCGAGAGCGTGATCGTCGCCACCGGCGCGACCGCGCGGCAGCTCGGGCTCGAGTCCGAGCGCACGCTCCAGGGCCGGGGCGTCTCCTACTGCGCGGTCTGCGACGCGGCCTTCTTCCGCGACAAGCAGGTCGTGGTCGTCGGCGGCGGCGACTCCGCGATGGAGGAGGCGGTCTTCCTGACGAAGTTCGCGACGAAGGTCAGCCTCGTGCACCGGCGCCATGACTTCAGGGCCTCGCAGATCATGCTCGACCGGGCCCGCAACAACGAGAAGATCGAGTTCGTCACGCCGTACGTGGTCGACGAGGTGCTCGCCGAGAACGGCCAGACGAGCGCCGTGCTGCTGCGCGACCTCGACAACGGCGAGACGCGCGAGCTGCAGGCCGACGGCCTGTTCGTGGCGATCGGCCACGACCCGAACACGAAGCTCTTCCTCGATCAGCTCGACCACGACGAGGCGGGCTACCTGGTGACGAAGCCCGGCTCGACGGAGACGAACCGCGAGGGCGTCTTCGCAGCCGGCGACGTCGTCGACCACACCTACCGCCAGGCCGTCACCGCCGCCGGCAGCGGCGCCATGGCCGCGCTCGACGCCGAGCGTTGGCTCGCCGCGCGCGAAGGCCACGCGGCGAGCGCGCTGGCCGCGCCCCGCGAGGGCTAGCACCGACCGACCGCAGCGCTAGCCTCGGCCGGATGGCCGACTGGATCGACCTGCTCGACCCGGACGCGGAGGAGCTGCGCGCCGCCCTCGGCCGGGAGGTCCACGACCTTGCGTTCGAGCAGTTGCTCGAGCCGACGCGCCTCGACGACGAGCCGCGCCCCCGGCTCGAGGGCCACGACCACTATGTCTTCGGCGTCTTCCTCGTCCCGGTCGCGATCCGGGAGGAGGACCGCGTCTACTACAAAGAGATCGATTTCATCGCCATGCGCGAGCGCCTGGTGACGGTTCGCAAGACGCCGGAGCATGGACACCCGTTCGACGTCACTGGGGCGATGGAGTCGGCGGAACGCGACGACGACAAGCGGGTCGGCGTGATGGTGTACCGGATCGCCGACCACATCGCTGAGTACTTCCTCGATCTGGTCGACGCGATCGACGAGGAGATCGACGAGCTCGAGGACGGGATCGAAGACTGGCCGGCCGCACAGGTCCGTCAGCGCATCTCCGCCCTGCGGCACGACCTCCTGCATGTTCGCCGCACGGTCTCGCCGACGCGCGACGCGGTTCGACGGGTGGTGGACCGGCGGATCGACATCGGAGAAGGCCCGGAGGTGCTTCCGCGTGACGTCGAGCTGGACTTCGCCGACGTCTACGACAAGCTCCTGCGCGCGGTCGACGGGCTCGACTTCTCGCGCGACCTGCTCGCCAGCGCCCGCGACTACCAGCAGGCGAAGATCGCCAACGACCAGAACGAGGTGACGAAGCGCCTGGCGGTGATCGCGTCGCTGCTGCTGGTGCCAACCTTCATCGTCGGCGTCTATGGCCAGAACTTCGACCACATGCCCGAGCTGCACTGGAGCTTCGGCTACTGGTGGAGCTGGGGCTGGATCATCGGGACGACGATCCTCCAGCTGGCCTTCTTTCGCTGGCTCGGCTGGATCGGCGGCGAGCCGGTGGGGAAGAAGTTGCCGCCGCTTGGACGTCTCGACCCGCGCACCGTCGCGGGCCGGCGACGCGAACGCACCTAGCTACGATCGAGCCAGTGCCGTACTTCATCTGCCCGAACTGCAAGGACCGCTCGATCGACCACGATCGCCGCGAGGGACTGACCAACGAGGCGGTCGCCTGCCACCGCTGCGGCTTCGGGTTCCTGTTCGAGCTGCTCGAGGACTACTACCCGGCGCCGAGCACCGGCTTCGTGGTCTGCGACAACGAGGCCCGGGTGCTCGCCTGCGGCCGCGACATCTTCGAGCTCTCCGGCTACAAGGAGCAGGATCTGATGGGCCGCGACGTGGTCGAGGCGCTCGGGATCACCGGCTTCGACGGCGAGAGCCCCGCGAGGGTGGCGATCGAGTGGGGCGTGCGTCGGCTCGGCCAGCAGCTCGAGCTGCGCTCGCGCGCGGGCACCGTGAAGCCCGTGACCGGCGACTTCTTCCCGGCCTACGACGACGACGGCGGGCTCTTGGTGGGCCTCACGCCGCGCTGAGCTCGCCCTCGACCCAGGACTGAAGCTCCTCGAGCGCGTCGAGGGCGGCCTCGAGCTCACGCAGCTCCTTGCGCGCGGCGACCTCGTCCACGGCGCCGAGCAGCCCGAGCGACTCCAGCCGCCGGACCGCGATGCCAGTCAGCTCCTTGCGCGCCCGCTTCTCGATCGCGGCCTGCCGCAGGCGCGACCGCGCCCGCTCGGCGCGAGCGGCCAGGCTCGCCGACTCGCCGGCGAGCGCATCGGCGTAGATCGCGAGATCGACCCCGCGCATGGGCTGAGCCTACGCGCGCGTGTGTGACGTGACTGTCGAAACTTCGACTCGACTTGCAGGACAGAGGTCGTTCACCACGCAGGCCTCGCAGCGCGGCGCCCGGGCGATGCAGACCCGCCGCCCGTGCCAGATGAGCAGGTGCGGGAAGGCGTTCCAGTACTCGCGGGGCACGAGCTTGACCAGGTCGCGCTCGATCTTGACCGGGTCCTCCTGCCGGGTCAGCCCGAGCCGCTGCGAGAGCCGCCGCACGTGCGTGTCGACCACGATCCCCTCGGCCTGGCCGCGCTCGGCGATCACGACGTTGGCCGTCTTGCGCGCGACGCCCGGCAGGCGCAGGAGCTCGTCCATGTGCGCAGGCACCCGGCCGTCGTAGTCCTCGAGCAGCATCGCCATCGTCCCGCGCAGCGCCTTCGCCTTCTGCCGGAAGAAGCCAGTCGCGCGGATGTCGTTCTCGAGCTCCTCCGGCGGGACGGCGAGGTAGTCCCGCGGCGTGCGGTACTTCTCGAACAGGCGCTCGGTGACGCGGTTGACGTTCACGTCGGTCGTCTGCGCGGAGAGCATCACCGAGACGAGCAGCTGGAGGTCGTCGTCGTAGCGCAGCGCGATCGTGGCGTCCGGGTACTCGGCCAGCAGGCGCTCGATGATCGGCCGGATCCGCTCGCGCTTCGGGCCGACCCGCCGCCGCGCCTCCCGGACGTAGCTGCGGGCCATCAGCCGCGGAGCTTCGGCCCGGCGCAGACGAGGTCGAGCGCGGGGCAGTCGTGGCAGACGAACTCGTCGGGCGTGGGCCGGAACTCGTTCGCCTGGATCCGCGCGATCGCCTCGGACAGCTCGGCCTCGAGCGCCGGCAGGTCTCCGAGGCCGAAGGTCGCCGAGACGACCGCGTCCGCCCGCTCGAGGAAGTGGTAGACGACCTCGACCTCCTCCGCGCCGGCCCGGAAGCACGCGAGGGCGTAGACGAGGCGCTGCAGCCGGTAGTCGTGCTGGACGATCTCCTCGGGCGTGCCCTCGGCGAGCGAGTTCGTCTTGTAGTCGAGGACGATCGCCCGCGGGCCGTCGCGGTGGAGGACGTCGATGCGACCGTGCAGCAACACGCCGTCGTGCTCGAACGCGAACGGCAGCTCGGCCGTCGCTCCGGGGAGCGCGCCGATTCGCGAGGCGAGCTCGGACGAGCAGTACGAGGCGACGAAACCGCCGATCCGCTCGAGCTCCTCCTCGTTCACGGCCGGGTAGCGGGCGCGGACGCGCTCGGCGAGGTCGTCCGGCACACCCGGTGCCCTCAGGTCGACGTCCTCGAGCAGCGCGTGCACGGCGTCGCCGATCTCGGTCGCCGCGAGGCCGGTATGCCCGGGAACCGTCCCGGCGGCGGCGCCTGGCCGCAGGCCGACCACGCGTTCGGCGAAGTATCGGTACGAGCAGCGCTCGAACAGCGAGAGCGAGCTGTAGGAGAGCCGGCGCACACGATGCAGCGGCGGCGCGGGCACCTCGGCGAGCGGCGCGAGCACCGGCGCCTCGGGCGGGGCCGCCCCGTTCTCCAGCGCCGCGAACAGCTCGAGCTGCTCGTCGACCAGCGGCGCCGGGCCCTCCTCGGGCTGCGGCGCGAAACGGTCGAGCCGGACGAGCACGCGCGCGCCGCCGCGCTCGATCTCGAGCGGCCCGGCTGCAGCCTCCTCGAGCTCGCCGGC
>Ga0081540_1004191_pt1 | contig 11089 bp, 11 predicted proteins | sample TabmetS2T1R1_FD_71024 | JGI IMG/M metagenome (GOLD analysis project Ga0081540, IMG submission 71024) | Tabebuia heterophylla rhizosphere microbial communities from the University of Puerto Rico - S2T1R1 | ecosystem: Host-associated > Plants > Roots > Rhizosphere ... | reverse complement strand
ATGATCGACACCTGGTCCACGGTCGGAAGCTGCGCGCAAATCGGCAAGCGCGTGCACATTTCCGGCGGTGTCGGCATCGGCGGCGTGCTGGAGCCGCTGCAGGCCGAGCCCGTGATCGTCGAGGACGACTGCTTCATTGGCGCGCGCAGCGAAGTCGCCGAAGGCGTGATCGTGCGCAAGGGCGCAGTGCTGGCGATGGGCGTGTTCCTGGGCGCCTCCACCAAGATCGTCGACCGCGAGACCGGCGAGACCTTTGTCGGCGAAGTGCCGGAATATGCCGTGGTGGTGCCCGGCACGCTGCCGCCCAAGCCGCTGAAGAACGGCCAGCCGGGTCCGGCGACGGCCTGCGCCGTCATCGTCAAGCGCGTCGACGAGCGCACCCGCGCCAAGACCAGCATCAACGAGCTGCTGCGCGACTGATCTGTCGCAGCCGGCTGATTGACGCAGGGCGAGTGCTCGTAACGCCTTGAGCGGGTAACGCAGTGGCCGCGATAGCCAGTATTTTCTGCTGCCGCTCAGAGCGGGCACGCTGCAACTTTCGAATTCCCTATCAAGTTGCGCGGTGCTAGTTTGAACAAGCGAGCGCTGCAGTGCAGCTGACGCGACCAGAGCGCTCGACCAAGGCGGGGAGAGCGTCATGAATACCTTCAAGGCGTTACTTGTTGCATTCATCGTTGCGGCACTGTCAGCCGCTTCTTTTGCCCGGGATCTGAATCCGGAGAGCAATCCCGCTGAACTGGGCTTTGCGGTCGATCGGCTCGATCGAGTGACAAAAGCATTCCAGGAGTATGTGGACAAAGGCCAGCTCCCCGGCGCTGTTGTCCTTATCGCGCGCAAGGACAAGATCGCCTACTTGAAGGCCTTTGGATTTCGGGATCGGGAGCAGAAGATCGTCATGACGACGGATTCCATTTTCCGTATTGCTTCCATGACCAAACCAATCGTCAGCGTCGGCGCGATGATATTGGCGGAAGAAGGCAAACTCGATATCGCTGCCCCCGTCTCCAACTACCTTCCGGAGTTCAAGGACCTGCAGGTCCGCGTCGAACAGGTCGACCCTGCCACCGGCAAGAAAGAAGTCGTGCTGCAGCCTCAAGTTCGGCCAATGACAGTTCAAGACCTCCTTCGCCACACCGCTGGCCTCGTTTATCCACCTCCACTCGGCAATGGTCCCATTGCCGACCTCTATCGCGATGCCAATCTGTTTGATCGCAACACGACCCTCGCCGAGATGGTAACGAAAATTGCCAACATTCCTCTTGCCCATCAACCAGGCGAGGTGTGGGAATACAGCGTCGCCGTCGATGTCCTCGGTCGTGTGATCGAAGTGGTGTCCGGGATGGAGCTGGATCGCTTTATCGAAGAGCGGGTCACGACACCGCTCGGCATGACGTCCACGGGCTTCTATGTGCGTGAGGCTGATCGCGATCGTCTCGCACAGCCTCAGGCCGATCCAACGACAGGGCAACGACCTTCCATGTTCGACGCTACCGAGAAGCCGAAGCTGTTCTCCGGCGGCGGTGGAGCGGTTTCCACAGCTACCGATTATCTGCTTTTCTGTCAGATGCTCTTGGGTAGCGGCGAGCGTGGACGGACACGACTACTTTCGCCGTCCACAATTCGCCTCATGACGACGAACGCGCTAAAGGCGGGGATCGAGTATGCTCCTGCCGTCAGACAGCGCCTTAACGACCTTGGGCCTACGCCAGCTATGGGGCAAGGCTTTGGACTGGGATTTGCCACGCGGTCCGAGGCTGGAGGAAATCCACTTCCCGGTTCGGCCGGATCATTTTACTGGACCGGGATCTACGGCACGACCTTCTTCGTTGATCCCAGGGAGCAGCTGATCATCATTATGATGATTCAGGCTCCAGCTCCCGCGAATGCAGCCTACCGGCACGTGGTTCGCTACCTTGCGTACCAGGCGCTTGTGAGCGGTGCCGACGAAGTCATCAGATAGCAGACCGCTCTTGCGCGATGGATGCATGAGTCATGCCCCGGTGGCGTGAGGGGAGCAGTCGTTCGATCGCCGATCCCTTTATCGCATTGAATAGATTGGAGTATTATTGCACCTCCACGGCGATCAGGATCTTACCCGCTGCGGAGAACCCTTAACCCTACTCTGCTCTGCGCGCTAATTTCCGTTGATGGCTATCCGAAGCTCAAAGTAAAATCGGCCATTCGTTGACGCGGCTCCCGCGTTTTTCCGGGCTTTGGCGCATCGTCGGCATATGCGCTGCGCCAGCGAGACAATGCCAGCCTCGATTTTGGACAACTGTATGCGTCCCTGCGACACTTCGCGTCCGTTAGGCTTTCATCCCAGCCAGCATTATCGGACGGTTTCAGAGGCACTCATTCTCGACATGTGCCATCTTGCAGGGTGGGCTTGTGAGCGCGGCGAAGGATCGCCGGGAATGGCGATCACTTGCGAAGCCCTGGAGTGCTGGATCGGGATGGGACTGGAATTTCGGCCGGGCGCGGACGGAGCACGATACTTCGATCCGGTCGAAGTGCTGAATTTCATGAAGCTCGCCGGACTCGACGGTCGACAAGCATTTTGGACAGAGCACGCGGTCGGTACTGCGCGGCGGCTCGTGCGCACCATGGAAAGCGAAGATCCGCGCAAATTCACTGTTGAGCTGCGGCGCAAGTTCAACACCCGATCTGTCGCGGCCGGCACGACTTTGCGTCTGCGCATGCCTTTGCCGCTGACGTCGGACCATCTGGGAAATCTCGAGGTTCGCCCGCACGCCGTTGAAACCAACGGCATTGGGACGGACGTTGCCGTAAGCCGCGGCCGCCTCGAAGTACGCGCCCAAGCATCCGGTTCGGATGAGCTGACCATCGGTGCGACAGCGATGTTCACAGCGGTTCCAAGAGACCCGGGCCGAGAGCAGCCGCGATCGGACCTTGGCGCCCTCGACTCACGATATCTACGGCAGCGCGACGGCCTGATTGTTGTTTCCACTCGCATCGCAACCCTGGCTTGTTCCCTCGCTGGTCCTGGCGACGATCAACTGGTGGCCGTTCGTGCTTTTTGGAATTACTGTCTCGACGAATTCTTTCAAGGCGCCGTCCACTACGATCAAGTCGACAACGAAGCTCCCGGCGATTGGTTACTGGATTCCGGTTGGGGCGATTGTCAGCTCGTTGCCGCTGTGTTTGCATCCATGTGCCGGGCACGCGGCATTCCGGCCCGGATATTGGGAGGCTTCTACCTGTACAAGGCGCGCCCGACCGAACATTTCTGGGCCGAAGCGTGGATCGACGGCCAGGGCTGGACGCCATTCGATTTTGGCTGCTGGGAGTTATCGAGGGGCGGCCGCGATATGGAATGGCGTGATCATTTCTTCGGTCGGCTCGACGCCCGCCTGACCAACCAATGTTTTCCATTCGAATTCACTGGTGCGATCGGGGTGAAAATTCCTGCGGCGTGGCAAGTCGTGCAATCGATGGAACCTGATGGCGCGTCCGTCGCCTTGCTCGATGTTGCCGGACCGCTGGTTTATCGCGATTTCGTTTCCGTCATTGGTTAACGCGATCAACTTTCACAAATATTTGGCAGGCGCGCCTGGTTGCTTGGCCAGCTTGCGACAAAGTTGCGCAACAGCAGCGTCGGATTTCTGGTTATCATCGTAAATGCCTCAAGTGAATGTCGAGAGTTGAATGATCTATGCGTTTAGATTGCCGCTGATTAATCCGCATATGTCCAGTGCCCGGATCGAGTGCGTATACGCTGAGCCGGGTAGTGCGCTGAAGAATGGCTCGAAGCTTTTCGATCTCGGCGTCGATCTGAGCAGCGCCTTTGCCCAGGAGTGTCCGCCCATATCGTTCTTTCGCGTGGTGCTGCGCGAGCCGGTATTTTTCCGCAGGCTCAACGCTGATCGCGGCCAGTTGTGCGAGGTCGGCGAACAGGTTGCGCTGTTCAGCGACAAGGCCGACGCGTGTCTCGACGACGCTCCGGTCCGCGATATCCGTTTCGCTGTGGCAGGTATCATTCATCACGAGGGGATGTGGACGGGGAGGATTGCTTGATCCGCCGTCCCTTGCATCTAGGCGCCCTATCTGCAGACGGATTCAGCATTCACCGTTCCGGCATACGCTGGCTGATCCAACCCGGGCAATTTTGCCGGGCCAACCAGATCTTCGGATATTGCAATATTAGCCTGCAGCCAGCGGGTTTCCGCTTAACAGGAGATAAGTCTTTCACCGAGGAAGCGGATTTGCAGGTTGCCTTCGCGCCGCGAGCCGCCGGCAGGATATATGGAGCCGGCGCAGAACTTGGCGGCTATCTCAGCATTCAACGCGACGTCTGTGCCTGGGACGCCGATACGGTTATCGCCCAGCTTGAGCTGGAGGCAGAACCGGAATCCGACGTTGAAGGATTGCGTCTCTTGATGTTGGCAGGACGCCGCATGACGGGCCTGGCAGACGTTCATAGCGGCCTGCTGCCGGGATGGCACGGTCGCACCCGCGGCTGGTGGTGCGATGAACGCACGGCCCTCGTGTCGTTGCTTAGTCTCGGCATTTGCGACGCCACGGGTGTAGTGCTCGGAGAGCAATGCGCGTTTGCCGAGATGTTTGAAGCCGCTAGTGCGCCGGCGCAAATGATATTCGTTCCCGATCATCCTTTGGCGCCGGCAGCGCCGATATTGCTCGATCAGCTGGACCGCAAGCCCGCTCAATTCCAGGCAATCGCGGACGACATGCATCGCTTCCTGTCGGATTCAGGTATCACGCCAACGGCCGACGATTGGATATTTTCGGGCGCGATGTTAACGGCATTACAACAGTCGCCGATCGAGGATGCTTATAGCCTGTTTACCCCGTCGGGGACGGTGCGGAGCGGGCCGGCTGATGCAATATTGCTGTCGCTCAGTTCGGAACCACAATCGCTCTTGCGGCATAAGTCGCTCGGTTACCACGCGCATATCATGCGACACCATCAAGCAGCCGCCGGCCCGGTTTTCCGCGCTTTCCTCGAAAGCGCCTTCGAGACAGTGAAACGCTCTATCGATGACATTCGGCTCGATTACGAGAAACTGCTTGACCGGATGCACGCCGTGACCGGCGCGCGCGCGCTTGTAATCAATTGCATGTCGACTTCAGGTCACGAAGACATCTCGAATTACTCTTCGTTCGACCCGCCGATGAGCCGCACATTGTCAAGCATTGCATCCAAGGAACTCAATCTCGTGCTCCACGACATTGCCGAGCGACGCGATTTGAGCATCATCGACGTCGATGCGATCGCGGCCGATCTGGGTGGCGCCGAACATCTGCCGGACGGCATCCACCAGAGTGGATTGCTTCAGATTGCGTTGCGATCCGAAATCCTGCATGCAATGGAGGATCTTCGACCCGCAGCGCAGATCAAGTGACCTCGAACTCTACTCTTAGATCGGGCGCACCATTCTCTGCCGGGATGATCTCTTCGTCCACTTGATCGCTAAACACGGCGAGCGGCAGACCGATGCCGCGCCAATCACCCGGTTCTGCAAGCAGCTGGCGCAGCACTCCCGGTTGACCCGCACGCACCTCCACGACCGCCTTGTGCGTTTCCAGCTCGACAATCAAGTCGCCAGTCTTGAATGCCGTCCCCGGCACTCCCTGCCACTCGAGGATTCGGATCTCATCTACTCCCGGCACGGCGGCCGGGACGGAAAGTTGGTAAATCACAAGCAAGGCACTCCGGTTGGATCACAGGCAAAATTCATTATCGCTCCAGAAGAAGGTGAACGGCATTGATCACACGCGCAGCGTCAGGAATGCAGGCTGACTCGAACACCGGATTCGACGAAACCGGCGCACGCAGGGCGCCAACGCGTGCCCACGGCCTTATTCCGATGGTTTCGTATAGCCGCGCCGCCACCTCGACGCCGACGCCACACGCAGTCTGCCCCTCTTCCAGGGTCAACAGGGCGCCGGTTTTCTCGACCGATGCCGCCACCGTGTCCACGTCGAGCGGCGCCAGGCTGCGCAAGTCTATGACTTCGGCGGACACGCCCTGGCTTTCGAGCGTCCGAGCCGCCTCGAGTGCAACCCGAACCATGAAGCTGTGCGTTGTAATCGTTACATCCGCGCCCGCCTTCCGTACCGCCGCTTTGCCAAACGGTATGAAGGTTTCCGCGTCGGGCACTTCGCCTGGAATCGGAAACAGCCGTTTATGATCGATAAAGACCACCGGCCCATCGCTGCGCAGGGCCGTCTTCATCAGGCCATATGCATCGGCGGGCGTCGACGCAGCGACAATTTGCAGTCCCGGCACGCCCATGAGCCAGGCTTCAAGGCACTGCGCATGCGCAACCCCCTGGCCCAAGGCGCCGGAGGTCGTTTTGATCACCACGGGGGCCGTTAGCAACCCGCCGGTCTTGTAGCGCAGTTTGGCGGCGTAGTTGATCAGTGGATCAAAGCCCAGCATCAGAAAATCCATATAGGTGATGCTGACCAGCGGACGAAAGCCCGCCGCGGCCGCGCCAACGCCGATGCCGATGCTTGCGGCTTCGGCCACGGGAGTATCGCGTACGCGCTCAGCTCCGAATTCCTGATAAAGGCCGTCAAATTCGCGATAGGAGCCGCCGAACGCGCCGACGTCCTGACCCAGGACCAGCACGCGAGGGTTCTGGCGCATTTCTTCGCGCAGAGCGCGGATGTTGGCTTCTCGAAAGAAGATCTTGGTGCTGCTCGCAGCTTGCTCAGTCAACATGATCGAGCACCTCCGAGGCATCGGGGAAGGGCGAGGCGTCAGCAAACACGATCGCTTCTGCGACGCGATCGGCGGCTTCACGTTCCATTGCTTCCAGCTGCGATGGTTCGAGCGCGCCCGTCTCCTGCAAATACTTGGTCTGACGGACGATCGGGCAGCGGCTGCGCAACTCGGCTAAATGGGCGCGGCTGCGCGTCTCCCTTGCGGTTGTTGAATGCGATACCAGTCGCAGCGAAACGCATTCGAGAAAGGCCGGCCCCCGGCCCCCACGCACATGCTCGACTGCTTCCACGGCAGCCGCCGCGACGCATGCCACATCTAACCCATCGACGGTGCGCGCCCACATCCCGAAGCCAGCCCCGATATCCGACAGCTTAGCCGGAGCCAGCGCTACCTTGCGTTCGGTCGAGACCGAAAGCTGGTTGTTGTTGCAAATGAAGAGCAGCGGTAGTCGCCAACAGGCCGAAATATTCAACGTCTCGTGAAGTCCGCCGGCGCCGCAAGCGCCGTCTCCAAACATAACGGCGACAATGCCGCCGTCTCCGGCCAAATGTTTCGCCAGGGCCACCCCGGCGGCTATGCTGATATTGCCGCCGACCACGGCGTGCGAGCCGAAAAAGCCGGAGGCTGGATCGGCCATATGGCCGCGTCCGCCCCGTCCGCCGTTCAGCCCGGCCACCTTGCCCAGCAGTTCCGCCATCACGGCTCCGGGTTCTGCGCCGCGCGCCAGCGCCGGTCCGATGGAACGGCCACCGGTCAACAGTTGGTCTTTGCCGGTCAAGGCTGCAGATAAGCCGACGGCGACCGCTTCCTCACCGGACGATAGAAGCTGAAAGCCGTGATCGGCGCGGCTTGCCAGCGCTGTTTCGAAAGCGCGGATCAGCAGCATACGCCGTAGTAACTCGACAGGATCCATCTTGTGGTTGCCTCAGGTTCGCCTACCGATCAACCGCGCGACGCCCGACGCCAGCATGGCGAGGCTCTGCCTTGCGCCACGGCTTCGTATCGCCTGGTGAAGCTTCTCGAGCGCTTGCGACAGGGAAATCTGGCCCTGCAGTACCCGATGTATCAACAAGTCGGCATGCGATTGCTGATCGCTGTCGACGACAGTCGTGACAATTTGCTTGTGCCGTCCTTGGCCAATCGCCACGAGGTTCGACGGCCTGATCTCAAGCAAGGTTGCGTTTGATTTGGATTCAACCAGCAGGGCCTTGGCGCGGTCTTGCATTTCTACGCTGACGAACCCGTCAAGTCCGTTGAGGACAATTTCCATCGCGATAACGTCGCTCGCCAACTTTCCTGCCGCTTCGCCTTGGAGCGTGTAGTCGGTCCCAAGCCTCCGGGCGCCGACGTCGGCGAGCTTGCGGTCGATATCAATAACAAACGCGCCATACTCGCGCGAAAGTTCAGCCGCCAGCAAATTGAGACGCCTGATGCGTACTCGTCTGCGCAGAGCGATAGAATCGCCGGCGCCGGCATGACGTAGAACAGTGCAAATAAAGACAGGATGTCCGGGCTCGCATAGTCCGGCATAGCCCTTTCGCAAGCGTGGTTCGGCCTCCTCCCACCGTTCCGGCGCATCAACTTCCAAACCCAGCGAGGCAACGATTATTGAGCCGGCGATGTCAGCGTTCTGCAGATCGAGCCCTTGAATAAACCGACAATCACAGGTCCACGATTTTCCAGTGGCTTCGCTGAGCGCTTGAGCGATATTTCCGCTAGCCCGGCGGATGGCGGCTCTTTCTGTCTCAGTTGCGATTGCCACAATTGGTACGATCAATCCATTCATTGGAGCCTTCCAGTACTGGCCCAACGCAGATGCGCCTCGCGAACGGCCTGGCGTCCCTCGAATCCCCTGCAGCGCTCGGCGGCTGCGGCAAGGTCAGGCAGGGAATAGAGCCGCGCTGCCTCCGGCAGGTCTGGCGCGTCCGCCAGGCTCGCCCAAAAGACCGGGAGCAACGCGACTTCGGCGGTCGGATGAGCGGCAAAGAAAACGTCTTCCCAGGCATTCTCCACAAGCGGATCGCGCCAGCCACTGCGATGCGTAAGGTGATATGTCCTGCCTTTGCTGCCGACCATCGACAGGCCGCGGTTGCAGAGCCGCAGCGCCAGCTCGCGATGTTCGTTATTATCGAGCTCGGGGTTGAAGCCACCGGCATCAAGAAAGGCAAGCCGGTCGATTGACATGTTGGAGCCCGATGATGCGGCCCACAATACCGGACAATCCGCGGCTGAAGTAAGCGCTTCCATTTCGAGTTCGAACAGCTTGCGGGGCCCGAACCCGGGATAGACGCCAGGCTGACTGCGGCGATCGATCTCATGGAAACGGCTGCGGATCTGTTCTCGCGTGACGATGGCGCGATCGCGCTCGATGGTTGACATACGCTCGACCCGCGCCTCTTCACCCCGCTGCGGCGTACCCAGTTCGGGATCGAGAAACGGCCTCGTGCATCGCAAATTATGGGTCGAACCCCGCACGACGACATCTGTCCGCTCGCTATGCTTGTCGATATGCTCGGAAATCAGATCAGGCGCAGCCAGCGTGTCTCCGTCGAGAAATAGCACAACGTCGCCGCTAGCCGCCGCGGCTCCGGCATTGGAGGCGGCGGACCGTCCGACGGGCGTGGCGTTATGGAGGGCGACGATATCCATACCGCCGTCTTGCGCCATGGCAATGACGTCCCTCGTGTGATCCGATGAACCGTCGTTGACCACCACGACCTCAGGAGGCTGGCTTTGGCAAGCCAGCGAGGTCAGGGTCAGCCGAAGCCGGTCGGCCTCGTCCTTTGAGCGGACAATTACGCTGACGTGCTTCTTCATGGTGCCGCCTCGTGCAGGATGCCCAAATCGTCAAGCACCCGGACTACCTCCTCGGCCAGCAGGCGATAGCCGGCCGACGTCAGATGGACAACATCAAGCTTCAGAGCATCTGCGCCATGCCGCGCGAGGATAGCGTCGACGTCGATAATCGAAATCCCGCTGTCTTCGGACAGTTCCGCCAGGGCTAGGTTGAATTTGCGGATGCGGGTGGAGAAGGTCTCGCCAAGACCTGCGTAGCAGTGGATTTGCTCGCCAGGAATAATTGGCGACAGATTATAAATCAGAATTGGAGCTTCGCTGCGGTCGCGGATTCTCGCAATCAGCGCCGCCAGATTGTTCATCGCGACGTCGACGGAAAGCATACCGCTTGTTTCATAGTCCGATCGCAGCCAGACTTGGTCGTCGGCAGACCATGCTTCGACATCGCTCGGGTAAAACAGAAACTTCTCACGGCGATGCCGCATGAGACTCATCGTTACGTCAGGCTGGATAGACAAGACGATCGCGTCAGCAGTCGTTGTGAAAATCGCGTTGCTGAACTGGCTGGCGAGTGAGTACGCGCCAAGGGGCAGGTCACGGCCTGTGAATGCTGCCGGCACCGTTCCGCAGCACTCCAGCAGCGCATCCGAGCGAGTCCATGTCTCATGCTTGACCCGCACGGAACATTCTACGTCGCGGGCTCGCAGAACCTCGTTGATGCCATTCCAAACCACTTCGCCACCAATTCGACAGAAGTGAAGCGAGTCGCGAACATCTACATTGCCTTTGACGAAAACCGTCAGTCGTTTCACCGAATTCACCGAAAAAACTCAGGAAATCGCCAATACAATGCCGGGTGCACTCCTTGAGGGCAAGCGCAAAACCTCGTCCTGGAACAGAGGCTTAATGTCCCATTTCCAAACAAAAATACTGCGGTTTGGAGCAGATTTACCATGATCGGAAGCTCCGCACGACAAGGGCGGGTTCGACGGTCGCGGCCGATCCCGCGGTGCCTTCAGTTTGGCCGCGAACACGCCCGCTGACTGATGTTCGCTTCGGACAGAAGAGGCCGATGCGAGGCCGGACACCCCGCGCTCGCGATCTATGAATACACACCCCGATCGAATGCGGGTGCGGCAATCGCTTTGCACCGATTGCACCCGCTCGTGACTCTCGCGCAACAAACGCTCGGCAGTTTGGCCATATTCGTCGGCGATTTCACGCGCGCACTTCACCGTGCCCAACATCACTGTCGCGCGTTCCATCACGAGCAATACTCGATGTCGTGAATTGGATAGGTGCAGGCATGCATGGTGAACCATCGGCTCCACCGATAGACTCAAACAGAGTCATGGAATGACCGGTGTGCTTGAGAATGCGTCCAGTTTTGCTTGAGTAATTCGTGAGTTTTGCATTGGGGCCGACGACGGATGAAGTTTTTCTTTTCAAATCAGGTACTTGATACCGACACGCGGGAGTTGAGCCGGGAGGATATGCCGGTCTCGCTGGAGCCGCAGGTGTTCGATCTCGTGGTCCATCTGATGGAGAACCGCGATCGCGTGGTGAGCAAGGAAGAGTTGATCG
>Ga0081540_1004190_pt1 | contig 11089 bp, 8 predicted proteins | sample TabmetS2T1R1_FD_71024 | JGI IMG/M metagenome (GOLD analysis project Ga0081540, IMG submission 71024) | Tabebuia heterophylla rhizosphere microbial communities from the University of Puerto Rico - S2T1R1 | ecosystem: Host-associated > Plants > Roots > Rhizosphere ... | reverse complement strand
CTCGACTTCAGCACGATCTAGAGCCGCCGCTGCTTCCTGATATGTGTCCTTGACGCGTTCAAAACGCAGGGCATTGTCAGCGGCATTTCTTTTCAAGCGCTCGATTACCCATAATGGAAAATTGTTAGGTTCAACCTGCGCCAGCGCCAGTGTCAAATGCGCAGGATCGCAAAAACGTATAAGCGATTCCCACTCCTTATTCTTAAGTTTGCTAAGCGCTTCAGTATCTCCACCCTTAAGTTGAAGTGCGGCCATGAGCGCAGCTACCTCACTGGGAATTCGCGGAGTGCACGTTCCATTTCCGATCGGATGGCGATCCATTGAAATTTACCGTCCCGAAGCTGCCAATTGCTCGAGCCGTTCAACTGCCCAATCTAAGTTGCGATAGCGGAGTTCAAAGATCGGAACTATGAGCAAACTCTCGATCGCGGCTCTCTGAATGGCGCGGGATTGGGCGGCCGCCACAATGAGTTGCATGAACCACGGAAGCACAGATGATTTTGAAAGTGGCACAAGGGCGTCAGGACCTGTGTGGTGCCGATTGAGGAAAACAATATACTCAATAACCGCAGAATCAGCAGTGACAAGCCCAGGAAGCTCGGCGGTGGGAACTTCTATAGTTGGCTTGCCGGCTGCGCGAGGTGTGATTGCCAGTCCTTCAAGTTCCGGAAAGAGTTCGGGTGCCGAATTGCGGAAGCGAATTGTGTGGCTATTTCCTACAACTTGCCGATCACGAACATCTAGGAGGAGATAACTCGCGTCATCTGTCATATAAGTCCAGCCTGCTCGGGCAGTTGCGTATGCAAGGGATGACTTCCCAGCACCAGAGTCGCCGCACAGTAGTATTCCAGAACCAAACGCGGACACACAGGCTCCATGAACGGGAGCAGCACGCAGTGCAGTCACCATCGCCAAGGCTGCTGCTTCCAGGAGGTGATATCTAAAATAAAGACCGGACTCGGCAACGGATTGTGTAATCGATCCGAATGAGCGACCGTTGCTCAGATCGCACGCAAAGACATTGCGCGCGTCGGCAACACATAGAAGTGTGTCCCACTGCCGGCTATAGACAGGCGTTGGAGGTAGCGTGGTACCACGATCTTCATCAACTCGCACCTTAATGCGAAGTTCGAGAGGGGCTTGTGTGAATTTTTGCCGAAAGTGTTTCCAGCTAGCTTCCGCTGTGGCAATCACTGCTGAGGAGTTAGTGGAGACCTCAAGTGGGAACCCGAGAGGAAAGAATGTGGCTCGCAGCGGAAGATCCACAGCTGTGAGAACGGAGTCGCCCTCAGAGAGCTCAAGACAGCTTGCGGTATCCACGTCATCCACGTTCAAAATCGGAAGCCCTTTCCAATCCAATCTACTCTGAATTGGTCACTTATTATCCATCCCCAACCTATCGGCAAAGGAATTCTATAATTCTTCAACGGAGGTTCTCTTCCTCATCCGCCCTGCCTGTCGCTTATCACACTCCAATTCCGTTGTGATTGTTAGGTGAGTTGTGGTGGCGAGTTGTAATTGCGATTTCATTGTCCAACGAGCCACCACACGAGTTTCCGCGAGCGTAACGCAAACTACTTCATTCAAGAGCGAGGAATACTCTTAAATCGTTGCCTCACATCAGTTCGGTGTGACGTGAACAGTGAAGACCATTGACCCATGGCCACTGCCGCAAAATCTTCCGCACTTACCATGAAAATCACCTGCCTTATCCGGGGTGAATGTAACATCTGCAGGATGGTCCTTCGATACTGCCTGATTTACTCCGAGATCCTTAATTAGGAGGCTGTGGGGGACGTCGTCAGAGATGAGATGCAGTTTAACTGTCTCTCCCTGTTTCACCGTGATTTCAGCGGGTTCAAAACTAAAACGCTTGGCATGGACCTCGATGGTGCGGCCCGATTCCTGAGCAAATGATGATGATGACGATAGCACTAGCATGCCGACTATAAACAACCCTGCCAGGCTCAATACTTTTCTCATGTAACTTGTTTCTCCGATTCTCTGAAATGATGGCACTCGAAACGGTGCCTCTGTCATTGTCTGGACACGTGCTATGACTTACGGTGCCAGATACTTTAGTAGCAATTGCTCATCCTGACGGGACAAACGTGCGCGCACGCGCATATGCATGATGATCGTCCCGGTGGTTCGCGGTGAAATACTCATGGGCGGCTGGTGACAGCGCGCGCAGTTTTGCTGGAAGACCTGCTCACCTGTGAGTGGCTGGGTGTGATTGTTGCTAGGCGAGGACTTCTGATCGTTTTGACCCGAGGCAGAATCGTGTTGCGGCGCGGCAACAGCCATCCCTCCAACGAACAGAAGGATCAAGAGACAGAGAGAAGTGAGATAGCGTCTCATTTCTTCCTTTCAGGCCAAAGCGGCCACACGAAGCGATAAGTAAGCCCCACGTTCCATACATTTGCATCTCTTTGAGAACTGAAAGTTCTGCCGTAACTCGAAATCACTCTGAAATTGTCTCGAAAATAGTAGTTGAGGGCGAAATCAAAGCGCTGCGTGTTGACTGTAGGTAAAGAATTGCCGCCGCCATTCAATGGAAAGAACTGTTGCATTCGTCCTACAACCTGGATGCGTCGAAAGAAGGAGGGAATCTGAAGTTTCTCGAATCGATATGCGGTTTCCAGCCAGTATCCGTTGCCGTTGTAGCTATAGTCGTATTCGGCCTTCAGGTCAACAGGCACTGTGTTTGGCTGCCAGGCCACATAAGTGGCAACACTATTGATATTGCGGTTCTGAAGAAAACGTTGATACGATGTGCCGATTTCGAGGCGTGGATGCGTGAAATAAATGCTTGCATCGCCGCCGGCAGTTCTCGCAGCCTGAAGCTGATTGATGGTGCTGAGCGCGGAAAAATAGGCCGAGTATTGCGCAGTGTAAGAGGGCGTTTGGACGGCAACCCCACGCAACATGATGCCATCGCCTGCCCCACTCGTGCGTGTGCCGATGGCTGCATTAATAGGCCCATCTTGAAAGTTGGTGATCCAGATAGGTGACAGCCGCTCGTTATACATACCAAAAGGCAGCAAATATTTGCCTACAGTGGCCATCACATGAGTATTCGCAAGCCAGTCCAGTTGTGCGTAGTCGACCGATTTAAATACCTTGCCGGTAAATGGCCCACTGGTCTGGTCTTCTCTTTGAAAAAACCCTATGAAATCCGTCCGCGATTCGAGAAGCACGTGTGAGCCAAAAGGAACCAGCAGAACCGGGTTGATCTGCGGGCCCAGCGTTGTAACACCGCCATTTACATTGTGGATATAACCCATACCTCCGGCAACAACAGGAACGTGTCCGGCACTATTCTCAGAATCACTTGCATCCTGAGCACACATGGGGCCAACGACAGAAAGGCAAAGCCCCATCGCGAGGACAAAACGAAGTGGTCTTAAGTGGTGAACAAATCGCAAGATATCGGACCCCATCCCTTCGCTGAATCAAACAACAGCCTCGAGAATTCATCGACTCGAAACGTCTAGCCACTAAGCCGGAGTATAGGCAACGGTGCATATCGGGCATGTCATGAAGATGTAATTGCTCTGTCACTCTTCCTGTGTGACGAAGGGCGTGAAACTGATCGTGGAGGCGAATATTACATTTGTGAGACATGCGTGGATGAAGCGCGGGGAGTTTCAGCTGTTATCTCGACAATCTAATGACGCTAGGTGGATGGACGGATATTCCCCTTTTGCATGGATTCAGCCGAAATACTCTGCCCGTCTCATTCCTGAAGATAGTCCTCCAGCGCAGATGCGAAGCAGATGGCGAATATCGCTACAAGATGAGAGTAGACGTTGCCTGAATCACGCATTCGCTGATCTCGTGGAATTCTGTTCGAACTCTTCGCCTTGCCACTGCATTGCGCAGCGTGTCTGTTCACTCGTGTGCTGTTGAGTGGACGATTCCTCAACTCAACTACGGTCGAGGCTACGTAAGACTTGTCCAGTAGAAGTTCGTGATCCTATCAGTAAATCAGCGATGACCGTTGCGGCCATTCAGAGCGCCGAAGGACATTGACCTTTATCAAAGTTTGTGGAGAATCTCGTCACCTTTAATTAGGACTGAACTTGTCGTATTGTCCCTTGCAACTAGGACTTAATCTGTCGTATATTGAATTTCGTCGCGTAAATGCATGCATTTGATGAAGCGTCTGGCTTCGATACTGCTCGGTTTGTCGTGAAAGACGGGCCAGAAACACCAAGTCCCCGCGGCAGAATCTCTTGGCGGAGAACCGCGAGGACCTGGGAACCACAGCCTTGAGGACTGCGGACTGTTTTTCATATTAAGGTCCGCTGACTGCCAACTTCAACCACTGGCGACAAGTTCTGTCTCCGACTGGTTTTTCAGGAGAGCCAAAATGAGCAAGAAGCAGCGGAAACTGGCTGGGCGGCGAGCCTGGCTCACGCTTGGAACCGTGACCGCATATGCCGCGGTCAGTGCTACTGGAAAAGCCCAGGCGGGCAATCCTCAAAGCGGCACGCCGAGAAATAACTCCAACTCTCAAGCTCAATTACCGGTGCAGCGTTTCGATATCCCTGGTGGACCACTCGACGCCGCCCTGGTCCAATTCACCAAGACCACCGGGATCGCGGTGGAGTACACCATCCCGGTCAACACGATTCCTGGTTTCCATTCCACGGGTGTTTCCGGCCTGTATTCGGTACCACAGGCTCTCCAACGGCTGCTTGATAACACTGGCCTCACCTACTCCCTGAGCGGCCAGAACACGGTAAGCATCGGCCTGCAGCACGCCGAGTCGGTGAACGTGTCAGGCAGCATCGTCGACAGCGTGGCGCTCGACAGAATACCCACGCCGCTGCTTGATACCGCACAATCCATCACCGCAATCCCGAAAGATGTCCTCACGCAGCAGGGAACAACCACCTTGCACGATGCACTCCGTAACGCACCGGGCATCAGCCTGGCCGCAGGCGAAGGCGCCTCGCAGGGCGACAACCTCACGATCCGCGGCTTTACCGCGCGCAACGACATTTTTCTCGACGGTATGCGCGACTTCGGCAGCTACTACCGCGATACCTTCAACTATGACCAGGTCGACGTGCTTGAGGGCCCGGCGGGCGTTCAATTCGGCCGCGGGTCAACCGGCGGCGTCATCAATCAGGAGAGCAAGCAGCCTCAGCTTCATCCCTTCATCAATCTTGATGGCGCTTTTGGCACCGATCTTACACGGCGCTTCACGGCTGATATCAACCAGCCATTGGCGGATTTCGCCCATGGCTCAGCGATCCGACTGAACATCATGGCACATGAGTCCAACGTGGCGGAGCGCGACGTAGTAGAAAATCGCCGTTTTGGTTTTGCACCTACCGTTGGGTTTGGCCTGCAAACACCAACACGCCTAACAATTGGCTATTTTCATTTTTCCGAAAACGATATACCGGATTACGGCATTCCGTGGTACTTCAACACCGTGTCGCCAGTAGCGCGTCACAACTACTACGGTTACCGCGATGCCAACTTCCTGAAGACCAACGTCGACATGGCAACGCTCAAAGGCGAGCATGATCTCGCAGAAGGCACACTCATCCGCGACCAGTTCCGCTATGCCAACTATGAGCGTAAGGCGCAGATCACCGAGCCGCAGTTGAACAACGCCAGCGCCGGGGCGATTACGCCCTCGACACCGCTTGAACAAATTCAAGTGAACCGCAACCAACTCACCGTCGACAGCACAGAAAGTTTTCTCTGGGACCAGGCAGACGTCACAGCGAACAAAACCATACTGGGTATGCGGCACCTCGCTGTGATTGGTGTTGAAGGCGGACGCGAAACTTCAGATCCCGTTCGCCCGACGTTCAATGCTCCGCAACTCGTCAATGGAAAAGTAGTCAGCATCAACACAGTTCCCACCACCAGCTTGTTGCATCCGGACGAAAACCAGACCTTCAGCGGTTCATCGCAGCCCAGTTCCAACGTGCACACCACTTCGACCAGCGTTGGCGTCTACGCGCTTGATAGCGTTGAGATCGGCAAGCGCTGGATCGTCAGCGGCGGAGGTCGCTGGGACCGCTTTAACACCGACTACAAGGCTACGAATTGGACTTACCCTGCGCCGGGACAAATCACCGTGACGAATTCTCAATTCAATCGCGTCGATGAGAAGCCTACATGGCGCGCGGCACTGCTCTTCAAACCGGCATCGAATGGGAGTGTCTACTTCGCCTACGGCACGTCGTTCAATCCATCCGCAGAAACGCTGTCACTCAGTCAGGGAACGGCAAACCTACCTCCCGAAGAGAACCAGACCTACGAATTCGGCAGCAAATGGGATTTGAGAGGAGGCAAGCTCGCACTGCGCGCCTCTCTCTTCCGCACCGACAAGGAAAATGCGCGCGAAGTATCACCCACCAATTCCCTGCTCTACGTGCTCGCTGGTAACCAGCGCGTCGATGGCGCGGAAGCGGTGGTGCAGGGCCACCTCACCAGCCGTTGGGAACTGCTCTCGAGCTACACCTACATGCACAGCGAGGTCGTGAAATCGCAGTTCTATCCTGCAGCGGTTGGCTATCCGCTCGCAAACGTGCCGGCTAATCTCTTCAACCTCTGGACCGAGTACCGTCTGCCGCGCGGGTTTGAAGTTGGCGCAGGGGGCAACTATGTTGATAGCCGCACTGCGAGCTCTACCGTACCGCTTGATCCGACGACTGGTCTGATTAAGCAGGTGCCGAGCTATGTGGTCTTCAACGCCATGGCGAAGTACGAGGTTAGCGAGCGCATCCAGCTACAAGCCAACGTCTACAACGTTGGCAACCGGAACTATATCGATCAGATTCATCCGGCGCATATCGTCCCCGGAGCTGGAACATCAGCGCTCTTCGGTATGAAATTCAAATTCTAATCAACGCAGAACGCAGCCCCAAACTGACAATGTCTGCGTGGGGTTACGTTCATCAAGGCAAGGTATGTTACTCACCGTCCCCGACGTTCTCACAGCCGAACAGGTTACGCATGCACGACATCAATTCGACTCGGCGGAATGGATTGACGGCCGCGTCACCGCGGGCCATCAATCGGCATTAGCCAAAGACAACCTGCAATTGCCAGAGGACTCTGTTGTCGCACGCGAACTCGGCGACGTCATTCTCAATGCGCTCAGCAAGAACAACCTGTTCATTTCGGCGGCACTGCCATTACGAGTCTTTCCACCTTTGTTCAATCGCTATTCCGGAGGACAATCTTTCGGTACGCATGTCGATAATGCCATTCGTCAGATCTCTGGAACGGGGCACCGTATCCGGACGGACCTTTCCGCGACGCTGTTCTTCGCCAACCCCGACGAGTATGACGGCGGTGAACTCGTCGTCGAAGATACTTATGGCATCCACACCGTAAAGCTGCCCGCAGGACATATGGTTCTCTACCCCTCGACAAGCCTGCATCACGTACGCCCCGTTACACGGGGCACCCGCACTTCTTCCTTTTTCTGGATTCAAAGCATGATCCGCGATGACGGCCAGCGCACGCTGCTCTTTGACCTCGACGTCGCTACACAGCGCATCGCAGCCGACGCGCCTTCGCATCCTTCAGCCGTACAGCTCACCGGCATCTATCACAATCTATTGCGCCGCTGGGCGGAGATGTAGCGTGGCACTAACTCCACGGCGGGCTCTATTCTGGTTGCATCTCACGGCTGGCGTGATCGCCGGAACGATCATTTTCTTTCTGGCAATTACGGGGGCTTGTCTTGCCTACGAGCGGCAGATCATCACATGGGCAGATCGCGCTCAACAAGTCTCAGAGAGTGGCACAAGGCAATCTTTGCCAGCTTTACTTGAAAGCGCGAAGAACTACGCACACGCCCCAGCTTCGGCCATCGTTATTTATAGCGATCCTAGGGCAGCCGTTGAAGTCACCGTTGGACGAGAGCCGGCGCGGGTTCTGTTACTCAATCCGTATTCTGCCGCCGTGCTGGGCGAATCCGCTCCACGCATGCGCAGCTTTTTTACAAAGGTGACAGCGCTCCATCGCTGGTTTGGCATGCAAGGAGCTAATCGGACGACGGCCCGTGCCATCAAAGGCGCTTTCACTCTTGCGATGCTCTTTCTTGTTTGCTCAGGGGTTATCCTCTGGCTGCCGCGCAAGTGGACTGCTCAACATTTGAGTAAGTCGTTGTTCTTTCGCGGTAACCTGCAAGGCCGTGCACGCGATTGGAATTGGCATAATGTCATTGGCATCTGGCTGGCGGCACCGCTTTTGATCATCGCCCTGACGGGTGTCATCATGGCTTACCCGTGGGCGAATGATCTTCTTTATCGACTCACTGGCAATCCGCCTCCGCTGCGTCAGGCCGAGACATCTGCACGCGAGATAAGAAGCACCGCAGGTCAGCATCATGCTCACGACGACCATGCAGCTAATACCGTTCCAAATGTTGAAGAACTTCTCAGCATCGCAAATGAACATGTTCCAGGGTGGCGCACGATTAGTTTGCGCCTCACCCCCGACGCAAAATCAACGGTATTACAAGTAGACCGTGGCAATGGAGGACGTCCTGATCTGCGCACACAGATCACGCTTTCCGCCACAAGCGATGATGCCCCTCGGGTCGAGGGCTTTTCGAGCTACAATCACGGGCGTCAGCTGCGCATGTGGGCAAGGTTCACACACACCGGCGAGGCTGGCGGGATCACTGGAGAAACGGTCGCATTCGCAGCCTCTATTGGTGCTGCAACACTCATTTTCACTGGCTTCTCCCTGGCTCTGCGCAGATTGCGTTCTAAGTTGAGTCGCCGGTCCGAGCCATCGATTCGGACGATCCCGGCCATAAAAGTGTCCAGATGAAGACACAGCCTCTAACGTGAAATGCCCCGCCGATTCGAGAGTTCAGCGGGGCGTTTTCGCACACGCACTTTTCTTAGTAGTACAACTTCAAAGCAAGCTGTAGTACGCGCGGGCCGTTGCGAAGACTCGTGATCGTACTGAAGCTGCTTACGTTGGTGTAGTTTAGACTGCCTGGCTGCGCAAACTGTGCGGTATTGAACGTATTGAATGCCTCGGCACGGAATTGCAGTCGGAGCGTTTCGTTAAAAGTAAAGTTCTTAAAGAGCGACGAATCGAGATTATTGAATCCCGGACCACGTGCCTGCTGGCCTTCGCTTCCTAATGGTGAGGTATCAAGCTGCCCGATAGTCGTGGCCGTAAGCGGTGTGACAAAGGCTTTCGGATTCAACCACTGTTGTTGCCTGCGTGCGCCAGTGTAGAGGCCCTGTCCAGACACAACATTTGCGTTGCAACCGAAGTCCGCCGTGGTTGAAGTTGCGCAGGCGATATTAAAGGGCTGTCCGCTTTGATAGGTGAAGATAAAGTTGACATCCCAGCCACCAATCAAAGCATTTTCCCATCGATTGATATTGCTCGCGAGCATCCGTCCGTGCCCAACGGGCAGCTCGTAGCTTCCTGACAGATGCACTACGTTGGCTACATCGACATCGCACAGATCATAGTCGGCACCGATGCCAAATCCAGGCAGCCATGGAGCCCGATAGCCAGGTGTGGTCTTTGCCTGCGTCCGCTGGTTGCTCATGCACTTGCTGAAGGTGTAGTTTGGCCAGCATTGTCAAGCCCTGGCCAAACTGGTGCTCATAGGTTGTCTGCAGCGAGTTGTAGCTGCTCTTGGCATTGGTGGTTTCGTATGTTGTGTTTGAAGCGAAGTGAGGAAAAGGAAGATAACTGGACGCGACCTGTCCTGAAGAATTCTTTGTCACCAATGGAGTACCGAGCGGCAGGATCTGAGAAGGCGAGTTCAATGTGTTGTAGTAATTGTCCAGATGCCTCCCCAGCGCTCCAACAAAACCTATCTGAATGGAATCATGGCGGGTGAATTGCTCCTGTGCAGTGAGGTTGAACGTCTGCACATAGGGCGTCTGATAGTTGAACTGACGGCCATAAAGGCTAAGGTTAGCGAGATTGACTTGCGTAGCGTCAGTCAGGTTGATGGTGCCGAAGGTATTCTCCATCGTCGCCGTCTGCCCGTTCGACAACGTGATGGGCAGGTACGAAGTATTTGTGTTGGGCGAACCGATGTTATAGATGAACGGATAATTGGTGCCTAGTGTTCCGCCGTAGCCAATGTTGGCAAGCGCACCGTAGGCGATCCCGTATCCGCCGCGAAGAGCCAGGTTAGGCGTAACGCGATAGGCAAAGCCTACTCGCGGAGCGAAATTGGTTTTCTGCGCGTTTCCAAGCGCCAGTCCTGAGACGCACTTGATCGAGATGCCATCCAACGCTAGCTGCGCATCGAATGCGGAGGAGCGTGCCGTCTGACAGCCCTTATTCGACATGTAGTAGGTCCCACCCGGGCCATTGCCACCGTTACTGCCGACAAAGTTCGCCTGACGGCCATGTATCTCCGCATAAGGTGTGAAATAGTCCCAGCGCAAGCCGAGATTTAACGTCAAGTTCGGAGTGATCTTCCAGTCATCCTGAAAATATGCACCCCAGTAATACCGGCGGTCATCTGTTGGCGCATAGTTCGAGCCTGAATAACTGGTAAGTCCGCCAACGCCATTGATGCCATTCGGAACAGTTGCCGCAGTTGGCGTCAAGAGCGCATCCGCAATGCCGTTATAGCCGCGGTTGATATTCACAACGTCGGAATACTGCCCGCTGTAAGTGAAATTGCCACGACTTGCGGGTGGCTGCGTGATATTGCCCACGAGTTTGTCCACCTGCATGCCCATTTTGAAGGTGTGATTGGCGTGCACCTTGGTTACATTGTCCAGAAATTCGAGAGCGTAGATTGTTTCGAGTGTCGGGGTAAACCCACCTACACCGATATGGGTAAGGCCGCTGCCGAAGCTGATAGGAGGCAGGCCGCCGTTGTTGGGTATCTGCGGGATTCCCTGAATACCGAACGAGGCGGGAATGCCCATGATGTTGCCGTATTGTGAGAGAACCTGTTCGATGAAGTGGTCATAACCGATGTGCGCTTCATTCGTCAGCGTCGGGGTAAAAACATGGTCGTAGCCCAACGTAATTGCATAGGCGGGATAGCTCTGGTCCTGACCATAAGTCTGTCCAATCACGTTTGGTATTACGGGCGGAATCGAAT
>Ga0081540_1004189_pt1 | contig 11089 bp, 7 predicted proteins | sample TabmetS2T1R1_FD_71024 | JGI IMG/M metagenome (GOLD analysis project Ga0081540, IMG submission 71024) | Tabebuia heterophylla rhizosphere microbial communities from the University of Puerto Rico - S2T1R1 | ecosystem: Host-associated > Plants > Roots > Rhizosphere ... | reverse complement strand
CGTCACGCTGCCGGTCACCACGATCATGGGGACATCTCCAACAATTCAGGGCGTCGCCTGTTCCAGCAACGGCTGCGGCCAGCGCTTCAGCGCCGCGCGGCCGGCTTCGGTCAGCTCGTAGACGCCGCGTTCGGCGCGGCCGAACCAGCCATAGACATTGTGCAGCAGGATCTTGCCGGCATCGGGAATATCCTTGCGCAAATCCCGCACCCGCTGCGGCCCGCCCGAGAGCGCCGAGGCGCAGGCGAGCGCCTGCTGCCGGTACGCCGTCATGATCGGTGCGCGCGAGCCGCCGCCGGGCGTCGGGTCGCCGTTCCTGCGGCGGTGTTCCTCGACCAGCCGCGAGCGCCGCCTGGGATCGCGTCGCGGCGGTAGCGCCGCCGGGCTGAGCAGCACCTCGACGCTGTCGCCCGAGGTGACGCCGAGCAGCCCGAAGCCCAGCCGCCGGCACAAATTGCGGAACCGCTTGTCCGCCTCGCGGCCCTTGCCGTGTCGCGACAGCCGCGCCGCCAGCCAGACCTCGTCGCAGGCGGCGGCGCGGTCGACGCCCTGCAGCACGAGCTCGAGATTGAACTGCTCCTTCAGCTCGCAGATCACCACCACGACAGGCTCGCCTTCGCGGACACCCACCACGTCGCAGCCGACGACTTCACCCTTGACCGCAAAGCCGAGCCTTTCGAGATAGTCCTTCACGGGACGATAGAGCGACGTTTCCGGCATGCAGTTCGCTGCTCGAGCTCCAGACGAATCAGTTCGCAGCGAGGCTAGCGCATGTCTCTCGAAAGTGTCCGCGGTTTCGGGAAAAGACATGCTGTAGCAGCAGCAGCCGTCATGTGCATTGGCGCGACGCTCGCGACTCCCTCCCCACAAGGGTCCCACAAGGGGGAGGGGATCCGCCGCGCCTCTGCTTAGCCGAGTTCCTGGCCGAGTCCGATGAGAAGCCCTTCAGGCCCGCGGATGTAGCAGAGCCGATACGCGTCCTTGTACTGGACGACTTCGCCCACGAGCTCAGCGCCGCGCTTGACGAGCCTCGCGAGCGTCTCGTCGATGTCGTCCACGGCGAACATGACTCGCAGGTAGCCCAGGGCGTTCACCGGGGCGTTGCGGTGATCCGCGATGGTGGCAGGCTTGAGGAAGCGGGACAGCTCCAGCCGGCCGTGGCCGTCCGGCGTGCGCATCATGGCAATCTCGACGTGCTGATCGCCCAGTCCGGTGACACGGCCGGCCCATTCGCCTTCGATCGTGGCCCGCCCTTCGAGCTCGAGGCCGAGCTCGCGAAAGAAATCGATCGCTGCTGCGAGGTCATCGACGACGATCCCGACGTTGTGCATCCCTTTGAACGCCATGTGTCCAATCTACGAAGTGGCGTCCGGTCTGACAATCGGCCCGGTTTGCAACCGCCTGACCCAGCGTATAGATCGACAGTCATGCCCCTTTTCCGGCAAAGCCCCGTACGACATCCGGCCGCCGCCTTGCGGCTGGTCTGTGCCGTGCTGGTCGCGCTCTGGGCCCTGTCGACAGCACCGCTGGCGGCGCCCGGCGCACCGTCTCTGGCAAAACCGGCGCGCGAGCTTGCGATGCTGGCAGCCAAGCGGCCCGCCGCGGCGGTTGCTCAGCTCGCGACCGCGCGTCCCGCCAAACACCATGCCGGATCGCCGGATCTTCCTGGCCTTGCCGCCGCTACGCTGCGCCAGCGCGTCGTGGCCCAGAATGTCGTGGCCTGCGATCCCGGACCGGGAGTGATCGGGGAGCCGCGCTCGCCAAACCTCGCGCGCGCGCCGCCCCTGTCGGCAGCAGCCTGATTTCGTTCTCCCCTAAACTGGCCGCTTGCGCTTCGCCGGCTTTGCCGCGCGCGAGTGGCACACCCATTTGAAGAGTTCATCCCCATGAAGACGACACTCAGCTTCAATCTTCTTTCCGCCGTCGCCGCGGCGACCCTGTTCCTCTTCTCGCAGTTCCTGATCCTCGTCGCGGGGATCGTCGGCGTCGTGGTCAGCGTGTTCGAGCTCGAACTGGCGGGCATCGCCGTCTGCATCGCGATCGCGGCGGTGCCGTCGATCGCCGTGCTGATCCTGCTCGCCCGGATGGTTTATCGGGCCGAATCGGAGCACGTGGCCTGAAACGCCGTCGGGCGCCCCGGCTTTCGCCGGAGCGCCCGATCTCGCCGGGAGCGAAGCGCTTAGATCAGCAAGTCCTGCTGGGCGACCAGGCTCTGGATCACGATGTTGTTGCCGGTGCCGCCGTCGAGGACGTCCTGACCGGGGCCGCCGATCAGCACGTCGTCGCCAGCGCCGCCAAGCAGGACGTCATTGCCGGCGCTGCCGATCAGCACGTCGTCGCCGTCGCCGCCATTGGCGGTGAGCAGGATGCCGGAGAGGCCAGAGGCTTCGATCACGTCGTCGCCACCGAGGCCGTTGATGACGATGTTGTCGATCGCCTCCGGATTGGTGATGATGATCTCCGCGCTCAGCCCCAGGATGTGGATCCCGTTGGCGTCGCCGACGATCTGGATGACGTCGTCGCCATTGGTGGCGTCGACGACGATGGTGTCCGGCGCTCCGTCGCCGGCGCCGTTGACGCCGAGATCGACCGACACCTGGTTGACGTCGGTGCCGCTGAGATCGTGGATGTTGATCAGGTCGACGCCGCCCTTGGCGTTGAACTGGATGTGCTCGACGCCGTTCAGGTCCATGGTGACCGCCGCGACGTCGCGGGTGAACAACGCTCGCTGGCCGTTCGCGAGGATGTCGATCTTCTCCGCGATGGCGGCGCCGTTGAACAGCAGCGTGTCGGTGCCGGCCTGGCCCTCGACGATGTCGTTGTCGTCGCCGGGGTTCCAGACGAACGTGTCGTTTCCGTTGCCCATCAAGGCAGTGTCGTTGCCGTCGCCGCCGTTGATGAAATCATCGCCCTGGCTGCCGATCAGCTGGTCGACGCCGAGGCCGCCGTTGATCGTCAGCTGCACGGCGCCGGCCTTGAGGCTGGAGGCATTGATCACGTCGTCGCCGGCCTGGCCGTTGACGGTCAGTTGGTCGAAGGCGTCGGTGAAGAACAGGTTGGTGACCGCCTGCAGGCCGAGCACGCTGACGCCGCCCGTGTCGCCCGCCACAACGACCACGTCGGCAGCCTGGGTGGCGTTGACGGTCACGGTGTCCACCGCGCCGTCGGCACCACCGAGCGGACCCCTGAGATCGATGTCGATCTGCTTCACGTCGGTACCGGTCATGTCGCCGACATTGATGGTGTCGAGGCCGCCGAGGGCACGGAACTCGATGTCCTCGACACCGTGGAGGTGCATGGTGACATTGGCGATGTCGCGAACGAAAAGCGCCTCTGTGCCGTTGGCGAAGATATCGATCTTCTCGTTGATGCTGGCGCCGAGAAATAGCAGCTGGTCGGTGCCGGCCTGGCCGTCGACCGTGTCGTTGCCGTCGCCCGGGTTCCACTGGAACACGTCGTCGCCGGCGCCGAGCTGCGCGATATCGTTGCCGTTGTCGCCGAGAACGAAGTCGTTGCCGTCGCCGCCGATGAGCGTGTCGGCGCCCTGGCTGCCGAGGATCGTGTCGTTGCCGGTGCCACCGTCGAGCGTGAGCGTCACGATGCCGGCTGGCAGGCTGGTCGCCGTGATGCCATCGTCGCCGCCGAGCCCCTTGATCACCAGGTTGTCACTGGCGCCTTCGGCGTTGGTGACGTTGACCTGCGCCGACAGGCCGAGCACCGACACCGAGGTGCCCGCACCCACCACGTTGATGCTGTTGTTGCCGTTGGTGGCGTTGACGATCACGGCGTCTCCGGCTCCGTCTCCGGCCGTGCCGCCGATGGTGCCGGCGAGGTTAACGTTGACCTGGGTGACGGCGGTGCCGCTCAGGTCGTTGATCGTTATGGCGTCGGCGCCGCCGAGCGCGTTGATGTCGACGCGCTCGACCCCGTTCAGATCCATGACGATGTTGCCGACGTTGCGGGTCAGCAGGTCGCGCGTGCCGTTGGCCGAAAGCGCCATGATCTCGCTGATGGCGCTGCCGTTGAAGACGAGCGTGTCGTTACCCGCCTGTCCTTCGATGATGTCATTGCCGTCGCCCGGATCCCACTGGGCGACGTCGTCGCCGGCGCCGAGGATAACGGTGTCGTTGCCCTGGTTGCCGTCGATGAAGTCGTTGCCGTCGCCGCCGAACAGCGTGTCGTTGCCGTTGCTGCCGAGAATGGTGTCGTTGCCGGCGCCGCCGTCGACGGTGATCTGGATGAGCGCGGCGAGATTGCCGATGGCAGAGATCTTGTCGTCGCCGCCATTGGCGTTGACCGTCAGCTTTTCGGTCGTGCCGATATCGAGGAAGAACGGCGCCGGCTCGAGGCGATCGAAGCGCACGCGCGTGCCGTTGGCTGTGATCTGGAAGACCTCGGCGCCGTTGCCGCCATTGACCTCGGCGGTGTCGATGCCGTCGCCGCCCTCCATGAGGTCGCTGTCGTCGCCCGGGTTCCAGATCATGCGGTCGTTACCGGCTTCGCCGAACATCTGGTCGTCGCCGTCGCCGCCGGTCAGCGTGTCGTTGTCGGCACCGCCGAACAGGAAGTCGTTGCCGCCCTTGCCGAGCAGGGTGTCGTTGCCGGCCTGCCCGAACAGCAGGTCGGCGCCCGAGCCGCCGGTGATGATGTCGTTGCCGGCGCCGCCGAACAGATTCGCCTTCGGCAATGCGCCGCTGGCTTCGTTGATGGTGATGACGTCGTCGCCGCCCAGGCCGAAGACCTGCATCAGCGCCGTGTTGGCCACCGTCGGCGTGCCGCCGACGACCGGAACTGCGCCGCCATTGACCAGGATATTGCCGGCCGCGTTGCGCGACAGGATCGTGCTATTGTTCAGATTGTCGCCGAAGACGGAGAGCACACCACTGCTCGGTATGAAAGAAGCTGTCACAGCCATTGTTGCGTCCCTTGATGAAGGAGAGCGTCCGAGCCCCGCTCGTGGGTGGGTTTATTGCCGAAAATCTCCAGGTGAGCGCCTCGATGCATGAAATCAATTTGCACGAGACAGCCCGCTCGATGTCCTGCCTGAGTTAGAGGCTCAGCGTAACCGAGGTTTTTCTGGCCAGGGACATTCGTGTTTCATTTGTAGCGCAGTGCAGCATCGAGCTGGAAACAAACACGAGCCGCGAACCGCGCCGGACCCGCTCCCCCTGTGCGGAGGGCAATCGCATATGCCCTGAGGCCACAGTCCGCTTGGCGCTGACCTGAGAGATTGGCCGAAGCGACAAATGAAACATCGTCATGCTCGACCTGCCCCGCGAGCGAAGCGATGCGGCGAGTGTCGAGCACCCATTCCGGAACCTGCGAAGGTCAGCGTCCGGGCAACGTGAGAGAATGCCTGCGGGGCGGCCAGACCGCCCCGACCTCGGCGTCTCAGCCGAGCGGGTCCTCGCCGCCGGCGCCGGCCTCGGCCGACGAACGGTAGACGCCGTGGATCGCGCCGCGCGAGAGACCCATGTCCCTGAGCACGGTCTCGTCGAGCCGATCGAGCATGTAAACGGCATCACGATACTGCCGGCGCAGTTGGAATGCCCGGAACGCCGACCACGCCAGGCCGGCCACCGACCGCAGGCGCGAACGCGGCATTGGCGTGCATGTTGAGGACATGGCAGAACCTTTCGGCGGCTCACGAGCGAATGCCTCCTTAATAGGCCGCTCGCGTTTCGCGAGCTTTTCCGCTGCTTCGGCTGTTGGTTTCTTTTGTTTCAGGACGCCGCACGTCGCGGCCTGTAAGCCTGCCGATATCGAAGCCGGCGCCAATGCCGCACGTTTCGCCGGAATCCGGGAAGAATCGCGCATTGCCGGCGTTTGCGTCCGGCAAGCCGCTCGCGTTCAGCGCTTGTCTCACCTCGCCGGCGACCGCCGTGCGCGAAAATTCTGAAACAATTGACCCGACAGGCTGACTTCGTGCGGAAACACAGAGTTCGTATGCGGTACTGGGGTGACGTGCGCCGCTATATCAGGCGCGCGTCCATATTTGGTGGCAGGGGCCCATCGTCCGCGCTTTTGGAGGACGGCCGGCTCCAGGAGAATACGATGCAGGCTCAGGATCCGGCGCTGAACCGTCGTACCGGCTTTGCTCTGTTCGACGAGCAGGGCAGGCTCGTCGACGCCAATGCCGAAATCTTCGGCGGGCACGCGCCGGCCGACGATGCCTTCGGCATCGACCTGCAGACGTTCGTGGCCAGGGTCTTGCCGTATTTCGCCAGCTTCGACGGCCAGCCGGTCGAGGTGGGCGCTGAATTTGCCGGCCGCGTTGTGTTGCGCTGGCAGCAGGCCGACCTGAGCCCGGTGGAGGCGCAGACCATCGACGGCGACTGGAAGCTGCTCACCAGCCACCCACGCCCGAATGGCGGCGTCGGCCTGGTGAGCGTCGACATCACCGCGATGAAGCGAGCCGAGATCGCGCATTCGGAGAGCGCCGAGATTTTCCGCTGCATCACCGACAGCCATCCGCTTCCGGTCTGGGTGGTCGACGCCGACAGCAAGCAGATCCTCTACGAGAGCCTCGATGCATCGGCGCTGCTCGGCCGCAAGTGGCGGCCCGACGAGATGCAGTACATCACTGCCCATTTCGTCGACCCGCTCGAGTTCAAGAAGATCCGCTCGCTGGCGGCCAGGCACGAGATCGTTCGCGACCACGAGATACAGCTTCGGCGCGCCAACGGCACCGTGGTGTGGTGCTCGACCAACTGCCGGCGCGGCGCCTACCGGGGCCGCGCCATCCTGGTCATCGGCGTCCTCGACATCACCGAGCGCAAGCAGCGCGAGGACCTGTTCGGCTTCCTGATCAAGCACCATCCGCTGCCTGTCTGGATGAACGATGCGCTCACCGGCGAGGTCATCTACCAGAGCGACGCCTGCAAAAAGCTGTTCGGCTGGAGCGAGGAGGAGGGCGAGGTGAAGGCCCGGCGCATCGCCGACCACTTCGTCTACCGCGAACACTTCGTCGAGATCGTGCGCGAGCTGATCCGCACCGGCTCGGTCGACAATTGCGAGGCCTCGCTGCGCGGCGCCGACGGCCGCAAGTTCTGGGCGACCGGCAATCTGCGCGTCGTCGAGTTCCAGGGCCGCAAGGTGGTGCTGGCCGGCATCGCCGACGTGACCAAGCAGAAGAAGCGCAATCGCGAGATCATGCTCGCGCGTGAAATGCTGTCGAACGCCATCGAGGCTCTCACCGAAGGTTTTGCGCTCTACGACGACGAGCAGCGTCTGGTCATGTGCAACAGCCGCTACCGCGAGCTCAACCAGGTCGTGGCCGACATGATCGTTCCCGGCATGAACTGGCTCGACATGCTGCGCGAGTCGGCGCGCCGCGGTTACTACGCCGACGCGATCGGCCGCGAGGACGAGTGGCTTCAGGACCGCATCCAGAACCGCACCCGGTTCCAGAGCCATTACGAGGCCGACCTCGGCCACGGCAAATGGCACTCGGTGTCGATGCACCGCACCGAGCTCGGCGGCTTCGTGGTGACGCGCACCGACATCAGCGAACGCAAGAAGGCGGAAGCCGCCGAGCGCGAGGCCACCTTGCTTCTGCAGCGCGTGCTCGACGCCTGCCCGGTGCCGACCCGCATGTCGACCATCGACGGCAAGACCATCTACCGCAACCCGGCCAGCAAGGAGCTCTATGGCGACCGCGACGACGCCGCCGAGTTCTACGTCAACCGCGCCGACCGCAAGACGCAGGTGCGCCGGTTGCTGGACAGCGGCCATATCGACGATTTCCGCGTCCGCATGCACGCCGCCGACGGCGGCGCCTTCTGGGCCTCCATCTCGGGACGGCTGATCGACTATAAGGGCGACCGCGTGATCGTCTCGACCACCACCAACATCAACGACCTGATCGTCGCGCAGGAGCAGACCAGGCACGCCAACGACCGCCTGATCGATGCCATCGAGTCGCTTGCCGAGGGCTTCGCACTCTACGACAAGGAGGATCGCCTGGTCCTGGCCAACAGCCGCTACCGGCAGATGCACGCCATCAGCGCCGACGTGCTGGTGCCCGGCGTCAACTGGTTCGACTTCCTCCGGGTGACGGCCGAGCGTAACCAGTTTCCCATCCCCGGCGGCAACATCGACGCCTGGCTGGCCGAGCGGGCGCGGGACCGTCATGAATTCCGCGAGCAGGAGTTCCAGCATTCCACCGGCGAATGGGCCTACGTGTCGAACTGCCCGACGCGCGACGGCGGCTTCGTCGTCACCCGCGTCGACATCAGCGAGCGCAAGAAGGCCGAGCTCGCCGCCAAGGAGGCCGACGAGCTGGTCCGTAAGGTGCTCGAGGCCTGCCCGGTCGCCCTGCAGATGACGCGCGCCTCGGACGGCGAGCTCCTCTACCGCAGCCCGGCCTCGGTCGCGTTGCTCGGCGACGCGCCCAATGCCACCGGCTCTTACGTCAATCCGGCCGACCGCGAGCGCTACATCGAGCAGCTCCTGCGCGACCGTTCCGTCGACGAGCTCAAGATCCAGCTGAGGCGCCGGGACGGCGAGTCCTGCTGGTGCGCGATCTCGTCGCGGCTCATCGATTTCCGCGGCGAGGAGGTGATCGTCTCCCACATTTACGATCTCACCGACCAGATCCGGATGCAGCAGGAACTCGAGCAGCAGCGCGAATCGCTGCACCAGAACGAGAAGCTGACCGCGCTCGGCGGCCTTTTGGCCGGCGTCGCGCACGAGCTCAACAATCCGCTGTCGGTCGTTCTCGGCCTGTCGCTGATGCTGAAGGAAGGCGCTGCCGACGCCAAGGTCGCCGAGCGTGCCGACAAGATCAGCAAGGCCGCCGAACGCTGCGCGCGCATCGTCAAGACGTTCCTGGCGATGGCCAGGCAGCAACCGGCGCGCACCTCCAGCGTCACCATCGACGAGATCGTCGCCGGCGCCGTCGAGGTCGCGGGCTATTCGATCCGCTCCTCGGACGTTCAGCTGTCGCTCGACTTCGCCAGCGACCTGCCGAGGATCTGGGCCGATCCCGATCAACTCAGCCAGGTGCTGATCAACCTGCTGGTCAACGCCGAGCAGGCCCTGCACGGCTGGGAAGGCCAGAGGAAGGTCACCGTGTCGGCGAGACTCAGGGGCGGCAACATCGTCATGAAGGTGGCCGATACCGGGCCGGGCATCCCCAAGGAGATCCTGCCGCGCATCTTCGAGCCGTTCTTCACCACCAAGGAAGTCGGCTCTGGCACCGGCATCGGCCTGTCGTTCTGCCATCGCATCGTCGCCTCGCATGGCGGCACCATCCAGGTCGAGCCGACGCGCGGCGGCGGCTCGACCTTCGTCATCACCTTGCCGACCTCGCAGCGCCGCGGCGACGAGCAGGCCGAGGCCGCCGAAGCCGATCAGCCGGCGTCGACGGGTCTGGCTTGCCTGGTCATCGACGACGAGAAGGAGGTCGGCGAGCTGATCGCCGACGTGCTGAACCGATCCGGCTTCAAGGTCTCGCTGGCGAGCTCCGGCGAGGAGGCGCTGGAGCGCCTGAAGAAGGAAAGCTTCGCGGTGATCCTCAGCGATCTGAAGATGCCCAACATGGACGGCCGGCGGCTGTTCAAGCACATTTGCGACAACTATCCTGCGGAAGTCGGCAAGCTGGCATTCCTGACCGGGGATACGATCAGCCCGGACGCGCAGGCATTTCTGAGGGCGACGAAACGCCCCTATCTGGAAAAACCGGTCAAGCCGCGCGAGTTGCGGACGTTTGTGTCGAACCTTGTGAACGTGCCGGCCTGAGTGCGGCGCTTGCGGTCGGCCGCTTGGCGGAGCGGCCGGAACATTGGAGGAAGGCCATGCTGAACGAACTCCTGGCAAACAATGCCAACGTCATCGTCTGCGACGACGAGCCCGACATTCGCGACACCGTCGCCGAATATCTCGGCAGCCATGGCTTCTCGGTGACGCCTGCTGCCTCGGGCGCGGCACTGCGCGAGGTCATCGGCACCAAGCGCTTCGACGTCGTCGTGCTCGACATCCGCATGCCCGGCGAGGACGGCCTGTCGCTGGCCCGTTTCCTGCGCGAGCACTCCGATGTCGCCATCATCATGCTGACCGGCTCGACCGAGATCATCGATCGCGTGGTCGGCCTCGAGATCGGCGCCGACGACTATGTCGCCAAGCCCGTCGACCTGCGCGAGCTGCTCGCCCGCGTCAAGGCGGTGCTGCGCCGCACGGCGGGGCGCAAGCGCAATGGCGAGAAGGTCGAGATGGGCCGCGACTTCTCGCTCGATTTCGGGACTTGCCGCTTCTTCCCGGAGACACAGAAGCTGTTCGCTGCGGACGGTGCCGAGATCTCGATCACGGCGATGGAGGCGCAGCTGCTCAAGGTGTTCGCCCAGCATCGCGGCCGCATCCTCAACCGCGACCAGTTGCTCGAGCTGGCCCACGACCGTGGCTGGGAGCCGTTCGACCGCTCGATCGACATTCGCATCTCGCGGCTGCGCCGCAAGATCGAGGCCGACGCCTCCAAGCCCGAGGTGATCAGGACGGTTCGCGGCGTCGGCTACATCTATTCGTAACGGCCGGCTGGCCGGATTACCCGCCTACGCGGCGCGAGCGCCGAGGCGACGCAGCTTGCGCAGCCACTGCGCCCGCTCGCGGCGATCGAGCTCCTCGGCGCCGAGCAGCGTGTGGCGGACCAGGTTGGCGCCGAGGAAGCGGACGATGTCGCGGCTCATGCCGTCGAGCCCGTGCGCGTAGTCGCCAAACCGCCGAAACGGTGCGGGAGCTGCCATGGTCGCCACCAGCCGCGCCGATCGCGGCCGCGGCCGTCCGGCGATGCCGGGCCACAGCCGACCGCGGCCCGTCATGCGCATCGCCTGTTCGAGGAAGCTCTTGAGCTCGGCCGGCATCGCGCCCAGCCATAGCGGAAAGACCAGCAGCAGATGTTCGGCATCGCTCATCGCCCCGGCAGCGCGGCCGAGCGTGTCGGTTGGCCGGATGCGATCCGGCTCGGCTCGGCTCAGGCAGGGCTCGAATTGCGCGATGTCGATATGGTCGACCGCATGCCCGGCAGAGACAGCGCCCTCGGCATAGGAGGCCGCCAGCGCGCGGCAGAAGCGGCCCGGATTACGATCCGGATGCC
>Ga0081540_1004188_pt1 | contig 11091 bp, 12 predicted proteins | sample TabmetS2T1R1_FD_71024 | JGI IMG/M metagenome (GOLD analysis project Ga0081540, IMG submission 71024) | Tabebuia heterophylla rhizosphere microbial communities from the University of Puerto Rico - S2T1R1 | ecosystem: Host-associated > Plants > Roots > Rhizosphere ... | reverse complement strand
GGCGGAGCCACCCCAGAGAGGCGGCCCCGGCGAGCCGCAGCCAGTCGAACCACCATCCCATGATCTCGATGACGGACGCGAGGCCGACGATCAGCACGATGAGCATCAGGCCGAGGCCGAGCTGGGTGCCGGCAACGTTGAGCAGTCCGGCGCGCGTGCCATAGGTGAGGCTGTTGGCTACGATGAGCGTCACGGTCGGACCCGGGATGATGGTGATCACCACGCAGGCCAGCACGTAGGCGATGTAGAGCTCCACGGACATCGTCGTCTCTCAGGTTTTCGGAGCCGGTTGGCCAAACATGACACGATGGCCGTCGGGCGTGCGCACTGCCATTTCGCGCATGCCCCACGGCTTGTCGGCGGGCGGCGACAGGATGGTGACGCCGTTGGCGCTGATCTCCGCATGCAAGGCATCGATCGAGTCCACTTCGATATAGCCGAAGTAGCTGTGGTCACCGAGGTCGCGCGGCGGCAGCGCGTCCGGGCAGCTTCCGAGATGGATGATGCAATCGCCGCGACGAACGAAGACCCTGCCCGGAACCTCCAGGATGCGCGCGAACCCCATGGCGTCGACCCACCACGCCGCCGTGGCCTGGGCATCCGGCACGGCGAGGACGAACCGCGGACGCCGGAAATCTGCCGCGATCACGTGCGCGTCCACGGGCGCACCGTCAGTCGCCGGCATCGAGCTTCGCCAGCACGGCGGCGCGGCGGGCGGCGGCATTTTCCTGGATGCGCGCATAGAGCGAGCCGCCATGGGAATCCATCGCCACCATGAGCGGACCGAAATGCCGGATGCGGAAGCGCCACAGGCTTTCGGGATGGAGGTCGTCGAGGTCGACGTCCTCGATGGCCTCGATCCAGGTGGTCTCCAGCGCGGCAGCGCCGCCGACCACGGCGAGATAGGCGCCGCCAAAGTCGCGGAAGGCCTGCAGGCTGCCCGGCCCCATGCCGCCTTTGCCGATGATGATGCGGGCGCCGTGGCGCTCCAGCAGCGGCCGCGTGAAACGCTCCATGCGCTGCGACGTGGTGGTGCCGATGCACAGCGGCGCGTAGCCGCTGGGCGCTTCGGCCGACGCGGCGACCTTGCGCACATTGGGCGCGGTATGCAGCAGCGCGTGGCCGGCAAGGTCGAAGCGGGTGGTGCGGTCGCGATCGAACATCGCGATGAGCGTTGCGTCGCGGATGCCGAAGAGCGTGCGCTCCAGCGTGACGTGATCGCCGACCTTGAGGGCGCGGACCTGCGCCTCGGTGATCGGCATGTCCAGGACGTGCTCGGCCATGGCGGTCAGACGAACGCGATGCCGCCGGGCGTGATCACGGCGCTGGCGCGGCGCGCCGAGTGGCATTGGATGTTCACCGCCACCGGGTTCATGGTGATGTGGGTGGCGGCAACCTCCACATGGACGCGGAACGCGGTGGCGCGGCCGCCGAGCCCCTGCGGCCCGATGCCGAGCTCATTCACGGCTTCGCTCAGCGCCGCCTCGATCTTGGCGCCTTCGGCATCGACGCATGTGGTACCGAGCGGGCGCGTGGCCGCGATCTTGGCGAGATGCATGCACAGGTCGGAGGTGCCGCCGATGCCGACGCCGACGATCGTCGGCGGGCACACGCGGCCGCCGAGCTCAATGACGCGGTCGACGACGAAGCGCTTGATGGCCGCGACCCCGTCGGCCGGGATCAGCATCTGCAGGAACGAGCCGTTCTCCGAGCCCGAGCCCTTCGGGATCATCTCGACCTCGACGGTCTCGTCGCGGTCGTCGAAGTCGACATTGATGATCGGGATGCGGACACCGCACGAGGTCTGCTCGTTGCGCCGGGTGAGCGGATGCACCACCGACGAGCGCAGCGGATGCTCGGTGGTCGCCCGCTCGCAGCCGCGACGGATGGCGTCCTTCATGGCGACGCCGTCGAATGTGACGTTGCGGCCGATGGTGACGTTGTAGATCGGAATGCCGGTGTCCTGGCACAGGAGATTGTTGGTGCGCTCGGCGACCGCGATGTTCTCCACCATGGTGGCCAGCACGGTGCGGCCGGTGGCATCGGTCTCGCGCGCCTGCAGGTCGGCGAAGCCGGCCTTGATGTCGCGCGGCAAGAGCTTCAGCGCGCGCACGTAAAGCGTCTTGCTGAGCTCCTCGAGCTCCTGGGTATCGAGTTCCATGGTCGTGTCCTGCCGCGAGGATAGCGCCGAAGGCGATGCGACGCGAGGGGCGTTCCCGATGATTTGCTTGCGGTTTCGTTCGAACCTGGCCTATTGAGAACAACACGGCCGAACCGGGGGATCGGGGGACGTAGATGGGAATCAGGGCGCCGCAAGGCCTGCTGGTGGGCTTGGGCGTCAGCGTGGCAACGGTGCTTCTTATCTTGTTTGCCGCCGAAGCCTGTACGAGGTTGCTTGCATCGGAGCCGTTATGGCGCTTCCAGCTCTTGTTCTTCTCCCAAGGGGCAGTGACAGAGGCGCCATGGGGCGGCTACAGGTATGAACCGAACAGGACGGTCCGAATTCAGCTGGTCAATATCACTGATCTGACTGGGCCGCGACTCGCGAAGGAATACGATTATCAGCTGACGACGAACTCACACGGCCTGATTCAGCTGAAGGAGCCGTTGCAAGACAAGCCGGCCATCCTGCTTCTCGGCGATAGTTTCACTGAAGGCCAGGGAGCGCGACCGTGGTTTTACGATGTCGAAAGCCGCTGGCCGGCAGAAGCGCCTTATCAGCTCATCAACGGAGGCCTGTTCGGAACCGGATTCGAGTACTGGTCGCGCCTTTACCGCCACCTTTCGTCGATTCTGACCATCAGCAAGGCTGTTGTCATTTTCATTTCGGACGATTGGCGTCGCCCACTGCTGCAGCTTGACGCCGACATCATGCAGTGTCTGCACTCCTCGCAGAGTTGCCAGCCCTCGATGCCTTTCTTCGGGCTGCCGGATGAATCGGCTGAGGCAATCATGGAGCTCGATCGTTTGTGCAGGGCGCGTGCCGAATTTGTGAAGAGAGGTGGGCAACGGAAGCTGATCGAGCGATTGGCTCTCTATCGCGTATTGCTCAGGCCCGTGTACCTTGAGATAAGATCGTATATCAGGGGAGCGAGTCTTGACGAGCAGAGTTTCGAAATCAGCAAACACTCGTTGCTCGAAATCGCCACCACGCTCGGGTCGGACAACGTGATCCTGCTCCATCTCCCGCAAAGGGACGAAATCGACTTGGGCATGAACGCCTTTGGCTTGAAAGCACGCGACGCCGTGCGCCAGGCGGGGCTGCGGCTGGTGGACGGATTCGAGACATGCGGGCTCGCAGCGACGGATTATCACGTGGGCGACGGGCATCCCAATGCCGATGGATATCGCAAGATCGCCGCTTGCGTCGAACGCGTCATTGCCGATGCATGGCCGTCCGCCGCCGTCGACCGCGGATCGGCCGTCACGGCACATTGAGCAGGAAGGCGAGCCCGACCGCGAGCGCCGCGCCGAGGCAGAGCGACACCGCGGCGGCGGTGCGTTCGCGCCAGGGCAACAGTTCGATGACGAGAACGCGCAGGCCCAACGCCATGTGCAGAGACAGCGTCAGGACCAGCCCGCATTCGGCCGCCTTCACCAGTGGATGCCTGGTCACGACCAGGATGGAGTCAAGCGCATCGGCGCCGCGCAGCGCGCTGGCCAGCACCAGGAAGTGCAACGGCAGGAAGGCCGCCAACGCGAGGCCGGACAGGCGGTGCAGCAGCGCCGCCAGAAAACCCGGCTGCCGGTGCGATGCCGGCATCATGCACGAAACAGCGCCAGCGCCGCGCTGGTTCCGAGAACGGCCAGCATGGCGGCGAAAGCCGCAAGCGCGACATCAAGCGAGCGGCCGCGCCAGGCGGTCCACTCGCGGGCAATGTTGCGCAGGCCGATGGGCGCGTGGATCGCCACCGCCAGCACGAACACGAGATAGAGCGCGAGGAACCAGCCGTTGTGGCGCGTGCGGCCCAGAATCTCGGCGGCGGTGAGCCCGCCACGCACCGCGTAGATGATGGTCGCCAGATGCACCGTCACGGCGAACGCGAGGATCGCGGCGGTTAAGCGCTGCGCGACGAACAGAGCTGCGCTCAGGCGCGTCATTCCGGGGCCACCGACTTCGCGTCACGCGCGCCGAAGGCGTGGCGGATCATGGCGCGCTTGAGGCCGGCGATGGCATAGGTCGGCGCCAGCCCCTTCGGGCAGAACGTCGTGCAGCTCATGTGGACGTGGCAAGCTTCGCAGCCGCCGCGACGCGAAACGGCATCGAGCCGTGCGGCATTGCGGCTGTCGCGGCTGTCGTTCACCAGCGTCCAGGCGCGATTGAGCGCGGCCGGTCCAAGATAATCGGCATCCCAGGCGACCACGTCGCAAGCGGAATAGCAGACGCCGCAGCCGATGCATTCGATGCCGGCGTCGGCGGCCTGGCGCTGCGGCGACGACGGCGGCACCACCGCGAAATCGTCGTCGCGTGTCTGCTCGGACGCGAACACGCCGCCGGCGTCGCGCCACTTGTCGAAGAAGCGCGTCATGTCGACCGCGAGGTCCTTCACCACGGTGCAGTTGCGCAAGGGCTCCAGCCGCAACCGGTCGCCACTGCCGACCGCCGCCGCGACCCGCGTGCGGCAGGTCCAGCGCGGCCGCCCGTTGACCACCATGGCGCACGAGCCGCACATGCCGACGCGGCAGGCAAAGCGATAGGCCAGCGTCGCGTCGTGCTCGCGCTGAATCTCCGTCACCACGTCGAGTACGGTCTGGTGCTCGCGCCGCGGCACCGCGAACTCCTGGAGGTGGCCCTGCTCGGTGCCGCGCCAGACCTCGACGTGCAACACGTCGGTCAGCTCCCCGGGAGCTTGTGGGTGTTCGGAAAGAAGACCTCCTGCCAGTTCGCCGGCTTGACCGCCAGCGTGCCGACGCGGTGCATGAAATCCGCATAGGCCATGATTTTCTTGGGGACCATCGTCCACTCGTTTTCGGACAGGCGAATGATGCGCTCGACATAGTCGACGGGAAGCTTGGAGTTCTCCGCCTTCACCCACATGGCGGCGGCCGCGGCCGGGTCCTTGGCGATCTCCTTCATGACGTCATCGAGCGCGGCGATGAAGGCCTCGACCACTTTCGGATTCTCGGTGACGAACTTGCTGTTCGCCCACACCACGTTGAACGTGTGCGGACCTCCCAGCACGTCGTAGCTGCTGAGCACCTTCTCGACCCGCTTGTCGTCGAGCTCCTGGTACATGAACGGCGCCGAGGTGAAATGCGCGGTGATCTCCGAGCGGCCACTGAGCATGGCGGCCATGCCGTCGGGATGACTGAGCGACACCGTGAGCGGGTCGAGCTTGCCATGCTGACCCGGGCCGAACGCCTTTTCGGCCGCCATCTGCAGCGTGATCGCCTGAATGGAAATTTTCACCGCCGGCAGCGCGATGCGGTCGCTGCTGGTGAAGTTGGCAATCGACTTCACGTTCGGATTGATGGTGTTGAGATAGAGCGGCATGGAGTTGAGCGCCGCCACGCCCTTGACGCCGATGTTGCTGCGCGTCTTGCCCCAGATGGTCAGCAGCGGCCCGACGCCGCCGGATGCGAAATCGAGATTGCCGGAGAGGATCGCCTCGTTCATCGGCGCGCCGCTGACGAACTGCACCCACTCGCTCTTGAGGTCGAGGCCGAGGCGCCGCCCGTGCTCCTCGAGCACTTGCTTGTGCTCCATGATGGTGAGCGGCAGATACGAAATGCCGAACTGCTTGGCGATGCGAACCGTTGTCTGCGCTTGTGCCGTCGTGGCGACGACGGCAAACGCGATGGTTGCTGCCGCAACCACGCTCAGCGAATGCATGCGAAAGACCGAGCGGTGCTTCACAGCTTCTACCCCCGAATTGAGCCCCCGCGATAATGTGCAATCCCAAGGGAGGGGACGCAATGCGCCATTTTAGAGCATGATCCCGAAAAGTGGATGCCGGTTTTCGGAAAGGATTATGCTCCAACAACAAGGTAGAGCGAGATGGCGATTCGAAGAAAAGTCATCTCGCTCTAGCGGGGCCGGAAATGCGCCTTCAAATCCTGGCGCGCGCGCTTGCCCGCGGACAGATTCCAGCAATTGACCACCGCCAGCCGGAAGCCGCCCGGCGGCATCGCATGGTGGGCTGCCGCGCGGCCCTCGTGAAAGGTGATCTGCACGCTGGATATGCCGGGGCGGCGCCGGATGTCATCGACGAGCTCCGGCGGTGGATGCCGGTAGCGCGGTGTCTTGGGGCCGAAGAGGACCACACTGTAGCCGTCGCGCCGGCCGCTGTCGTCGAACTCCCACACGCGCCGGTGGTATAGGCGCACCAAGGCGTTGAGCCACCCGGGGCCGTAAAGGTCCGGCCATTGATCGCTCAGGCGGAGGTGCACCTCGATGATGGTGCCGGCGATCGTCTCCAGATTGAGCATGCCGGTGTAACCGGGGAGGTGGCGGCGAATCCAGGTGCCGCATTTATCCTCGATCTCCGGATCGTGCTCGGCGTGTATGGTCCAGAAATCGAACGTGCCGCGGCGGCGGGGCTCGCCGGTGACATGGCGCCACCAGGCCGGGTCACCATTCACCACCGCAACGTCGCTGCTGACGTGGCGGCCTTCCAATAGCGGCATCCACATATGGCCGGCGCGATAGCAGCGGTCGTATTCGTCCGCCGACCGGATGGCGCGACTGTCGATGCCCATGCCCTTGAGATTGACGATGGGCTTGGAGAACACCGGGAAGCGCGACGGCATGACGCCGTGCGGACCCGCCTCGAGAGCCTGGCTGAGGGCGACGGCAAGCTTGTCGTAGACCCAGCGCTCGCGCGGATACCATGCCCACGCGTCGAAATCCTCGGTCGGAATATTGAGGTCGGGCGGACAATCGACGTCGCGAAAATATTGTAGCCGCCACGGGTCCGCTTCGCAGATCGGCATCGGCGTCGCCGGTCAGGCGTGCCCCGCGTCGGCCTGCTGCGCGAGAGCATAGACGGCGAAATATTTCTCGGCATCGGTCCACAACGTGTGGACGGTCCAGCCCGATCCGCGCGCGACCGCGCCGAAGGATTTCGTCGTATACTTGTAGCTGTTTTCCGTGTGGATCGTCTCTCCGGGACGGAACTCGATGGTTTCCCCGCCGATCTTCACCTTCTGCCGCTTGACGCTGGCGAGATGCATCTCGATACGCGAGCGCTCGCGGTTGAAGAAGGCATGGTGCTCGAAGCATTTGAGATTGAAGTTCGCGCCGAGCTCGCGATTGATGCGGGCGAGCACATTGAGATTGAACTTGGCCGTGATCCCCTCGGCGTCGTTGTAGGCGGCGTTGAGAACGGCGCGGTCTTTCACCAGGTCCACGCCGATGATGAAGATGGCGCCACGACCGAGCACCTTGCTGGCATTGCGGAGGAACGTGCACGCCTCGTGCGGCTCGAAATTGCCGATGGTCGAACCCGGGAAGAAGCCGGCGCGGGGGAGGGCGGCCATCTCCGGCGGCAGCTCGAACGGCCGGGTGAAATCGGCATCGACCGGAACAACCTTGAGATTGGGGAACCGTTTCTGCAGCAGCTCCGCTTCGTGGTGCAGGACTTCGGTGGAAATGTCGACCGGGCAATAGGCGGTGAGCTGCGGCGCGGCGGCGAGCACGATCGACGCTTTGACGCTCGAGCCGCTGCCGAACTCGACGAGCGCGCCGCGCGCCGGGAAGAGCTGCGCGATCGCTGCAGCGTTATCGTTGAGGATTCCGAGCTCGGTGCGGGTCGGATAGTACTCGGGCAGCTTGGTGATGCGGTCGAACAAGAGCGCGCCGGCGTTGTCATAAAAGTACTTCGCCGGCAGACGCTTCGGCTCGGCATTCAATCCGGCGATCACGTCGGCGGCAAACGTCGGCGACGAGGGATACGGCTCGATTGCTCGGGCAGGCGCGGCCATGATTGAACCTATGGGTAGTCCGCCAGGCGCAGGCCGGTGAACTGCCAGCGGTGCGGCGGATAAAAGAAGTTGCGGTAAGTGACACGCGAATGACCGGCGGGCGTGGCGAGCGAGCTGCCACGCAGCGTCATCTGGTTGATCATGAACTTGCCATTGTACTCGCCGAGGGCGCCCTCGGTCGCGCGATAGCCAGGATAGGGCGAATAGGCGCTACGCGTCCATTGCCACACGAAGCCGAACGCATCGTCAAGCTTGCCGCTGCGCGCCGCGACCTCCCACTCGGCTTCGGTGGGCAGGTGCTTGCCGGCCCAGCGGGCGTAGGCATCAGCCTCGTAGTAGCTGACGTGACACACCGGCGTCGACGGATGGATCAGCTTGAGGCCGGCAAGCGTCATGGTGAACCAGCCGCCATCGCGCTTGCGCCAATAGCCGGGCGCGGTCCACCCATCCGCCTGCACGGCGGCCCAGCCATCCGACAGCCACAGGCTCGCGGTCTCGTAACCGCCTTCGGCCATGAACTCGAGCCATTCCGCATTGGTGACGAGGCGGCGCGCGAGCCGCACCGGCTGCAGCAGCACGTCGTGCGCCGGGCCCTCGTTGTCGAACATGAAGCCGCTTCCGTCATTGCCGACGGTGTGAATGCCGGCATCGAGGGCGACAACATCGTCGCTGTCGCCGGCCGGTGACGGCCAGCTCCACTTTTCGTCGTAGGCGGGTGACGTCGGGTTCTGTGCGAATGCGTGCAGGATGTCGGTGAGGATCAGCTCCTGGTGCTGCTGCTCGTGATTGAGCCCGATCTCGATGATCGGAACGACCGCGTCGAGCGTCGCGTCGTCAGCGGTCGTAAGCAGGCGGGAGACGGCCGCATCCACGTGCGCGCGATAGTCGGTTACCTCTGCGGCATCGGGGCGCGTGATAAGCCCGCGCTTCGGGCGCGCGTGCCGCGGCCCGGCTGCGACATAATAGGAATTGAACAGGAAGGCGAAACGTTCGTCGAAGACGCGATAGTCGGCGAGATTCGGCACCAGCAGGAATTGCTCGAAGAACCAGGTCGTATGGGCGCGGTGCCACTTGGTGGGGCTCGCATCCGGCATCGACTGGACGATCTGGTCCTCGGGCGACAGTGGCGCCGCGCGGTGTTCGGTCTCGTCACGGACGCCGCGATAGGCCTCGAGCCAGGTGAGCCGCCGGTCTTGACCGGCGGCCAATGTGGCCCCGACCGCTGGTTCCGTCGGCGAGGAGGCCGGATTCGATCTGGCCCGATGAGACTTGGCCGGATTAGGCCCGGATCGCGCCGCGACAGCGGGGGCGTTGGTCGTTCTGGCGGCCACGGCGGCGTCTCCTCAATGTCTGGAATTGTGTTCGGCAGGGGATGTAGGAGCGCACCGGAGGCGCGCCCAGCCCTGCCTCTTCACAATCACGTTGGTCGCCGACATGAGGGTCAGATTGGTGGGGTGGATGTAACCCGTCCACGCGATGGCACTTCAACCGCACAACGCTGTAATCGTTCCCACCCACCGGCAGGTTACGGGCCAATGCGACAACCCCGGCAAAATTGCCGGGGCTGGTGTCCTTCGGGTCCGCCGCACCCTCGAGGGTGCCACCCAATTAACGTCGGGCGTGTCTGATTCGTTCCGCTTGCGTCATGGCCGGTTCTGACAGCCAAAGACATTCGATCTCACCGGCCCGACGGATCCGCATCCAGTCGCGCCGCCCAGCCATCCAGGCCCGGCCCGGCGGCCGGATAGATCTGCAGCACCTGCGGATCGTGGCCCGGAATGATGTGCTGGCGGGACGTCGCCAGCCGTTTGATGGTGTCGTAGCCGGCGAGCACGTCGCCGGCGTTGTAGACGATCGGGAACACGCGGCCTTCGTCGATGTGCCGGAAGAGATGCGTGGCGTCGGAGGCCAGCACGACATGGCCGCGCCGCGTCTTGACGCGCACGCTCTGCAGCCCGCGCGAATGTCCGCCGATGCGGTGCAGGGTGATGCCGGGCGCAAGCTCGTCGTCGCCGTCGTGGAAGGTGACGCGGCCGGCGAACACCTTGCGCACCATGGCGGTGACGTCGTCGGCCTCGAATGGCATGCGCAGATAGGGATGGCACATGCAGCGGCCGGTGGCGTAGACCATCTCGCAGTCCTGCAGGTGATAGCGCGCGGCCGGGAACAGGTCGTAATTGCCGGTGTGGTCGTAATGCAGGTGGGTGACGATGACATCGGCCACCTGATCCGGTGCGATGCCGATCGCCTTGAGGCCGTCGCCCACGGGCTTGAGGAGATTGCGGCTGCGCCGCGCCGCCATGGCGGCATCGAAGCCGGTATCGACAACGTAGGTGCGTCCCGCGCCCACGATGGCCCATACATAGAAATCGAGCGCCTCGGCGGCGTCGTGCGGATCGCCGCCGATGTAGTTCTCGGCCGAGCGGCGGTCGTGATGGCCGTAGCGTACCGCGTAGATCTCGTATGTGTCCTGGCTCATTCGTTTCAGTCCTTGGCACGGACCTCGACGCCGGCGCGGCGCTCGACCGGCTGCACGATGGTGGTGAGATCGCGCTCGGGCCCCATCTCGTCGCAGGCCTGCTGCAGCAGCCGGCCCACCGCGGTGATGACCTCCATGGGAACGCCGAGCGCTTCCGCTTCCGCCAGGCACAGCTTCACGTCCTTCATCATCAGGCCGTTGGTGAACCCGAGGTCGAAGGTGCGCGGGATGATGTTGCGCGGGAACTTGGTTTCCGTCGCGGTATTGCGGCCGCTGCCGGAATTGATGACGTCGACCATGACGCGCGGGTCGAGCCCGGCCTTGACGCCCATGACGATGGCCTCCGAGGTCGCCGCCATGGCGGTCGCCGACAGCACGTTGTTGGCGAGCTTCATGGTCTGGCCGGTGCCGGGCTGCTCGCCGAGATAGAACACCTTGCCGATGACTTTCAGCACCGGCTCCACCGCGTCGAAATCGGCGCGCGGCCCCGACACCATGACGGCGAGCGTCCCCTTCTCGGCGCCCGAGACGCCGCCGCTCACCGGGCTGTCGATCTGCACGATGTTCTTGTCGCGCAAGGCCGCGAAGACACGCTTGGCCATCTGCGACCCGATGGTCGACGTGTCGATGAAACGGCGCACGCGTTTGCCGGACGAAACGCCGTCGGGACCGGTCGCCACCGCGAGCAC
>Ga0081540_1004187_pt1 | contig 11094 bp, 8 predicted proteins | sample TabmetS2T1R1_FD_71024 | JGI IMG/M metagenome (GOLD analysis project Ga0081540, IMG submission 71024) | Tabebuia heterophylla rhizosphere microbial communities from the University of Puerto Rico - S2T1R1 | ecosystem: Host-associated > Plants > Roots > Rhizosphere ... | reverse complement strand
GTCGCGGCCGAGTCCCGGCTTGAGCTCGTCAGCCGCCTTCTTCACTGAGCCACCGGCGAAGATCAGCAGCAGGATCGTCGTCAGCGCGACCGCCTTGATCGCATCCCAGGCCGTGAAGCGGCGCAGGTCCCAGCGGTCGAAGCGCTCCATCAGGCTGTCGTCGCCGTGCGGCTCCCCCTCGCGGCCGGGCCGCGACTCGGCCTCCATCTCGGCGATCGTCTCGAAGTCCTCGGGGATCAGGACGTCCTCTACGCGCGCCACCGCGTCGCCGGTCCTCGCATCGTCGTGTTGCCGGGATCTCGCCATCAGAAGCGGAAGTAGATGAACGGGGGGACGCCCTGGCTCGGCACCGTCGCCCCGACGACGATGACGACGACGGCCAGCGCCGCGCCGAGGAGCAGGGGCTGCAGGCGGCCGATGCGCAGCTCGATCCCCTCCATCGGGCGCTCGGGCAGAAGCTGCAGGCCGATCACCACGGCGATCGCGCCCACCACGGGGACCGAGTAGAGGGTGGCCGGGCCCGAGCGCACCAGCGCGGCCAGGTAGTCACCGAAGAGGCTGAGGTCGGTCGAGCGGAAGAGGATCCAGCCGACGACGATCAGGTTGAAGGTGACGAACCAGCGCAGCCAGCCGGGGAAGATGCGACCGAGGCGGCCCTTGATCGCGTGCTCGGCCGACAGTCCCGTCCCCTGGTAGGCGCCCCAGGCGACGAAGTTCCAGGCGGCCCCGTGCCAGAGCCCGCCCAGCGTCATGGTCAGCATCAGGTTGATGTAGGTCCGGACCTTGCCCTTGCGGTTGCCGCCCAGGGGGATGTAGAGGTAGTCCCGCAAGAAGCGAGAGAGGGTCATGTGCCAGCGGCGCCAGAAGTCACGGAAGCCCGTCGCCCGGTAGGGGCTGTTGAAGTTCTGCGGGAAGACGAACCCGAGCAGGAGGGCGAGCCCGATCGCCATGTCCGTGTAGCCGGAGAAGTCGCAGAAGATCTGGGCGGCGTAGCCGTAGGCGGCCAGGATGGCGTCGGGCGCGCTGTAGGCCTGGGGAACGGCGAACACCGGATCGACCAGCTCACGGGCGAGGTAGTCCGCGATCAGGACCTTCTTGATCAGGCCGAGCGCCACCAGGGTCAGTCCGGCGCTCACCGCGACGCGGTTCGGGTTGCGTGGCTCCTTCAACTGCGGCAGGAACTCGCTTGCCCGGACGATCGGCCCGGCGACCAGGTGCGGGAAGAAGCTCAGGTAGATCGCGGCGTCGAGCAGGCTGGCCGGCTCGGTCTGGCGCCGCTTCACGTCCACCACGTAGGTGACCGCCTGGAAGCTGAAGAAGCTCACCCCGACGGGCAGCGCGATCGTCGCCAGCGGCAGCGGCATTCCCAGGCCCACGGTGTCGAGGACGTCCGAGACGTCGGTGACGAAGAAGCCGTAGTACTTGAAGACCGCGAGCACCCCGAGGTCGAAGACGACTCCGGCGGCGCAGAGCCACTTCCGGGCGCGCTCGTTCTCGGTGCGATGGATGGCCACCGCGGCGAGCTGGCTGGCGAGGGTGATAGCGCCGAGAAGGAGGCAGAAACGAGGATCCGCGGCCGCATAGAAGACGTAGCTCGCGACGACGATGAACGGCTTCCACAGCGGCTGCCGCGACATCAGCGCCCAGGAGATCACCAGGACGATCGGGAAGAAGATCGCGAATTCGACTGTTGGGAAGAGCACCTGCCGTCCGCCTCTCGTCGCTCCCGGCGCGCGTGAGCCGGGCGATGCTAGAGAATCCAACGGGATGAACCGCGGAGGCGTCAGCGGGGGGCTCACGGCGGCGGTTGCGCTCGCATCGATCTTCATTGCGAGCTCGGCTCCGGTCGCGCACGCGGGGTGCGGCGGAGTGGAGACCGCCAATCCGAAGCACAAGGTGGCGGCCCGCCCGCCGCTGGCGATCGGGGACTCGTCGATGCTCCTCGCGCTCCCCGCCCTCTCGCGAGTCGGCTACAAGGTGAACGCCCGGGGCTGCCGCCAGTTCACCGAGGGGCTCGGCGTCCTGCGCGACGCGCGGCGCCACCACCGGCTTCCGCGTCTGGCCGTGCTGGCGCTCGGTGCCGACGCTTCAGTCTCGGCTGGTCAGGTCGCGCAAGCGCGGAAGATCATGGGCCCGAAGCGCAAGCTGGGACTCGTGACGCCGCGCGAGACGGGCGGCGGCGAGTCGAAGGACGCCGAGGTGATCCGCAACGCCGGGCAGCGCGATCCCGTCCACATCAAGGTGCTCGACTGGGTGCACTACAGCGCCGGCCACCCGAGCTGGTTCCAGCCCGACGGGCTCCACCTCACCTTCAGCGGGGCGAAGGCGTTCGCGAGGCTGCTGAAGAAGCTGATTCCGCTCGCCGAGACGGGCCCGAAGCACGGGAAGAAGCCGAAGGGCTAGGGGAACCTTCCGTTCTTGGCGTAGCGCAGGCCGCCGGTCGCCAGGAACTGCGCGTAGGCATCGGCGCCGGTGAAATTCGGGTGGAAGAGGTCGGGCAGGAACCAGGCGTCTGGAGTCGGCTCCGCGGCGTGGTGCGGGAGGCTGTACTTGACCCAGTCGAGGACGAAGATCCGATGCGGGTAGCGCCGCGCCGACTTGAAGAGGACCCCGGTGTCCGGTGCAGGCGGCTCTCCCGTGTCGGCGTTGTACGAGGTGATCAACCCCAGCACCCGCTTCTTCCCGAGGACGTCCAGCGCCTCGGCGATCAGCCCCGGGTTGACGCCGCCGTTGCCGTAGGCGTTGATCAGCACGAGGTGTGGCAGCCGCCCCTTCGCCTTCAGCCGGCGGGCGATGTTGATCGACTCCTTGAACCCGCGGCAGCCGCGGGCGTTGACCGAGTAGCCGACCGCGTTCAGGTTGGGGATCGGCAGGATCATCGTCGAATCGCCGATGGCCACAGGCGCACGCCCCTTCGGGTTCGGGTCGTTCTTCGCCTTCCCGGAGTGGATCCCCTTGCAAGTGAACCCCGGTTCGCCCGCCGCTCCGCTGCGCGGCGCCGAGAGCAGCCCGATCGCGATGATCGCTGCCACCAGCAGTGCGGCTGATGCCGCGCCCCGCCTCCTGGCCATGCGCCGCAGTCTAGAGCTAGGCGGTGGCTGAGCTTCGGCGGCGAAAGCGTCCGCGGAGGCCGCCGATCTTGCGGTCCCGGAGGATACGCCGGGCCGCGTTGTGGCCGGCGGCTGCCATCACCCCGCCACCCGGGTGGGTGCCGGCGCCGCAGAGGTAGAGGCCGTGGACCGGGGTGGCGTAGTGGGAGAGGTCCGGTGTCGGGCGCATGAACGCCATCTGGTCCAGACCCTGCTCTCCCTGGAAGATGTTGCCGCCCTGCAGGCCGAAGATCCGCTCGAGATCCGGCGGCGCGAGCACCTCGCGCTCGACGATCGCGTCGGGAACGTTCGGCGCGTAGCGTGCCAGGTGCTCGACGCAGGCATCGCCGTAGCGGTCGCGGGCGTCGCCGTCCCAGGCCTCCTCCTCCGGCGGCCCGTACTGCGTGAACATCGTCATCACCCAGCGGCCGTCGTCGGTCAGGCTGGAGTCGATCGCGGAGGGGAGCTCCGCCTCGACGTACGGTGCTTCCGCCGGCCGGCCCATCAGGCAGTCCTGCCACGCGCGTTCGAGGTAGTCGATCGAGGGGCAGAGGTTGACCCCGGTCGTGTGGAGCATCCTGTGCTGCTCCTCGCTGACGCCCTCGTAGCGGGGCGGCTCGGAGAGGACCATGTTGACCTTCACCGACGCGCCGCGGGTCCGGTAGCGGCGCATGTCCTCGGCGACCTCGTCCGGGAAGTTCTCGCCGCCCGCGAGGTCCAGGATCGTCGTCTTCGGATGGGCGCCCGAGGCGACCAGTGGGGCGCGGATCTCCTCGCCGTTCACCAGCGTCACTCCGGTCACTCTGCCATCGCGGACATCGATCGAGGCCACCTCGGCGTCGGTCCGCACGGTGGCGCCGGCGGCTTCTGCGGAGCGGGCGATGGCCTGGCTGATCGCGCCCATCCCGCCGATCACCTGGCCCCATACGCCCGGCATGCCATCGAGCTCCCCCAGCGCGTGGTGGAGGAGGTTGTAGGCGGTCCCGGGGGTTCGCGGGCCGGCCCAGACGCCGACCACACCGCTCGAGGCGATGGAGCCCTTCACCGCGTCGTGCTCGAACCAGTCGTCGAGCAGGTCTCCGACCGACATCGTGAAGATCCGGACCAGGTTGTGCACGTCGCGCTGCGAGAGCCCGGCTGCCCGGCCGGCCTCGCGCAGGAGAGCCGCGATGTCGAGAGGATTGCGGGAACCCAGAGCGGGCGGCTCGCGCAGGAGCATCGGGCGCAGGAAATCCGCCGTTCGCTCGAACAGGTCCTCGAAGTCCGCGTAGACCTCGCCGTCCTTGCGGGAGTGAGCCGCGATCGAGGCGGCGGTCTCCTCGGGCTCGTTGAAGAAGAAGATCGGCCCGTCGGGCGTCATCGCCGCGTACGCCGGATCGAGGGGCACCGCGCTGTAGCCGAACTCCTTGAGCCGGAGGTCGGAGACGATCTTCGGCTGCAGCATCGAGACGACATAGGAGGCCCGCGAGACCCGGGCTCCCGGCCAGACCTCCTCCGTCACGCAGGCGCCGCCGAGCACTTCCCGTCGCTCGAGGACGATCACGGAGAGCCCGGCGCGCGCGAGATACGCGGCGGTCGTCAGCCCGTTGTGACCCCCACCCACGACGATCGCGTCGTAGCTCGCCGGCGGAGACCCCGGGGTCGCCGATGCGCTGGGGGTGGGGGTGCTGGTCGCCGTCTCGATGGCGGCACCCTAGCAGCTTGTTGACCTTGTAGTCAACTTCACAATCATTGCGCCAGGGCGTCCACCGCCACGCAGCCGCGGCGCTGGACGATCACCGGGTTGAGCTCGATCAGGCGCAGTCCCCGGGCCAGCAGGAGGTCACCGAGGCGGGCGGCCAGGCCGGCCGCGGCCTCGATGTCGTACGCCTCGCCGCCCCTGCCTCCGGCGAGCAGCTCCGCTCCGCGCAGCGAGCGAATCCCCTCCTCCACCCGCGCCGCGTGCGCGGGGAGGGGAATCACCGCGGCGTCCCCGAGCGTCTCCGTCCAGACGCCCCCCAACGCGATGGTGAGGACCGGGACCACGGCATCCGCCCGCGCCGAGACCAGCAGCTCGATCCCGGGTTCGGCCATGCGCTCGACGAGGAGGCTGGCGCCATCGGCCTCCGGCATCGCGGCAAGCCGGCCCACGGCCTGGCGCAGCTCCGCCTCGCTCGAGAGGCCGAGGGCAAGCGCCCCGGTGTCGCTCTTGTGAACCACGGCGGAGCCGGAAAGCTTCACCGCCACAGGCCACCCCAGCCGGTTCGCCGCGCCGACGGAGCCGGCCTCGTCGCCGGGCTCGAGCTCGATGCCGTCGGGAACGGGAAGGCCGCCTTCGCGCAGCATTCGCTTCACCGCGGCTTCCCCCAGCCACTCGTCTGCGCCAGCCCCGTTCGGTCCGCGGCGCGCTTCGGAGGCGGCCGCGGAGATCGCCCGCAGCCGCGCCGGGTCGCCGGGCGGCCTCTGCAGCGCCCGGATGCACCCCAACGCGGTCGCGATGCCGGCGACCGCCGGGATGCCGCGGGCGGCCAGCTCCCTCGTCGCCTTGTCGTCCAGCAGGTCCGGCAGGGTCGAGGCGATCAGCGCGGCCGAGTCGCAGCGCTCCGCGCCCTCGGCGAGCCCGGTCCGGACCGCCCGCCACTGGTCCTCGTGCTCGGGGCGCAGCCCCGTCGGGTGGTCGTAGAGGAGCAGCAGCTGGTCGATCGCCGGATCGCCGCCGACCGCCTCGACGATCGCCGCAAGCAGCTCGGTGTCTCCCCAGATCAGCGAGGTGTAGTCGAGTGGGTTGCCGGCTGTCGCCGCGCCCGGCAGGAGCTGCTCGAGCCTTCGCCGGGTCTCGTCGGCCAGTTGCGGTACCTCGATGCCCTCCCGATCGGCCAGGTCGGCCGCGATCCCCGAGTCCCCGCCGGAGCAGGTGAGGACCGCCAGCCCCGACGGCCCCTGTCGCCTCGGGCGAGCGCGCGGCTCGGCCAGCACGCGGGCGGTCTCGAGGAGCTCGTGTGGGTCGCGAACCCAGGCGGCGCCGGCCTCCTCCACCAGCGCGCGAAAGGCCGCCTGGTCACCGGCGACGGCGCCGGTGTGGGCGGCGGCAGCCGCCGCCCCGGCGCGCGACTCCCCCACCTTGAGAACGGCCACGCCGACATCGCGCTCGGCGCAGCGGGCGAGCGCGTCGGAAAGCCGCGCGCCGTCTCCGTCCTCCTCGAGGAAGAGCGCGATCGAGCGGACTCCGTTCCGGGCGGCCAGTGCGGCGAGCCAGTCCGCCGCGTCGAGCACGGTCTGGTTGCCGCCGGAGACCAAGGTGTGGAAGTCGATGCCCCGGCGCGATCCGATCGCGTTGACCGCGAGGTTCCCGCTCTGGGTGATCACCGCGACCGGCCCAGGGCGCAGCTCCGGCACCGAGTCGCCCCAGAGCGGCGCCCGCTCCGCCACCGAGATCACTCCGTTTCCGTTTGGACCGCAGACCGGGATCCCGGCCCGAGCCGCGACCCTCGCCAGCTCCTGCTCGAGCGGCGCTCCGTCCTGAGACTCGCCGAAGCCGGCGGAGATGACGATCGCCCCGCGGCAGCCTCGTTCCGACGCCTCCGCGAGGGACGCCGGCACCTTCGCCGCCGGGATCGCGAAGACGACGGCGTCCACCGCCTCGGGCAGATCCCCCGGGGAGGGCACGCAGTCGCGGCCGTGCACGCTCGTCCTGGTCGGGTGAACTCCCCAGACCGGGCCGGGGAAGCCCGCCAGTTCCAGGTTCCGGAGAACGGTGTCGCCGTACGAGCCGGGCCGGTCGCTCGCGCCGACGACCGCCACCGAGCGCGGCTCCAGGAGCGGGGCCGGATCGGGACGGACGGTGCTCATCTAGTGCAGGATGCGCTCGACTCCCCGGCGCTCGAGGCCGCGGGCGATGATCAGCCGCTGGATCTCGCTGGTCCCCTCCCAGATCCGGTCGACCCTGAGCTCTCGCAGGAAGCGCTCGGCGACGTTGGAGCGGATATAGCCACGCCCGCCGAAGGCCTGGACGCAGCGGTCGGCGCATCTCCACGCCGCCTCGCTGACGAAGAGCTTCGCCATCGACGCCTTGTGGTGGGCGAGCTTGGGATCGGCGTCGTCGTCGATCATCGCTGCGACCTGAAGCGCCAGCAGGCGGCCCGCGGCGGCGTCGGTGGCCGAGTCGGCGAGTGGGAATGACACGCCCTGGTAGTCGTAGATCCGCTCGCCGCCCTGCTCGCGCTCGGTGGCCCAGTCGACCGTCTCCTCCAGGAGCCTCCACATCGAACCGACCCCGCGCGCCGCGATGCCGAGCCGCTCCTCGCTGAACCAGGAGCGCTGCAGGTCGTCGCCGCCGCCGATCCCGCCGATGTGGTCGTCGGGACCGACCTCCACGTCGGTGAAGCGGATGGTGGGGTGGCGGTCGGGATAGCTGTGGGTGAAGTCCGGGTCGTCGACCGTCTCGACCCCGGGGCGGTCCTTGTCGACGACGAAGAGCGTGGGCAGACGATCGGCGCCGTCGACGACGTTCGCCATCACGACGAGAACCGTCGCGATGTCGCCCGAGGTGACGAACCACTTCTCTGCGTTGATCACGAAACCGCCGTCGCTGGGCACAGCGGTGGCCTCGATCCGCGAGGGATCGGAGCCCGCGCCCCGCTCGGTGACGGCGTACGCGTCCTTCGCCTCGCCACGGAGCGCCGGGCGCAGGTAGCGGTCGATCTGCGCCTCGCTGGCGTGGGCCCAGACGTTGTAGGCGTTGGGCACGTGCCAGCTGATGGCGTTGGTGCTGCGCCCATACTGCTCCTCGACCAGCACCCACTCGGTCCGCGTCCAGCCCTGGCCGCCGGCATCGGTGGAGTGGAGCCCGCCGGCCAGGCCCGCCTCGATCGCCTCGGCCTTGACGCGGGCGATCGTCTCCTCGGAGAGGCGGCCGCCCCGTGCCTCGGCCTCGTCCTCGAGCGGGATCAGGATCTCCTCGACGAACCTGCGCGCCCGCGCCTGCAGCTCCCTCGCTCGGTCGTCCAGTCCCGGAATCGGGTTGGAGAGATCGCCGACTGGCGCCGTGGCCGGCATTGGGCGCAGGCTAATAGCACTTGACTACAAAGTCAAGACGACCTAGGATGCCCGGCGATGGCCGCCGCCCTCCCGCTCGACCCCGCTCAGGTATCGGAGACGCTGCGGCCCCTCGAGCAGGCGACGATGCTGCCGCCGGCCGCCTTCACCGACCCGGCGGTGCTCGACTGGGAGGTCGAGAACGTCTTCTGCGACGGCTGGATCTGCCTCGGTCACATCTCGCAGGTGGACGAGCCCGGCAAGTTCCTGATGCGCGAGCTCGGGCGCGAGAGCGTCGTCGTGATCGGCGGCGAGGACGGCCGGCCGCGCGCCTTCCACAACGTCTGCCGGCATCGCGGCGCCCGCATCGTCACCGACGAGGCGGGCAAGGTGAAGCGCCGGCTGCGCTGCCCGTACCACGCCTGGTCCTACGACCTCGACGGCGCCCTGCGCGCCGCTCCGCACATGGACGGCGTCGAGGGCTTCGATCCCTTGTGCACCGGGCTCGCGCCGGTGCGGCTGTCGACCCTGGGCGGCCTCCTTCTGGTGGACCTGGGCGGCGACGCGCCCGACCCGACCGAGCACGTCGGCGACCTGCTGACCCACCTGGAGCGCTACCGGACCGAGGCGCTGCGCAGCGGTGGCAAGGTCGACTACGTGGTCGCGGCCAACTGGAAGGGGATCGCCGAGAACTACAACGAGTGCCTGCACTGCCCGGGGGTGCACCCCGAGCTCAACGCGCTCAGCAACTACATGTCCGGTGATGAGATCACCGGCGAGGGGGCGTGGTGCGGCGGCTCGATGACGCTCACCGGCGAGGGCGCCGAGACCATGGGCTCCGACGGGGGGCACGCGAGCAACCGCCGGCCGATCGAGGGCCTGGAGGGCGAGGACCTGAGGTCGATCCTCTACTTCTCGCTCTTCCCCAACGCCCTGGTCTCCTTCCATCCCGACTACCTGATGCTGCACACGCTCTTCCCCAAGGCCCCGGACCGGACGGACGTCGTCTGCGAGTTCTTCTTCGAGCCTCGGGCGATCGAGGCGCCGGACTTCGACCCCAGCGACGCGATCTCGTTCTGGGACATGACCAACCGCCAGGACTGGGGCGTCTGCGAGCTGGCCCAGCTGGGCGCCGGGTCGCGCGGTTACACGGCGGGCCGCTATTCGCTCGAGGAGAGCGACACCCACGCCTTCGACCGGATGGTCGCCGATCGCTACATGGACGCGCTCACCCGGCGCGAGGCGGTCTCGGCGTGAGCGCGGTCGCCGACAGCCTGGGCGAGGTCGGCCTCCCCGAGCCGGTCAGCTCGCTGGCCTCCCGCGACTGGGATGCGATCGTCGTCGGCGGCGGGCACAACGGCCTCACCACCGCCGCCTACCTGGCGCGAGCAGGGAAGAGCGTGCTGGTCCTTGAGCGACGCGAGCGCCTCGGCGGCGCCTGCACGCTGGAGCGCCCCTTCGCGGACCGGGACTTCGTCGTCAGCCCCTGTGCCTACGTGGTCGGGCTGCTCGACGAGCTCGTGATCGCGGAGCTCGCCCTCCGCGAGCGCGGCCTGCGCGTCTTCGTTGCGGATCCGAACCTCTGGGTGCCGTTCGAGGACGGCAGCTCATTCGGACAGTGGCTCGACGAAGAGAAGACGACGCGCAATCTGGACGAGCTCGGCGTCTCCGAGGCCGACAAGAAGGGCTACTGGGCCTACGAGGAGCTCTTCGACGAGGTGCGCATCAAGCTCCGCAAGGGCGAGCGCGACACCTGGGTCGGGGACACGCCGACCCGGGCCGAGATCGAGGAGATCCTGGATGGCGATCAGACCATGATCGACCTCCTCTTCGAGGCGTCGATCGCCGAGGTCCTCGACGACCACATCTCCGACGAGCGACTGAAGACCGCTCTCTACGGCCAGGGGATCATCGGAACCTGGGGCGGCCCGAGTGAGCCGGGCACCGCCTCGATCAAGCTCATGCACTACCAGGGCGACCTGGAGGGCAAGGGGCCGCTCTGGGGCTACGTCGAGGGCGGCATGGGGATGGTGAGCTTCGCGATCGCCGATGCGGCGCGCGAGGCCGGAGCCGTCCTTGCGTGCGGGGTCCCGGTCTCCGCGATCCATCCCGGCGACGGGGTGGAGCTGGAGGACGGGACCCGCCTGCGCTCCGAAACCGTGATCTGCAACGCGGATCCGAAGCGGCTTCTCGGGATGCTCGCCGATGCGGATATCGACTCGGCGTACAGACAACGGCTCGAGGACTGGAAGGTCCGCAGCCCGGTGGTCAAGTTCAACGCGGCGCTGGACAGGCTGCCCAGCTGGGCGGCCGCCCCGGGCGAGACCTGGCCGGCGCAGGCGACGATCGACGTCTGCGGGTCGATGGACGAGGCGCAGAAAGCGTTCGAGACCTGTGCGGCGGGCGAGCCCGCGGTCGGCTTCGGCGAGATCTACATCCAGACCGGCTACGACCCCTCGCCGGCCCCGGAGGGCAAGCACCTGCTCAGCGTCTTCGGCCAGTACGCGCCATACGAGATCAGCGACGGTGACTGGGACTCGCGCCGCGACGACGTCGCGAAGCAGTTCATCGACCTGATCTCGCGCTTCGCCCCGGACCTGCCGGACTGCCTGATTCACCACGAGGTGCTCGGGCCACCCGACATCGAGCAGCGGATCGGGCTGACCGGAGGGAACATCTTCCAGGGCGAGGTCACCCCCGACCAGATGTGGGAGGGCCGCCTCAGCTCCCGGACGCCGGTGCCGGGCCTCTACCTCTGCGGCGCCGCCACCCATCCTGCGGGCAGCGTCATCGGCCTCAATGGCCGGAACGCGGCCGAGGCCGTCCTCGCGGACGCCGGCGTCGCCATCGGCGCCGCCGCCTAGCGCCAGGCGTCGGGGTCGCGCCCTAGGCTGGACCCATGGAGGAGGCGAGCGCCGCCCGGTCGGATGAGCCGGACGCCAGGGAGCGGATCCTGAGCGCCGCGACGGAGCTGATCGCCTCGGACGGGATC
>Ga0081540_1004186_pt1 | contig 11097 bp, 10 predicted proteins | sample TabmetS2T1R1_FD_71024 | JGI IMG/M metagenome (GOLD analysis project Ga0081540, IMG submission 71024) | Tabebuia heterophylla rhizosphere microbial communities from the University of Puerto Rico - S2T1R1 | ecosystem: Host-associated > Plants > Roots > Rhizosphere ... | reverse complement strand
CGGTCGCGAGAAGCGCCAGCGCCCCACGCCGCACCTCGGGCGCACCACCCTTGCCGTGCGCCACGGCGACGAGGAGATCGCAGCGGCGAGAGACTGCGATACCTACGGCAGCATGAGGAGTTCCATCCGACATCCGGAGATCGTAAGCCCTGATACGCCCGGTCATGTCGGCGACCCCTACGACATCGCCCGGCGCGAGCGGCGCGAAATGCTCGCTCATCAGATCGAGATCGGCGACGCGATCGACCTCATCGTCGTCGGCGACGCCGCGCTCGCAATTGCAAAAGCCGATCTTCGGCCGCACGTAAAGCTCCACCTCGCCGCCGCACGCTGCCGCGCCGCAGCGGAAAGCCTTGCCTGCGGGCCAGCCATCGCGGGGAAATGGCCAGGCGATTTCCCGCCACGCTTGTTCCTGGTGCAGTCCTGCATGTCGATAGGCCGCGGCACCCGACAACGCCCCGAGCGCCACAAGGGCCGACGCGATGAGCGGCGATCGACGCATCGCCGGCGTCCTCACTGAAGACCGGCGACCGCGCGCGCCGGCCCGGTCAGTTCCAGAATGTGCAGGCCGGTGTTGGCGCGGTCGACGATGTAGATGTATCCGCGCTCGTCGGTCTCGACATTATTGGTCTGGATCGCGACCTTGCAGCGATCCTGCTCTCCGATCTTGACGCAGCGCTTGTCGGTCGCCGCGGTGATCGCCGGAATGAAATAGCCGACTTCCCGGGGATGATAGGGATCGCGAATGTCGAGCGCGCGAACGCCCGCATTGAAGAAGGCGATGAACGCCATCTTCTTGTAGAAGACTGGCGCCATGCTCTCGTTGGAGGAATGCGCGCCGAACCGCCCTCCTCGCTCACAGAACGAGCCGCTCGCCTCCGGCACCGTGTAGTTCGAGATCATCATCGGCCGGTTCTCGACCGTGACATCGGCGAACCACACCATCTGCCGCGGCTCGTTGCATTCGTTCAGGATCGCCTCATCGACGATCATGACGATATCGCGCGTCTTGCCGTCCTTGTCTTTCGCGAATTCCGCAATCGGCATGCCCGGCATCGGAAACGTCGTGTGGGCGCCGTTGAATGCCGACATCGGCAGCCGCGCAATTTCCGGCGCACGCAGATTGTCCGCGGTCGGCTCCTTCGGACCCTTGAGCAGCTTCTCACGATCGACGATCTGCAAAATGCCGCCCTTGTTGGTGCCATAGCCGAAATAGACCCGGTTGCCGGAAGGACCCGTCGAGATCGGCCCGTGCAACTCGGTCGGCACCGTCCCCGTGGAGCCGGGCTCCTGGCCGGGAAGGCCGAAATCCCTGATCTTCTGCGGATGGGCGGGATCGGAGAGATCATAGACCTGCGTCATCCGGCGCGTGCGCCAGTCCGGCGCGCCCGACACCAGAAAGGCAATGCCGGTGTCGCACTCCCACCAGTTCTTGTGCGTGTCCTTCAAGCCGGCAATTCGCGTGATCAACACGGGATTGGCAGGATCGGTGACGTTCCAGACTTCATGCGCCTCGCCGCCGAAAGTCCTGAGCATGTAGACTGCGTTGCGGTCGCCCTTCGGCAAGGACTTGCCGTCGCAAATTCTGACCATTTGCGCGCCGCCCGATTCATACTTGCCTTCCTGGCCTGGGAGGTGGCGCAGGTATTTTGGCTGCGAAGGATCGGTGACATCGACGATCGAGGTGCCGTTCGGCTCGGCCTTGCCGGTCTGCGGATTGACCGGCGCCGGAATCTCGTCGCTGCCGCCGTGATGGCCGATATAGGCGATCCAGCGGTCGCCCTGATGATGAATGGTGGGCTGATAGCCGCTGCGCGCCTGCAGGTCGCTGGTTCCTACCAGCTTCATGTTGAGCGCTTCGGGCGGCGCGCCGATCACCTGTTGCTGCGCACACGCAAGACTGGAGCATGCGAGAAAATGAATAGAGAAACAGGCTGCGAGCTTGAGGCGACCGCTCATGTTCCACCCCCACTGTTCAAGGCCAATCTGCGTTGGCTAAAACGCACAATAGCACGGGCTGCGGGCTGCGCCCAACACACGCTCTTGACATGCAACCTTTTGGTTGCCTATTATCCCGCCCATGGATGAAGTCTTCAAAGCGCTTGCCGATGCGTCGCGGCGCTCGCTGCTGGACCGGCTTCACGCCAGCAACGGACAGACGCTGAACGAACTCTGCGACGGCCTCGCCATGACGCGGCAGGCGGTCACAAAACACCTTGGGATTCTCGAAGCGGCCGACCTCGTCACGACGCTGAGGCATGGCCGTGAGAAGCTGCACTACCTCAATCCGGTCCCGATCCATCAGATCGGCGAGCGCTGGATCAGGAAATTCGAGCGCGGGAAACTTGCCGCGCTCAGCGAGTTGAAACGGCAGTTGGAGAAGCGTGATGAGTAAGGCCAACAAAATTGACGTCAAAAACTTCAAGCCGGCGATCGTCTACACGATCTACATTGCCGCCACGCCCGAGCAGGTATGGAAGGCACTGACGACCGCGGACTTCAGCCGCAACTATTTTTCCGGCTTTGCGATCGAGGCCGACCTCAAGGTCGGCGGCGCCTTCATCGCCCGCGCGCCCGACGGCTCCGAGCACATCTCCGGCGAAGTGATCGAATGCGATCCGCCGAAGCGGCTGACCGTCACCTGGAACGTGAACTGGCCGGCGCTGGTGGAAAAGCTCGGGCCGACGCTCGTCACCTACGAGATCGAGGAGGCCGGCGACGTCGTCAAGCTGACGATGCTGCAGTCGCACGACCGGGACATCAGCGACGACATCCTGTCCGGCGGCCGCGCGGGCTGGCCCGCGATCCTGTCGAGCCTGAAGAGCCTGCTGGAAACCGGCCACGCGCTCGCGATCAAGATGCAGCCGCCGCAGCGGATGCTGGCGGCGCTGAAGGAAATGGGAATCGGGACGCCGTAGGTTTCGTCGTCCCTGCGAACACAGGGACCCATACTCCGCGGCCGTTGTTGTTGGAACAGACTCGATAACGGCCAGCGCGCAAACAATTAGGGCCGGTGGTTATGGGTCCCTGCGTTCGCAGGGACGACGGCGACAGAGGCCGCTCCCTGCCGCTCGGCCGCGAGTGGACTTGAGCCCGGCCAGGGGATATTCCAGCACGAGTAGATAAGACGGCTACCCGCACGCTGATACCGCACGTTGCCTTATCGCAATAAGAACCGCTGATTTTGAGCGCGGAACCACGCACCGATGAGCCTGCGCACCCGGCTACTGATCCTGGTTATCGCCGCGATGCTGGTGCCGGCCGTGCTGGTGGGAGTGCGCTTCGTGCAGAACCGCACCAGCGACATTGAAGCCGCGCTGGCCAGCCTGTCGGCGAGCGCCAACGACATCCAGAGCGATCTCGACGAGAAAATCCAGGGCACCGCCCAGCTTCACTACGGCCTCGCCCGCGCCCGCGATCTCGATACGCGCGACAAGGCGGCGTGTTCGGCCTTCCTGTCCGGCGTACGCGAGGAATACACGCGCTTCACCGGCATATTGACCATCAATCCGGACGGCAGCCTGTTCTGCGACTCGCTGCGAACCGACCGGACGCTGGACTTGAGGGACCGCGAATATTTCAGACAGGCGCTCATGGCCTACGGCATCGTCACGCTCGAGCCCGTGTTCGGCCGGCTGACGGGAATCTCCGTGCTGCAGATCGCCTATCCGGTTCGCTCCGAATCCGGCGAATTGAAGTTCATCCTGCTCGCCTCGTTCAATCTGAAGAAATTCGCCGAGGACCACGACAGGCGCCTGTCCGATGATAGCGCGGTTCTGCTCGTTGACAGGAAAGGCACGGTCCTCGTCGCGCCCGACAGCGAGGACTGGACCAAGCCGGCCGGTGCGTCGATTGCAAATTCGGAATTGTTCCGGTTTGCGGCTTCGCCGTACCGCGAACCGTTTCATGAACTGACCGGGCGCGACGGCAAAGTGCGTGTCTGGGCTGCTGCGCGCTCGGCCGCGGTGCGCGACGCCGGGCTCTACATCCTGGTCGGGCGGCCCAAGGACAGCCTGGTGGCCGCGGCCAACCGCCGTCTTTACGAGGACCTGGCGATCCTTGCGGTCGCCTCGCTGCTGCTGCTCGCGGGCGTATTTATCCTCGCGACCGTGAGCATCGGCCGTCAGGTCGGACGTCTGGCTGCGATGGCGACGAAGCTCGGGCTTGGCGATCTCAGTGCACGGATTGCCCAGCCCCATCCCAGCGGCGAACTGGGCGGGCTGATGACATTGCTGAACGGCACCGCCGAATCGCTGCAGCGCCAGCGCACAGCCATCGACGAGCTCAATCAGAAACTCACCCAGTCCCAGAAAATGGAGGCGATGGGTCAGCTCACCGGCGGCGTGGCGCATGATTTCAACAATCTGTTGACCGTGATTCTCGGCAACGCCGAGCACCTTGCCGAGCGGCTGGCCCCTCACAAGGAGCTGAGCACCATCGCCGAGAGCATCGCGACCGCCGCCGAACGCGGTTCAGACCTCACGCGCAGCCTGCTTGCGTTCGCGCGCAAGCAGCCATTGATGCCGAAGGACATCGATATCGGCCAGAAGATCGTCGGCATGGAGCCGTTGCTGCGCCGGACGCTCGGCGAGCATATCGAGTGCGAATTCCGGCTCGATCAAGAGCTGTGGCAGGCCAGCGTCGATCCCGGCCAGTTGGCCTCGGCGCTGCTCAATCTCGTGCTGAATGCGCGCGACGCCATGCCATCAGGCGGCAGGCTGACGGTCGAAGTGCAAAATACAACGCTCGGTGAAACCGATGTCGACGTCAACGGCGAGGCGCGGCCCGGCGATTACGTCATGGTCGCCGTGACCGATACCGGCACCGGCATGACCGCCGAAGTCGCGAGCCGCTCCTTCGAGCCGTTCTTCACCACCAAGGAGGTCGGAAAAGGCACGGGCCTTGGCCTCAGCATGGTCTACGGATTCGCGCGGCAATCCGGCGGCTCGATGCAGATACGTTCGGAGCCCGGGCATGGCACCGTGGTCAAACTGTTCTTCCCCCGCGTCGGGACGCCCCGGACGGGCGCCGCGCCATCCCCCGCGCAGCGGGCCACACCCACCGGCAGCGAAACCATTCTTGTCGTCGAGGACGACGACATGGTGCGCTTCTATGTCGAAAGCGAGCTGAAAGCGCTCGGCTATCGCGTCATCGTCACGCGCAACGCGCCTGACGCGCTCGATATCCTGCGCGGGCCCGAGATCATCCATCTTCTGTTTACGGATGTCGTGATGCCCGGTGGCATGTTCGGCACCGAGCTTGCGGACGAAGCCGTCCGTCTGCGGCCTCGCTTGAAGATTCTCCTCACCTCCGGCCATACCGAACATCCCGTCGACGCGGTCGATGGCGATGGAAGCGAGGTGCGGATCCTCAACAAGCCGTACCGCCGGCACGATCTGGCATCGATGCTGCGTTCGGTTTTGAATGCGGACTGAGCGGAGGCCTACTCCTTGACCGGCGCGATGATCCGCCGGTAGAGATGCCAGGTGGTGTGGCCGAGCACCGGCAGCGTCACCACGAGGCCGAGGAAATACGGCATCGCCGAAACCGCGAGCAGGACCACGATCAGCGCCGCCCAGCCGATCATCGGCAGCGGGCTCGTCACCACCGCGCGCACGCTCGTGATCATCGCGGTGACGAAATCGACGTCGCGGTCGAGCAGCAGCGGAAACGACACCACGGTGAGCGAGAACAGGATCAGCGACAGCGCGGCCCCGACGCCGTTGCCGATGGCGAGGAACAGCAGCCCCTCATTGGTCGTGAGCACCACCGTGATGAACTCGTGCAGGCTGGAGAACGAGACGTTGAGCCCGAGCAGCAGCGCGATCAGGAGCCGGACCTGGTACATCCAGATCACGAACACGAACAGCGTGACGAAAGCCATCCAGCCGATCTCGCTGCGCGTCCTCACCGTGGCCCAGATGGCGGAAAACGATATCGGCTGCCCGACCTCGCGCCGGCGGCTCACCTCGTAGAGCCCGACGGCGACGAACGGGCCGATCATCGCAAAGCCGGCGGCGAGCGGGTAGGCCAGATAGACCATGCTGAAGGCAGTCAGGCAGAGCAGGATCGCAATGCCGCCGGCAGCATAGAACGCGCCAAAGGCGAGGCCATAGAGCGGCACCGCCTGAAAATCCCGCAGGCCCTCACCCAGCGCCTCCGCGATGTCGGCCAGCGCAATGCGCCGCACCACCGGATCGGCCTTGCCGGACACCGATGTCATGGATTCCTCCGTTCGGTTTTGGCGTATTGAGGCAGGGTGGCGCCGCGGCGTATTGATCTCGGTCAACATTTGAGGGGATGTGGCCGAGGCATCGGCCTTATGCAGCACAGACGGGCAGCCTCCACGTCGACACCAGGACGGACACGGCAATCATCGTCTGATGAAGATCAATGGTGCAGAGATCTATTCGCCGATTCAACGTCGGCCTCCGGAAAGCGAAGGCACATCGACGTGCCATATCCGGCGCGTGAGCTGACGACAAGTTCCCCGCCATGGGCGGCCATGATCTCCCGGACGATGGACAGGCCAAGGCCTGCGCCTTTGCCGTTGCCGGTCTGAAACGGCTCAATGAGCTTGAGCTCGGCGCCGCCCGGGAAGCCGGCGCCGTCGTCATGGATCGAAATGCTGCTGCGGCGCAGATTGGCCGTGATGCGTTGCGCGCCGTGCGCGTGGATCAACGCGTTGCCGACCAGATTGGCGAGTGCGCTGCGAACTGCGGCCTCGACTCCCTGGACAACGAACGGACCTTCCTCGACCTGCTCCAGGGCGAGCTCGATTCCGGAGTCCAGCGCCGAAGGACTAAAATCCGCAAGCACGTCCAGCGTCACGACGGAGAGATCGATTGGGCACCTCTCAATGGCATGATTTTGCAGGCGGGCGAGGTCCAGCATGGCTGAGACGAGTGACGTCAGGCGGCGAACGTCGCTGACGAGCTCGACCTTCAGCGCCGGCTCAGATACCTCCTCGATCTTCGCGCGCAGAAGCGTCAGCGGCGTTCGCAATTGATGGGCGGCGTTGCCGAGGAAGCGGCGCTGCATCTTGATATAGGCGTCGATCTCGCCGAAGGCGCGGTTCAGGGCCTCGACCAGCGGTTTCAGTTCACGCGGGACTTTAGACAACGATATGGAGCCTTGCGGTGCCGCGGGATCGATTGCGAGCGCCAGCCGCGTCACGCGTTCGATGCTGCGCGAAACGAAGCGAGCAGCCAGCATGGCGCCGATCGCAACGGTCGTCGCAAAGCCGAGCGCAAGCAGCGCGAAGGGAAAGACATTGCGGGAAATGAAGGTCGCTACTTCCTGGCCAAAGCGGGGCTGAGGGTCTCCGATCATCATCGTCAGTTGCAACGGCTCCCTGCGCACGACTGCGAGGCAGAACGTCCTGCTCTTATCCAGTGTGTTGAACGCGGAAAAGCCGGCCGGTCCGGTATAGGGGAACGCGAAGGGAAGGGTCGGTCTGCGTTCGCGGCCGAACTCCTCGACCAGATCGCCGTAGGATACGACGTACCAAAGTGTCGGGCTGCCCGATTTCAACTCCTCAAGAGCGCCGGTGGAGCGGACGGTCATAACGCCGCCGTTGACCACGGTGGCGCGATCGAGGATGGCTGCCGCCGCCTGGCAAGAGGCGTCACGGGCATGCGTATGATACCTCCAGACGACGATACCGAGCAGGATGAGGAAGATGGCTGTCGCCACAACGCCGAGCGACACCGCAAAGGTTCGGGCGATCGAGGTCATTGACGCTTTGCCATGCGCAGGATGTAGCCGATGCCTCGCATGCTGCGGATTTCGACGTCGCTGCCGAGTTCAGTCAGCTTCCTCCGCAATCTGGACACCTGGGCCTCGAGCGTGTTGGATTCGATCTCGTCGTCGAAGCCGTAGATCTCTTCGATCAGCGCGTCGCGGGTGACGACGCGGTCCCGGCGCATCAGGAGTGCGCCAAGGATCAGGGCCTCACGTCGCCGCAGCAGAACGCGGCTGTCCGCGACGATGGCTTCACTGCTGCCGAGATGCAGTTCGACGTTTCCGAAGGAAAGCACGGATGGAGCGAGCTGGCGCGGGCGCCGCAGCACGGCGCGCACCCGTGCGATCAATTCCTGCGGCTCGAACGGTTTGCCGAGATAATCGTCCGCGCCGCCGTTAAGGCCTTCGACCACGTCTTCCTTGGCATCCTTTGCCGTCAGCATGATGATTGCCGGTCGCTCGGGCAGTCGCCCCAGCGCCGCAACAACTTCGAGAGCGTCGCCATCGGGCAGCATCCGGTCAACGATCGCCAGATCATATTTGAAGCTGTCGAGGGCCTGCTCGGCGTCCGCAATCGAGCCGACGACGTCGACGATGCCGTGCAACTGCCCGAGCAGTTGACTGACATAGCGCCCAATTTGCGGTTCATCTTCGATCACGAGGGAGCGCATGCCGATGGTCCTTTATTCTGCCGGAGCAACTGATCTTGATAGGGACGCTCCCTGGCCGAATTCTCGCGTTTCGGCTCGCACCGCAGATCCTTTAAGGAAGCCAGCTTGGCAAATGCAAGGCAGGACAGCGGACCCCGCGAGGTATCGGTGAGCAAAGCCAGGAATGCCGGCCTGCCTCAGGCAATGTTCGGGCAATGTTGGTCGTGACGGCATGCGCGGAGCCCATCCGGGAAGGCCGTGTGAGCGGCGGTTCGGCGGGCAATCTTGGGGCAACGTTGCCGGAACACATGGTGTGGCTCCTAACCACACCAGTCGACCCGCCAGGACATCCGGGGTCAGAGGCCCGCAATGAAGTATCCCGACGAAGCCGCGCCCCGCCGAGCGAGTGGTGCGCGACAGAACTTGCTAACCGCCTCGCTCGCCGCGCTAGGTATCATCGTAGCGATCCTTGAACCTGCGTCGGCCCAACCCGCGTTCACACTCCCGGCGCCGCCGTTCGATCTGCCCGTGCTACCGTCGGTTTCGGGAAACTGGACGGCGACGGTCGGCATTGGGGGCGAATATCGTCCCGATTTCCAGGGATCGAAGAACTGGATGCTTATCCCGATTCCGATCTTTTCCATCCGTCGCGCCGGTTCAACAGCCGAGTTTCGCGGCCCGCGCGACAGCGCAAGCATTGCGCTGATCGATTTCGGCGATCTTCGCGCCGGCCCCGCCGGGAAATTCGTCGCAGCCAGAAAGAGCAGCGATCATTCCGAGCTGAACGGCCTGGGCGACGTCAAGGCTGCATTCGAGCTCGGCGGATTCGTTGAGTATTATCCGGTCGACTGGCTTCGCCTGCGAAGCGAACTGCGCCAGGGCATCGGCGGCCATCATGGTGCGGTAGCCGATGTCTCCGCCGACTTCATCGTGCCGTTGATTGACAGGCTCACCATCTCGGCGGGACCGCGCTTCACCTGGAAGAGCACGACGGCAACCGCGCCCTATTTTGGCATCGACGCCGCGCAGTCGCTCGCGTCCGGATTGCCGGCATTCGACGCCAAGGGTGGCGCTTACTCCGTCGGCCTCGGCAGCCAGGTTTCTTACCGGATCAATCCGCAGTGGGAAGTCCGTGCATATGTCGAATACGAGAAGTTGCTGGGCGATGCCGCGAACAGTCCGCTCGTGACGTTGCGAGGGTCGTCAAATCAGACCACCTTCGGAATCGGCGCGTCCTATTCGTTCGATTTCAAGATTCGATAGGCCGGCATGCGCAACATCTTCCTAAGTGTCGGCCTAGTGATCGCATCGATCGCCCTCAGCCCCGCTGCTGCGTTCGAGACGCGCGCAACGCGGCTGCAGGCCATCAAGACCGTCGGCATCATCTCGGCCATCGGTGACGAGATGAGCTTGACGCGCGCGGGGCTGACGGCGTCGAACACCCCCGGTCAAAGCCTGTCGGTGCGGTCATGGAGCCTGGATGAACTGATCGTCCAGCAGGCGACCGCGCTGCTGAACAGGCGATTCCGCGTGGAGGCGGTGAGCTACGGGCGCGACAGATTCGCTGCAATCAGGGAGTCGGCGATTCCCCCCGTCAATCTCATGCGCAGCGATCCCTTCAAGGCGCTGGTCCGCGCCGACGTCTCGCCCCAGGGGCTCGACGCCTACATCGTGATCACGCGGGCGAAATCAAAGCTCGGCACTGGCCGAAACGTCGAGGGAATCGGCTTTGTCGAATACCGCACCCTGCTCGCTTCCTACGGGCTGATCCATGCGCTTTACGAAATTCGCGTGATCGACGGCAAGACGTTCGATGTGATCGTGAAGAGGGCGGCCTCGCCGCTCGACAATACCGCGACGCTGAGGTTTGCGGGCCCGAGCCGGTCGATCGACGGAACCTTCGAGGGCCCGGCTGGGGCCGAAAGACTTCGCGCCGCGATTGTTGATCTCATCACACGCAGTCTTCCGATCACGCTGGACGACATGCATCTCGCAAACACGCCGTAGCGCAATCAAACAACCGGCCTGCAAGGCAATCTCGGCTGGTCGCCATGGGTCCCTGCATTCGCAGGGACCACGTTGACGTTTGTAGCTACCCGGTCACGATCCCAGCACCATCGCCACGGCCGCATTGGCCACGAACAGCGTGGCATCGATGACGAAGATCCTGAGCATCGGCCCTTTCAGCACCGGCCAATAGGCCACCCCGACGCGTCCGCCGCGCATCAGGACCGGAAGGTTGTAGGCAAACTGGCTGAAGTGACACGCAGCGAAGAACAGGAACAACGCAAGCTGCGCTTCGATCGCCTGAAAGAAAGCCGGTCGGGCGACCAACAGATAGAGCGATAGCAGGCCGATCGGTAGATTGATGCCGCCGAGAAACGCAACGCTGGCCGACAAGGTCGGCGCGATCGGATTTCCGCGCTCCTCGCGCGGCACCAGTATCTTCAGCGTATTGCCCTGGGCGATGCTGAACTGGATGAAGGCGCCGCCGAACCAGAGCGCATTGAAAAGCAGGATAATGTCCGAGAAGCACATGGCTACTTTCCGTAGAACGCCTCGCTGCGCACCACACGGCCGGCGCTGTCGAAGTCCATGAACTCGCTGGCGCGCGTGTCGCCCAATTGCCACCAGACCGTCAGGCGCGCGATCGCAGCGTCCCAGCTCCAGTTCAGGATTTTCAGGTCTGCCCTCTTGATGCCGC
>Ga0081540_1004185_pt1 | contig 11101 bp, 8 predicted proteins | sample TabmetS2T1R1_FD_71024 | JGI IMG/M metagenome (GOLD analysis project Ga0081540, IMG submission 71024) | Tabebuia heterophylla rhizosphere microbial communities from the University of Puerto Rico - S2T1R1 | ecosystem: Host-associated > Plants > Roots > Rhizosphere ... | reverse complement strand
CCGCGGCTTTGTCTATGCCATCGCCCATATCCGCGGCGGCTCGGACAAGGGCTGGGGCTGGTATCTCGACGGCAAGCGCGAGAAGAAGACCAACAGCTTTGACGATTTCGCCGCGGCCGGCCGCGCCCTGATCAAGGCGAAATACACCAGCGCCAAGCGCATTGTCGGTCATGGCGGCAGCGCCGGCGGCATGCTGATGGGTGCGGTTGCCAACCGCACCGGCGAATTGTTTGCCGGCATCGTCGCGGAGGTGCCGTTTGTCGACGTCCTCAACACCATGCTCGACGACACGCTGCCGCTGACGCCGCCGGAATGGCCGGAATGGGGCAACCCGATCGAGAGCGAGAAGGATTTTCGCACCATCCTGTCCTATTCGCCTTACGACAACCTTGCAGCCAGGGATTATCCGGCGATCCTTGCCATGGGCGGCCTGACCGATCCGCGCGTCACCTATTGGGAGCCGGCGAAATGGATCGCACGGCTGCGCGCGACCATGGCGTCGGGCGGACCGGTGTTGCTGCGCACCAACATGGGCGCCGGCCATGGCGGCGCGTCGGGGCGCTTCCACCGCCTCGACGAGGTCGCGATCGTCTATGCCTTTGCGCTGTGGGCGGTGGGGCTGGCGGACAAGGCGGAGGTGTAGCCCGCGAGGAGGGTGGAATGCCGCGGTACAGGAAGAAGGATTTCCCCGTCTACAACATCCGCCGCTTCCTCGAGCCGGGCCCGATCGTGCTGGTGAGTTCCGCGCACAAGGACCGGACCAACATTATGACCATGGGCTGGCACATGGTCATGGAGTTTTCACCGGCGCTGGTCGGCTGCTTGATCGCCGGCGGCAACCACAGCCATGAGCTGATCCGCAGCAGCCGGCAATGCGTGATCAACATCCCGACGCTGGAGATCGCGGAGACTGTGGTGAAGATCGGCAACACGTCCGGTCGCGACATCGACAAGTTTGCCGAGTTCGGCCTGACGCCGAGGCCCGGCACCCATGTCCGCGCGCCGCTGATCGAGGAATGCTACGCCAATTTCGAATGCACCCTCGCTGATGCGGCCTGGGTGAACAAGTACAACGTGTTCGTGTTCGAGGTGGTGAAGGCGCATGTGGCGACGTCACCGAAGGTGCCGAAAACCATCCACTATCGCGGTGACGGCGAGTTCATGATCTCGGGCGAAGAGACCAGGAAGTACCGCAAGCTGTTCCGGCCCGGCATGCTGTGAGCGGCTCGTCATGGCCGGTGGGCCCGGCCATGACGACAATGAACGCCTCCCTCACACCGCGCCGTGCGACTCCACATAGAGCGCGTAGACGGAGTGGCACGCGGTCATATAGACGCGGTTGTTCTTCGGGCCACCGAAGCAGAGATTGGCGCAGCGCTCGGGCAGGCGGATGTGGGCGAGCGGCTTGCCCTCGGGGCTGAACACCATCACGCCGTCGAGGTCTTCGGACTTGCCCCTGAGCTGAAACACCTTGCGGCCGCCGACATCTGATGGCTCGGCCTGCAGCGCGCCGTTAGAGCCCCAGCCGCACCACAGATTGCCGTCGCGATCGACCCGGAAGCCGTCGAGCGCACCCTGGTCGGCGGCATCGATCACCTTGGTGCGGCTGCCGAGAGTGCCATCGTCCTTGACCTCATAGGCCCAGATGCTGCGGTTGGGCGTGCCTTTCCACTCCACGACATAGAGCTTCTTCTCGTCCGGCGAGAACGCGAGCCCGTTGGGATTGACGATATCGGTGATGACTGCGGTGAGCTTGCCGTCCTTGGCGAGGCGGTAGACGTTGGTGGTCGGCTGTTCCGGCTTCTCCTTCTTGCCCTCCCACTCGCCGTTGATGCCGAACAGCGGATCGGTGAACCAGATGCTGTCGTCCGACTTGACGACAATGTCGTTCGGCGCGTTCAGCCGCTTGCCCTCGAACTTGTCGGCGAGCACCGTCATCTTGCCGTCCTTCTCGGTACGCGTGATGCGGCGGGTGACCGAATGCTCGCAGGTGACGAGGCGTCCCTGGCGGTCGCGTGCATTGCCATTGGCATAGTTGGACGGACTGCGAAACACGCTCGTCTGGCCGGTCTTCTCGTCGAACTTCATGATCCGGTTGTTGGGGATGTCGGAGAACAGGAGATAGCCGCCCTCGGGGAAATAAGCCGGCCCTTCTGCCCAGCGGAAGCCGGTCGTCACCTGCTCCAGCGTGGAGGAATAGATCCGGTACTTTGCAAAGCCCGGATCGAGGATCTGCACCGCCGGATCGGGATAGCGCTGGTTCGGCGTGAAAGGAAAGGACTGCGCCGCAGCAGGACGGGGCAGAAACGCTGAGGCCGTGACAGCCCCGGCGCCGGCAAGCAAATGACGTCGTGTGATGCTCATGGTCGTTCTCCCTGGTCGTGTCACCGGCTCTTTCGGCCGGCTTGTTGGACTCATCGTTGCGGGCGGGTCGCCCCTCTATCGTCCCTTGGCTTTGCGCCAGGCGGCGAAATCGGTCAGCGTCTTCTCGTCGGTCGCCGGATAGAGGCCGAAGATGCCGCGGCCCTTCTGAACTTCTTCGGTCACGAAATCCTCGAACGCGGTCATCTCGAACGTCTCATCCGCGATTTCGTCGGCCAGATGCGCCGGGATCACGATCACGCCGTCGCTATCCCCCAGGATCACGTCGCCGGGAAATACCGGCGCATCGCCGCAACCGATCGGCACGTTGATCTCGATGGCCTGATGCAGCGTGAGATTGGTCGGCGCACTCGGCCGGTGGTGGTAGGCGGGAAAGCCTAATCTGGCGATTTCGGCGGAATCGCGAAAGCCGCCGTCGGTGACGACGCCGGCGCAGCCGCGCTTCATCAGCCGCGTCACCAGGATCGCGCCGGCGGAGGCCGCGCGCGCATCCTTGCGGCTGTCCATGACCAGCACCGCGCCGGGCGGACAATCCTCGATCGCCTTGCGCTGCGGATGCGAGCGGTCACGGAACACGTCGATCCTGTTGAGATCCTCGCGCGCCGGCATGTAGCGCAGCGTAAAGGCTTCGCCGACCAGCGTCGGCTGCTCCGCGCTCAGCGGGTGAACATCCTGGATCATCTGGATGCGAAAGCCGCGCTTGAACAGCGCGGTCGCCACCGTCGCAGTGGATACGCTCTTTAGCTTGTTGCGGGTGGTCTCGCTCAGTTTGCTCATCTGCATGCCTCAGTAGATCGACGGTTCGCTGACAGGCGCGCCGAAGCCCGTTTCCAGAAAATCGAAATCGCAGCCTTCATTGGCCTGCTTGATGTGCTTGGAGAACATCCAGCCATAGCCGCGCTCGAAACGGCGTTCGGGCTGCTGCCATGCGGCACGGCGCTTAGCGAGCTCTGCCTCGGGCACGTCGAGATTGATGGTGCGCGCGGCGACGTCGAGCGTGATGCGGTCGCCATTCCTCACCAAGGCGAGCGGGCCTCCGACGAAGGATTCCGGTGCGACATGCAGGATGCAGGCGCCATAGCTGGTGCCGCTCATGCGCGCATCCGACAGCCGCACCATGTCGCGCACACCCTGCTTCACCAGTTTGGTCGGGATCGGCAGCATGCCCCATTCCGGCATGCCCGGCCCGCCCTGCGGCCCAGCATTGCGCAGGATCAGCACATGGTCGGCGGTGACGTCGAGATCGGGATCGTCGATCGCCTTCTTCATCGAGGGATAGTCGTCGAACACCAGAGCGGGGCCCGTGTGCTTGAGGAATCGCGGCTCGCAAGCCGACGGCTTGATCACGCAGCCGTCGGGGGCGAGATTGCCCTTGAGCACGGCCAGCGCGCCTTCCTTGTAGATCGGATTTTCGACCGTGCGGATGACGTCGTCATTGTGGACCTCGGCGCGCGCGATGTTCTCGCCCAGCGTCTTGCCGGTCACGGTGATGCAGTCGAGATGCAGATGCCGGCTGATGCGGTTCATCAGGCCCGGCAGGCCGCCGGCATAGAAGAAGTCCTCCATCAGGTAGGTGTCGCCGCTCGGCCGCACATTGGCGATCACGGGCACCTTGCGGCTTGCCTTCTCGAAATCATCGAGCCCGATGTCCTGGCCGGCGCGGCGCGCCTGCGCGATCAGATGGATGATGGCATTGGTGGAGCAGCCCATCGCCATTGCGACCGTGATGGCGTTCTCGAACGCCTTGCGGGTCTGGATTTTCTGCGGTGTCAGATCCTCCCACACCATCTCGACGATGCGACGGCCGCATTCGGAGGCCATGCGGATGTGGTTGGCGTCGGCGGCGGGAATCGAGGAGGCGCCCGGCAGCGTCATGCCGATCGATTCGGCGATCGCGGTCATGGTGGAGGCCGTGCCCATGGTCATGCAGGTGCCGTAGCTGCGGGCGATGCCCGCTTCGACGTCGACCCAATCCTTGTCGGAGATCTTGCCCGCGCGCCGCTCGTCCCAATACTTCCAGGCGTCCGAGCCGGAGCCGAGCGTCCTGCCCTTCCAGTTGCCGCGCAGCATCGGACCGGCCGGCAGGTAAATGGTCGGGATGTTCATGCTGGTGGCGCCCAGCAGGAGGCCGGGCGTGGTCTTGTCGCAGCCGCCCATCAGCACCACGCCATCGACGGGGTGGCCGCGCAACAACTCTTCCGCATCCATCGCCAGCATGTTGCGATACAGCATGGTGGTCGGCTTCAGAAGCGACTCGGACAGCGACAGCGCCGGCAATTCCATCGGGAATCCGCCGGCCATCAGCACGCCGCGCTTGACGTCGTCGACGCGGCTCTTGAAGTGCATGTGGCAGGGCTGCGCATCCGACCAGGTGTTGAGGATGGCGATGACCGGCCGGTCCTTCCACTCCTCCGGCGCGTAGCCCATCTGCATCGCGCGCGAGCGATGGCCGAAGGCGCGCAGGTCGTCGGGGGCGAACCATCGCGCGCTGCGCAGCTGGTCCGGGCTTTTTTTCTTGTCGGTCATTTCGAGGTTCCCCAATTGCATCGCAGCCGCTGGCTGCCGCCCCAGTTTGCCCCGTCGTCATGGATAGGGATAGCCATTTTGGCCGCGGCGGCAACGTGAGCTGCCGACGACGGTTGCGGCTTGTCTTGCGGACGCAAACCGTCCATCGTCACCCGAACAAGGCCGGAAAGATTGCTTCCGGCCTCGGCCGTGGCCGGGCGCTCTATGTTCTCGCGCCCGTACCGCGCCGGGACGAGAGGAAGCGGCTCGCAGCGCTACATGACGCTCACCACGAGGTTGGCCATCGCGATGATCCTGCTCGTCGCGATCGCGGTATCCGCGGTCGGATGGCTGAGCTATCGCGATCTCGAGCAGGGCCTGCTGCCACGCGTGCTCGATCGGCTTGAGACGCACTCGCGCCTGGTGGCGACCGACTTCGAGTTGACCGCCCGGAACGCGCCAGGTGATATCATCATCTTCCGCGATCTGGCGGCGGTGGTCGGCCTGATGCGCGCGCGCCTCAACGATGGATTGGATCCCGTCGATGGCACCACCGAGACGCTGTGGCGCGAGCGGCTCGCCAGCCGCCTTTCAGCGCTCCTCGCCATCAGGCCGGCCTATATCCAGATGCGCTTGATCGGCGTCGAGGACGGTGGACGCGAAATTGCACGCATCCACCGTCTCGGTCCAAGCGGATCGTTCCATGCCGTTGCCGACAGCGAGTTGCGACGCGTGGGGGAAACGTCCTGGTTCCGCGAGTCGATCAAGCTGGCGCCAAACGGAGTCCACGTTTCGCGCGTCGAACTGAACGAAGCGAATGGCAGGATAACCGAGCCCGAGGATCCGGCCATGCGGGTGGCGACCCCGGTTTTCATCGGCGGAAAGGTCGACGGGATCGTCGTCATCGACATCGACATGGGTCCTGCGCTCGACCGCGTGCGAAAATCGCCGAGGCCCGGTGAGAGCGTCTATGTCGTCGACGCCAGCGGCGGTTATCTGGTCCATCCGGACCGCTCGCGCGAATTCGGCTGGCAGAAGGGCGTAGCCAGCGATTGGCTGAAGGACTGGTCAGATTTCGCAGACCTGCGGGGTAACCCGCGAGGCGTCGCGCGCATGGTTCCGGACCGCAGCGGCAATCCGGAGGGCATCACATTCGCGCCTGTCGTTCTCGCCGGCAGCCAGTGGGTTGCCGTCATTGAATTGGCGCCGAACGCCGCCTTCATGACGCCGGCCGCAGCGATCCGCAACAGCTCGCTCCTGGTCGGCCTGATTGCCGTGCTGGGCGCAGCCGCCCTGGCGCCGCTGATCGCGCGGTCGTTGATCGGGCCGATCGTCAAGCTGACCAAGGCGGTCGAGAACGTCGGCCAGAGCGGGACTGCCGCGATTCCCGTTGACGCCGGCGGCGAGACAGGCGTGCTGGCGCGGGCCTTTGCCCGCGTGATCGGCGAGGCCAACGCCAAGACGTTGGCACTGGAACGCGAAGTGGCCGAACACCGCCGCACGGAAGCAGCGCGCGATCACCACGCCGAGCGCGAGCAGCTGTTCAGCGCGGCCTTCGAATCGTCCAACGACACCATCATCACCATGTCGCTGGACGGCACCATCACGGGGTGGAATTCCGCGGCGACGCGGCTCTACGGCTATTCCGCCGAGGAGGCGGTCGGAAAGAAGATTGCCCTCATCATTCCCCCCGAACGGCTCAGCGAGGTGGATGATACGCTGCGCCGGATCGGCTGGGGCGAGAAAATCGAACTCAACGAAACGGTCCGCCGCCGCAAGAACGGCAGCCTGGTCGATGTCTCCCTCAGCATTTCGCCGATCAAGGCGCCGTCCGGGGAGACCATCGGTATTTCCAAGGTCGCGCGCGATATCACCGAGATCAACCGGACGCAGCTCGCATTGCGCCAACAGACCGAGGAACGCCGCCGCATCTTCGAGACATCGCAGGATCTGATTCTCGTGATGAATTCGCGCGGTTATCTGGTCCAGATCAGCCCAAGCTGCGAAACCATCCTGGGTTACCGGCCGGACGAGATGATCGGCCGCAGCGGCGAAGACTTCATCCACCCCCACGATCTCGAAATGTCGCGCGCAGACATGCGCGCGGCGCGGCGCGGGGAGCGTAACAAGATATCCGATACGCGGGTTCTTCATAAAGACGGGCACAGTGTGCCGCTGTCGTGGCTCGGGACATGGTCCGAGCCGGTCAAGCGATTCTTCTTCGTCGGCCGCGACATGACCGAAACCTTGCGGGCGCAGCACACCCTGCGCGAGAGCGAACAGCTTGCGCGCGGCATCATCGAAACGGCGCTGGACGCCTTCGTGCAGATGGACGAAAGGGGCTGCATCACGGACTGGAACAGCCAGGCGGAAAAGATCTTCGGCTGGCCGCGCGGCGACGCGATCGGAAAGAAGCTGGTCGAGCTGGTCGTGCCCGAGCGGCATCGCGCCGCGCACCGCGCCGGCCTCGAACATTTTCTGTTTACCGGCGAAGGGCGGATCCTCGGACAGCGCCTGGAAATCGAGGCCTTGCGGCGCGACGATGAGGAGATCAAGGTCGAGCTTTCCATCACCGAGCTGAAGCGGCGCGACGGCATCGTGTTCAACGGCTTCATCCGCGATCTCACCGACAGGATCGCGGCGGAAGACCGCATCCGCCATGCCGAGAAGATGGAGGCGGTGGGCCAGCTCACCGGCGGCATCGCGCACGACTTCAACAACATTCTCACCGTCATCACCGGAACGATCGAGATCTTGGCCGAAGCCGTCGCCGACGAGCCGCAGCTCGCCGCCATCACCAGGATGATCGACGATGCCGCCTCGCGCGGCGCCGAGCTGACACAGCATCTGCTGGCCTTCGCCCGCAAGCAGCCGCTGCAACCGCGCGAGGTCGACGTCAACACGCTCATCATCGATACGGCCAAGCTGCTGCGCCCGACGCTTGGCGAGCAGATCGAGATCGAATCCGTATTCGAGAGCGACGTCTGCGTCGCCACCGTCGATCCCACCCAGCTTGCAACTGCGCTGCTCAATCTCGCACTGAACGCGCGCGACGCAATGCCGAACGGCGGCAAGCTCATCCTCGAGACCGGCCTCGTCGTGCTCGACGAGAATTACGCCAGGAACAATGAGGATGTCCGCACCGGACGCTACGTCTTGATCGCGGTGAGCGACACCGGAATCGGCATTCGCTCCGACATAATCGACAAGGTGTTCGATCCGTTCTTCACCTCCAAGGGGCCCGGCAAGGGAACGGGTCTCGGGCTCAGCATGGTCTACGGCTTCGTCAAGCAATCCGCCGGGCATATCAAGATCTACAGTGAGGAAGGCCATGGCACGACTATCAGGATGTACTTGCCGCCCGGCGTCGGTGCGGCCGCCACCGAGCCGCTCGTGCCGGCCGTGCACGGCGGACATGAAACCATCCTGGTGGTCGAGGACGACAACCTGGTCAGGGATTACGTGCTGATCCAGCTGCATTCGCTCGGCTATGTGACACTCGATGCGGCGAATGCGGCAGAAGCGCTGGCACTGGTCGACGCCGGCCGGGATTTCGACTTGCTCTTCACCGACGTCATCATGCCCGGCGCCATGAACGGCCGCCAGCTCGCCGACGAGATCGAGCGGCGCCGCCCGGGCGTGAAGGTGCTCTACACGTCAGGCTATACCGAGAACGCGATCATCCATCACGGCAGACTCGATACCGGCGTGCTGTTGCTGGCGAAGCCCTACCGCAAATCCGATCTTGCCAGCATGATCCGCAAGGCGCTCGGCGACTGAGCGTGATACCGAAGGCCGCGCGATGATTTCAGGCGTTGCGCGACGCCGTCATCACGATGCGGACGAGATCGGCGGCGTTGCGCGCGCCGAGCTTCTTCATGATGTTGGCGCGATGATCCTCGATCGTGCGAGGGCTGATGCCGAGATGGCGGCCCGCTTCCTTGTTGGAGGCGCCCCTGGTAAACTGCTCGAGCACTTCCCGCTCGCGCCGCGTCAGCGGTTCGCGGCCCGGGAAATGCAGCGTCTGGATATTCGATCCCGAGTTCCCGGCTTTGCGGCGCGCATAGGCGTCGATCGCCTCGTTCAGCCGCGCCACGATCTCGCTGCCGCGGAACGGCTTCTCGATGAAGTCGAGCGCGCCGTTCTTGATGGCACTCACCGCCATGGCAATATCGCCCTGGCCAGAGATCATGAAGATCGGAGCCGGATAATCCTCGCCGTGCAGTTCCTTGAGGATATCGAGGCCGGATTTGCCGGGAATATGCACGTCGAGCAGGATGCATGCCGGCGTCCTGCTCCGCGCAACCGACAGCAGCGCAGCTCCGTCGGCAAAACAGATCACCTCATAACCGCCTGCCGACAACACCATCGACAGCGTATCGCGAACAGCGGGATCGTCATCGACGACAAAGATCTCGCCACGGAAACCAGTCTTATCGGGCATGTGCCTTCGTCCACCGCGCTGAATATTGACGCGCACCCGGCCGAACCGAAACAAAAGTTCCGGATCGAACGTCCCGTATTTGTACGGGACGAACACTTAACCCACAAGTAGCGCCGTGGCCCCTAAAAGCAAGGTCGAGGAGCATTGCCATGCAGCAAGCAAAAGGCGGCGGCGTACCGCCGGGGTCCGCGGGCCGGGACCAGAAATATCGCACCGTCGTTTCCGACCTGGCGTCGGTCATCGAGCAGGTCAGGAGCAGCCTCAGGCTGATCGAATCGGAGATCGCCAGCGAAACGCCGTGCGTCGAGCCGGCCGCCGACAATGTTTTCGTGCTGGACGACGTGACGCCCGGCTACACGCGGGCATACGCGGTACTGCGGGAGTGCGATGCGGGACTCAGCGCAGCCCTTCATCTTCTGCAAAAGTCCGACACTCCGGGCCATTCTCACGCGTGATTCGCCCGGCGACAGTTGTCCGCCGGCATACCAGCCATTCCCGCATGAATAGCGACGATCCCTCACATGGGGGTCGCACGGCTCACGCCATCATGGCGTCCTTGCCGGAAGCGCCGCCGCGCTTCTTCTTGCCCTTCAGGAACGAGATATCAATCTCGGTGCCGTTGACGCGCACCAACTCGCAGCGCCGGTAAGCTAATCCTGTGGACGACAACAGCAGGAAGAACTCCTTGAGATTGAGGCCCTGAATGGAGCCTTCCACCGTGAGCGTGGCATCGGTGTCCGAAATGGCGTTGAGAACGCAATCGCGGCGCCATGTGCCGTCGATCGCCATGATGCAGACGTCGTAGCCGCGGCTGAAGGTAACGCGATCCGTTCCCTTGTTCTCGTCGGACATCGATTACATGCCTGCTGCGGCGGCGATCCTCGGCGCTGCCATGCCGGCCGACGGCTTTGCCACACGCGAGTCGTTCGGCCGGTAGAGGCCGCGCTTGTCCGGGTAGGGCTTGAAGGCATCGGTCAGTCCGACCACGGTCTCCGCCGCGCCCAGCACCAGGAAGCCGTCAGGCTCCATTCCCCTGCAGAGCCGGTTGAAGATGTTGATCTTGGTTTCCTGGTCGAAATAGATCAGCACGTTGCGGCAGAAGATCACGTCGAATGTGCCGAGCTGGGCGAAATCGTGCAGCAGGTTGAGCTGCCGGTGCTGCACCATGGCGCGGATATCCGGATTGATCTGCCAGAATTCCCCGGTTTGCTTGAAATATTTCACAAGCATCTGGATCGGCAGGCCGCGCTGCACCTCGAACTGGCTGTAGAGTCCTGCCCTGGACTTCTCCAGCACCTCTTGGGAAAGGTCGGTTGCGATGATCTCGACCCGGAAGCCCGCGACCAGCGGCTCCATTTCCTTCAGGCACATCGCCAGCGAATACGGCTCCTGCCCGGTTGAGCCGGCGGCGCACCAGATGCGGACGCTCTTGCGCGCTGCGCGCGCCTTCAGGATTTCCGGCAGGATTGTCTGACGGAAATGGTCGAACGGCACCTTGTCGCGGAAGAAAAAGGTCTCGTTGGTTGTCATGGCTTCCACCACCTGCGCAATCAGGGAGGCGGAACCCGCTTTCATCTTCTGCACCAGTTCGGGAATGCCCGGCAACCCCGCCTTGCGCGACAACGGCGCCAGACGGCTTTCGATCAGGTATTGCTTGTCGGCAGACAGGTCGAGACCGGACTGATCCTTCAGCAGCTTGCGCAGATACTCATAGTCTGGCGGTGTCACGGGCAACCTCTCACACAACAAACGCAACAAAAACAGGCAACC
>Ga0081540_1004184_pt1 | contig 11101 bp, 8 predicted proteins | sample TabmetS2T1R1_FD_71024 | JGI IMG/M metagenome (GOLD analysis project Ga0081540, IMG submission 71024) | Tabebuia heterophylla rhizosphere microbial communities from the University of Puerto Rico - S2T1R1 | ecosystem: Host-associated > Plants > Roots > Rhizosphere ... | reverse complement strand
CCAGATCCCCCCCCCCCGGGAGCGCGCCAAACCCCAGCCGGCAGGGTGACCGCCCGGCGCCAGCCGGGCTGGCGGCAGAGCGGCGCGTGTCATGCGTGATGCTCCTCTGCGGCGGGGCCCGCCGCGGGGGCCCCCGGCGTTACCATGCGAGCGGAGGAACCCATGGACATCACCCAGCTGATCCTGGACGACCATCACGAGCAGCGCCGCCTCTTCGCCATCCTGGAGCAGATCGACCGCTTCGACACCGGAACTCTCCAGGCGGTATGGGGGCGCTTGTCCGCGTTCCTCGAAGTGCATGCCGCCGGCGAGGAGGAGATCTTCTACCCCGAGCTGCTCCGGTTGGGCGTGGCCACGGGCGCCATCGGCAGCGCCGAGGCGGAAACGATCGATGCCATCCACGACCACAACGACATCAGGGACGCCATCGCCCTGGTCGGCGAGCACGTGGTGGGCAGCAACGAGTGGTTCGACGCGGTCGCCGGGGTGAACCTGGCGAACGGCGATCACATGGCGGAGGAGGAACGCGAAGGTCTCACCGACTTCCGCCGCCACGCCGGGCTCCAGTTGCGCCACGAACTCGCGGTGGCCTTCGCGTCCTTCGAGGCCAGGCACTTCGCGGGCATTCCGCCCGTGGACAAGGACCCGGAGACCTATGTGCGCGAGGCGGAGCAGGACATCGCGGCACCGGAGGGCGCGGACAAGCCGGATGGATCGCTCGGCATCGGCGGTCTCGGGAAGAAGCCCGGCCCTTGACGCGGTACCCAGCCAGGGGTCCGCGCTCAGAAGATCAGCGGGCACCAGGGGGCCGGATCCCACGACAGCGCGGTCGACAGCGGAGCCAGCGTGCCCGGCCGCAGCTCGCTGACCAGGCCGGCGGCCGCCATCGTGCCCAGCCGGGTACCGCCGAGGTAGGCGGCGCTCAGCGCCCGCACGGGCAGCGCGATGTCGGCCGGGTCGCTGGTCCGCTCGCAGGTCGCGCCCAGACCGCCCGCGCCGCCGCCCCAGGCGGGCGTCCCGGCCGCCGCGGTGAGCCGCCACCTGCCCCGATTCCACGTGCAGCCGTCATCGGCCACCTCGATGACGACGTCCACCGGGCAGGCGTAGCGGCGCTCGGCGAGCGCGCCGGCGACGTCCACCAGCCGGACCCACAACCCGTCGGTGACGCGCGTACGGACCCGGCGCGGGTCGGCTAGCAGGTGCAGCAAGGGATCGTCCACCGGCCTCATCCCGGCGTGGAATTCCGTGGTCAGATCCCTGCTGAGCAGGTCGCCCCAGATCGCGGCCGCAGCGGCCGGGTCGGCGGTGACGGCCTCATGGACCTCGATGACGCCCTCCGGCAGGAACGCGTCCTCGTCCCACCGCTCACGGCCAGAGAACAGGGCGTACCCGCGCGGGCTCGCGGCGTCCTCGGCGAGGACACAGCGCAGCGGGCTGGTGCCACCGCGGTTTTCCGGCTCGTCCGCCAGGACCTTGTCCCACCAGCCCTCGGTGCGGGCGAAGAAACCCGGGCGCTCGTCGAGCACCATGTCGTAGACCTTGGCCAGCTCGGCGCGGGCGGATTCCGGCTCGGCGATCCGTAGCCGCAGCGCCTCGTCGGTCGGTGCGTCGGCGGCGAGCTCTCCCTCGCCACCGCGCAAGCTGAAGCCGGCATGCCAGGACGCCCGCCCGTAGCCGAAACGCCCGTAGATCCTTGCCTCCGACGCGATGAGTGCTGCCACCGCTTCGCCCCGCTCGTGCACGTCATCGAGTTGCTGTCGCATGAGCGAGGTGAGTATGCCGCGGCGCCGGTGCGAGGGCAGCACCCCGACCAGGCTCACCCCGGCCACCGCCGCCAGCGCACCGGGAACGCGCATCCGGAAGCTGAAGGCGCCGGCCGTGCCGACGATCGTGCCGCCGTCGAAGGCCGCGACGATGCGGTCGTACTCCAGCCGGGAGTGCAGCCGCGCGCGTGCCTGCTCGGATAGCGGGCGGCCATGGAAGGCATGCTCGTGCACGGCGTGCACCGCGAGCAGCTCGTCTTCGGTGACGGGACGGATCGGGTATGGGGTGGCCATGCCGCATTCCTACCCGCGTGACGGGATGGCCGCCAGTCGATTACCCGGGCCTTCCCGGCCGCGCCCGCCGGTTTCCGGATCTCCCGCAGGGCCGATACAGTGCCGCCATCATGGTTGTGTCCGGCTGGTCCCGCCCCCTGCTCGCTGCACGTGCCGCGGCGAGCAAGGCGGGCCGCCTGGTACGGCATCAGCTCATCACCCGCAACCGGCGGGTGGCGGTGGGCCTCGCGCTGGTCACCGCCGTCATCAGCGTGGCGGCCGTCCACGTCTCGCAGGCGTGGTTCTCACCGGGCCTGCTCATCCTGCCGGTGCTGGCCGGCGGCCTCCTGCTGTGGCCGCGCGCACTGCATATCCTGTTCGCCGTCATCGCGGCGGGGCTCGCCTATGACGCCGCGATGGACCTGGCCGGCCCGGGGCTCATCGCCACGATCGTGGTCACCGCGCTGCTTGCCGATGCGCTCGCGCGGACCAGGAAGAAGCTCGGGATGCAGGGGCTTCGCGGCAACCAGATGCTGATCGAGCTGCGGGACAGGATCCGCGCGCAGGGCATGTTGCCGGCCCTTCCCGAGGGCTGGGGCTCGGTCTCGGTGCTCAAGCCCGCGGGCGGTTCCTCGTTCGGCGGCGACTTCCTGGTTTCGGCCTGCGACGGAAAGACCCTGGAGGTCGCGCTCGTCGATGTGGCGGGTAAGGGGGTGGACGCGGGAACCCGGGCGCTGCTGCTGTCCGGCGCGTTCGGCGGCCTGCTCGGCTCGGTCGCGCAGGAGGCGTTCCTGCCCTCATGCAACGCCTACGTGCGCCGGGGCGACATGATGGAAGGCTTCGTCACCGCCGTTCATCTCGCGCTCGACCTCACCACTGGCGAGTACGTGGTGGCCTCCGCCGGGCACCCGCCGGCCGCCCATCTCGACGCCAGCAACGGCACCTGGCGCATCACCCAGGCCCGGGGCATCGTGCTGGGGGTCGTCGCCGACCTGCGCCTGGTACCCGAGCGGGGCGTCCTGCGCCCCGGCGACGCGCTGATGCTGTACACCGACGGCCTGGTTGAGGCCCCGGGCCGTGACATCGACTACGGGACGGACCGGCTGCTCGGGGAGGCCGACCGGCTGGTTGTGTCCGGTTTCCAGGAAGGTGCCGCCGACCTGGTACGGGTCATGCAGAGCGGGGCGGGCGGCGGCGACGACTGCGCGCTGGCGCTTATCTGGCGTACCTGACCGGTAATTCTGACATAGGCGTCAGGGAAATGGCCGGCGCAAGCCTGAATATGACGCTGACGTCAGCGAAAGGTGCGCCCGCCCCGCGATGCCGGCGCGAGCGAACAGGCGGCTGGCGAAGCCCTCATCGAAGGCAAATTGAAGCTGGTGAACACCGGCGGTGGCCCAGCGGGTCGGCGCGAACACGATTAGCAACGGGACGGGCGGCTATTCAGACCCGCGGCTGGCAGTGCCGGTGCGCCCGCGGAGCAGCCAGCGCCGCGCCCAGCGCCGGCCGCGCCCGGGCAGACCGGCCGCGGACCAGGCACGATGCGGCTCGTGCCGGCCGTTGGCCGGGCCGGCCAACGCGGCGTCGTTATTGCGCGCCCTGCGTTGACAATGACGGGACGATCAACCCAGACGGCCAAGATCCCGGTTGGCCGCGACGGTAATTGGCGGCTATGTATAATCGTCGGCTATCCGGCGCGGAGGGTGGCAGCTCCGTTGCAGTTCTACGACACACGCGTCATGTGACGCTCATGTCATTGTTTGCATTTGTCCGTGAACTATGCAGGGATGGGGATGTGACCCCGGACGCGACACGCACAGACGAATGCCGCGCCACAGGGGGCGCGAGCACCTCGGCCACGGCCATCACCGCTGAGGCGGGCGCCAAGGCATCGGCCGAGAACTTCCCCGTCGCCTTGCGTTTCCTCCCCCGCAGGTACCAGGGACACCTGGCCGCCGTGTACGGCTTCGCGCGCTCCGCCGACGACATGGGGGACGAGGCGGCGGCGGGGGAGAGGCTGGGCCTGCTCGATGAGCTCGAAGCCGACCTCGGGCGCCTGTACCGGATGGTGTCGCGGGCGGATGCGCCGGCCGGCGAGGGAACATCCGGCGCGGGGCCGGGCTCCGTGGACGCCGACGGCACCCCGCCGCGGCTCGCCGTGGTGCGAGCGCTCGCCCCCGCGGTCGTGGCCTGCGCGATCCCCGCCCAGCCGTTCCTCGACCTCATCGAGGCGAACCGCCAGGACCAGGTGGTCTCCCGTTACCCGGCCTACCGCGACCTGCTCGCGTACTGCCGGCTGTCGGCAAACCCGGTCGGCCGCGTCGTGCTGCACATCTTCGGGGCCGCCACACCCGAGCGCGAGGCGCTGTCGGATCAGGTCTGCACGGCGCTCCAGCTCACCGAGCACTGGCAGGACGTGGCCGAGGACCTGCGGGCCGGCCGCATCTACGTTCCCCTGGAGGACATGGACCGGTTCGGCTGCACCGAGCAGGACCTCGCCGCGCCGCACGCCGCCCCGAGGGTGCGGGCTCTGATCGCATTCGAGGAACGGCGCGCCCGCGACCTGCTGGACGCCGGCGCGCGGATCGTCGGCACGCTGCGGGGCGCCGCCCGTGTGGCCGTGGCGGGCTATGTGGCCGGGGGCCGGGCCGCCCTCGCCGCGATCGCGGCCAGCGGACACGATGTGTTGCGTGCCACGCCCCGGCCCGCCAAGGCCCGGGTCGCCACGGAACTGGTGAGGGCGTATGCGACCGGGAGGTGAGGCCGCGGATGTCCGCGCTGCCTACCGGCGCTGCGAGGAGATCACCTGGGCCCAGGCCAGGAACTTCTCCTACGGCATCCGGCTGCTGCCCCCGGCGAAGCGGCAGGCACTCGCCGCGGTGTACGCGTTCGCCCGCCGGATCGACGACATCGGCGACGGTGACCTGCCCAGGCCGGCCAAGCTGACCGCCCTGGCCGATGCCCGGGCCAGCGTGACCGCGCTTGACGCACAACGCGACCTGCCCGGCCGGGATGGCGAGGCGCCCAGCCGGGATGGCGAGGCGCCCGGCCGGAACAGCGAGGCGCCCGGCGAAAGCGGCGAGCCTCCCGGTGGCGTTCCCGCCGGCGACCTGGTGCTGATGGCGCTGGCGGACGCGGCGGGCAGGTTCGACATCCCGCTCGCGGCGTTCGGCGAACTCATCGACGGCTGCGAGGCCGATGTGCGGGGCACGACGTACAGCACGTTCGACGACCTCCTGCACTACTGCCGGTGCGTGGCGGGCTCGATCGGCCGGCTCTCGCTGGGGGTGTTCGGCACGGCCGACGTCGCCACCGCCGCCCCGCTCGCGGACGCGCTCGGCGTCGCCCTGCAGCTCACGAACATTCTGCGCGACATCCGCGAGGATTACCTCGGCGGGCGGATCTACCTGCCGGCCGAGGACTTCGAGCGCTTCGCCTGCTCCCTGGATGACGGCGTGCTCAAGCAGGCGCCTGGGGACAACGGGCACCTCCCGCACGGGCCGGGCGACGGTGCCAACGAGGACAAGCTCGCGGCGCTCGTGGAATTCGAGGTGCAGCGCGCAAGCTGGTGGTACGCGGAGGGCCTCACGCTGATTCCGTTGCTGGACCGGCGCAGCGCGGCCTCTGCCGGGGCGATGGCTGGCATCTACTTCCGGCTGCTTGAACACATCGCCGCTGCCCCGCGGATGGTCCTCGAGCGCCGGATGTCCCTGTCGCCAAGGGAGAAAGCCCTGGTGGCTGCCCAGTCACTGGCGATGGCGCTGCGCCCGCGCAGGGCCGGATCCCCGGTCATGAAGGGAGCGGCCCGGTGACCGCGCCACGCAGGGTGATCGTGATCGGCGGCGGCCTGGCCGGGATCACGGCGGCGATCGCGCTCAGCGAGTCGGGCGCCGACGTCACGCTGGCCGAAGCCAGGCCCCGCCTGGGCGGCGCGACCTCCTCGTTCAGCCGCGGCGGCCTCATGGTCGACAACGGCCAGCACGTGTTCCTGCGCTGCTGCGTCGCCTACCGCGGTCTGCTCGCCCGGCTCGGCATGACCGGCGCGGTGGCGCTGCAGGAGCGGTTCGACGTCACGGTGCTGGCGCCCGGGGGAAGGGCGCGGCTGCGCCGGACCACGCTGCCGGGCCCGCTGCACCTGGGCAAGGCGCTCCTAGGCTACGGCTTTCTCTCCCGTGCCCAGCGGCTGCGCGTGGCGCGCGCGGCTCTCGCCATGGCGGCGCTGAACCCGGCGAAGAAGGAGCTTGACGGTCAGCGGCTGGGCGACTGGCTCGCAGCCCACGGGCAGGACGACCAGACACGACGCCTGCTGTGGGACCTGTTCACGGTGTCCGCGCTCAACACCGACGGCGATGACGCCAACCTGGCCCTGGCCGCCACCGTGGTGAGGACCGGGCTGCTGGGGGCCAGGGACGCCGCCGACATCGGGGTGCCGGCGATCCCGCTCGGTCAGCTGCACGGGCAGGCGGCGGGCGCGCTGCTGGCGCGGCTGGGCGCGCAGGTGCTGCTGAACGCGAAGGTTGCCCGCGTGGAGGTGCTGTCCGGTGGGCCAGGCGGGCCGGGCGGGGCGGGCGGGACCGGTGAGGCGAGCGGGCAGAACGCCCGGTTCCGGGTGCGGCTGGCCGCGCGCGGGGGTGGCGCAGGCCGGCGGCTGGATGATGCCGCGGCGGACGGTTCGGGGCCGGACGGTGCCGGGCCGGACGGTGCCGGGCCGGACGGTGCCGGACCGGACGGCGCGGGGCCGGTCATCGAGGCGGACGGCGTGGTCCTCGCGGTGCCGCCGGCGGTCGCGGCCAGGCTGGCGCCCGCGGGCGTGCTCCCCGCGGGCGCGGTGGACGGGAGTACGGAGTCCACACGCGCGGTGCCGGGCCCGGCTGAGTGGCGGCGACTTGGCACCTCGCCCATCGTCAACGTGCACGTGATCTACGACCGGCGGGTCATGGGGCTGCCGTTCGCGGCGGCGGTGAATTCGCCGGTGCAGTGGGTGTTCGACCGGACGGCCCCGTCGGGACTGCGGTCGGGACAGTATCTCGCGGTATCGCTGTCGGCGGCCGATGAGTACGTGGACGTCCCGGCGTCGGTCCTGCGGGAGCGGTTCCTGCCCGCCATGGCGGACCTGTTCCCCGCCGCGCGCGACGCGCGGGTCATTGACTTCTTCGTCACCAGGGAGCGGAGGGCGACGCTGCGCCAGGTGCCGGGCTGCGAGCGGCTGCGGCCGGAGGCCGCCACCGCTCTTCCGGGGCTGGTGCTGGCCGGCGCCTGGACCGACACCGGGTGGCCAGACACGATGGAGGGAGCCGTGCGAAGCGGTTTGAACGCGGCGCGAGCGCTGCGCCAAGGGCTCGCGGCGCCGGGCGGCACGGGCCTGCCGGCCGAGCCGGCTGCGTCTGCTGGCCCGGTCCGGGGCCTGGCGGCGATCCCCCTCGCCGGGCGCCGCCGGCGGCCGGGCGGGAAGCGGCAGCCCGGCCTGGTCAACGGGTCGGCCCGGCTGGGCGCGCCGAACGCGGTGGCCGGGCCGAACGTGATGAACGCGCCGGACGCGGTGAACGGGCCGTCGGGCACGGAGGCCACGGCATGACGGCCGTGATGCCGGCGGGCGTGGCAACCGCCCGCGATCTTGTCGGCCCGGCGCTCGCGACGGCCGTGGAGAGGCTCAGCCCCGAGGTGCGGACGGTGGCCGCCTATCACCTTGGCCTGGCGGGCCCGGAGGGTGTGCCGTCGGGCACCGCGCCGGGCCCCGCTCAGGGCGGGGCCGGAGCCGATCGCGCGGGCGGAACCGACCGAGGCGCCGGAGTTGACGGCCGGGCCCGACCTGACGCGACGGGGGAGGGGGACGCGGGCGGACCGCCACGAACCGGCCGCCGGCCGTCGGGCGCGGGCAAGGCCCTGCGGCCCGCGCTGACCCTGCTGTCGGCCCGCGCCGCGAACGCTGCCCCGGAGCAGGGCGTGCCCGCTGCGGTCGCCGTGGAGCTGGTGCACAACTTCTCGCTGCTGCACGACGACATCATGGACCGCGACACCGAGCGCAGGCACCGGCCGACAGCGTGGACGGTGTACGGAATCGGCGCGGCCATCCTGGCCGGCGACGCCATGCTCGCCCTCGCCCAGGACATCCTGCTGGAGGACGCCGGCCCGCAGGGGGTGTGGGCCGCCCGGGCCCTGTCCGCCGCGGTGCAGCGGCTGATCGCCGGCCAGGGCGCGGACCTGGCCTTCGAACAGCGCGACGACGTCTCGCTGCCGGAGTGCCTGGCGATGGCCGGGGACAAGACGGCGGCGCTGATGGCGTGTGCGTGCAGCATCGGCTCCATCCACGTGGGCGCTTCACCCCAGCTGGCGATGGGGCTGGCTGCCTTCGGGGCGCATGCGGGCCTCGCGTTCCAGCTCACCGACGACCTGCTCGGTATCTGGGGCGCGCCCGAAGTCACCGGCAAGCCGGTGCGGTCGGACCTGCGGGCCAGGAAGAAGTCGCTGCCGGTGGTGGCCGCCCTTTCGGCCGGCACGGCCGAGGCGCGTGAGCTCGCCGTCCTGCTCGCCCGGGAACAGACGCTGAGCGAGGACGACCTGGCGCTTGCCGCCGACCTGGTCGAGACGGCCGGCGGCAAGGCCTGGACCGAGGCCGAGGCGGGCACGCAACTCGCGGCCGCGCACAGGTGCCTGGCGGACACCGACATGTCCGGCGACGTCAGGGCCGAGTTCGCCGGGATCGCCGAGTTCATCACCGCGCGCCAATGGTGAGAGGTGCCGTGGTGAGGTGCGGGAGGAGAGGATGACGGTCACGCATCCGCGGCCGCGGGGACGCGCCGCCGCCACCCCGGCGCGGGCGCTCGCCCGCGCCCGCGACCACCTGCTCGGCCTGCAGCATGAGCAAGGCTGGTGGCAGGGCGAACTCGAGACCAACGTCACCATGGACGCCGAGGACCTGATGCTGCGGGAGTTCCTGCAGATCCGCACGCGCGAGCAGACCGAGGCGGCGGCACGGTGGATCGCGTCCAAGCAGCGCGAGGACGGCACCTGGGCCAACTTCTTCGGCGGACCCGGTGACCTGTCCACCACGGTCGAGGCCTACGTCGCGCTGCGGCTGGCCGGGCGCGAGCCGGAAGAGCCGCACATGGCCAGGGCCGCGCGGTGGATCCGGGCCGAAGGCGGCGTCCCGGCGACCCGGGTGTTCACCCGGATCTGGCTGGCCTTGTTCGGCCAGTGGTCCTGGGACGACCTGCCGGTCATGCCGCCGGAGCTGATCTACTTCCCCGCCTGGTTCCCGCTCAACGCCTACGACTGGGCGTGCTGGGCCCGGCAGACGATCGTGCCGCTGACCATCGTCGGCGCGCTGCGCCCGGTCCGGCAGCTTCCGTTCGGGCTCGGCGAGCTGATGCCGGACGACCCGGCTCACCAGGGCCGGCCGCCGGGCCGGCCGGGCCGGGCAACCAGCGCCGGCTGGGCAGCGGTGTTCGGCGGGCTGGACCGGGTGCTGCACGGCTACGAGCGCCACGCCCACCGCGCGCCGCCGGTGCGGGCGGTGCGCCGCGCCGCCCTGCGGCGGTGCGCGGAATGGATCATCGCGCGGCAGGAGAAGGACGGCTGCTGGGGCGGGATCCAGCCGCCGTGGGTCTACTCACTGATGGCCCTGCACGTGCTCGGGTACGGGCTCGACCATCCCGTGATCAAACGCGGGATCGCCGGGCTCGACCGGTTCACGATCATCGAAGACACCCCGGAAGGCCCGGTGCGGCGGATGGAGGCGTGCCAGTCGCCCGTGTGGGACACGGTGCTGGCCGTCATCGCGCTGGCCGACGCGGGCCTGCCCCCCGATGACGGCGCGCTGACCGCCGCGTCCGACTGGCTGCTCGCCGAGGAGATCGCCGGCCCGGGCGACTGGCAGGTGCGCCGGCCGGAGCTGGCGCCCGGCGGCTGGGCGTTCGAGTTCGACAACGACATCTATCCCGACATCGACGACACCGCGGAGGTCGTGCTGGCGCTGCGCCGGGCGCGCTGCGCCGCGGGCGAGGACGCCTTGGCGTCGGCCATCCGGCGCGGGGTGCGCTGGATGACGGGCATGCAGTCCCGCGACGGGGGCTGGGGCGCGTTCGACGCCGACAACACCTCCACGCTGGTCACCAAGCTGCCGTTCTGCGACTTCGGCGCGGTCGTCGACCCGCCTTCGGCCGACGTCACCGCGCATGTGGTCGAAGCCCTGGCGGCCGAGGGCCTGGCCGGCGGCCGGGCCGCCCGGCGCGGCGTCGTCTGGCTGCTCAGGGCGCAGGAGAGCGACGGCTCCTGGTTCGGCCGCTGGGGCGCCAACTACGTGTACGGCACGGGCGCCGTGGTGCCCGCGCTGATCGCGGCCGGCGTCAAGCCGGACAAGCCCGCCATCCGGCGTGCGGTCGCTTGGCTGGTGGCGCACCAGAATCCGGACGGTGGCTGGGGTGAGGACATGCGCTCCTACGACGACCCGGCGCTGGCCGGGCGGGGCGAATCCACGGCGTCTCAGACGGCGTGGGCCCTGCTCGCCTTGCTGGCCGCCGAGTGGGGCGCTGACGCAGGGCCGGGCATGGAAGCCAGCGACGCCGTGGAGCGCGGGGTTCGCTGGCTCGCGGAGCATCAGCGGGAAGACGGGACCTGGGACGAGCCGCAGTACACGGGGACCGGGTTCCCGCGTGACTTCTACCTCAACTATCACCTGTACCGGCTGGTGTTTCCGGTGATGGCTCTCGGCAGGTACGTGGCAGGTACGTCATGACGCCGGAAACGGCCGGCCCGGGCAGGGTTCCCGGCTCGCCACCCGGCGAGGAGCCGGGTGCGGCTGGTGTGGCGACCGGCAGCGGGCGGGATGTGGCTGGCGGCGCGGGGCGGATGGTGGTGTGTGCTCCACTGCTGCCTGAGGCCATGGCGGTCCGGGCCGGCATTGGCGGGGGCGGCGAGGTCCGGGTGAGCGGGTACGGGCCCGGGCGTGCCCGGAGGCAGGCGGAGCGGCTGCGGCGGGATACGTTCGGCGCGCTCGTGATCGCGGGTACGTGCGGCGGGATGACCGATGACCTCAGGCCCGGTGACCTGGTGGTGGCCTCGGGTGT
>Ga0081540_1004183_pt1 | contig 11106 bp, 8 predicted proteins | sample TabmetS2T1R1_FD_71024 | JGI IMG/M metagenome (GOLD analysis project Ga0081540, IMG submission 71024) | Tabebuia heterophylla rhizosphere microbial communities from the University of Puerto Rico - S2T1R1 | ecosystem: Host-associated > Plants > Roots > Rhizosphere ... | reverse complement strand
AGCGAGCTCGTCCGCGAGCGCTCTGCTCGCAGCGACATCCCCCGTGGCGGGGTCGAGATGGGCGAGAGCGACACGACCATCGAGCCGCCAGCGGGCGGCCGGCAAGGTTTCGCGCATGTCGCCAAGCAGCAGGAGCTCGGAAGGCGGAACACAATCAGGATGGGCCGCGATTACCCGGTCGCAGACGTAAATCTTGCGATTTAGAAAGAGTTCGCGAAGATGATCATAGGTCCGGCCGTTGCCGAGACCGAGTTCCAACACGTCGCCGTCCAATCCGCGAACCAGAGCTGCCCCCAGCTCGAGACAGGCGCGTTGCGCCTCGAGGCGCCGTATGAAGCTATCGAGCCGGCTCAATGCCGGTCAAGCCGCAATCCCGGCTGTTTCGCGCAGCCGCTTTGTTTCGGCGAGGGCCGCCCGCAGCTGGTTGTTGTTTGCTTCAAGCCGATGGGCAAGTTCCTGCATGATCGAGACTGCTATGTTCGGGAATTCCCGCACCATGCGCATGAACAGCTCTTTCGAGATGCGCAGCGCTATGAGGCGGTCTTTGGCACGGACCGTCGCGTTTCGCGGGGCGTTGCACAGAATGCCCATCTCGCCGACGATCTCATTGGCGCCGACCGTCGCGAGTATCACCGGTCCGGCCGGTGTCTCGGCGATTACCTCGGCATGTCCTTCGATGATTAGGTAGGCCGCGTCGGCGGGGTCTCCTTGTCCCATCAAGAGTTTGCCGGGATCGAAGGCGACGCGTTCGCTCATGAACGCCAAAAGTTTCAGCTTTGCCGGCTCGATTTCTGTAAAAATCGGCACGCGTCGAAGCAGCTCGAATTCTTGCTTCAGGCTCATTTCATTCCTCCCTTCGTCTTAGGCACGTCTCGCCTCCTCATTCCGCGGCGACCAGCAGGGACAGCAGCGAACCATTCCCCTCGAGCTCGGAGAGAGTGCCTTGCTCCTCGAGCTTGCCGTTGCTCATAACGAGAATTCGGTCAAAGTTCCGAGCGAGGCTTGCCCGGTGCAGCACCCAGATGATTCCGCGGTCACCAAACTCCTCCTTTAACCCGTTACTGACCTTCGACTGCGCTTGGCCGTCAAGGGCCGAAGTCGCCTCGTTGAGGATTAAAAGGTCCGGGCGTTTCAATACAGCACGAGCAATTGCGGCCTTTTGTCGTTGCGCCAACGACAGGCGCGATCCTCCGGTGCCGACGTGGTAATCGAGGCCGACATCGATGACCGCCTGACGGACGGATAGCGCATCGATCACCTCGGCGAGAACGACGGGGATGCGAACCGGTGCGTCCGCCTCGCCATAGGCTATCTTGCCGAACAGAATATTGTCCTGCACCGAGGCCGCCGCGTTGTAGCGCTCGGGGTCGAAGAACTCGATCTGCTGGCTCGCCGCCGGCGAAAGGTTGGTGCGGAATATCTTACGGGCTTCGAGCAGGCGCTGCTGCATCGATTCATCGAGAACATCAAGCCGATGGCGTGCCGGGATCAGCTTGAACGGCAGCGACAGGAGTTTTGTGCGATCCTCCTTCCCGAGCGCCGAAGTCCCCGCCTCTCCGATCCGCCCCAAAATCGCAACGTATTCGGGCAAATCATTCGCGCTAATGAAGCTGAATTGCTCAAAGAATTCATGATCGGGCGGCAGATCTGCGAACAGCTCGATCATGGTTTCGGCCACCTGCTTGCCGGCGGCTACGAGGTCTTCGATCAATCCGACCTTGGCGAGAACCTCCAAGACGTAGGTGTTGTCGGCCAGCGCCTCGAAGTCGAACACCGGCCCGATCGGCGTGCCAAATAGCAGGTTTTCTGCGACCGAGGCGTTGGAGTTGTACCTCTCGGGATCGTAGGTCTCGACAAGATTGGTGATCTCGTCCTCGACGAGGCGACGGGCCAACGCCTTGCGGGCTTCGAGAAAATGCGTTGCCGCTTCGGGATGGGCCTGCAGATCAAGGCGCCATCGGAGCCCCAAGGAGTAGACCGCCTCGTCGAGGTCGACCCGCGTCAATACTTGAATGATCCGCTGTGACAACGCCTCGCAATCCTCGACCCCCGCACCTCGATAGTCGAGCCAATCAGCATTTAAATCGAAATCGATATTGCCGGATTGCCGAGCTTCGTAGAGCTGCCTGGCGCGGCGGTTGGCCGCCGCGCCTTCATAATCGGCCGGGCGGACGGGGACGTGGTTCAGCCCAAAGAGCAGGCTCTCGCGCAGTGTCCCAGCAAAGAGGTACGGCGAGGCGCCGACGTAACCGATCCGACGTCCGATCACCGCCGCCGTGAGTGCCGCGATATCGGTGCCGCCGATCGTGATGCGTCCGCCGCTGGGTTGGATCAGGCGGGCGAGGAGCAAAGCGAGTTCATTCTTGCCGCTGCCGCCCTGGCCGACAATGGCGACATGCTCGCGGAGCGATACGGTGAAGCTGACCCCGTCGAGCACTCGGCTGCTGTCATCCTCGGCGAGCGACAAATTAGACACCACGAGATCGCCGGCCAGCGGCTCCAGCACTTCGGGCTCGGCCAGCTGCAACCGCGCATCGATCATCCCAACGGGTTGAAATTGCTCGACGATTTGCTCGTACTTTATCCGCGAATCCTCCTTTATCTGATAAAAATCAAGGAGTTCTTTCCATGGCGACGCCAGGTCTTTGTAGGCCGCCAGCACGGCAACCAGAGCGCCAAACGAGAGATTTCCGCGGATCACCAAATAACCTCCAATCATATAAAAGAAAAAAGGCGTCAGCTGTGCGATAAAATTATTCAGAAATTTGACAAAGAATTTACGTTGATAAATCTCAAAACGAATGTCATAAATTGTCCCCAGCAAATTGGAAAAAATCGTGAGTTGTCGTTTAACAGCGTCGTTGGCGTAGATGTCGATAATGCCGGCCGCCGAGTCCTGCACCTGATCGGCGACTTGCCGCACCGTGCGGACACGACGCTTGCCGAGCTGGTTTACCTTGCGCTGCAATTTTGGGATTATATAGCCCTGCAACGGATAAAGCGCGACCGCGGCAGCCCCCAGCACTGGATCTTGCATGAACATGAATAAGACGATCGTCAGCAGGGTTCCGCCCTGGAATGCGGGTGTCACAAAGGCGTCGCCGATAAAGCCGCCCAGAGATTCGCACTCCGACGTGATCATCGGAATTATTTGGGCGGAGGAGGTTTTGCTGAATTGGGATAGCGGAAAGCGCAGCATCCGCTGGTACAACTGATATCGGAAACGTCGCAGCATGCGTTCGCCGAGCCGACCTTTAAGTGTGTTAATGAAGTATTTAAATCCCCCGTTTATGAATACGAGCAGCAAAAATAAGAAACACAACAACAGCAGATAAGTGATCTGGTCGAACTCGTAACCAAGAAACTGCTGCGGGAATTGCTTACCGCCGATCGCCCGGTTGATAATGGTTTTTGGCAAATCGAGCGAAAAATATAAGAAAGGAAACGATACCAGCGTCAGCCCGAGCAGCATAAGTTGGTGAGGCACGCTGTGCTTTAGGATAAAGCGATAGACGCTCGGCTCCAGCGCGTTGGGATCTCCGCCTTCGGATCCCGCGAGCTTGGCTGTCGGCAAAGACGCAATAGATGTTTGCGCCCCTGCGCGCAGTCCGGCAGTATCCCTTACCGGCCGAATATTTTCGGCGGCTGAGGCAAGGACGGCCGGCATTTCCTTCAGCATCATGGCCTCACGAAAAGATCATTTCGCCATCCAGTCGCATATGCAATAGTCACCTCGCCTGGTTAATAGAGAGATCCCGAGTGACCGTTCGCCGTGATCATAAACGGGTGCTCATCTACAGTCATGATACCTTTGGACTGGGGCATTTGCGCCGCTGTCGGGCGATCGCGCACTCGTTGGTCGATGCCGATCCTGCCGTTTCGATCTTGATCTTATCCGGGTCACCAATCATCGGCAGCTTCGATTTTCGATCACGGGTCGATTTTGTTCGCGTCCCCGGCGTCATCAAGCTCCGTAACGGCGAATATGTCTCGTTGAACCTGCACATCGATATCGACGAGACATTGGCCATGCGCTCGTCGATAATTCGGCATACCGCCGATATCTTCGATCCCGACCTGCTGATCGTCGACAAGGAGCCGCTGGGATTGCGCGGGGAGGTGCGCGAGACGCTTGATCTGCTGCAGCGGCGCGGTACGGCGTTGATCCTCGGATTGCGCGATGTAATGGATGATCCCGAGGCGCTGGAAAGCGAGTGGGAGCGCAAGCAGGCGGTCCCGGCCCTCGGCGAATACTATGACGAAATCTGGGTCTACGGCCTGCCGCAAATTTGTGATCCGCTGGCCGGCCTCTCGGTGCCGCTCAGCGTACGCGAGCGCATGACCTACACCGGCTATTTGCGGCGCACCGCCGGAGAGTTGCAGCTCACGCCGGAGATCCAGGGCGTCATCAACACCGAATTCCTTCTGGTCACACCGGGCGGCGGGGGCGACGGCGAGGCGTTGATCGATTTGGTGCTGTCTGCTTATGAGCACGACCGCGCCATCCCGAACCCCGCCCTCCTCGTGTTCGGTCCATTTATGCTGCCCGAGCAACGCGCGTCCTTTGCGCGGCGAGCGGCCCGGCTCGACAATGTGCGGGCGATAACATTCAACGCACGGCTGGAGAGCTTAATGGCCCGCGCCGCAGGAGTGGTCGCGATGGGCGGCTACAATACCTTCTGCGAGATCTTGTCCTTCGACAAGCGGGCGCTGATCGTTCCGCGGACGGCGCCGCGCCTGGAGCAATTCATCCGGACGCAACGCGCGGCAGAGCTCGGCTTGTTGACGATGTTGTCCGAACAAGACGGCCGCGACCCGCAGGTGATGGCTGCAGCGCTCCGCCATCTGACGCATCAGCTTCCACCGTCCGCCATACATATTCCCGGCTTGCTCGACGGTATGCCCAAGGTCAACCGGCTGGCGCGGTACTGGCTCGATCAGGGGCGGGCCGGCTGCTTTGCGGCCCGCGCGCGGTTCGGAACCTGACGTGGCCGCACCACCCCGGCCGGCCGGCCGTGTCGCCTTTGTCCTGAAGGGTTATCCGCGCCTTTCCGAAACCTTCATCGCGCAGGAGATTCTTGCTCTCGAGCGATGCGGTCTGGAAATTCTAATCGTCTCTTTGCGGCATCCGACGGATCGCGTCAAACATCCCATCATCGACTCGATCCGCGCGGCCGTGGTCTATCTTCCGGAATACCTTTATCAAGAGCCACGCCGGGTCTGGCGGGGCTGGGTGCGCGCACGCCGACAGAACGGCTACCGTCGGGCGCGGGCAGCTTGGTTTGCGGATTTGCGGCGGGATCCAACCCCAAATCGCGTCCGCCGCTTCGGCCAGGCATTGGTGCTGGCGGCTGAACTCCCTGCCGATGTCGACCGGCTGCATGCCCATTTTCTGCATACGCCGGCCTCCGTGGCCCGATATGCCGGGCTGATCGCCGGCCTCGGCTGGACAGCCTCGGCACATGCCAAGGATATCTGGACCTTGCCAGAATGGGAGAAGCGCACGAAGCTCGCTGAAGCCGGCTGGGTAGTGACCTGCACTGAGGCTGCGCGCCGCCATCTGGCGAGTTTGGCCCCCCGTTCAACCTCCGTCGGCCTGTGCTATCACGGGATCGATTTCAGCAGGTTTCCGCGCGCCCCGCGCCGCGCGCATCGCTGCGACGGCAGCGATCGGCGCCGCCCGGTGACAATTCTCTCCGTCGGGCGTGCGGTTCCCAAGAAGGGCTATGACGATCTGCTCGAGGCGCTTGCGCTCCTGTCGCCGGATCTCGAATGGCGTCTCGTCCATATCGGCGGTGGTCCGCTCGGTTCGACCCTGAAACTTCAAGCCGAACGTTTGGGTCTGTCCCGGAAAATCGAATGGCGTGGAGCCCGGACACAGCCCGAGGTGCTCGCCGCCTACCGCGAGGCCGATCTGTTCGTCCTAGCCTGCAAGATCACGGATGACGGCGACCGGGACGGTCTCCCCAACGTCTTGATCGAAGCGCAGAGCCAGCGGCTCCCCTGCATCTCCACCCATGTATCGGCGATCCCGGAGTTGATCGAGGATGAAGCGACCGGGTTGCTGACGCCGCCCGGCGATGCGCCGGCGCTCGCTCGAGCCGTGGCGCGCCTGATCCGGAACCCTGCCGAGCGCGCGCAGCTCGGCTCTGCCGGCGAAGCGCGCGTGCGCAGCCTTTTCGCTATGGGCCCGGGCATCGCCGCACTGGCCGAGCGCTTTGGCCTGGATAACCTGCCTGCCGGGGAGGAAGATCGCGAGGTGCTCGTCCTCGCCGATGCCGTCGGCCAAGATCGGTAGGTTGGACACCCTTCGGCCCGAGCGGTATGCGCATCGCCTTCTACGCGCCGCTAAAGCCGCCCGACCATCCGGTTCCCTCGGGCGACCGTCGGGTAGCCCAGCTTCTGCTCGCAGCGTTGCGGATTGCCGGCTACGACACGTTCATCGCCTCGCGCTTTCGCACCTATGACGGAAGCGGAGACGCGCTGCGGCAAGCTCGACTGGCCGCCATCGGCGAGCGCCTCGCCAGACGCTTTCTTCGCCGTTGCCGGGAGACACCGGAAGTTGCGCCGCAGCTTTGGTTTACCTATCACCTCTATCACAAGGCGCCTGACTGGCTCGGCCCCGCAATCGCCGACGAACTCGGTATTCCCTATGTTGTTGCCGAGGCCTCGGATGCGCCAAAGCAGGCCTATCGCGCTTGGGCCACGGGCCGCGCTGCAGCGGAGAACGCGATCAGACGCGCTGACGCGGTGATTGGGCTGAACCCGACCGATCGGGATTGTGTCTTGCCCTTGCTGCGGGAACCGACCCGATGGATCCCCTTCGCGCCGTTTATCGACGCAGCCTCCTACGGTCCGCGTCGAAAGAGTTGTGGCGAGCCGCCGCGCTTGATTGTCGTCGCGATGATGCGCTACGGCGACAAGCTTTCCTCCTACCGATTGCTGGGTGAGGCTCTGTCGGGTCTCCTCGACTTGTCCTGGTCGCTTGAGATTATCGGTGACGGAGCCGCCAGGACGGAGGTCGAAGCCGCGCTGGCCCCCCTCAAGGAACGCATCCTCTGGACCGGTGTTCTCGGCCCCGCGGCGATCGCCGACCGCTTGGCCGCCTCCGACCTATATGTATGGCCCGCGGTCAATGAGGCGTTCGGCATGGCGTTGCTTGAAGCGCAGGCGAGCGGCTTGCCGGTAATAGCGGGAGATGGCCGCGGCGTCCGCGAAATCGTTGTGCCGGACGCGACTGGCCTCCTTGTCTCCCCCGGAGACGCACCAGCCTTCGCCGCCGCGGTGCGGGATTTGATCGTCGATCGCGTCAAGCGTGCCGCCTTCGCCGCGGCTGCTCGGCGGCGCGTCACGGAGGAGCACGACATCCCCATTGCCGCCCGCCGTCTTGCCGCGGTCGTCGCCGGGCTCCGGGAAACGCATTCTGCCTGATTGGAAATTGGCCTGATCGGAAATTGGATTATCGCGGTGAGCGGCTCCGTCCTGTTTTATGTTCAGCACCTGCTCGGGATTGGTCACTGGCGGCGCGCCCTGCGGATTGCCGACGGGCTCGCGCAAGAGGGGCTCGGGGTGACTCTCGTCTCCGGAGGCGAGCCCGTTCCGATCCCGGGGCGGGTCTGCAACTCGCGGATCATCCAGCTGCCGCCGATCAGAGCCCGCGACGTGGCCTTCAAAGAGCTGGTTGATGCCGCGGGCCATCCGGTCGATGACAGCCTACGGACGATCCGACGGGAGACGCTGCTGTCGGTCTTTGCCGCCACACAGCCCGATGCTGTTTTGATCGAGGCCTTTCCGTTTGGCCGGCGGGCGTTTCGCTTCGAACTCGACGCGCTGATCGATGCGGCCCGATCCCGCCAGCCCCGGCCGCTCGTTCTGTGTTCGCTTCGCGACATTGTCGTCGTTCACGACGACGCGAGGCGGCCCCGCGAGATCGTCGACCGCGTCCGCGCGGATTTCGACTATGTGCTTATCCATGGCGATCCCGCTTTCATCCCCCTTGAAGCCAGCTTTCCCTCCTCACCGGAAATCGCCGACCGCTTGATCTATACCGGCTATGTCGCCGGAGCCGAGGAACCGGTAGAAGCGGACGAGACCGCGTCTGCTGACGAAGCCGCCGGGACCGATGAGGTCGTCGTCTCGGTCGGCGGCGGTGCAGTTGGTGGCGTCTTGCTCTCGACCGCGCTCGAGTGCCGCCAACGCGGATGTCTGCCTGATCTAAAATGGCGCCTGCTTTGCGGCCCTAACCTGCCGGAAACGGAGTTCGGCGTCCTGGCTCATGGCTTGCCGCCAGGCGTGGTCCTCGAACGCTTTCGGCCGGATTTTCCGCGCCTGTTGCGGCGCTGCCGCGTCTCGGTCAGCCAAGCCGGGTACAACACAATTCTCGACGTTTTGGCGGCCCGCGTACCCGCCGTCGTCGTGCCGTTCGCTGTGGAGCGCGAAACCGAACAGAGCTTACGGGCCGAACGGCTTGCCGCGCGGGGGGTGCTCGAAATGGTGCGCGAAAGCGAATTGTCCCCCGAATGCCTCGACCAAGCGATAGCTCGGGCGATCGCGCGCGGTCCGGGATCGATCAGCGTCGCCACCGACGGCGCCCGGCGATCCGCCAGAGCGATTGCTGAGCTGATACGATATCGCCAATCCTTTCCGGACGCATCGCCGCAAATTTTGCGTTGTGGCGGACTGGGTCTATGATCCGCCGATGAGCCGTCTCTCGAGTGCTACCGTGGTCGCGACCGTGGGATGGCCCGATCTCGTCGACGAGCTCGACCGCTGGCAAGAAGCGGAGCGGGCGGCAACCCTGTGGTGGCGTGATGACGACACGGTAGCGCCGGGCGACAGGCTCGATCGCGTGATGTCGATCGCCGGGAACGTACCGATCGCCCTCGCGGTCATTCCAGGAGCCGCGGAACCGGCGTTAGCCGATTGGCTCGCTCGGCAAATACAGGCACGCCCGCAAGCGGGCGTTACGGTCCTTCAGCACGGTTGGTGCCATTCGAACCACGCCGTGCGGGGAAAGAAGAGCGAGTTTCCTGCAGAGCGCCGACGCGAGGACGTCACGTCCGAATTGGCGGCAGGTCGGGCGCGATTGGGCGAGCTCTTTGGTGACCGCGCCCTTCCGATCCTGGTGCCTCCGTGGAACCGTCTGGACGATTCCTTTCTCACTATTCTTCCCGATTGCGGAATCCACGGCATTTCGCGAATGAATTCGCCTCCCGCCCTGCGTCCGGCTTCTGGCCTGATCGAAGTGAACGCGCACATCGATTGCGTTGCATGGCTGCACGGCCGCGGCTTTATCGGCGAGGGTGCGGCACTTGCCGGTATCGTCGGGCAGCTACGGAAGCGACGGCTCGGGCGCGTCTGTGTCGATGAGCCCACCGGAATTCTTACTCATCATCTTGTTCACGACGAGAAGGCCGAGACCTTTCTTCGCCGGTTGCTCGAGGTCACCGGCGCGCATGCGGCGGCGCGTTGGCTCGACGCTACCGACGTGTTTGCTCGAGCCCTCCTCGAACCTGCATGACCCGGTTCGTCTACCCGACCTCTGCCATGCTTGGAGATTATGCCCGCGCTGCAGCGGGGCTCGTTCCAACTGCTGCGGTCCTCGCCATGACGCCTGTCGGGGTGGCTGGCGGGGTCGTGCTGGGTGGATTTAGCCTCCTTTTTGCAGTGTTCGGCATACGCACCGCATTGCGGCACACAACCCGTTTGGAGATGACAGGAGAGGCATTGTGCGCCTTCGGCCTGCTGCCGGCCTCGATCTCGTGGCGCGAGCTAGATCGCATGAAGCTCGCCTATTACTCAACACGACGCGACCGCCGGAGCGGCTGGATGCAGCTCGAACTTCGCGGCGGACGGTCGAGGGTGTGCGTCGACAGCAGGATCGAGGGTTTCGCGGAGTTGGTGAAGGCATCGGCGAGAGCCGCCGAGACCCGAAGGTTGGCACTTGACGCCGCAACGTTGGTTAATCTTGAGGCGCTCGGGGTCAATCGGCCAGCAATCGGCACTGCCCTGGCACAGGCGGCGGGAGGCGCGGCGTGATCGATCTTCTTCGGGTTCGCGACCTTCACGTGCGTTTCGCGGCACCGGGCGGCTCTATTCGTGCGGTGACGGGCGTATCATTTCGCGTTCGCCCGCAATCCATCGTCGCCTTGGTCGGTGAATCGGGGTCGGGGAAATCGGTCGTCAGCCAAACCATCCTGCGCATACTCCCGCGCAGCGGTCTGATCACCCGCGGAGAAGTGCTGTTCGCCGACCCCCGGTACGATGGGAAGGTCGTCGATATCGCGAAATTGCCGAGCGACGGCCCAGAGATGCGGGCGATCCGCGGCGGCCGGATCTCGATCATCTTTCAGGAACCGATGACCTCGCTCTCCCCGCTGCATACGATCGGCGATCAGGTAGGCGAAGCGTTGCGCCTCCATCGGCCGGTGACGTCAGTGGAAGCTACCGAACTGACCGCGGACATGCTTCGCCTCGTCGGCTTCCCCGATCCAAAGCGGGCATTGCGCAGCTATCCGTTCGAGCTATCGGGCGGATTGCGTCAGCGCGCGATGATCGCGATGGCGTTGGTCTGCCGTCCCGCGCTGCTGATCGCGGACGAGCCCACGACCGCGCTCGACGTGACTATCCAAGCGCAGATCCTAAAGCTGATGATCGAGCTGCAGCACGAACTCGGCATGGCGGTGCTGCTGATTACCCACGACCTTGGCGTGGTCGCCAATGTCGCCGAAGAGATCGTGGTGATGTACCGCGGCGAGGTGATGGAAAGCGGGACCCTCGACGACATCTTCGCCCGGGCGAAGCACCCTTACCTGAAAGCGCTGTTGCGCGCGGTGCCGCGCTTCGACATGCGTCCCGGAGAGCGCCTCGTCCCGATACGTGACATTCCGCCCGGAGACGCACCGCATTTGATGGCAGAGCGGCGCAAGTGGCCGGCCGGTGCCGTCGGACCCTTGCTCGAATGCGTCGACGTAATGAAGAGCTATGCGCTGCGCAAGAGCGGGGTGTTCGGGATTGGACATGCCGGGGCACGGGTAACCGCCGTCGGTGGCGTCAGCCTCAAAATCGAACGTGGCGGGTGTCTTGGCCTGGTCGGCGAGAGCGGGT
>Ga0081540_1004181_pt1 | contig 11108 bp, 13 predicted proteins | sample TabmetS2T1R1_FD_71024 | JGI IMG/M metagenome (GOLD analysis project Ga0081540, IMG submission 71024) | Tabebuia heterophylla rhizosphere microbial communities from the University of Puerto Rico - S2T1R1 | ecosystem: Host-associated > Plants > Roots > Rhizosphere ... | reverse complement strand
CGAAAAGCCGTTCGACGACGAGCGGCTGGTCGGCATGATCGAAACCGCGCTCGCGCAGAAAGAAACCGGCTCGAAAAGCGAGGCGCTGTCAGCCGACATGGCCGCCCGCGTCGCCTCCCTCACGCAGCGGGAACGCCAGGTGATGCAGGGCCTGGTGACCGGGCAGTCGAACAAGACGATCGCCCGGGAATACGACATCAGCCCTCGGACGGTGGAAGTCTATCGGGCGAACGTCATGACCAAGATGCAGGCCGGAAACCTTTCCGAGCTGGTCCGGTTCGCAATCCGCGCCGGGGTCATCGAAGATTGAGCCAGGGAAGATTGAGCCAAGTCAATTCGGGGGTGGCGAAACCGGCTATCCTCGCCCGATGATCGACGCCCAAAACAGCGCCACCGGCACGGCCGGGACCGGTCCCCCGCCCAGGAAATCGATGATCTACGTCGTCGACGATGATTACGACGTCCGGACATCGCTGCGATTTCTGCTGGAAACCGAGGGTTTCGATGTCCGCACATTCCGCAGCGGGACCGCGTTGCTGGGGTCTTCAACCCGGAATCGCGCGGATTGCCTGGTCGTGGACTACAAGATGGCGGAAATCGACGGTCTGGAGCTCGCTCACCGGCTGCGGGGCCTCGACGTCTCGACCCCCATCGTCATGATCACGGGGTATCCGGACGAAAATATCTCGGCCAAGGCGAGCTCCGCCGGGGTGCGCCAGGTGCTCCTGAAGCCCAATCTGGAGGACAATCTGGTCGAATGCGTCCGAAACGCGATCAATACGCGCGGCACGGCAGGCCAGCCCTGAAATACCGGGCCGCTCCGCCTCCGTAAAACCCCGTAAGGGCCTGTCCTTAGGATATCGACCGAAATTTCGGGCAATCGAAATCGCCAGTACACCAAGCCATCCCGCATCGAGGAGATGGCAAAATGCAGACCCAGACGATCACCGCCCCGGCAATTCCGGCAGCCAGGGTTTTCCCCGCAGCCCGCACCCAGACTGGCCAGGCCATCGACCAGTTCAGCGTGATTGCGAGCTGCTCCGGCGTGATCGCGACCGAATTTTCCTACCGGAAGGACGAGGAAATTTACGGCGAAGGCGAGGTTTGCGAATACGTCTATCAGGTGATCCGCGGTGCGGTTCGCACCTACAAGCTCCTCAACGACGGACGGCGCCAGATCGGCGCGTTCCATCTGCCCGGCGACGTGTTCGGCCTTGATGCCGGTTCCACGCATCGCCTGACCGCCGAGGCGATCGGCGATACCACGGTCCGCCTGGTGAAGCGCCGCAGCCTCGAGGCGGCCGCCGGATCGAATGTCCAGGTCGCCCATAACCTCTGGACCATGACCGCAAATGATCTCCGGCACGCCGAAGACCATATGCTGCTTCTCGGCCGCAAGACCGCGATGGAGAAGGTTGCGACCTTCCTGCTGGAAATGGACCGCAGGCTCGCCAAGGCCGGCATGGTGGCCCTGCCGATGTGCCGCCGCGACATCGGCGACTATCTCGGCCTGACGCTCGAGACCGTGTCACGGGCGCTGTCGCAACTCGGCGAGCAGGGTATCCTGGTGTTTTCCAGCGCCCGTCAAATCGTGCTGCGTGATCGCAATCGGCTGGCCGACCTGAACGCCTGAGAGTAAGGTCGCGCCGCCATGCTGTGAGGATGGGAGTGGAAGATGAACACTTATCGCGTCTCCTTCTACAAGGACCTCTGCAATTCCGCTGGCCATAGCTTCAAATGCCTGCAGCGCCAGATCGACGTTCAATCGGACGGGCCATCCCAGGCGCTGCTGCTCGCGGAACGGTTGGTCAACAACGAGCGGCTGAACGCCGACTGCGTCGAGGTCATGCATCTCGCCAGCCATCATGAGTTCGAACATCCGGCCGGCCATTCGCCCTTTCCGACCCACCTGGAACCGCGGCGCGCACCGAATTGAACTTTACGCCGGGCGTGCGATATCCCAGCGCTTTTGCCTCTCGCGATTGCCCTGCGGCCTTCGCGAGGGCCCGCCGCTGAGCGTTTCTCAAAACCGGCGCGGCGACCAGAATGCCACCGAATAGGCGGCGGCGAATCCGAGAAAGGCCGCGGCCCAGGCCGTGCCGGCCACCGCCAACAACAGCCCTGCGTGATCGACTTCCAGCACCGCGCAGACCCGCGCGATAGCGGCGACAATGACGGATGCGTAGATCAGATGCGTCACGGGCGATGCTTCAAGCTGCCGCCCGGTGTGACCGAGCGTCGCCCGGCTCATCACCGCGAGCGTCATGGTGCCGATCGCTCCGCCCGTCCAGGCATGGATCCCCGCGCTCGGCGCCACGACATCGAGCGTGCTGAGCGCGGACAGGATAAATCCAACCGGGATAAACGCGTAGGCGACATGCAGGATCAGCACCAGGCGGTCGGCGAAGGTGCGGTGGCCGGTCCAGCGCACGAGGCGAACAATGTGCATGAGGCCGCATGCCAGCAGCAATCCGCCCGTCGTGCGGTCCGCCGGTAGCGCCACCCAGAGCGCGAGCGCGAGCACGGTAAAGGCGACCGTCACGGCATCGAAGCGGCCGAACGGCGACGGCATAAGACCCGGCGGCCGTTTTGCCAGCCAGTTGCGGGTGAAACTCGGGATGATACGCCCGCCGATCAGCGCGATCAGGATGATCACCATGGCGATGCCGCCGCGGGTGGCATATTCCGCGATCCCTGCGAAATGCGCCTCCAGATGAAACGCGACATTGCCGGCGGCGAGCAGGCTGACGATGAAGACAATCTTCAGATTGCCCCACTTCCTGCCCGCGATGATCTCGCGTGCGGCCGCAGCCGCGAGCAGAATGAGAAATGATGAATCGATAACCGCGGCCGCACCCCAGCCGATCCAGGCCGAAACGCTGACGGCAACTCGCCCGGCGACCCAGGTCGAGAACAACAGGACAAGCGGCCTGCCCTGCAGCGGCAGCCTTCCAGTCCAGTTCGGCACGGCGGTGAGCAGGAAACCGGCGACAACGGCGGCGATATAGCCGAACAGCATCTCGTGGACATGCCAGTCCCGGGGCGCGAACGCCGTGCCGAGTTGCAATTGCCCATAAAAGGCCGGCAGCCACACCAGGATGATGGCGCCGGCGTAGACCGATCCGAAGAAGAAGAACGGCCGGAAGCCATACGAAAACAAGGCCGGGCCCTGGTAATCTCTCAAACGTGCGATGGACATGACATTGACCCTGCTTTGACCGTGATCTGGCTGTTCGGCGGTATTCTAACCGCGGAAGCCGCAGCCTCTTTGTCCGGGCGCAAAGACAACTGCCATTGCGAAGCGCATGCAGGAAGCCTCAGCAAAGGGAGATCACCATGCGTCTGTTTGAGCGGTTGCGGCTTAGGCTCGGTTTCCTGCCGATCCAACTTCAGAAGGATTCAAAAGAGCGGCGCGAGCTCGCCGATATCGCCGCCGCAGCGCCATACGCTGACGCGGCGGAAAGCATGTGCTGCGGCCATTGCTCCGGCAACGCCGAGGGGCATGTTGCCGAATTGCCCACCGCGCACTGAAAAAGCAAAAGCGGCCCAATGGGCCGCTTTTCTTTTCTCCGGTAGCCTAAGTCATCAGGTTATTTGGCCGCCGTCTTGTTGGCGGCAAGCTTGTCGAACAAGGCGGCAAATACCTGCTTGGCTTTGCCCACCTGGGGCACGGCCCTCGCCTGATCTTCATTGGCGGGCGTACCAACCACCACCAGCGCCACCATGCCCATGCCGTAATGCGGCGTGCATTTGACGCCATAGATTCCGGCCTGGTCGAACTTCACGGCGACATCCTCGCCGATCTTCCCGGCGAAGCTGGCCGCGCCATCCGGCAACATGCCTTTCACGGTCTCGGCATTATGTCCCTTGTCGGCCGATATGAACCTGACGGTGTCACCCGGCGCCACCTTGATCAAGGCGGGCTCGAACACCATCATGCCTTCCGCTCCCTTGTTTAGCATCTTGACTTCGACTTCGGCCGCCGTGGCGCCGCCGGCCATTGCCATGGCCGTGGCAACCGCTGCCGCCACCAAACACTTGCGCATTCCCAATTCTCCTGTCGATCGGCTGGGTCGCCCAACGACCCCGGTGCACGTCATCTATCCCCCGCGCGCCGGGCGGAATTTGTTTTAGCGCAAGCTCCCGGCCGATTTTTGCGATGTATAATGTAACGGCCACCCCGGCCGTAGCCCGTCATTCCGCCGCCCCGCCATTTCGCGGCCGGCATCCGGAGAGTCCCATGGCTTCCCTCGACCATTCCGTCGTCGCCAACGTCCCGATTTTCGCGGGGCTTAGCGCAAGCGACCTCGACGCTATCCTGCGCGATGCACGGTCGGTCCGGTATCCGAAAGACAGCAGCGTGTTCGACCAGGGCACGGAAGCGCATTCGTTCTTTGTCCTGCTGCACGGCCATCTCAGAGTCGAGAAGATGACGCCGCAGGGCCAGCAGATCGTGGTTCGCTACGTCTCGGCGGGCGAGCTGTTCGGTGTGGCGGAGGCGATGGGGCTCAAGGCCTATCCGGCGACCGCGATCGCCGTCGTCGACAGCATCGCGCTGGCGTGGCCATCGAAGGTCTGGCCGCGGCTGATCGCGGAATTTCCGGCGCTGGCGGCGGGCGCGCTGCAGACCGTCGGCAGCCGGTTGCAGGACACCCAGGCTCGCGTCCTCGAAATGTCCAGCGAACAGGTCGAGCAGCGCGTCGCGCATGCGCTGCTGCGGCTGGCGAAGCAGGCCGGCCGCAAGGTCGAACGCGGCGTCGAGATCGATTTTCCCATCAGCCGCCAGGACGTGGCCGAGATGACCGGCACCACCTTGCACACGGTGAGCCGGATTCTCAGCGCATGGGAGCAACAGGGCTTGGTCGAGGGCGGACGGCAGCGCATCGTGCTGCGCGAACCGCACAAGCTGTTCAGTCTTGCCGAAGGCCACGGCAAGGAATGACGGCGAGCGACGCGAGACCACTGCCCTGACCTAACCGGTCACCGACCGCAGCGCGGCCAGGAATGCGCTTCCGTCGATCCGGTGTTCGCGGCTCGCTTCATCGACGCTGTGGAATGAGGCGATCGGGCAGCCGACACAGCTCATCCTGAAATCGAGAAACACCCGTATCGAATCCGGCCAGCGCTGCATCACCTGCTCGACCGTCATGTCCAATGTGAACGTGCTCTTTCGCATGCTGCCAGTCTAGGCGCACCGCCGCGCGTTTCCTTGTTCTTAAGCAAACACGGCAGCGATCTTGGATTTCGCGCAAAGCTTGCGCTGGAACAAGGAAGTCTTGCGGCATCCGGGGCACAAGGGCACCACGACATTCAGATGCAGACACCGAAAAGGAGCGTGTCATGTTAAGCCGCCGCACCGCATTGCTGGGCGCAGCCGTCGCCGCCCTCGTCGCCACCGCGCCCGCACTGGCGGCCGAAGATCTCAAGCTGCCGCGCCAGGCCGTCGAACTGGTGGCGCCGCCCTTCGTGCATCCGCACGAACAGGCCACCAAGGAAGGCCCGAAGATCATCGAGTTCAAGCTGACGATCAGGGAGAAGGAAGTCGTCATCGACGATGCCGGCACCAAATTCCAGGCCATGACGTTCAACGGCTCGATGCCGGGCCCGCTGATGGTGGTTCATGAAGGCGATTACGTCGAGGTGACGCTGATCAATCCCGAAACCAACACGATGCCGCACAATATCGACTTCCATGCCGCCACCGGTGGATTGGGCGGCGGCGCCCTCACCCACGTCAATCCCGGCGAACAGGTCGTGCTGCGCTGGAAGGCGACGCGCACGGGCACCTTCGTCTATCACTGCGCACCGGAAGGCATGATCCCCTGGCACGTCGTCTCGGGCATGCACGGCACAGTGATGGTGCTGCCGCGCGACGGCTTGAAGAACCGCGAAGGCAAACCGTTGCGTTACGACCGCATCTATTACATCGGCGAGAACGACCTCTACGTACCGAAGGACGAAAACGGCAAATACAAGCGCTATGAGACTCCCGGCGAAGCCTTCGCCGACACCACCGAGGTGATGCGCAAGCTGATCCCGACGCACGTCGTGTTCAATGGCAGGGTCGGCGCGCTGACCGGCAAAAATGCAATGACCGCGAAGGTCGGCGAGACCGTGATGATCGTGCATTCCCAGGCCAACCGCGACTCGCGTCCGCACCTGATCGGCGGTCACGGCGACTATGTCTGGGAGACCGGCAAGTTCATCAACCCGCCGGAGAAGGATCTCGAAACCTGGTTCATCCGCGGCGGTTCGGCGGGAGCGGCGCTCTATACGTTCAGGCAGCCCGGCATCTACGCCTACGTCAATCACAATCTGATCGAGGCGGTCGAGCTCGGCGCCAGCGCCCACTTCAAGGTCGAAGGCGAATGGAACAACGACCTGATGAAGCAGGTGAAGCCGCCCGAAGCGATCCCGCCCGGCAAATCCAGCGCGGCGGATGCCGCGGTGCAGACCAGATGACGTCCTTTGCGGCCTGCAGCAAAAACTGCAGGCCGCAATTGCAAGGAGATGGACCATGCTGCTCGCCATGAAGATCAAGGTCGCGATCACCGCCGCCGCGCTGGCGAGCCCGGTCGCGCTGACGATCGCTCCCGCGCCTTCCGTCGGCCACCCTCCCCTTGGCCCCGAAATCACCGAGATCGCCGCAAGGCCGTTCCAGTATCGGGTCGCGGGCGACTTCTCGCGCGACAGCAAGCCGGCGGAAGCTCTGCTGCGCGAGACGCGTCTCGCGGGTCCTATCAGGATCATGAACCGTCAAGTCACGGCGGGCGAGTATGCGCGCTGCGTGGATGATGGCGGATGCCCTCGCATCCCCGTCACATCCGCGAACGCGGACCGTCCGATGGTCGGCGTGAGCTGGCGGGATGCAACAGCCTACGCCGAATGGATAACGGACAAGACCGGCGTGCCACATCGCCTCCCCACCGACGAGGAGTGGGTGTTCGCGGCGGGCGAGAAAGCCCGCGACGATGCGCTTCCACTCGTCGACCCCATCGATCCGGCGCAAGCCTGGATCGCGCGCTACGAAGCCGAAGCCAATCGAACACGCCCCATGGCGCTCGACCCGCAACCTGTCGGCACTTTCGGTCGCAACGAGAACGGCCTCAGCGATATCGGAGGCAACGTCTGGGAATGGACCAACACCTGCTTCCTGCGCATGACGCTCGAGCTGAATAATGCCGCGCGGGTCACCAATACCAATTGCGGCGTTCGTGTCGTGCAAGGCGCGCACCGCACCTACATGACCGACTTCATCCGCGATCCCCGCACCGGCGGCTGCGCCGCCGGCGTGCCGCCCGCCAATCTCGGCTTCCGTCTGGTGGTCGAAGATCGAAACTGGCTGGCGCTGCGAAGAAAGATCGTCGCCGCCTTCTCGAGCTAGAACCGGCGTGCCCGTAGAAATACCGTGACGCGGATTTTCGCGTTGCGATAACTCAATGTTTCGATGCGCAAAAGGACGCAGCCGGAACGATGCGCCAGATTAGGCGTGACGCCGCATCAGGCCCATGCCACACTCCCCGGCATAAACAAACGCTGCGCACGTCGGACGAAGCGCGGCTGCCGAGGGGGAAACAAGAGCGTCCGCGTCGGCGCGTGAGTTCCTTTAGGCCCAACCCGTCCGTTGGCGTCGCATGGGGCAACAGATTGTCCATCGTCTGCTGATTTCGATCCCCGCCTTGCTCGGGGTTCTTTTCCTCTGCTTTTGTCTCCTGCAGGTCGTGCCGGCCGATCCCGCGATGATCATCGCCGGACCTGACGCCAAGGCCGAGACCATCGCCGCGATCCGCCAGGAACTCGGCCTCGACCGCTCGATCCCGGTCCAGTTCTTCGAATACATCCTGCGCGTTCTGCGTGGGGATCTCGGCCGCTCGATCATCTCCAACCGGATGGTGAGCGAGGAGCTGGCGATGACCATCGGCCCGACGATCGAGCTGATGCTGGGCGCAATGCTGATCGCGGTGCCGAGCGGTCTCGCACTCGGAACGCTGGCTGCCGTCAATCGCGGCCGCCTCACCGACCGCATCATCATGGCGTGCTCGGTGGCGGGCGTGTCGATGCCGGTGTTCTTCATCGGCCTGATCCTGATCCAGTATGTCGGATTCAAATGGGCGCTGTTGCCGTTCACCGGCCGCACCGGCCCGGTTTGGGACGGCGGATTGCCGAGCCTGATCCTCCCCGCACTGACATTGGGCGCGGTGCTGATCGGCCCGATCGCGCGCCTGACGCGCACTGCCGTGCTCGAAGTGCTGGGCGCAGATTTCGTGCGCACAGCGCGCGCCAAGGGACTGCGCGAGCGGGTGGTGATCATCCATCACGCGCTGCGCAACGCCATGATCCCGGTTGTCACGCTGATCGGCTTGCAGGCGGCGTTCCTGCTCGGCGGCGCCGTGGTCACGGAAACCATGTTCTCGTGGCCCGGCGTCGGACGACTAGCCGTCGGCGCCATCGTCTCCAGCGATTTTCCGACCGCGCAGGGCGCGATCATGATCCTCGCCATCGCCTTCCTGTCGATCAACCTCCTGGTCGACGTGCTCTACGTCTATCTCGATCCGAGGGTGCAGCGAAGATGAGCGCCGAGGCTCTCGATCAGGGCTTTGCACCGGAGCGCGAAAGCGGCGCGTTCGCCCGCGCCGGTGTATTGCGCCGGCTGGCGCGCGACCGGGTGGCGGCGCTGGCCGGGCTGGTGCTCACGGCGATCGTGCTCGCGGCGCTGTTCGCGCCATGGATCGCGCCCTACGATCCCTACTTCACCGACCTCACGAAAGTGATGAAGCCGCCCAGCGCCGAGCACTGGTTCGGCAACGACAATACCGGCCGCGATATCTTCAGCCGCGTCCTTTACGGCACGCGCAACACGCTGATGCTGGGACTGGTCGGCGTGATCGTCGGCGGCCTGATCGGCGGCATGCTCGGCATCCTCGCCGCCTATTACCGCCGGCTCGACGGCTGGATCATGCGGCTGGTCGACGTGATGCTCGCTTTCCCCGCAATCCTGATCGGGCTTGCGGTCGCCGCGATCTTCGGCGCCGGACTGACGGCGGTGGTGATCGCGCTCGTCGTCGCCACCGTGCCCGATGTCGCGCGGGTGGCGCGGGGAGCGGCGATCGGCGTGATGGGCCAGGAATTCATGGAGGCCGGCCGCGCGGTCGGCGTATCCGATCACGAACTGATCTGGCGCTATTTGACGCTCAACTGCATTTCGACGATCTTCGTGTTTCTCACCTTGCGCTTCGGCCAGATCATCCTGATCGGCGCGGCGCTCGGCTTCCTCGGCATGGGCGCGCAGCCGCCGACCGCCGAACTCGGCATGATGGCGGCGCAAGGCCGCGACTTCCTGTTCATGGCGCCGCACATCGCGACGATCCCGAGCTTCGCCATCTTCGTGATCGTGCTGGCCGCCAACCTGCTGGGCGACGCATTCCGCGACGTCCTCGATCCGAGGCTGCAGACATGATCAGATCGGCTCTGGTTGTTGCACTGGCGTTCGGAATGGCAGGGCCGGCATCGGCCCAGACGCTCACCTTGATGAAAGGAATCGACGCCCCGCATTACGATGCGCAGCGCACGAGCTGGGGACCAACCTCCGACATCGTCAACATGTTCCAGGATACGCTGGTGGCGCTCGACTGGGACGGCAAGACGCCGGTTCCCTACCTCGCCAAGTCATGGACGATCAGCGAGGACGGCAGGACCTATACGTTCAAGCTGCGCGACGACGTCACGTTCTGCAGCGGTAAGAAATTCACCGCCGACGATGTGGTCTACAGCTTCAAGCGGCTCAAGGACCCCGCGATCAAGGGACCGTTTGCCTGGCGCGCCGGCAATATCAAGGAATTGCGCGCGACCGATCCCCATACCGTCGAATACGAGCTCGAGGAGCCGTTCTCCGAACTGCTGCTGCAGCTCACGATGTTCACCAACGTCATCCACAGCAAGGAGAGCGTGGAGGCGCTCGGCAAGGACTACGGCATCAAGGGCGCCGACGGCACCGGGCCGTGGTGTTTCGACCACTGGCAGCCGCGCACCGAGATCGTGCTCAAGCGCCACGACGCCTATAAATGGGGCCCGCCGATGTACAAGAACAAGGGTCCGGTGAAGTTCGAAAAGCTTGTCGTCAAGATCGTGCCCGAGGATTCCAGCCGCGTGGCGGCGATGATGTCGGGCCAGTTCGACATCACCCATCAGTTTCCGGCACAGTTCATCACCCAGGCCAAGGCTGCGCCGATGCTGACCGTGACGCCGGCCAGGCCTAATTTCCAGCTCCTCTATTACGGCTTCAAGATCACGCGGCCGATGGTGGCGGATAGCCGCGTGCGCGAGGCCATGAGCATTGCCATCAACCGCGCCGAGATTGCCCAGGCGATCCTGCTCGGCAACGCCGATCCCGCCTTCACGATCGTCGATCCTGCCGCGCTCGACTTCGATCCAGCTACCAAGGGCCTTATCAAGGAGGATCTCGAACGGGCGAGGAAGCTGCTCGACGAAGCAGGCTGGAAGCCCGGCGCCGACGGCGTGCGCGAGAAGGATGGCATGAAGCTGGCGCCGAAAGTCTACTTTACCGCCAATGCCAATTCGGCGCGCGTCGCCGAGGCCATCCAGGGCTATCTCCGGAAGATCGGCGTCGACTGGCGCCTTCAGCCCTGGGACTCGACCATCTCGTCGGTAAAGATGGCCGAGCAGGACTATGAGATCTGGTCGGTGACAGTGCCTTATCTGTCAGCCGGCGACCTGATGAACATCTACTTTGATTCAGCCAACATCCCGACGCCCAACCGGATGAACTGGAAGGACGCCGAGACCGACGACTGGCTGAAGCAGGGCCGCTCGGCGTTGACCGAAACCGATCGCGCCAAATATTACGCGCTGGTGCAGCAGAAAGTGATGCGGGAGCATCTCTGGATGCCGGTGCTCAACATCAACATGGATCAGGTCGCCAACAAGAAGATCACGGGCGCCAGGCCGCACATGATCTACCAGAACACCTTCTACAAAGGGTTGGACGTGTCGCGATAAGAGAACAAGCGGGAGGAAACACCATGCGCAGCATTTTCACGAGCGTTGTGGCGTTACTGGGCGCGGCTGGAATTTCTTCGGCGGTCGAAGCA
>Ga0081540_1004180_pt1 | contig 11111 bp, 13 predicted proteins | sample TabmetS2T1R1_FD_71024 | JGI IMG/M metagenome (GOLD analysis project Ga0081540, IMG submission 71024) | Tabebuia heterophylla rhizosphere microbial communities from the University of Puerto Rico - S2T1R1 | ecosystem: Host-associated > Plants > Roots > Rhizosphere ... | reverse complement strand
TGGGGTCCGGGCTGGGGATGGGGTTGGCCGGCTGGCTGGTGGGGCTGGGGTCCCGGTTGGGGTTGGGGAGGAGGCTGGGTTTGGGCTCCGGGGTGGGGCTGGGTCTGGCGCTAGGATTTGCCGGACACCCCGTATAGCAGCGATCCGGTCGGGGTGTGCCGAACGTTTGTGTTTAACGTGGCTTCGAATTTTGAGACAGCAGGGAGATGACACAAATGGCCGATCTCGTCGAAATCGCCTTTCCGTCCGAGGAGAAAGCCGAGGAGGTTCGCCGGAAGCTGCTCAACATGCAAAAGGAATACCTGATCGAGCTGAGCGACGCGGTGATTGCAGTCAAGCAGCCCAATGGCCACGTCAAACTCAATCAACTCTTCAACCCGACAGTATCGGGTGCTGCTTCAGGAACCTTCTGGGGCGCCCTGATCGGAATGATCTTTCTGATGCCGTTGGCTGGCGCTGCGATCGGCGCCGCCTCCGGCGCTCTTGGCGGCGCGCTTTCGGATGTCGGCATCAATGACCGGTTCATGAAGGACGCTGCCCAACACTTGCAATCGGGCAACGCCGCGCTCTTCCTGCTGATCCGCAAGATGACTGCGGACAAGGTCCTCGCGGCATTGCAGGGCGAGGGCGGCACGGTAATACGCACCTCTTTCGATGAGACCAAGGAAGAGGCGCTCCGTACGGCGCTCGCGGGAGCGGCCCCGACGGCGGCACCGCCGGCAGGGACGACCGCGTCCGCCGCACAGCCGACAGGTTAGGACCTGTGTGTTAGCCGGGCCCAAAAGGCAGCCCCAGCATTTCCCAGCCGAGGAACAGCAGGATCCAGACGATCGAGATCGCCACCGCGTAGGGCAGCATCATCGCGACAACCGTGCCGACCCCCGCGTCCTTGTCGTAGCGCTGCGCAAAGACGACGATCAGGGCAAAATAGGGCATCAGCGGTGTGACGACATTGGGCGGCGAGTCGGCTACTCGGTAGGCGGCCAACACCGCCTCGGGAGCGACTCCCAGCTTCATGAATAGCGGTACGAAAATCGGCGCGAGAAGCGCCCATTTTGGTATCGCGTCAACGATCAGCATGCCGACGATGCCGGTAACCCGAATAAACCCCAGCATCAATGGGACTGTCCCGAGACGGGCATGTTCGAGGGCATCGCCCATGTTCACGGCCACAATTGTCGCCATATTGCTGTAGTTGAAATAGGCAAGAAATTGGCTGATGACGAACAGCAGAAAAACAAGCCCGCTGAGGCCGGCGAATGTCTTAGGCCGTATGTGGACCGTTGCAATCACCCGCTTTGATCGAATTCGAGTCGGAAGGTCGCCGGCGGGGGGCGGCCGCGTCATAAACCCTAGCCGCTCGAACATCGGCCGAATGTATTACGCCAGGGCGGCGATGGCGACGACACTGGCTGCCACGACGAGGAGCCCCACCAGCAGCGGCCACACGAACCGCAGATACTTGTCGTAGCCGACCTTTGCGATCGCCAGGCCGCCCACGACGACCACATTGGTCGGGGAGGCCAGGAGGGTCAGACCGTGGCCCAGGATCCACGCGGTGATGGTGGTGGGGCGGCTCACGCCGGCAAAGTCGGCCAGCGGCGTTAAGAGCGGCATCGCCAAGGCGGCGTGGCCGGAACTTGATGGTATCAGGAAGGCGAGCGGGATGTTCACCAGCATCGCCGCGACGGCAAAGGCCCCGGCCGACGCGCCGGTGATGAGTTGCTCCATCGCGTTGAGGATGGTGTCGAGGGTCTTGGTGTTGGTCATGATCACCGAGACACCGCCGGCCAATAGCATGACCATGGCGGGACCCATCATGTCCGAGGCACCCCCGGAGATGAGCCGCACGATCTCCTTCTCGTTCATCTTCGCGACCAAGCCGGTGAGTACTGACGCGATCAGGAACAGCATCGCCAGTTGCGGGAACCACCAGTCCAATTCGAACCAATAGGGCACGGCCGCGGCGGCCACATGGGTCACGTCATAGTCGGCCGGTCCAGTCGTACCGCCGAGGATGCTGGACCAGGGGATGACCGAGAAGATCATGAGGCCGAAGGCGAAGGCGGTAATCGCGAGTACCCATTTCTGGGTTCCCGTGAGGGTTTGGTTGGCTCCAGCGGGATTGGCGGCAAGGTCCTCCACCGCATGATCGGTGGCCGATTCGTCCTCGGGCGCCGGCTCGTCGAAGCCGACCAGCGAATTGCTCGGATCAGAGCGCACCTTAGCCGCATAGCGCAACACCCACGCCATCGCCATCGCCGTCAGCAACGCCCACAGAATCACACGCAGCACGATGCCCTCGCCGATACTGACCCCGGCCTCGCCGGCGGCGACTCCTATGGAGAAGGGGTTCACCGTGGCGCCCATGACCCCGATCATGGCGCCGATGATGATCATCGCGGCCGTGACCAGCCGGTCGTAGCCGAGTGCGGTCATGAGCGGGATGAACAGCGCGTAGAAGCCGAGTGTCTCCACCGAGAAGCCCATCGTGGAGCCGAGCAGCGAAAACAGCAGCATGACGGCGGTGATGAGCAGCCAGCCCCTGCTGCGCAGGCGGTTGGCCAGCGCGGCAACGGCGACCTCGAGGCTGCGGGTCGCGAAGCTGATGGAGATGAAGGCACCGATGGCCATGATGAAGACGATGACGCCGATCTGGCCGAACAGGCGCCCGACGGTTTGGGTATCGACGAAGCCGCGCGCGGGGCTCAGCAGGCCGTAGATGCCGTTGACCGGCGCGAGGATCAGCTGCTCGACCCTCTCGCCGAAGGTGAGCGGCGATTCGATCCGCCGGTAGGTGCCCGGGATCGGGGAGCCGTCGGCGTCGGTGGCGTACTGACCGGCCGGGATGAACAGGGCCCCCATCCAGACCAGTACGGTGACGATCGCTAGCGTCGTCACGGCGCTGGGGAACTCGAACTTTTGCTTCGGAGGTTTGGATTGCGCAGTGGCGCTCACAGTCTGTTCGGACAAGATCCCCCCCTTAAGGAATTGCTGAGTTGCCTAGAACGACTTTCGGACCATCAACCAGATCTCAGCTTAGTGACGGCATTGATGCTGTCCGCCATGCTGGTGATTGTCTTGGCGCCGATGCCGTAGCCCGCACCGATCGCCAGAAACACCAGCATAATCAGGACGATCAAGCTGTCCATGAACGGCGAGTTTCCCAAGATGAACCCGGTCTTCAGATTTCTCGGCGGGGCTGCCGGTGGAAACGTCAACAAGGCGATGACGACGAGGCTGATCACCAACGCATAAAGAGCGAACTTTAGTCCTTTCGCTTCATCCACGGATATATTCTCGGTGCCTCTGCCGGTAACTCTCCTCGGTATTGACCGAGTCGCGGCTCGACAAACCGGTCGGTCAGCACCGTGCACACCGCGATTAGCACCAGGCTCGAGACGACTGCAAAATAGAAGTTTGCAGTCAAAGCAATTGAATATGGTGGATTGAGGAGATGGATGGCGTCGTTGGTGATTTCCGTCAGAATTCCGTCGATCGGCACGATCAGAAAATTGACTCCGAATACGCCGGCAACCCCGGAAAATGCCGCCGTCAGACCCGCCAGCGGATGCCGTCCGAGGCTGAGAAAAGCGCCGGCGTCGAGCGGGATCAGGACCAGATAGGCTGCGTCGGAGGCAACGCTCGACAATACTCCCAGAGTCACCAGGATCCAGGTCACCGCCTTGCGCGGCGTAACGATCACGATCTTCTTGATCAGAGCATTCATCAGGACGGCTTGTTCGGCCAGACCGACGCCGATCATCACCGCCAAAATGATGCCGACCGGCCCGAAATTTGTGAAGTTCCGCACCATGGAGGTCAACATGAAGCGGATGCCGTCGCCGCTCATCAGGCTGTTTACAGATGCTGTCGCCTGTTCGACCTTATGCGTTTGAGGATTGATGACCTCGTAGGTGACGGTTGTTCCCAGCCAATGGAACAGGTACAAGAGCAAAATCACCAAGCCCGATAGAATAAAGAAAATGACAGCCGGGTGCGGAACTTTGTTTCCCACCCTCGGGAAGGGCTGGGGCCGTGAGTGAGTCGAGGCGCAGTCTCTTCGAAAGCCACGAATTTCATTTCACCGGATAGCTGGGCGCCGCGCGGCCATGCCGTGACGTGGGGGACACACATCATTTTCGAGAGTAAGGTCGACTGCGTTCCCAGAAAACCTCCCAGAGATTCTGTAGGCGCGAACATGTCTCGATCCCACCAAACCGGCCCGCGTAGCCCCCGAGAAGCTCCCATCGGATTGTAGCGTCAAGTTCTCGATGGGCACGCTCGATCGCGCAAGGGAGAGGATTCCGGAGACCTGACCTCGCCTATTGGTTAGGCGGACCATCCAGTCGCCGCAGCTCCGCGTGCCTTGGATTGCTCGCCCCTGCACGGTCCAAGTTCCATCGGCCAGCTCGGCGGCCATTGTCGTAGTCGCGACCACCTGCACCGAGAGGATAGAGCCCAGTGATGCGCAGACTACAAGGAGCTGCAACAGCAACGATCCACCACATAGGGTCCGGTCCTTTCTGACCATAAGCCCTCTCCTGATCTAGAAACGCCAACCCGTCTTGAAGACGAGACCGACACGCCATTGGGTATATTCGCGCCCAGATACGTTCGACCAGTTCCGCTCCAGCCCGGCGACGAAATCGATCGCCGGATTGCCGCGCCAGCGAGCTGCGTCGGGGCCTCCATGCCACTCAACCGGAATTACGTATTCAACAACACCTGTCGGTTCCCAGGTCAGATTGCGTTGATCGATCCCGTCGATCGTTTCGAACCAACGGCGCGTTATCGGCATTGAGAAGCTGGCGTTCCACTGCTCTGAAATAACGTAGGACGCCGATGGAGTGAATATGAACGCATGCGATTGAGGACGCGGGTCGCGGAAGCGTTGCTGCCCAGAGATGCTGAAACCAAGCGACCAGGCCGTCGCGCTCGAGCTGTTGGATGCGGGCGGCAATCGGTTAAATGCGCCGTCGAAGTTGAACACCTTGTCGATGCCGAAATTTATGTCCTGCCGGGTGGCGAAGTTGTTTGCGAAAGTCGGGTCGAAATCCAGCCGCGGCACATAGGACAGGAAAGGCGAATAGGCTTGGTCGTTTTCGGGGTTAACGTATTGCGCCCTCGCGGAAGGGCGGATGTAGTCGATAGCCGCGCCGGGGCCATTGACAAATCTCTCGGTCTCGAAGCTTGCGGCCCCGGATATCCTGATCGGCGTATCGAACACCTGGCTGGCCCAGCCGAGGCGAATGAGCGGGCTGCCCTCGAAGGCCTTGCTTCCACCGGAGCTGAGGAATTGCGCATTGGAGTTAAATAATGCCGGCGCCAAGGCATTGAGGGTGAACTGCGGGACGCGGACTGGCTGCTCCAGGCCCGGTGCAGTTGCGACGCCACTGTCCGGCAAGACGGGCGTCCGATAGTTCGGCGTCGCCAGCACCGCGTCGAACAGAGCATCTTGGCCCCCCTCGAGACCAGCATTGCTGTTGGCGGTCTGGGCGACCGCAAATCCTGCCCTAAGTGCCTCGAAAATGAGCACGGCTACAAATGCCGCTGGATGAGACAACCCGAGGCGAAGCTGGTTCAATGCCGTTCTCCCGGCGAAATGCTGTTCAAAACCGGCGGCATTTCGATCCTTTTCGTCTTCGAATGTGATAGAGGGGCTGTCTCACCCGCGCGTGGCGGCGTAGCGAAGATGTTATCTTGCGGGACCGGCGTCTTCCGCTTGGGCGTCGCCAATATCGCGTCAAACAGCCGATCCTGGCCTCCCTCGAGTCCGGCATTGCTGTTCGCGGTCTGGGCCAGCACAAAATCCGCCGGAACAGCCGTGATCGAGAGCACGATCGCGAATAGGGGCATCCCGGCGCGAAGGCGAGTCACTGGCGCGCTCCAAAGGAAGTGCGGACTAGCGCGATCACGCCGCTGCTGCCGGCGGAGCCGTGATTAGGTCAGCGATCTAGTAATCCACGGGGTCGCGAATGATCGGGCAGGTCATGCAATGGCCGCCGCCACGGCCGCGGCCAAGCTCGGATCCCGAGATCGTGATGACCTCGATGCCTTCCTTGCGCAGCAAGGTGTTGGTGTACACGTTGCGGTCATAGGCGAAGACGACGCCCGGCGAGGCGCAGACGAGATTGGCGCCGCTGTCCCACTGCGTGCGCTCGCGCATGTAAGCATTGCCGCCAGTCTCGACGACGCGCATCTTCTTGACCCCAAGCGCTTCCGCGACGACCTCGACAAAAGGCTTTTCTTCCTTGTGCAGATCGATCCCGCTCGGCTTGTCGCTCGGCCGGTACGAGAACGCGGTGATGCCGTAGACGATGTCCGGGTAGAGCAGCACGCAGTCGCGGTCGGCAAAGGTGAAGACGGTGTCGAGGTGCATTGCCGCGCGCAGCTTTGGCATGGCGGCGACAATGACCCGCTCGGCTGCGCCCTTCTTGAAAAGAGCTGCTGCGAGTTGGCTGATCGCCTGCCGCGAGGTGCGCTCGCCCATCCCGATCAGGACATTGCCCTTGCCGATCGGCATCACGTCGCCGCCTTCCAGAGTCGCGAGTCCGTGATCTTCGGTCGGGTCGCCCCACCAGACATTGACCTTGCCGGCGAAATCGGGATGAAATTTGTAGATTGCGTCAACGAGGATCGTCTCCTCGTGCCGCGCTGGCCAGAACAGCGGGTTCAGCGTGACGCCGCCATAGATCCAGCAGGTGGTGTCGCGCGTATAAAGCGTGTTCGGCAACGGTGGCAACAGATATTCGGTTACTCCCGCGGCTTCGCGAATGAGCTGGAGCATCTCGCCGCCATGAGTCTCCGGGAAGTCGTAGGTCGAAAGACCGCCGATCAGCGTTTCCGCCAGCTGGCGGTTTGGCAGGCCTTCGAGGTAGCTGCGGATCTCGTCGATGAGCCCGAGCCCGACCTGGTTCGGCACCACCTGATTGTCGAGGATCCATTTCTTGGCTTCGGGAATTGCTACGGTCTCGGCGAGCAGACTGTGCATCTCGACGACTTCGACGCCGCGGGATCGCAGCTTCTGCATGAAGTCGAAATGGTCGCGCTTGCCGACCTCTACCCACATCACGTCGTCGTACAGTAGCCCGTCGCAGTTCGTGGGCGTCAGACGCTCGTGCGCGCGTCCTGGCGCGCAGACCATGACCTTGCGCAGCTGTCCGACTTCGGAATGCACGCCGTAGGCTGTGCCTTGGGTGTTCGCCATGATGACCTCCCGTTGTCTCAAATCGTGATGTAGCCGGTTGCAAGACCGTGGATACCAATGACGGCACCGATCACCGCAACAGCAAAGATGACCCATTCGACCGTGGTGAAGACCTGTTTGTTCTGCTCCCGCCTCGCCCAAAAATAGAGCGCAGTACCAGGGGCGTAGAGGATCGCTGAGAGCAATAGAAACTTCATCCCGCCGGCGAAGATGATGAACGCCGTATAGACCGTCGCAATCCCGGCAAACCACAAGTCCCGATTGCGCTCCTGTGCCTGCAGGTCGTAAGTCTCGCCGCGCCGTGCAATCAGCAGCCCATAGCCTGCCACCAACAGATAGGGTATCAACGACATCGAAGTGGACAATTTGAGCATCAGCGTAAACGCGTCCTCCGAGAACAGCGTGCTGATGACAAAGAGCTGGACGATGCCGTTGCTGAGCCACAGCGCAGCGGCCGGAACTTTGTTCTGGTTCTCGGTCGCAAAGATCCTCGGCATGTCGTCGGTCTTCGCCGCGTTGAATAGGACTTCGGCGGCGATCATCTGCCACGCCAGATAAGCGCCGAGCACCGACACGATCACCCCGAAGCTGATAAAGACCAGACCCCAATGTCCGACCACCGCCTCCAAAACCGTCGCCATCGAGGGCTGCTGCAAGCCGGCAATCTCGACGCGCGGTAGCACCGCGTAGGAGAGCAAGGTCACTAGCACCATCAACGCGGTCACGCCGATAAAGCCAAAGATCGTGGCCACACCCACATCCGAACGCTTCTGCGCATAGCGGGAATAGACGCTCGCCCCCTCGATGCCGATGAAGACAAACGTGGTGATGAGCATCGTAGCCCTCACCTGATCGAAGATGCCGGATGCCGGCATGCCCTCGCCGCCCCAGAAATTCGCGGCAAACAGATGCCCTTTGAACGAAACCGCGAGGATCAGGATAAACAGGATGATCGGCAGGACCTTGGCGACAGTGACGATTTTGTTGATCGTTGCCGCCTGTTGCACGCCGCGTAGGACCGTGAAGTGAAAGGCCCAGATGCCGATCGACGAAATCACGACCGCGGCAAGCGTGTCGCCGCTGCCGAAGATCGGGAAAAACGCCCCAAGCGTCGATTTGATCAGCACCCAGTAGAACGTGTTGCCGAGACAGGCGCTGAAAAAATAGCCGAGGGCGGAAAGGAACCCGAGATAGTCGCCAAACCCGGCCTTGGCATAGGCATAGACACCGGCGTCGAGGTCAGGCCTACGCTCCGCGAGCGCCTGGAACACGCGGGCCAAGGTATACATGCCGCCAGCTGCGATCAGCCACGCTATGATCGCGCCAAAAACCCCGGTGGCGGTGGCGAAGGGCCGCGGCAACGACCAGATGCCCGCCCCGACCATCGAACCGACCACCATCATGGTCAGCGCGAACAGCGAGAATTTCTGCGTCTGCTCCGACACCACCGCCGGCGCCGCAGCCGCGCCGTCCGCCAGAACTTGTCGGCTTTCCATCGCAATTTCCTCCCCCGAAGCTGGCAGCTGGCCAGCAAATTGGGACCTTAGTCCTTCGCTGCGCAGCATCCGGGCTGCGTGTTGCATTTTAAGCGACGGCTTGGGTACAGTCCCGGGCCGATATTCCCAGGACTACGCCCAACATCCCAATCATCCGGCACCGCTCACCCGGATGACAACAAACCCAAGTTTAACCTCTACCGCTGGCGAGGTCGCACAGCGCCCGCATTGAACCCGCCGGTCTCAGCGCCCCGCGCTGCTCCGCGCATGACGAGGCGATGTCGAGGAGCCGACATAGGGCGTCTCATCGAAGCTCGCGAGGCAGCTTGCATGGAGCTGCGGATCCGTGATCGGCCCGCACTCCTTCCGTTTCCGCGCCTCGCGGAAAGCCCGATTTGTCTTCAGCAGCCGGTCGTATTGCTTGCTTTCGATCACATTCTGCCGCGCAGATCAGGAAAATGAGGTGTCGCCCTGGCTGACTATCGGGTGATGCTTCACGACAACCGTCTGCCGCGCCACCGCCGGCGTCATTGCGAGCGTCGCCAGGCAAACGACCAGAAACACCGCAGGCATTGCAGTCTTGATCATCTCAGCCCTCGCCTCCTTAGCTCACGTGAAACGTTTGTACACCTGGATCGCGGAATATTCTGCCTTCATGCGACATAAAGTCGCATTTATACTCGTCACTGTCCGGTCCGAGTCACTGCACGGCTCGGGCACGCAGCCGCGCGTATTCCTCATTGGAAATCACATTTGAATTCTTCAATCGCTCGAGTTTCTCAAGCTCGTCAGCCACACTGAAGCCGACCACCTGGCGAAGCTGGTCACGAGCCTGTTCGGCCCGCTGGTTCTGCCGCTCCGCCATCCCTCGGTGTTGCGAGATCAGATAGATGAACACCCCCAAATAAGGGAAGATGATCAGCACGATCACCCAAATCACCTTGGCCCAGCCGGATACGTCCCGTCTGCGGAACAGGTCGCCAAACACAGTGATCAGCAACCAGAACCACAGCACAAAGATAAATATCGAAAAGACGTCGGCCAGAAAATTGCTGAAGGTGAAACCGCCTGGAAACAACATGGCATCCTCCCTTACTTCCGCGAATACGGCCTTAGAATATTTTTAGCATATTATCGACGTATAACTTAACCTATAATTGAGAAATCGTTCCACGGGCCGCCACCAACGCCTCGCGTAAGGCCTTTTCCTTGGTCTCGTCAAACGAGCTCCGCAACACCGTGCCGCCGACCCCACGCAGCTCGGCGATCACTTTGTCTGTCGTCATCTTGCGGATCAGCAGGAACAGCGCGGCGTTGCCCGATTGCAGGGTTCTCGCGGCCTGTTTCATAAAATCGTCGTTTATCCCGAGATCCGCCAGCCGGCCTCGTAGAGCGCCCGAAGCGGCGCCAATTGCCGCACCGGCTAGAGGTAACATGAACAACAAGCCGATCAGCGAGCCCCATAAAATCCCGGATACGGCGCCGTGCGCCACGGGCTCGAATAGTTGGTTCAGCTTGACGCGCCCGTCCGCTTCTTTCACTGCGACGACGGCATCACCCAGCTCGATCAGAAACTCCTTTTGCATGGCGAGCAGCATCTCGCGAACGCCCTCCGCCTTTGCCTCGGTCGGAAATTCGATGACGAGAAGATCCGACATTGCGATCCTCCAAGGGTCCAAGATCGCTAGAGGCTCTTCTTCCGGCGGCCCGCCTAGCCTTTGATCTGCAATGTCGTGGGGTCGAATTGGACAGCTTGCATTCCACCCGAGGTCAATTGCACGACCGCAACGCCTCTACCCCAATCCATGGCTACGATCTGGCTCGCGGGATGCTTGATCTTGATATTGTTGAGGAGCATTACTTGCAGGACCTCGGTGACCGAATTACCGTCGACGGCTCTGGCCTGGACTTGTGCTCGTATCTACGGGCTCAGCCCGGCCAGCTCCGCCTGCTCGAGCGCCGTTGGCGACTGGGCATACGCAACCGAAACTCCCACCAAGACGGCCGTGCAGGCCGCCAGCGCTAGAGTTGTGCAATTCGCGGTCATGACATAAAAACTCCATCTGGGTACAGCTGAAGACAGCTTCATAGCCCTGTCTGTGGCTGCCGACGTGGTTAACGTCGGCCTCGAGTCTAGCAATTTCGGCAGTGCCGGCGATTAGCCCGGAATCCCAAAAACCATACCGCGCGTCCCAATTATAGCCGAGGGGCCTTCTGGAATATCAGGGAAGCAGCCAACGCGCAGCACGGATCGGCGTAGCCTCGACGGGCGCGGCCTGATCCTGGCAACGTTGGCTGACTATTGCCCGTATGAATTCTCCAATAGGGCGCCAGAGAAAGGAGGGCTGATGAGCCCGAGCAGATCAATGCGCGCGCAGATCGGAACGCTCATTCTCGCGACGAGC
>Ga0081540_1004179_pt1 | contig 11113 bp, 12 predicted proteins | sample TabmetS2T1R1_FD_71024 | JGI IMG/M metagenome (GOLD analysis project Ga0081540, IMG submission 71024) | Tabebuia heterophylla rhizosphere microbial communities from the University of Puerto Rico - S2T1R1 | ecosystem: Host-associated > Plants > Roots > Rhizosphere ... | reverse complement strand
GACAGGCTTGATGAAGCGGACCGGCTGCTGCGGTTTCTCGCTTCACCTGAAGTCGCGCCGGCACTGCGCGAGAGTGGGCTCGAGCCTTGAATTTACGCAAGCCTTGAATTTGCGAGACTTGAATTTGTGTTTCCGCCGACGCAACCTGTTTGCATGAAGAGACGGTTTCGAGGCTCGGTTATCGTCGCTGTCGCCACAGCCATCCTGGCGACGCCGGGATTGGCGTATGCGCAGTCCGCCGACCTTGTGCTTTGCGACCGCGTCGCCGCCGATCCTGCCGATCCGGACAAGCCGGCCGATGTGAAGGGCACGCCTGACATCGCAGCTTCCGACATCGCCACCGCCATCAAATATTGCAGGATTGCCGCCAATTCGTCGCGGCGGGCGATGTATCAGCTCGGACGCGCCTACGCCGCCAACCAGCAAACGGCGGACGCGATCGCGGCCTGGCGCAAGGCCGCCGACAAGGGCTCGACCTCGGCGATGGTCGAACTCGGCGTGCTCTACGGAACCGGCTCCGGCGTCGCCAAGGACGAAGCGCAGGCGCGAAAACTGTTCGAGCGCGCGGCGCAGGCCGGCAATCCGCGCGGCGTCAGCAACCTCGCGGCCCTCGGCGGCGGCGGTGCGTCATCCGATCCGGCGCGTGCGCGCCAGTTGCTGTCGAAGGCCGCCGAGACCAATGCCGAGGCGCAATATCAGCTCGGCATGATGCTGGCGGAAGGCAATGGCGGCGCGAAGGACGACGCCGCAGCCCGCGCGCTGTTTGAGAAGGCGGCGGTGCAAAACCATCCCGCCGCGCTGGAGCGGATGGGCGCGTTCGCGCAGGAGGGCCGCGGCGGACCGAAGGATACCGACGCCGCCAAGGCCTATTACCAGCGCGCCGCGGCGCTCGGCGATGAAGACGCCAAGAAGGCGCTGGAGCGGCTGCGCTGTCCCTACGCGATCAAGGACAAGCGCGGCAACCTGGTGACGAACCTGTGCTTCTGAAGCGGGGAGCGTCAGTCCCTCATCAGGACGACGCCTGATATCAGCAGCACCGCGCCGGCGAGCCGCGCCGTGCTGATGGGATGCGCCGTCAGCCCGAACGCGCCGAAATGATCCATCGTCACCGCGGCAAGCACCTGACCGGCAATCACCAGCGCGAACAGCGTTGCCGCGCCGAGAAAGGGCAGCAGCAGGATCGCCAGCAGGATGAAGGCAGCGCCGAACAAGCCGCCGGACCACGCATACCACGGCACGTCAGCGATCGTTTTCAAGGAGGGCACCCGTTCGCCGAGCGCGATGACCGCGACGATCATGGCGATGAGGCCGCCGGCATAGCTGACCAATCCCGCCCACGCCGGCGACGCAAGCGCGGTGCGGAGGCCGCCGTTAAGGACTTGCTGCGTTGCGACGCTGACACCGGCGCCCAGCGCGAGGACATAGAGGAAGAAAGCTTGCACGTGATCCCCCACCCATTCGTGCCGGCCCTGGCCGAGCCGGCTACCATTGAAGGTGAGAGACAACGCGAATGGACGCCCCGGAACAAGAGGGCATGCATCGCCATTGTTGTGGATGGGGCTTAGCGATTAAAGCGGTGCCTTCCATGATCCGAAAACTGCAGTCGGGCGAATACCGGCTCTATTCCCGCAAGATCAATCCGAAAACCGGCAAGCGCCGCAACCTCGGAACCTTCAAGTCACGGGCCGCGGCGGAAAAGCACGAACGCGCTGTGCAGTATTTCAAGCGGCATTGAATCGCGGCTGGTTCCATCTCCAGCGTCTAAAATGCGGCCAGCCTAGCCGCGCTTGTGCCGCGCGAAAAACCACGCGGTGACGGCAACGGGCGCGCCGACGCCGATCCAGGAAAAATAACGGCCGGCGCCCTCGAAGAGCAGCGCGGCCAATAGCCCCGCGACCGAGAGCACGCCGAGCAGCAGCGGGCCGCCATAGACGGTCCGCCAATTGCCACGGGATCGCGACTTGCGGACTGCGGTCATCGCGACGGCTGTAACGACGGCCGCACGGCGATGGCGTGGCTGTGCTTGTGCTTGCGGCGCCTGACGATCCACAGATACAAGCCGCTGACGATTACGACGATGGTCATCACGTCAAGCAGCGCCCAGATGACTTTTAGCGGCATGCCGCCATAGTCGCCGAAATGCAGCGGCTGCGAGACCAGGAGCGCCTTGAGATAGACGGGAAGGTCGCGCGCATCGGACACCTCTCCGGTTTCGCCGTCCAGCAGCACCGGCTTGAGCAGCCGCGATGTCAGCGGCGTGTTGCCACGCATGAAGACGCCGAAATGATGCGAGCTCGTGAACGGCGTGCCCGGAAAGGCAACGAATGAGACATTCATGTCGGGCGCGGCCTTGCGCGCCTTGTCGAGCATGGCGTCGAGCGAAGCCAGATGCACCGGCGGCGGCTTGCCCGCATAAGGCTTGACCATGTCGGCGAGCTCGGTCGCCTTCCACTGGTTCAGCATTACTTCTGCAAGCGTGTTGATGACGCCGGTGGCGCCGACCACCAGCGCCCATGCGATGGTCACCGCGCCCAAGAGATTGTGCCAATCGAACCAGGCGATGCGGCGCGACTTGTTCCTCAGCGTGCCAAAACTCAGGCGGCGCGTGAACGGCCAGTACAGCACCACGCCGGAGATGATCGCGACCAGGAACAAAAATCCCATTGCGCCGAGGAACAGCTTGCCGGGCTGGCCCGCAAACATGTCGACGTGCAGCTTCAGCACTATCAGCATCGGGCCGGTGCCGACCGGGCCGAGCAGCCTGGCGGTGCGGGCATCGAACGCCCTGACGGTGGTGGCGTCCGGATCGGCATCGACCTTGCTGTTGGTGAAGGTGATCACCTTGCCGGGTTCATCCTTTTCCCACGAAATGTAGAGCAGCACGCGGCCGGGATCGTGCGCCAGCGCGGCGCGGGCGATCTCGTCGATGCCCTTCAACGGCGTACCCGGCTGGACGATTTCAGGCTTCGGATCGTAGCCGAGCAGCTCGTCGATCTCGTGATGGAAGATCAGCGGCAGGCCGGTGACGCACAACAGCAGCAGGAACAGCGTCGATATCAGGCTGCTCCAGCTATGCACCTCTGACCAGATGCGAACCGTTCTCGCTTTCAGCGCAGCCTCCTAGCCGCCCGGCCTCAACTACCATTTGTAGGCGAGGCTTGCCGTAACACGGCGGCGATCCGCAACAAATCACGAGATTTCAAGACGTCAGCCCAACCTGCGAGCACCTCGTTGCGCCTGCAGCGCAACGTTGGGACGCATACGCGAGGCAACGAGATTCCTCTAATTGAAAGGTTCTTAGAGCCGCTCTTAGAAGAGTTTAAAAAACCTGTTCAGCGAATTGCTTGATGCGGGACCAGCACGCGGCGGCTGCGGAATGGAACATTCGGCTTCATCCGCCTCCCCATCAGGCTAGTTCCCGAACGCACTCAGAACTCCCAGATTGAGTGAAACTGATCCAGGAGTTCCGCCATGACCGACGCCGCCATCCTTCCCGCATTATCAGCCGCCCTTGCCGAAATCGTCGCCCGGACAAAGTCCGCGATCGTCTCGGTGCATTCTCACCGCTCGCGCGCCTCGGGCTTCTTCTGGAAGGCGGGCCTGATCGTGACGGCCGACGAGGCGCTGGCCGACGAAGGCGACGTCTCGGTCAGGCTTGCCGACGGAACGACGCTGCCGGCCAGGATCGCGGGACGCGATCACACCACCGACATCGCGCTGTTGCGGGTCGATGCCAAGGATAATGTCGCACCGGTCGCGCTTTCATCCGCAGTTCCGGATCTCGGCGCGCTGTCGGTCGTGGTTGCCGCCGAGAATGGCACGCCCACGGCGGCGCTCGGCGCGGTCTCGCTGGTTGGCGGCCGCTGGCGCAGCATGCGTGGCGGCGAAATCGACGCCAGGATCGAACTCGACGTGCGGCTGCGCGGCAGCCACGAGGGCGGCCTCGCCCTAAATGCCTCGGGCGAAACCATCGGCATGGCCGTTCAGGGCGTGCGGCGCATTCTGGTCATTCCCGGCGCGACGATCACCCGGATTGCCGGCAGGCTCGAAACTCACGGCCGGATCGCGCGGGGCTATCTCGGCGTTGGTCTGCAGCCGGTCAAGCTCGATGATGGTGTCGGCGTGATGGTGATGAGTGTCGATAAGTCAGGCCCCGCGGCGGCGGCCGGTCTTCGGCAGGGCGATGTCATCGTCGGCTGGAACGACCAGCCGATCGCCGGCATGCGGTCGCTGATGCGCGCACTCGGTCCCGACAGCGTCGGCACCGTCGTCGACCTCGCGATTCGGCGGGGCGGCGAACCGCTGCGGATCAAGCTGACGATTGGAGAAAGGCCGGAAACGTGAGCGAGGAAGCCGCACCGGTCGTCGTAATCGCCATCGAGATCGCCGAACCGGCGCTAGCGGACCGGCTCGCCGCGCTGCTCGGCGGCGTAGCGGGCCTTCGGCTGGCGGCGCCTGGGGAGGCCGCGAGCGTCGCATTGGTGTCACGTAACGGACAAACCGCGGCCGATCCAGGCGATATCGACCTGACACCGCGTGAGCGCGACGTGCTGCTGCTGATGGCCGAAGGGGCCTCGAACAAGACGATCGCAAGGCGGCTTGGAATATCGGTTCATACCGCCAAATTCCACGTCGGATCGCTGCTCGACAAGCTTGACGCCACCGGCCGCACCGACGCGGTCGCGCACGCCGCGCGGCTCGGCGTCATCAATCTGTAGCCTGGTGTGGAACCCGGTCTGGCGAGAACCGCTTCCACTGGCGCGCCAGATGTCCTAAGCAGCGGCCGAAAACGATTTCCTCCTTCAGGCCCCAATGATCCGTCTCGATAACGTCAGCAAGCAAGTCGGCCACCAGATCCTCTTCATCGAAGCCTCCGCGGCCCTGCAGAAGGGCGAAAAGATCGGCCTGGTCGGCCCGAACGGCGCCGGCAAGACCACGCTTTTCCGGATGATTTCGGGCCAGGAGATCCCCGACGAAGGCCAGGTCTCGCTCGATCGGGGCATTACCATCGGCTATTTCAGCCAGGACGTCGGCGAGATGTCGGGCCGCAGCGCCGTGGCCGAGGTGATGGACGGGGCTGGGCCGGTCAGCGTGGTCGCGGCCGAGCTCAGGGAGCTCGAGGCCGCGATGGCCGACCCTGATAAGGCGGACGAGATGGAGGACATCATCGCCCGCTATGGCGAGGTGCAGCACCGCTTCGAGGAACTCGACGGCTACGCGCTCGATGGCCGGGCGCGCGAGGCGCTGTCGGGCCTCGGCTTCAGCCAGGAGATGATGGACGGCGACGTCGGAAAGCTCTCCGGCGGCTGGAAGATGCGCGTGGCGCTGGCGCGCATCCTGCTGATGCGTCCCGACGTGATGCTGCTGGACGAGCCGAGCAACCATCTCGATCTGGAAAGCCTGATCTGGCTGGAGCAGTTTCTGAAGGGCTATGAGGGCGCGCTGCTGATGACCTCGCATGACCGCGAGTTCATCAACCGCATCATCAACAAGGTGGTCGAGATCGACGCCGGTACGCTTTCGACCTATTCCGGCAATTACGAATTCTACGAGCAGCAGCGCGCGCTGAACGAGAAGCAGCAACAGGCCCAGTTCGAGCGGCAGCAGGCGATGCTGGCCAAGGAAATCAAGTTCATCGAACGCTTCAAGGCGCGTGCCTCACACGCCGCGCAAGTGCAGAGCCGGGTCAAGAAGCTCGACAAGATCGAGCGCGTCGAGCCGCCGAAACGCCGCCAGACCGTGGCGTTCGATTTTTTGCCGGCGCCGCGCTCGGGCGAGGACGTCGTCAGCCTCAAAAATGTCCACAAGGGCTATGGCAGCCGCAGCATCTACCAGGGCCTCGACTTCATGATCCGCCGCAAGGAACGGTGGTGCGTGATGGGCATAAATGGCGCGGGCAAGTCGACGCTGTTGAAACTGGTGGCCGGTTCGACCGAGCCCGATAACGGCACGGTCGCGATCGGCGGCAGCGTCAAGATGGGCTATTTCGCGCAGCATGCCATGGACCTGCTCGACGGCGAGCGCACGATATTCCAGTGGCTGGAGGATTCGTTTCCGCATGCCGGCCAGGGTTCGCTGCGCGCGCTGGCGGGCTGCTTCGGCTTCTCTGGCGACGACGTCGAGAAGAAATGCCGGGTGCTCTCGGGCGGCGAGAAGGCGCGGCTGGTGATGGCGCACATGCTGTTCGATCCGCCGAATTTCCTGGTGCTGGACGAGCCGACCAACCACCTGGACCTCGCCACCAAGGAAATGCTGATCAATGCGCTCTCCGAATTCGAGGGCACCATGCTGTTCGTCTCCCACGACCGGCATTTTCTCGCCGCGCTCTCCAACCGCGTGCTGGAGCTGACGCCTGATGGCATCCATCAATATGGCGGCGGCTACACCGAATATGTCGCGCGCACCGGCCAGGAAGCGCCGGGCTTGCGGAGCTGATTTCGTAGCCCATAGCCCGTCGAATAGGCTGACACGGAAACGCATGGCGCTGCGCGGCGCGCCCGGCTTGTCGGCATAAGTCGCGCCCGTTACGCTGCCCCAAAAATATGGGGAGCGAAACGAGCATGAAGCAGCTCAGGATCGGCGACATCACCATCGACGCAGTCATCGAGCGCGAGGGGCCGTGGCGGCGGCCGCAGGATTTCTTTCCGGCCTATGATGAGGCGGTATTCAAGCATCATCTGCCTGGGATGGAGCCGGAGGTGTTCGACACGGCGCGGGGCATGATGGTCATCACCTACCAGACCTTCGTGGTGCGCACGCCGCGCTACACGATCCTGGTCGATACCTGCACCGGCGAGGACAAGGGCCACCCGCCGCCGTTCGATTTTCCCGGCAAGGAGCGCTGGCGCAACGAACTGTTTGCACTCGGTATCTCCTACGAGCAGATCGACTACGTGTTCTGCACCCATCTGCACATCGACCATACCGGCTGGAACACCACGCTGCGCGACGGGCGCTGGGTGCCGACATTCCCCAATGCGAAATACATATTCCACAAACGGGAATATGCGGCGTGGGAGGCGGAGAACGCCAAGGGCGCCAATCCGCCCGGCACGGTGTTCCGCGACAATTGCCTGCCGATCATGGAAGCCGGCCAGGCGGTCCTGGTCGACGACGATTATGCGCTCGACGATACCATCACGCTGACGCCGACGCCGGGCCACTCGCCCTGTCACTGCTGCGTCAACATCTTCTCACAGGGCAAGCGCGCGGTGGTGGCCGGCGATCTCATGCATCACGCGATCCAGTGCCGCGAGCCGGAATGGTCGGCGAAGCCCGACTGGGACCCGAAACAATCCGCGATCTCGCGGCGCAAGTTTTTCGCCTCCGTCGCCGGCACCGACACGCTGATCCTGCCGATCCATTTTCCGACACCGACGGTGGGCCTGATCACGGCCGACGGCGACCGCTTCGATTATCGATTCAAACGGGATTAGCGGCGATGTCGGACAACGCCGCCTATGACTACATCGTCGTCGGCGCCGGTTCGGCCGGCGCCGTGATTGCAAGCCGGTTGAGCGAGAACGGCCTCTATCGCGTTCTGCTGCTGGAAGCCGGCACCAAGGGATCGAGCCATTTCTGGGCGCGCATACCCGTCGGCACTTCCAAGATGATCGACGATCCCACGGTGAACTGGTGCTACAAGTCCGAGCCCGACGAAGGCTCGGGCGGACGCCGCATCGATGTGCCGCGCGGCAAGATGATAGGCGGCTCCAGCTCGATCAACGGCATGGTCTACATGCGCGGGCAGGCGCAGGATTACGACCACTGGGCCCAGCTCGGCAATCGCGGCTGGAGCTACCAGGACGTGCTGCCGATCTTCCAGCGAATGGAGCGTTACGAGGGCGGCTCCGACAAATTTCGCGGTCGCAGCGGGCTGCTGCGCGTCAACGATACGCCGCGCAACAAGGTGCCGCTGCTCGAGAAGATCATCGAGGCCGCTGGGAGAATTGGGCTCCCATTCAACCCGGACCAGAATGGCGAGACCCAGGAGGGCATCGGCATGTCGCAGGTGACGATATCAGGCGGCAAGCGCCAGAGCACCGCGGTCTGCTACCTCGATCCGGCGCGGGGGAGGCCGAACCTCGTGATCGAGCAGGGCGCGATGGCGGAGGCCCTGGTCCTGGAAGGCAAGCGCTGCGTCGGTGTAAAATATTCCGTTGCCGGCACGCCTCGTGAGGCGAGGGCGACGCGCGAGGTGATCGTCTCCGGCGGCTCGATCAATTCGCCGAAGCTTCTGGAATTGTCCGGCATCGGACAGAGCGAATTGCTGCGCTCGCTCGGCATCACGCCGCTGCACGAGCTGCGCGGCGTCGGCGAGAACCTGCGCGATCATTACTCGCCACGTCTGAAGTTCGCGATTGCCGCCCGCAACATGACCTTCAACGACAATGCGCGGGGCTGGCGGCTCGCTCGCGAAGCGATGAAGTATGCGCTGTTCGGCACCGGCTTTCTCGCCTCGACCGCCGTTCCCGTCCGCATGTATTTCCGCACCCGCGAAGGACTGGAAACGCCGGACGCGACGATTTCCATCCTGCCGTTCCTCTACGAAATGGTCGGGCGTCAGCGCCGCGTCGCCAAGCGGCAGGGCATCACCATGAACGCCAACGTGCTGCGCTCGGAGAGCACCGGCTCGGTGCACATCAAATCGGCCGACGCGAGCGAGCCGCCCGCGATCCGGTTCAATTTTCTTTCCACCGAGCATGACCGCGCCGGCATCCTAGCAGTGATCCGCAAGGGCCGCGAACTGATGGCGACCTCGCCGCTCCGCGAGATTACCGGCGAGGAGATCGCGCCCGGCGCAAAATTGCAGAGCGACGAGGAACTGCTTGATTGGGTTCGCAACAATGCCGAGACGACCTATCATCCGGTCGGGACCTGCAAGATGGGATCGGACCCGCTAGCCGTCGTGGACCGCGAATTGCGCGTCCACGGCATCGAGGGTTTGCGCGTCGCCGACGCGTCGATCATGCCGACGCTGACCAGCGGCAACACCAATGCACCCTCGATCATGATTGGCGAGAAGTGTGCCGAGATGGTGCTGGCCTCGGCTGCCGCCCGCAAGGCCGCCGCGTAACAAACAGGGATTTGAGAGACCATGGGATTGCAACGGATGGATTTCGAGACGCTGGTTCAGACCCGCAAGAGCGTGCGCGGGTTCAAGAAGGAGCCGGTTGCCCGTGCCGTGATCGAGGAGATCATCGAGGTCGCCAAGCGCGCGCCGTCGTCGATGAATACCCAGCCCTGGCATATCCACGTCCTGACCGGCGAGCCGCTAGAGCAATTGCGACGGCGCAACATGGAGGAGATGGCAGGCGGCGCCAAGGTGAAGCGGGACATCGTCAGCCATGGCGAGTACCAGGGCGTCCACCGCGGCCGGCAGGTCGACATCGCCAAGAAGCTGTTCGCCGTGATGGGCATTGCGCGCGACGACAAGCCGATGCGGCAGGACTGGGTACTGCGCGGCTTCCGGCAGTTCGACGCGCCGGTCTCGCTGGTCCTGACCTACGACCGGGTCCTCGATCCCGGCGCGGTCTGCCATTTTGACCTGGGCGCGCTGTGCTACGGCCTGGTGCTCGCCGCATGGGATCGCGGCCTCGGCAGCGTCATCAACGGGCAGGGCATCATGCGCTCGGATATCGTGCGCGAGATCGCCGACATCCCCGAGGAAGAGGTGATCATGACCTGCGTCGCCATGGGCTATCCCGACGACAGTTTTCCCGCCAACGCCGTCCGCTCCGATCGCGAGGCGAACGGCGATTTCGTCCGCTATGTCGGCTTCGCTGACTGAAAGGCTTGTTGATGAGCACCGATGACGAAACTGCCATGATCCGCGAGACGGTCGCGAAATTCGTCGACCGCGAACTGATTCCTCTTGAGCCGGATTACCTGAAATCCAGGCTGCCCGGATCCGGCCATCCGGAATTGAGTGCCGAGCAACGGCAGCGGCTGCGCACGGTCTCGAAGGAATTGGGATTGTGGGGCCTCGACGCGCCCGAGGATCTCGGCGGCCATGACCTGCCGACTCGCACCATGGCCGCGGTGCACGAGGAACTCGGCCGCACCTGCGTGCCGTTCGTGTTGCCGCCGGACTCGCCCAACCTGCGCATGCTGCAGGCCGTCGGGACCGAAGCGCAGAAGCGGAAGTACATGCAGCCCTATATCGAGGGGCGCATGGTCTCCGCGATCGCGATTTCCGAGCCGGGGGCCGGCGGCGATCCGGCCGCGATGAAGACGCGCGCGGTGCGCGACGGCGAACACTGGGTGCTGAACGGCCGCAAGATCTGGATCAGCAACGCGCGTGCCGCGGACTTCATCATCGTCATGGCGCGCGTCGGTAACGATGCGCGGCAGGGCGGCATCACGTCTTTCATCGTCGAGAAGGGAACGCCCGGATTCATCATCGAGCGCGAAATCCCCATGCTCGGCGGCGGCTCGACCTACGAGATCGTGTTCGAGGACTGCCGCATTCCGGCTGACTCCGTGCTCGGCGAAATCGGCAAGGGCTACGCGCCGATGCAGTTGCGGCTGCGCACCCGCCGGCTCGAAATGGGTTCGACCTGTATCGGCATCGCGCGGCGCGCCTGCGACATGCTGTGCGAGCATGCCAAACAGCGCGAGACGTTTGGCGTCAAGCTTGCCGAGCGCCAGGCGATCCAGTGGTGGGTCGCCGACATCACCACCCGCATGCACGCATGCCGGCTGATGGTGCGCGATGCCGCCGACAAGACCGACCGTGGCGAGGACGTCCGCCACGAAGCCTCGATGATCAAGGTGTTCGCGACCGAGATGGCCTACGACGCCTGCGACCATGCGATGCAGACGCTGGGCGCGCTCGGCATGACGCTGGAAATTCCGCTCAACGCGCTCTGGCAGAAGGCGCGGCTGATGCGGATGTATGAGGGACCGAGCGAAGTCCATCGCCAGTCGATCGCCCGCCGCGTTCTGGGATTGTGGGGATAGCGGCCGGGCCTGGGGTCTACACTTTTCGATCGTCACCGATCATTTCGTGGATGCGGGTCGCCAGCGCCGTCATGACGAACGGCTTTGTCAGTATCCGCATGCCCGGCGCAAGATGGCCGGCGCTGATGATGGCATTCTCCGCATAGCCCGT
>Ga0081540_1004178_pt1 | contig 11114 bp, 8 predicted proteins | sample TabmetS2T1R1_FD_71024 | JGI IMG/M metagenome (GOLD analysis project Ga0081540, IMG submission 71024) | Tabebuia heterophylla rhizosphere microbial communities from the University of Puerto Rico - S2T1R1 | ecosystem: Host-associated > Plants > Roots > Rhizosphere ... | reverse complement strand
CGTAGCGGACATAACGGTAATCGCGGATGAAGCTGATCTGGCCGTCCTTCCATTCCAGCCACATCAGGTAGCTGGGCTTCTCCGCCTCCGGATCCTCCCAGACCGCGATCACCTCCCGGCCCTCGAGCCAGGCTGGGGCTAGCCGCACGCCCTCGATCTTGGCGTAGATGCCGAAGAACATGCCCACGTCGGCGGCGCCAGCGCGCAGCGGGTGGGTCGACTGGATCAGCCGCACGTCGTCGGCCAGCATCGCGCGCAGCCCATCCCAGTCGCGCCGGTTGAACAGGGCGACATAACGCGCCACGTCGGGTGACGGCGAGCGCGGCACGGGCTGGGCTTGCGCCTGCGCGTTGACGGTCTTGAGCCGGGCCCGCCCGCGGGCGAGATGGGCCTTCACCGCGTTGACCGTGAGGTCGAGCATGGCGGCGATCTCTTCCTGGGACTGGTCGAGCACGTCCTTGAGGATCACCACACTGCGCTGCGTAGTCGGAAGCTCCGCAAACCGCGACACCGCTGTTTCGACCGCCTCCCGTCGCATCATTATCTCCACAGGATCTCGGCTCTCCGGATCGGCGACCTCTTGGGCCGCCTCAATAGGCTCGGCCGCACGGATCGCGCGGCTGCGCAAAAGGTCGAGCGCGCGGTTGTGGGCAATGCGGAACAGCCAGGCGCGCATGGGTCCATCCCCCTCCAGTTCGTCCAGCGCGACGAAGGCCCGGGTGAAGGTGTCCTGCACGACATCCTCGCCATCGATCACCGAGCCCATCAGCCGCGCGCAGTAGCGGTGAAGCTCCGGCCGCAGTTCGTTGGCGAGCGCCAGGAGCTGCGCCTGCCGCGCCGTGGGCGGCGAGGACGAGGCGCCGCTCAAGCCACCTCTCCCTCGAGCACCGTGATCCCGGTATCTCCCTTCAGGCCGAAGGCGAAGCCCGTGACGTACTGTGGGTCCTCAAGCACCGAAACAACTTTCTCGCCGAAGTCCCGGGGCGGCATCGGCGCGCCGAAGCGTGCCAGAAACGCCTCGGTCTTGATGCCCGCCGCCCGGGCGTAAGCGTTAGCGCCCGCGTCACCGACCCCGGTGCCGCCGATGATCTGCTGCGGCACGATCGCCTGGAAGCGGATGCCCAGGCCCTTCTGCTCCGCGAGGCCGTTGGCGTACTTGGCCATGAACCAGAGCATGCGCTTGGCACCGGCGTAGCCGCCCGACATCGGCGATCCGTTCACCGCCGCGCCACTCGATCCCACCAGGACACGGCTTCCCGGTTTGAGCGGCAGGTTGAGCGCCGCTTGAAGCCAATAAAGCCCGGCCTTGACGTCGGTCTCCCACGTTGCGGTGAAATCCGCCCAGCTCACCTCGTCCAACCGAGCCATCGGCGGCTTAGCACCGGCGTTCAGCACCAGGATATCCGGGGAGACCTCGGCAAGGACGCGGTGGGCGGCGGTCTGGTCCGTCACGTCGGCGGAGATCGTGGCGACGCCCAGCCGGGCGCTGATGGACTCGAGCGCATCCGCGTCGCGGGCTACGACCGTCACCCTGGCGCCGTGCGCGACAAGGGCTTCGACCAATCCCAGGCCAAGGCCCCGGCTTCCGCCGGTGACGACGACATTTTTGTCAGTGAGGCTCATCGGTTCTGCTCCTTGTCTAGATGTAGCTAGGACGATCGAGGCACGGAAAAGGAGTCAATTAATGTGGCCCGCGGGGCCCGCTTTGGCGTGAATAATTTCCGGTTTCTGAGGGGACGGTCATCCTTTCTTTTGGGTTAGTTCCAGTTGTCGATCTTGTGATCGTTTGGCTCGGGGGCACCTCTCCCGGTCTCGAGAAGCGATTTTGGGCTCATCAGAAACGTCATCATGATCACCGCCCGTTCCGAATCCGGCATCGAGGAGAAAGCGATGTCGAGCGGGGCGACCTGCTTTCTCCGCAAGCCGTTTGAGGCGGAAACGTTGATGAACTGCCTCCAGGAGGTTCTCAGGGGCGTTTGATGTCCTTGCTGCGGTTAGAATCACCTAAAGGCAAGGACAGCGCCCGCCACCTCGTGCGAGAGGTCGCGGGCCTAGCAATCTGATACCGAGTGGAAGCTTAGTTGTTCTTGCTCGGCGCAGCTCTCGCGGGAGCGCGAATTGGCGCGCTGGCATAGGCGCTACTCGCGCCGCTGAGGAACGGATCACGATAGCAATCCGCCACCGCGGCCTGAGGACATGGCCTGACACTGGGCCAGGGTGTCAAAGCTGCAGGACTGCATGAACGACGTGACGTTCCTGCGGCAGTATTCATAGGTGTACGCCGAAGCTGGAGTCGCGATGGCGGCGTACTGCCAATGGCTGAATATCGGATCGGGGTGCGCCGACTGACCTCTGGCGATTTTAGGGCGGATCAGCGAAAGCAGCGAGCGCAGCGCCTTAACCGCTACCACCTGTCGTACGCAATCGCATAAGATCGTAGGAAAGCGTGCAAAACAGATTTGGGTAGCGGGGGAGCGAACCCCTACCCCAATATTCCGGTTGTTGTTCTGGGGCGAACTGCGCCCGCCGATCCGCGCGCCTTAGTACCCTAATCTACGACGAGCTCGTAATCGATCTGTACCAATTGACCTGCGCGCTGTACTTCAAGGCGAGGCACAGAAACGAAGGAAAGGCGCTCAGAAGTTCAGAACGATCAAGTCGTCTTCCCAACTGAAAAGCCCGTTCTGATCCGCAAATGCCCCAAGTGCTTGGCTCGAACCTGGGACCCGCTGATTAAGAGACATCCAATTCGCATTGATATCTCAAGGAGATTTTTCCAACTGAGCCAAAATCCGATCATTACAGATCAGTGGCTTACAGCGAAAAATCCAACCGCGAGAGCGACTCATGGTTGGCGGACGACGCAAAGCGTCGGGGGGTTTGGGCCAGTGGAGCGCTACCAACCCACGGTGCAAGGACTCTCGTTCTCAAGCTCAGCCGTTGGTGCGCGGCTACGCGCAAGTTGGGTCCCGAGGTTTGCGATCCCAGGTAAGACGGCACCATTCCGGGCGCAAGGGCCCCTAACCGACGTCTGCCGGTCACGATGCAACTCGTATTATCCAGAATTGCCGAGCTGGATTGTGACATTGGCACAGTCGCGCGATCGTCGACCACGGTCGGTCATCGTCCTACCTGCTTCATGGCGCAGGTATGACCGGCATCGTTCTGTAATAATCACGATACCAGGCAGCGAACCTGCGGATGCCTTCTTCGATGGAAGTGGCAGGACGGAAATCTACATCGCGCACCAGTTCATGAATGTCGGCATAGGTCGCTGGAACGTCACCGGGTTGCATTGGCAAAAGTTCTTTCTCTGCCTTGCGTCCCAGCTCCCGTTCCAACACTGCGACCACCCGCAGCAACTCCTCCGGTTTGCTGTTGCCTATATTATAGATTCGCCAAGGAGCCATGCTTGATCCCGGGTCCGGCGGCTCGCCCAGCCGTTGCTGCTCACCTTGAGGAGCGCGATCGGTCAGACGAACCAACGCTTCCGTCACATCATCAATATAGGTGAAGTCTCGGAGCATCTGGCCCCGATTGAACAATGTGATCGGCCGCCCGCGAACGATCGCGTCAGCGAACTTGAAAATCGCCATGTCGGGGCGATACCACGGACCGTAGACCGTAAAGAATCGCAACCCTGTGCAGGGCAGCCGGTAGAGATGGCTGTAGGAGTGGGCCATCAGTTCGTTGGCTTTCTTGCTCGCGGCATAAAGACTGATCGGATGATCCACGTTGTCGTGTACCGAGAACGGCAATTTCGTGTTGGCCCCGTAGACAGACGACGACGATGCAAATAGCAGATGGAGGCAGCCGTTGTGCCGACATCCCTCCAGAATATTGGTGAAGCCAACCAGATTTGCGTCGACATAGGCATGCGGGTCCCTGAGCGAATACCGCACCCCGGCCTGCGCGGCGAGGTGGATGACGACGCGGAATCGATGCCGTGCGAACAGCTCCGGAACCGTAACGCGATCCGCCAGATCTAGCTTTTCGAACTGAAAGCGCGGGTCGCTGCGGAGGATATCGAGCCGGGCCACCTTCAGCTGCGGATCATAATATGCATTGAGGTTATCCAGCCCGACAACGCGCCGGCCCGACTGCAGCAGGCGCTGCGCCACGTGGAATCCGATGAACCCCGCGGCTCCCGTTACTAGGACGGCTTGGTCCGGCATCATCCTTGCGTTCCCGATGTCACGACAATGCCTCCCATCAATACACCAGCGATTTCGGCCGGCCGACGCCGCAATACAGAAAACCGTTCCGCCTAACTTCCTCGGGAGAATAAATATTGCGCAGATCGACGATGACCGGACAGGCCATGATCATGGCCAACTCCTTCAGGTCCAGCGCGCGGAACTGTTCCCATTCCGTGACGATGACGAGCGCGTGACATCCCTTTGCACAACGATAGGCATTGTCACAGAAGGTGACGTTCTCGAACACTTTCTTCGCCTGCTCCATGCCGACCGGATCGAACACGCGAACGTCGGCGCCCATGTCCTGCAGCGCGGTGATCAACGGAATGGATGGCGCATCGCGCATGTCGTCGGTATCCGGCTTGAACGTGACGCCGAGCACTGCGACCGATTTTCCCCGCAGATTGCCTCCGAACGCGTTCGCGACCTTGCGCGCCATCGCCCGCTTGCGCTGGTCGTTGACGGCGACCACCGTTTCCACGATTCGCACCGGTGATTCATTGTCCTGACCGGTCTTGATCAGCGCCATCGCGTCCTTCGGAAAGCACGAGCCACCGAAGCCCGGTCCCGCATGCAGGAACTTCTGTCCGATCCGGTTGTCGAGGCCGATCCCGCGCGCGACTTCCTGTACATTGGCGCCGACCTTTTCGGCAAGGTCCGCGATCTCGTTGATGAAGGCAATCTTGGTGGCAAGGAAGGAGTTGGCCGCATATTTCGTCAGCTCGGCGGTGCGGCGGTCGGTATAGAGGATCGGCGACGTGTTGAGGTGAAGCGGCCGGTACACCTCGGCCATCACGCTGCGGGCACGTGCGTCATCCGTTCCGATGACGATCCGGTCGGGATGCTTGAAGTCACGGATCGCCGCCCCTTCGCGCAGGAACTCGGGATTCGAGACGACGGCAACCGTGGCTGTCGGATTCTCTTCGCGAATGACGCGCTCGACCTCGTCGCCGGTGCCGACCGGAACGGTCGACTTGGTGACCACCACCGCCCGTTCCGGAAGCACGCTCGCGATCTCGCGCGCCGCCGCATAGACATAGGAAAGATCAGCATGGCCGTCGCCGCGGCGAGACGGCGTGCCTACCGCGATGAACACCACTTCCGCTTCGCTGACCGCCGACTTCAGGTCGCTCGCGAATGACAAGCGGCCCTGGCCTACATTTCGTGCCACCAGTTCGGCAAGTCCTGGTTCGTGGATCGGCATCTCTCCATTGTTGAGGCTGGCGACCTTCTCCGCATTGCTATCGATACAGACAACCTGATGCCCGAAATCGGAAAAGCACGCCCCTGACACCAGCCCGACATAGCCGGCGCCAATCATCGCTATATGCATTACGGTTCCTGTCTGAAAAGCCGCGCGCGGCCGTGAGGCGCGACGACGGGATGGAAGGTGAAGCGACGAGCTAGCTGCTCAATATCGACTCACCGTCGAGATAGCGGGGGAAGAAAAAGAAATTGTTGACGTAGAACTGCCCGTCCTTGCGGCCGCCGTCTGGTCGCAGCGCATCGGCGTCCTGCAGCCTGCGGGAATCGAACTGCTCCACGCCGATCACGTCATTGTCTTTCAGAAAGAAGCCCCGATAGGACTTGCTCCGGAAGAATTCGAACACCAGGCGCGTCGCCTCGGCACGATGGCGGTCCTCCGCTTCCACCAAAAATACCGGCTGGCAACGCTCCAGAAGTTCGACGGCGCCATTCAGGACGCTCAACTCGTGGCCTTCGACGTCGATCTTCACAAACGCCACGTCCTGATCGATCACCGCGTCGAGCCGCGCGATCGGCACATGGGCCGAGACGAGCCTGGCCGACGGATCGGTTCGCGCCTCCAGCGAGGCCAGGCCATAGACCAGGCCGTCATCGCCTTGCGGGATGAACAGTTCGGCATCGCCGTCATGATCCGACAGCGCGATCTCGTGGACGCTCACATTCCGCGCCGAGGTGCGTCGCAGCAGCTTCGCCATCTGCTGCGACGGCTCGAAAGCATGGACCTGCCGGGAAAGGCGCGCCAGCCGGCGCGTGTACAGGCCGCAATTGGCGCCGACGTCCACCGTCACCGCGTCATCGGGAATCACCTTGTCGAGGTAGGACAGTTCCCGCTCCGCCGATTTGGGGCGCTTCATGAAATGCCATCGCAGCCAGACCGAAGGAAACGCATCCTTCACCAGTTCCTTGACCTGTTGCTTTGCATTCATCGCCGCCTCCCTTGGTGTCGCACGCAAGCGTCATTGCGTCGTCCTCGATACGGATGCCGGCTCGGACCCGGCCGCACCTCAGACGCGGTCATAGATATCCTGAACACGGACGATGTCGTCTTCGCCGAGATAGGAGCCAGACTGGACCTCGATCAGATTGAGCGGAACCTTGCCGGGATTCTCCAGACGATGCATGCATCCCAACGGCACGAAGATCGACTCGTTCTCGCGCAGCAGGATTTCTTCGTCGTCGCGCGTGACGATCGCGGTGCCGTTCACCACCACCCAATGTTCGGCGCGGTGATAATGTTTCTGCAGCGACAGCTTGGCCCCGGGGTTGACGGTAATGCGCTTGACCTGAAACCGCTCGCCGGCGTGGATCGACTGATAGTAGCCCCAGGGACGATGGACGCTGTGGGTCTGGGTCGCCGACCGATGGCCGTTTGCCTTCAGACGTTCGACCAGTTTTCCGACATCCTGATCGCGCTTCCGGCTGGTCACCAGCACCACATCAGGCGAGGTGGCGATGACGAGATCCTCGACGCCGAGCGCTGCGACCAGTTGCCCGTCGCCACGGACATAGCAGCCCGAGGTGTCTTCCATCACCGCATCACCAATCACAACATTGCCGGACGAATCCTTTTCCGCCATCGACCACAAGGCCGACCAGCTTCCGACATCGCTCCAGTCGAATGTGGCGGGAACCACCACGGCATTGCCGGTCTTTTCCATGATCGCGTAGTCCATCGAGATAGTCGGGCAGTCCTCGAACGCGCGTTCCTCAAGGCGAAGAAAATCGAGATCGCGGGTTGCGCCGGTCAGAGCCTTGCGGCAAGCGGCGAGAACCTCCGGCGCCCGCTGCGCCAACTCATCGATGAACCGGCGCGCCGGCAGCAGAAATATGCCGCTGTTCCAGACATGCTGGTCGCAGGCCAGCAGGCGCTCGACCGTCACCAGATCCGGCTTCTCGACAAAGCTGGCAACGTTGCGAATCGGAGATGCTGCGTCCAGTTCGTCGCCCATCCGGATATAGCCGAACCCGGTCGCCGCTGACGAAGGCCGAACGCCGAACAGGACGAACCTGCCGTACCGCGCGGCGGTGACGCCCATCGATATGGCGGCGCGGAACGCGGCGTGATCGGGCACCCAGTGATCGACCGGCATCGCCAGGATCACGGCGTCGGGATCAGCTTCGCTGGCGAGCAGTGCGGCAATCGCGACGGCGGGAGCGGTATTTCGTCCGAACGGTTCCAGCACGATGGTTGGACTGTCGACGCCGACCGCGCGCAACTGCTCGCCGATCGCAAACCGGTGCTCGGCGTTTGCGATCACCATTGGTTCCGCAAACAGCGAGCGATCGTCGACCCGCAGCGCCGTCTGCTGCAGCAGGGTATTTTCGCCGAGCAGCGAGAGCAGTTGCTTGGGATAAGTCTCGCGCGACAGCGGCCACAGCCGCGAGCCGGCGCCGCCTGACAGGAGAACGGGTACGATACGGCCGCGCGGCTCGATCAACGCCATGCCATGGTCCTTCAATGTCTTGACGTTGATCAGAATCCGCTTCCCGACAGGAATTCCTTACGGATCGTGCGGAAGATGATCATGATATCCATGCGCAGCGACCATCTCTCGATGTAATCGAGATCGTAATCGATCCGCGAAATCGCAGGCCCGGACTGGGCCGTGCTTCCTCTGCAGCCGCTGACCTGCGCGAGCCCGGTAATGCCCGGCCGCGCCGTATGCCGCTGAAAATAATATGGCACAAGGTCTTCGTAAGGCAGATCCGCCGCCAGCATTCCCGGGACATGCGGCCTCGGCCCCACCAGCGACATGTCGCCCTTGATCACGTTGAACAGCTGCGGAATTTCGTCGAGGCTGGTCTTTCGCAAAATTCTCCCGACCGGCGTCACGCGGGCATCGCCCTGCACCGTCTGCCTTACGCCGCGCACATCGCCGGCATCGTTGCGCATGGTGCGGAACTTGTAGATCTTGAAGCGGCGGTTTCGATAGCCATAGCGGTATTGAAAGAACAGCACCGGCCCCGGTGACGTCGCCTTGATCGCGATTGCTATTGCGATCAGCAGAGGGGCGAAAAACAGCAACGCGCCGCTTGCCGCAGTGATGTCGAAGATGCGCTTTGCAATCGACGATGACGGTTCAGTCCGCGCGACACGGCGTCGCGAACGCCGGCCGGCTCTATACGCGCCACGCGTACTGCCGCCGGCAAACTCGACAGGACGGACCGATATCTGGGTTCGCTCTCTCCGAATCGGCGTGACGTTGTTCCGATCGAAATTCGCTGTCACGATCGAGGCCATGACTCTCCTCTCTGCTGGAACCGGACTGTGACCGAGCACGTTCGAATTGCCCGGCACCGAGCGTGACGACTTCGCAGCAGCGAACGTCAGCACTTTCCGCGAGCGGAAGCGCTCACGGGTCGCAAAGACTTTCCAAAATCTTGAGCGAAATTTGGCGTGAAAGTGAAATAGGTCTCGCGTAACGCCGGAACTGAATCGCGCACGCAATTGTGCGACGCGATATTCCGGTTTGTTCGGAGGCGCTTAGTTTCGATTTGCCAGGTTAACGAGCTGCGTGAGACTCGACGCTGCTATGCATATTTGAAAATCGCGGAACAAAATCGCTCATTCGATTCTCCACATTCAATTGAACGAACTCTTGTCACTGCAGCGGCAACAAATCGTCGTCACGTCGACGTTTTGAACGAGCTTGTTCACCGAAAGCCAAAGCGATCCGCCACTGCCTGACGAGTGATTGAGGCGCGGAGGCGCCCAGACACCTCACTTCAGCGTGTTGCGTGATGGATTGACCATCACCCGGTTCCATGATCGACATCGCACATCATGAACCAAACATCTGCGGCATCTTCGCGCTCCGTTTCCGCTTCAGCGCCTGCGAATACGCGCATCTATGCGGTCGGAGACATTCACGGCCGCGCCGATCTGCTGAGCGAGATCATTGCACGCATCGATGACGACATGCGGCGCAGACCGATCGCGCATGCGGTCGAAGTCTATCTCGGCGACTACATCGATCGCGGACCACACTCAAAAGCGGTGATCGATTTGCTCGCGGTACGGCTCGTTGCCAATCGCGCCGTGTGTCTGCGCGGCAACCACGAAGCTGTGATGGAAGGGTTCCTTCAGGATCCGACCATCCTGCAGCACTGGCTGCCGTTGGGCGGCATGCAGACGCTTGCATCCTATGGCATCGAGCTGCACGGCGACGCAAAGACAGCTCTTGATCTGCACCGCCGATTTCTCGACGCGTTTCCGCGTGCTCACGAATTGTTTATGCAATGCCTGCGCAATCAGTTCAGTTGCGGCGATTTCTTGTTCGTACACGCCGGCATTCGCCCCGACATCCCGATCGAGCAACAGGATGTTAACGATCTGATTTGGATTCGCGATGAGTTCCTCGACTGCACGCGCAATCACGAAAGATTCATCGTGCACGGTCACACGTCGGTGCCGCATCCGGATATCAAGCACAACCGAATCAACATCGATACTGGCGCGTGGCGAACGGGAACTCTGACGTGCATCGCGATCGAAGGATCGACGATCCTTTTCTTGTGACACGTATTGCAACGACTTGTGGCTCGTGTGCGCGCATCTTGAGCAGATGGAACTCGCTCGTCACATTCTTTCGCCGTTTTTGCTTCTCAATGATCCGCGGCTGTTACGTGCACTCACGGAGATGCAACCATGCAGCAGCGGTCGTACAGCGCCGGCTTGACGCTTCTTCTCTTCGTCCTTGCCGGCATCAGCGCCAGCCTTTCGATTCATGCTTCAGCACAGACGCGCCCATCCGCATCATCTGCGGAAAGTTACATTCTTGGCCCCAACGACCGGATCAGGGTGAAGGTCTACGGCGAAGCCGACATCACCGGCGAGTATGAGATCGACAACACCGGTCAGGTTTCGATTCCACTCGCGGGCCATATAAAGGCAGCGGGCGCGACGACACCGCAGCTCGAACGGTCGATCAAAGCCGCACTTGCAAAGGGAATCGTGCGTGATCCGCGCGTGAACGTCGAGATCGCGCAGTATCGTCCGTACTACATTCTCGGCGAAGTGAAGAAGAGCGGCGAATACCCATATCGTCATGGCCTAACGGTGATGGACGCGGTCGCGAGCGCAGGCGGGTTCACGTACCGGGCCAATGAGAACAAGGTCGTCTTGCGTCGGTCAGGCGCTGGCGCGGAAGAGACCTATCCACTCGATGCGCCTGTTCCAGTTTTCCCGGGCGACAACATTCGGATTCCGGAGCGCTACTTCTGACGTCACGGAACCGCAGATGAGGTGCATGCCGCTCGCGAACGGATAACAGCGTATGTGTTGCGCTGTCGTCACAAGCGTTTTGCGATGCGAAATATTTTGCGCCGCGAGGAAAACTTTTTCCGGCAAGGCGCGTTGCAGGCGAGCGCATCACTTCAATCTCACAACTCAAAAACCTTGCGCCCGCGTACCGAGTATGAGGCATGCCGTTCTTATGCGCCGTCGACGATCATTTTCAAAACGATGGGCTTCGCCTGTCAAGTGTTCGCCGTCTTCGCGTTCCCGCAAGGGATGGGTGATGGGATCGGAGTTTGCACTTGCATGGCTGAATGCGTCTGATGGAAGCGGAGAGCGATCGCGTTTCATACGCGCGCCCGGCCGACGCCGCTTCAGCCTGTTGCCTGTCCCGGCGACAGCGATCCTGCTGG
>Ga0081540_1004177_pt1 | contig 11116 bp, 11 predicted proteins | sample TabmetS2T1R1_FD_71024 | JGI IMG/M metagenome (GOLD analysis project Ga0081540, IMG submission 71024) | Tabebuia heterophylla rhizosphere microbial communities from the University of Puerto Rico - S2T1R1 | ecosystem: Host-associated > Plants > Roots > Rhizosphere ... | reverse complement strand
GCATTCCTGTTGAGGAAATCGCCTCAAAACATCGATCTGGAACAGGTGAAGGGCGAGGTCGAGCTGTTCCTGCGAAATGAATTTGGGGTCGACATCGCCTTCGACCACGAGGAAGCCCTGGGCCGCTTAGCCGGACGCGGCCTGGTCGAGCGCGAAAACGGCGCCATCCGACTGCTGCCGCTGGACGAGGCCGTTCCTCATCTGCGCCAGCTTTGGCTGGAGGCCCTGGACCTTCGGGCCGGTGCCACCACCCTCCTGGATACGCGAACCCCGGGAGCGGTCTGATAACGATCCCGGGGCCCTGCCAGGGACCGGAAAAGTGTGAAAGCGCCGCGGCCTCTCGATCGGAGGAGCGTTGATGATTGTCGTGACGACAGAGCAAGTCCCCGGATATCGCGTCAGCGAGGTCAAAGGCGCGGTTTTCGGCGTCATTGTCCGCAGTCGGGGGTTGCTGCCGAACTTCATCGCGACCTTGCGCTCATACAAGGGAGGCGAAATCAAAGAGTATACGCGCATGCTTGAATTGGGACGCCAGGATGCGATTGAGCGAATGGTGAAGAATGCCATTGCCCTGGGAGCAAACGGCGTGGTGATGATGCGCTTCGACTCATCATCCATCGATCAAAGCTTCAGTGAAATTGTGGCGTACGGAACCGGCGTCGTTCTGGAGAAAATCGAGAAATAGTCGGGAGCATCCACCGGGCACCGCTTGCTCATTTTTCAGTGATTGCCATGCTCTTGATGATAGTGCCGACCTCGTCGCCATAGGCCTTATGACCCTCGGGAGAAGCCCAATAGGTGATCAGGATGTTCGACCTCGATGCGAGCCCCAGATCATATTCCATATAGAGCAGAACCGTCGGTTCGCCGTTCCATGTCGCCTTCTGAGCGACAACCTGCACCATCTTCCCATCCTCGGCATGTTGGCTTAGCTCGCGGCCTGTGATGACGACGCCCTGCTCGCTCCAATAGGCGTCATGCTCCGCAACAATCTTGTCGAGCTCGTTCGGCTTATAGGTCTCTGCCCAGATGTAGACTTCGTCATCCTTGGTTTTGATCTCAATGCCCCGCTTGGTGCGCGATGCGACCCATGAGGTGGGCACGGTCAGCGTCGCCACGGGGGCGGAAGGATGAACTTCGACCGTACCTGACTGGGCCGCGCCGGCCAGACCCACAAAGAAAGCAACCGCAAGCAGAACGCGCATGAACAACTCCTGATCGACAGATGGATAAATTATTATGGGCAGAAATTGAAAATGAACATTCTGCTGCAACCAAATTTTCCTAAATATGTCGCAAATATAAGGATGAATAAGAGCGAGGACCGAAGCGCGAGCCGAGGCCTCCGGGCGATGCCAGATGTCGGGGCACGTCAGTACCGGAGGATGCATGAAGGCCAGGAAAACTGTCGCCGTTTTGCCGGATTCGCTACCTAGGGTTACAGGAATGGATATGTACAGCGTTGAAAGCCGCACTCCGGCTAGCGGCCGGCTCACGATGGGCTATCGGGCCTTTGCGTTCGCGCCGCTTGCCCTCGCACTCCTGTCGCTGCCCGCCAGCTCCGGCGAGAGAGCTGCTGACGGGACGAGCGAAGCTTGGCCGACCATCGTTCAGGCTCACTATAGCCTGCGCTTCAATGGCATCGAGGTCGGCCATCTCGAGATCAACTCCAAAACGACGGCCAAGACCTATTCCCTCTCCGGCTCCGGCAAGGTGTCGGTGCTGTTCGGCGCGATCACCTGGTCTGGTTCGTCGAGCGTCTCCGGTACCATCGAACGCGGTGTGCCAGCGCCCTCTGCCTACGCCTTTGATTGGCGCCAGAACAAGAAGGGTGGCACCATCCGCGTCGGATTCACAGACGGCGCCGCAACCGGCATCGACGTCAAGCCCGTGCCGCGGATCAAGCCTGACATGGTCCCGCTGACGCCAGCCCACAAAGCCGGGGCGCTGGATCCCCTGTCGGCGGTGCTGATGCTGACCAAGGCAGATAGCCGCCCACCCTGTGATCGCCGTGTCGGGATCTTCGATGGCAAACAGCGCTACGACATCGTGCTGACCCCGAAGCGCGTGACCCGCCTGCCCTCTTCGTCGGGCGGCGGCGCCTCGGAAACCGCCTATGTCTGCCGGGTCATGTATGAACCGGTCGCGGGCCACCGTGACAATGCCGACACCAAGACCTACGCGTCCAACCGCGACTCCGAAGTGGTGCTGCGTCGTATCCCCGGCTCCGAAATGCTGATCCCCTATTCGGTGATGATTCCGACCGCCTGGGGCACCGGGTCGATGGTGACGGAGCGCATCGACATCGTCACCCCGGCCGCCGGAAAGATTGCGCTCACCAACTGACGGGCACCTCGTGTTGCCCCACTTGGACGGTGCTATGACCGACGCGCGGGCAGAGGGGCTTTGATTGCACCTCCTGGGCTGGCCGTCGCGATCCATCCCAAGGCAGATTGAAGAGAGAGGTCGACTCGCCTAGTTAAGAGCTATGCGCCAATATCTCGATCTTCTGCGCCACGTCCGTGACAACGGTGTCAAACGGTCGGACCGAACCGGCACCGGCACGCTGGGCGTGTTCGGCTATCAGATGCGCTTCGACCTGGCGGAGGGCTTCCCGCTCGTCACCACCAAGAAGCTGCATGTGAAGTCGATCGTCCACGAGTTGCTTTGGTTCCTGTCCGGGTCGACCAATATCCGCTATCTGCAGGAGAACGGGGTCCGCATCTGGGATGAATGGGCGGACGAGACCGGCGAGCTCGGCCCGGTCTATGGCAAGCAGTGGCGAAGCTGGGCGACGCCCGACGGCCGCAGCATCGATCAGATGGCGCAAGTCGTCGAGGCCATTCGCACAAACCGCTATTCGCGCCGGCATATCGTTTCCGCCTGGAACCCGGCCGACGTCGAAGCGATGGCGCTGCCGCCATGCCACTGCCTGTTCCAGTTCCACGTGGCCGATGACAAGCTCTCCTGCCAGCTTTATCAGCGCTCGGCCGATATCTTTCTCGGCGTCCCATTCAATATCGCCTCCTATGCGCTCCTGACGATGATGGTTGCGCAGGTAACCGGCCTCGAGCCCGGCGAGTTCGTGCATACGCTGGGTGATGCCCATCTCTATCTCAACCATCTGGAGCAGGCCGATATCCAGCTTCAGCGCACACCGAAGCCACTACCCCGTATGGAGCTGAACCCGGAGGTGCGCTCGCTGTTCGACTTCGTCTATGACGATTTCCATCTCGTCGGCTATGAGGCGCATCCGCATATCAAGGCCGAGGTCGCGGTTTAGTGAGCGATAGTGCGCCAATCCGCATTTCGCTGATCGTTGCCATGGCGAGGAATGGCGTGATCGGACGGGATGGTGGCCTGCCTTGGCGGATCTCCTCTGATCTGAAGCTGTTCCGCCGCCTGACGATGGGCAAGCCGCTGATCATGGGACGCAAGACCTTCGCGTCGCTGAAACAGCCCCTTGATGGTCGTGACAACATCGTCGTCACGCGTAATCCGAACTTTGCCGCCGAGGGCTCCATCATCGCGCATTCCTTCGACGAGGCTCTCGCTCTTGCGCGCTTGTGTGCGCGTAAGCGCGGCGCCGATGAGCTCCTGGTGATAGGCGGCGCGGAGGTCTTCCGCGAGGGGGTGCCGCTTGCACGCCGCATCTATCTCACCGAAGTCGATGCCGATATTCCCGGTGATGTGACTTTTCCTCCCGTCAATTGGAGCGAATGGACAACACTCTCCGCTAACCCCCAGGAAAAAGGACCAAAAGACGCTTATCCGTTTACCTTTTCTATTAAGGAACGGATTACGCCAGCCCCCGAAGCCGTATAATCGTTGACGGAACGCAGCGGGCAGGCCATATGCACGCTGTGCAAACGCACAGTGTCCCCCATTTGAAACAAGTTTTCGCGTGTCCTATAACTCCTTCACAATGCAATAAATCAGCGGTCGTATGCGGCCGAGGCGTCGCATTTGAAGGCGTTTGAAACGCTGTGTTAACCGCAGCCGGCGAGTGTGAAACTCGCATTCCCCTGAAAGCGGTGAGGACGGAGAGTATGCCTTGGAGTAGTCAAAACGGCGGCAGCGGCGGCTGGAAGGGCGGAGGCGGCGGCCCCTGGGGCCAGGGTCCCTCGGGCGGCGGCCAGTCCCCCGATCTGGAGGAGTTGCTCAAACGCAGCCAGGATCGCCTGAAGCAGGCCATGCCCGGCGGGGGTCTCAGCGGCGGATTTCTGGCGCTGATCATCCTTGTTGGCCTGGCGGTGGTGGCCTTCTATTCCTTCACCGTCAGCGTGCGTCCAGACGAGCAGGGCGTCGTGCTCCGCTTCGGCCAGTACAATCGCGTGCTCTATCCGGGCCTGAACTTCCGCTGGCCCTATCCGATCGAGACCGTCTATCTGCCACAGGTTACGCGGGTCAACCGCGTCGAAATCGGCATGCGCGCAACGCCCACCACATCGATGTTCGGCGGGAGCAGCGAGGTGGTGCGTGACGTCCCCGAGGAAAGCCTGATGCTGACGGGCGACGAGAATATCGTCGATGTGGATTTCGTCGTGTTCTGGCGCATCAAGGATGCTGCGGCCTATCTGTTCAACATTCAGAATCCGCAATCGACGGTGAAGGATGTCGCCGAGGCCTCGATGCGCGAGATCGTCGGCCAGAACGATATTCAGCCTATCCTCACCAAGAACCGCCGTGAGACTGAGGACGGCGTGCGCAATCTGATGCAGATGATCCTCGACCATTATGCGGCAGGCATCCAGGTCACTCAGGTGCAGTTGCAGAAGGTCGATCCTCCCTCGCAGGTGATCGATGCCTTCCGTGACGTTCAGGCGGCCCGTGCCGACCAGGAGCGGCTGCAGAACGAGGCTGACGCCTACGCCAACCGCATCGTTCCGGAAGCCCGCGGTCAGGCGCAGAGCATTCTGCAAGCGGCGCAAGGCTACAAGGAACAGACTGTCGCCGAAGCCAACGGCCGCAGCGACCGTTTCCTCAAGGTCTATGATGAATATGTCAAGGCGCCCGATGTGACGCGCCGGCGCATGTTCTTGGAGACCATGGAGCGCGTCTTCGGAGCCACCGACAAAATCATCATCGATGAAAAGGCGCAAGGCACTGGCGTAGTCCCCTATCTGCCGCTCGGCGAAAATAGACCGCAACAGCCGCAGCGCGGCGCGGGAGGCCAGTGATGCGTAGCGCTCTGTTCTTTGCATTCCTGATCGTGCTGGCCGTTGCGGCGTTCATTGCCTACAACGCCGTCTTCATCGTCCATCAGACGCAGACCGCACTGGTGCTGCAGTTCGGCGAGCCCACCGAGGTCGTGACCAAGCCGGGTCTGCACTTTAAAGTGCCTCTTGCGCAGACCGTCGAATATTTCGACAAGCGCATTCTGGACATCGAGATCTCCTCCAAGGAGGTGATCGCCTCCGACCAGAAGCGCCTCGTCGTTGATGCCTTCGCCCGCTACCGGATCATCGATCCCCTGCTGTTCTACCAGGCTGTACGTGACGAGCAGGGCGCCAATTCCCGGTTGAATTCGGTGATGGACGCTGCGATGCGCGGTGTCCTTGGCAGCGCGCCCTTCATCGCCGTGGTCAGGGACCGCCGCGACGAGCTGATGCGCCAGATCGCCGACCGCGTGAGTGGCGAGGCGAAGGATTTCGGTATCGAAGTTGTCGATGTGCGCATCAAGCGCGCCGATCTGCCCGATGCCAACAGCCAGGCCATCTACACCCGGATGCAGACCGAGCGACAGCGCCAGGCCGCCGAGCTTCGCGCACAGGGCAACGAGCAGGCCAAGCGCATCCGCGCAACCGCCGACCGGCAGGTCACGGTGCTGGTCGCCGACGCCAATCGCGATAGTGAGCGCATTCGTGGTGAGGGCGATGCCGAACGCAACCGGATCTATGCCGCCGCCTTCAGCAAAGACCCGGATTTCTTTGCTTTCTACCGCTCGATGCAGGCTTACGAAGAAGGGCTGAAGGCCAACGATACGCGGCTGGTCATCACGCCGAATTCGGAATTCTTCCGCTACTTCAACGATCCGGGTGCCGCGATGAGCGGCGCAGCGCCCAAGCCGGGGGCAGCACCCGCTACGCCGGGCTCGACGACAGCACTGCCAGCTCCGACGCGCCCCTGACCGCTGGCGATATCATCAAACGCATGAAAAAGGCGCCGGGTTGGCCCCTGGCGCCTTCTTCGTTTCAGGTCTTAGAAGCGGCTAGAGATATGGGCAGGGACGACGGATGCCGTCATATCCCATATAGGTGCCAGTGGCCGGATCGAAGGACCTGAATGTCGCCTCGCAGCGGTCAGCACCGTTGCCTTCATAGGCGTAATCAGAGCCATAGCCGTCGTCATAATAGCCGTTGTCATAGGCGCCCGCCCAAAGCGGGGCAGTGAGCAGCAGACCAGCGGCGGCTGCACCAGCACCCCACCCCCAGCCGCGTCCACCATGATGACGCCATCCACCGCGATGGCCGCGCCAGTCGCGTACCTGCTGTATCTGCGTCGACGTTGCCTTGCTCACCCCGTCAGTGGCGGCGGGAGACACGGCCGGTGCTGCGACCGAAGCCGAAGTCATGACCGCGCTCGCCAGCAGAGCGGCCGCGGCGGTCAGCTTTGATTTCCCGATAACTGTCATGTTGCTCCTCTCACAGATGCCGCAAACCCTCACATTCGCGCGAGAATTCAACGCGATAGTGCTAGGGCTGATAAAACTTGGCATTCAGAGGAATAAACTCAAGGGGCAGGCTGTTGTTCCGTTTGGGACGACAGCGCGCCGGCAGCCCGCCTCTGCCGCGGCCGTGATAACAACGCCGTGAAGCACCAAGCCGGATATCTACGCCAGCCGTGCGGCTGAGCAGTTCACCAGCCCGGTAGATGCGTTGCAGCTACGTCCACGCCCAGCGTCACACCCGTCCTGCGAGACCCAACTCCGTCAGCGCCATGGCCGCGAGTTCACGCCAGCGCTCGCCGGTCATGCCCCAATCGTGCATCTCATAGTGCAGAAGTCCGCCATTCGGCAGCTCGGTAAAGTCATAGGGCGGCGCGGGCCGAAACCGCTCCACATCCATCGGGAAGACATCCAGCACAGACTGTTGAGTCGTATGAGCGGCACCCATACGGCGTTTACGTCCCCGCTCATCATCGTCCAGTGGAATGGCGACCTGCACGCTCACGCCCTCACCAAATTGCTGGTAGACCGTCGCGGCCCTGTCCTGCCGATAGAAGGGCATTTCCACGACCAGGATCTTCTGCTGCGCCGCGAGCAACCGCGCTGCTGCGTGAGCAGCGAAAGCGGCGGCGTCATGATCGGGATGGCCGCCTTCATAGGCATGGGTCAAGAGGACCCTGATTCCGCGCATTTCACAGACCTGCGCGATGCGCTCAGTCAGGACCACCAGATTGAGAGCCGCTTCCTGATCCGGTATGTCGAGCGCGATCAGGGCATTATCCGGCAGGCCGGCTATTCCAAGAGCAAGTCTCAACTCGGCCAGACGCCGGGCGGCATAATCGGCCGCGGTTGAAAACCCATGAGCCTGCGCATCGTGCAGATTGCGCGGCGCACCGTCCGTGACCAGGACGACGCTTACTCCTTTCAGCCGTCCGAGTAACGCTCCACAGCCGATGGTTTCATCGTCAGGATGGGCTATGACGATGGCGATATGATCTGCTGCGATCTCACTGCGCCCGGGATCAGTAAGCTTCTCGAAGAAGGTGTCGCTGAGGGCCGCGACATCAGCTTCAGGAGACGTTGGCATCATACCTAACTCCTATACGCATGGGCGCAGGCGCGGCGAGAGGAATGGCCTGCTCTAGCGCTCTACCATAGCTGCGCAGAGAGCCACAAATTCCTCCTTCACCCGCGGGGCGTGATGTGATGCGATGCCCCGATGCAAGCCCTTACAACGAACACCAGACGCATGGCGGAGTTCCAGATTTTGTCTGCGAATCCGCGCCTTCAGCGCGGGTCGCGCGGGGAACTGGGAACGATCGTGGCTCTTTCGCGGTGGCGACGAAACGATTCCACCGGAGCGCATCATGCTTCAGAAGCCCCTGCCGCCCGCTTCGGCGATGGCCTGCTCGAGCGAGAGTTCGATCATCGCGAATTTGCCGTCGACGCGGCGCAGATCGATCGCCAGCGTGAGCAGGCGCTCAAGCAGCTTCAGTGAAAAATGATGGGCGATCGATGGATCTTCCTCCATCAATTCGAACATCGCAGCGCGCTTGAGGCAGAGAGCGCGTGCGGGCCACCGGGTGACCACGCTCAAGGTGAAAGTTGTCTCGACCAGCATGGCGAGTTCGCCGAGAAATGTGCCGCAGCCGAACAGTTCGGGCGAGTGAGGCGACTGCTCCACATGCTGGAGCGCCACGGAGCCGCTTAGAATGAGATAGGCCGCATTGCCTCTCTCCCCGCGGGTCAACACCATGCTGCCTTGTTCGAATTGGACCTCGCGGCCGCGATTGACGACGGCATTGAGCTGGCCTGTCGTCAGACCCTGGAAAATCGGGACGCGCCCCAATAGCTCGGCGTTCGCCTCGAGCTCCATGTCCGTCACTGCCTGCCGTTAATCCATTGCTGTCCTCACGACGCGCGACTGAACTCCACAAGAGGAGGCTGGCTGAATCGATACATGCGCGCAACCAAGTTATTCAATCAAGGGTTGCGTTATGGCGGGAAGTGAGGTTTGCGGGTCTCAGTGAGGTGGAGCCGGCGGGCTATTGACCGGTCACGAACAGGGCAAACGGCTCATCGACGGTGCGCTTGAGAAAGCCGCGATAGGCGACATAGCAGTCATGGCCGGATTTGACCAGCCCAAAGGTCAGGCTGCTGACCGCCTTCGCCGGCACCAGCACGATCGGCGTGGCGACTGGCGTGAGCTGTGAGCCGCGACCGACCTGGAGCGTCGCCAGAATGCCGTGCATCTCCCCCTTGATCGTCGGGCGCGCAACGATCACCAGCCGATATTGGCCATGCTTGTTGGTGACCAGATAGATATGGCCTGACTGATGCGGGGCCGAGACCACGCCGCCCTGGGTATATTCGCTGTCCACGCGCTCGGATTCATTGAAGATCAGGCTCGAGGCGGTCGCGTCCCAGCGAATCTGCGTTAGATAGGCATAGATCGCTTTCGGCTCGCTGAACGACGGACGCAGCGTCAGATAATCACCCTCCATCCACATGACAGCCGGCCGCGAATAGGAGCCGAGCCCGTCCGGCGCGAGGCCAGCGATGATGTCCGATGCCGGCGCGCTGTTCTTCGCTCGAAGGCTAACGCCCAGCGCCTCCTCCAGCCGCACCATGGTGGCAATCGTGAAAGGGCGCCGGCCGGAGAGCGTTTTCTCCAGCGTCGAGAGACTGAGCTTGGCCAACTCGGCCAGGTGCTGGCGCGTCATGCGCCTGCGCGCCAGTTGCTCGACGATCAGGCTTGCCGCAGTGCGGCTCTCCTCTGAGGAGAGATTCTGTTCGGCTCGGCGCGACATCCCTCACCCCGGCTTGGCCCGTACAAAACCGGACATATCCGTAAAGACCAGCAGGGCGCAAGTCTTTCGTGACGGTTTCAGACGGCTCATTGCCGAACAATCAAGACAATAACGCTCGAAATCAACCCTCTGTCACGTGAAAGCTCAAGGCAGCTCAAGATGATGGTGACTATGCGAGGTGAGAAGGGGTAGAGCGATGATTAGCTTAAATATTTTCCATAATCTTGGAAGTTATGAGCTTAGCCGAATGGCGCGAGGCTTCGCCCGAGTTGCTGCCCTGTTTGTGGCCGCAACGGTCGGGACGGCAGCGTTCGCAGCACCCTTTGTCAGCCCGAACGATGTCCACTCGGGAACGCTGCTGCTCAAGGCGCAGGAAGAAGGCAAATTCGTTGCCGCACCGATCGTCGGCACCGATGTCGACATCACGGTCTCCGGTCCGACCGCGCGGACCCGCCTTACGCAGCATTTCTTCAACCCGACCGATGGCTGGATCGAAGGCGTCTATCTGTTTCCGATGCCGGAGAACTCCGCCGTCGACACCTTGACGATGGTGATCGGCGGACGAGTGATCGTTGGAGAGATCAAGGAGCGCCTCGAGGCCAAGGAGATCTATGAGCGGGCCAAGGCCGAGGGCAGGAAGGCGAGCCTCCTCGAGCAGAACCGGCCAAACGTCTTCACCAATTCGGTAGCCAATATCGGCCCGCATGAATCGGTCGTCATCCAGATCGAATATCAGGAGGCGGTGAAGCAGGCTGGCGGGCAATTCTCGCTGCGCGTGCCTCTTGTCGTCGCGCCGCGCTACACACCAGGGCCAGCGATCTTCCAGACCGTCGATTTCGGTGCGGGTGGCGGCTGGGGAGCAATGCGTGCCGACACGCCCGACAACAAGCCGGTCGAGTCTCCGGTTCTTGATCCGCGCGAGAGCCCACCCACCAATCCAGTGACCCTTGCTGTTCACCTGCAGGCGGGCTTTCCGCTCGGCGAGGGGAAGAGCCATCATCATCCCGTCCTTATCGACACAGTCGACGATGGCACGCGCATCATCAAATTCGACAAGGCTTTGCCGGCGGACAAGGATTTCGAGCTGAGCTGGACGGCAAAGAGCGCCGCGCCGCAGGCCGGACTGTTCCGCGAGACAACGAGCGGCGGCGACTACGTCCTTGCTTTCGTGACACCACCTTCAGTGCCAGTCGGCGATGCGCCGAGTCCCCGTGACATCATCTTCGTCATCGACAATTCCGGCTCGATGGGCGGGACCTCGATCGAGCAGGCGAGGGCCAGCCTGCTTTATGCGCTCGGCCGGCTCAGCCCTGGCGACCGTTTCAATGTCGTCCGGTTCGACGACACGATGGAAACAGTGTTTCCGGCGCCGGTTGCCGCCGATCGTGAGAACGTCGGCAAGGCCAAGGCCTTCGTCTCGGCTCTGCAGGCAGCCGGCGGCACGGTGATGACGCCGGCCATGCACGCGGCGCTCAGTGACAATAGCGGCGATGCGTCACGGCTGCGCCAGGTCGTGTTCCTCACCGACGGCGCGATCAGCAATGAGAACGACCTCTTCGACATCATCGCCGCCGAGCTTGGCCGCTCGCGTATCTTCATGGTGGGCATCGGCTCGGCGCCGAACGCGCATCTCATGAGC
>Ga0081540_1004176_pt1 | contig 11116 bp, 11 predicted proteins | sample TabmetS2T1R1_FD_71024 | JGI IMG/M metagenome (GOLD analysis project Ga0081540, IMG submission 71024) | Tabebuia heterophylla rhizosphere microbial communities from the University of Puerto Rico - S2T1R1 | ecosystem: Host-associated > Plants > Roots > Rhizosphere ... | reverse complement strand
GAACTCGTCCTGCTGGTCGGCAGTTACGCGCAGCGTTGGCATCTCGGTGACCGCTTCGCCAAGGACATGACGGCCAATGTCCGGACCTGGAAGACCAGCGCCGCCGCCAACGTCCCAGGTGATGCTCCACTGTCTGCTGGGTCCGCATTCCTGCCTCTGCCGCATCCATCCTGGCGCAACAATGGTTGGCTGAAGCGCAATCCCTGGTTCGAGGCTGAAACCGTTCCATACCTGCAAAGCGAGGTGAGACGGCTCCGCGCCTGAATCACGCTGATAGCCGGCTCCATCGGCAATTCTTAGAAAAACAATCCGCAGAATCTGGTGTTACCGGCCCGTTGATGTTAAACTGTTCCTTTATTGCCCTCTTCTGGGTGAAAATTTTTCCAGGAATTATGGATGCTGGACGCCGTCGACATCAAGATTCTCAGCATCCTGCAGCAGGATTGCACCGTTTCCGTGGCTGACATCGGCAAGGCCGTGGGGCTGTCGACGACGCCCTGCTGGCGCCGCATTCAGAAGCTCGAGCAGGAGGGGGTTATCGGCTCCCGCGTCGCTCTCCTTGACGCGAAAAAGGTGAATGTCGGCGTCACCGTGTTTGTCTCTATCACCACAAGCGAACACAGCCTGTCCTGGCTGCAGCGATTTCATGATGTCATTCGAGAGTTTCCCGAAGTCGTCGAAGCGTATCGGATGAGTGGACAGATCGATTATCTGTTGCGGGTGACAGTTCCCGACATCGAGAGCTACGATCGGTTTTACAAAAAACTGATCGAGCGTATTTCTCTGAGCGATGTGAGCTCCAGTTTTGCGATGGAACAAATCAAATATACAACCGCGCTGCCGCTCAATTATGCAGAGGGCGATATCGCCTGAGTGATTTTATCCTGACAGCGAGGCAACCCGCCTAACTCCGCATCGGATTGCGCATCATGATGGTGGCGTTCAGTGCGGTGGCGTAGCTTACCCACAGCAGGTAAGGCATGAACAATATCGCGGCGAGTTCGTTCACCGGCCAGGCCATCACCATGAACGCTGCGATCACCACCCACAACGCGACGATGTCGACCAGCGCCAGCCGCAGGTCGCGCCGACCGAAGAAAATATAGGACCACAGCGCGTTGAAAATCAGCTGCGCCGCCCAGAGCGTGAGCAGCAACGGACGGCTCGGATGATCCAAGTTCCACACCAGCCACCCGGCGATGGCGATCAGTGCGTAGAGCAGGGTCCACACCGCAGGAAACAACCAGTTCGGCGGCGTCCAGTTTGGTTTGGAGAGCGAACGGTACCACACCCCGGCGCCCCATTGGCCGCCGAAAAAGGCAGCGCCCGTCACCAGCGCCAGAAACAAAATAAAGGTGAGCATGTTGTAAGACACCCAGGATGGCATTTCTTCCCTCCACAAGTCTGTTGTCGCGCAAACGCTTAGGGCGATCGGTTGTTCGACCGATGGCGTGGTCCAGTGCGGCGACTTCGCCCTTGACTTCAGCGCCAGCGAGGCCTCAATGCCGGAAAAACAGCGGCGAAGCCGCCATTCGAGGGAAGTTCTAAGTGGATAATTATCTGATTGCAGCCCTTCTCGGTGTCATTGAGGGGCTGACCGAGTTTTTGCCGGTATCATCCACCGGCCATCTCATTCTGTTTGTCGATCTGCTTGGTTTTCAGGGACCGCCCGGCAAGACTTTTGAGGTGATGATCCAACTCGGCGCGATCCTCGCCCTGATCGTGCTTTATTTCCAAAAGCTGTGGGCGACAGTGATCGGACTGCCAGTCGATCCTGCAGCACGGCGCTTCGCCACCGTGATACTGCTTGCTTTTCTGCCGGCCATGGTACTTGGGGCTGCCTTGCATGGCTTCATCAAGGAGGTGCTGTTCTCGCCGACTGTCGTCGCCACGGCGCTCATCGTCGGCGGTCTTGTCATTCTCGCGGTCGAGCAGCTGCATAAGCGCGAAACCTATAACTCCGTCGACGAGATCCCTCCGCGCGTCGGTTTCCTTGTGGGAGTCGCGCAGTGTCTGGCGTTGATCCCCGGTACGTCGCGCTCGGGCGCGACGATTATTGGTGGGCTGTTGCTGGGGCTCGAGCGACGGACGGCGGCGGAATTCTCTTTCTTTCTGTCCATCCCGACGATGGCGGCCGCTTTTGCCTATGACTTCTATAAGAACCGCGCCGATATGAGCTTCGATGACGCCGGGCTGATCACCATCGGTTTTGTCGCCGCCTTCATCGCCGCGCTGCTCGTGGTCAGGCCATTTCTGGCCGTCGTCAGCCATATTGGCTTTGCACCCTTTGCCTATTATCGCGTAGCGCTCGGCGTATTCGTGCTTGTGTTGCTCTATTTGTAGTGGCTGCATCCGGGCTGCTCTGCGTTTGCCGCATGGCAGCTCTCCACGTTTTGGCCGAAGCGGCGGATAGCCGCTTCATCTCATGGTCAAACTCATCCTATATTGTGCGCTGCACAAGACTCAGCCTTTGGCTGGGCGACATGCCCCATTGGAGATCGTCATGAGCAAGTCTCTCACTGGGGGAGGAACAGTACGGAAGTTGTGGCCTACGGAGATAGAAAAATTCCGGGACCATTTGTTGCGGCTCGACAAAGACAGCCGCCGGATGCGCTTTGGCATGAGCGTAGACGACGCATTCATCGTGGCTTATGTGGCGCAGGCCGATTTCAGGATGAGTGTGATCTATGGCTATTTCGCCGGCGGCGAAATGCATGCGGCAGCCGAGCTCCGCTGTATTGGCGAGGGCTGGGGTGCTGAGGCCGAGGCCGCGTTTTCTGTCGAGCCCACGTTTCAGGATGGCGGCGTCGGCACTGATTTGCTTGGCCGCGTGATCCTGGCGGCGCGCAACCGGGGTATTCATCGGCTTTATATGAACTGCCTGTTGGAGAACCGGAAGATGCAGCGGATCGCACGCAAATACGATGCAGAGCTGCATTTCGATCACGGCGAGGTGGTCGGCAAAGTCCGCACTCCCGGTCCGACCCCGGCCTCGCTTTGGAGCGAGGCGATGGATGACAGCAGTGGCTTCGTCATGGGCGTGCTGGATTTGCCGCTACGACTGTTGCCGGCGGCTTGAGACGCCTGGCCCGCGCCCGGCGCCAATGCGCAGGGCGCGGGCTGTTCTTTAACGTCGGATTATCCGGAGCGTACCCCGCTAGAGGGCGCGCTGAATTGCTCATTCATCCAAATTCATTCCTTCACCGCGCCTGTCATCGCTGACACGTAATGCTCGACGAAAAAGGCGTAGAGGATGACGAGCGGCAATGATCCGACGAGCGCCCCGGCCATCAGCGATCCCCAGCGATAGATATCGCCATCGACGAATTCGTTGACGATCGCGACCGGCACGGTCTTGTTCTGCGTCGAGGACAGGAAAGTGAGGGCGTAGATGAATTCGTTCCAGCACAGGGTGAAGCAGAAGATGAAGGCCGATATCAACCCTGGGATGGCAAGCGGCAGTACGATCTTCATCAGGATCTGCCAGCGGCTCGCGCCATCGATCAGTGCACATTCTTCGAGCTCGAAGGGGATGGTCTTGAAATAGCCCATCAGGAGCCATGTCGAGAATGGAATGAGGATGGTCGGATAGGTGAGGATCAGGGCAAACGGCGAGTCGAACAGGCCATACTGGAAAACAACCGAAGACAAGGGAATGAACAGAATCGAAGGCGGCACCAGGTAGGCCAGGAAAATCGCGCCGCCGACCCACTGCGCACCCTTGTAGCGCAGGCGCACGATCGCATAGGCGGCAAGCACGCTGGCGATCATGGACAGCACGGTGGCGCAGACCGCAACCAGCATCGTGTTCCACAGCCAAAGGGGATAGTTGGTTTCAAAGAGCAGCTTATAGATGTGCTTGAACGTCGGATTCCATGTCCAGAACGGGTTGAACCGGTCGAGGTCGAGGAGCTGCTCATCGGGTTTGATGGCTGTCAGCGTCATCCAATAGAAGGGGAACAACAGCACGATCAGAATGATTGTGAGCGGGAGGTAGACCCTCACCAGACGGCTTGGCAGGCTCTCCAGATAGGCCACGCCCTCGCTGTAATCCGCGCGCGAAGGCGGCGCGGTTAGCACAGTTTTCAGCGAATCCTGGTTCGCGGTCAGCAGATCAGTCATTGCCTTCCCCCTGCTGCCACTTGCGGCGCTGCAATCCAAACCAGGAGATCAGAATCGCGCCCAGTAGGAACGGGATCATCGCGGTCGAGATGGCAGCGCCTTCGCCGAGCTGTCCGCTCAGGATCGCGCGCTGATAGGAAAGTGTCGCCATAAGCTGGGTCGCGTTCACCGGACCGCCGCGTGTCAGGACCCAGATGAGCTGGAAATCGGTGAAGGTGAACAGCACCGAAAACGTCATCACCACAGCGATGATCGGTGTCAGGAGCGGATAGGTCACATAGCGGAATATCTGCCAGCGGGTCGCGCCGTCGAGCGTGGCCGCCTCGTAAAGCGACGGCGATACCGTCTGTAATCCGGCGAGCAAGGTGATGGCGATGAAGGGAATGCCGCGCCAGATGTTGGCGAAGATCACCGACCAGCGGGCATTCCAGGTATCACCGAGAAAATCGATATTGCCCGAAATCAGGCCCAGATGTCGAAGCGACCAGGAGATGATCGAGAACTGCGCGTCGTAAATCCACCAGAAGGCGATCGCCGACAGGACCGTTGGCACGATGAACGGGATCAGGACAACCGCGCGCAGAATGGCTTTGAAAGGCAGACGTTCGTTGAGGAGCAACGCCAGATAGAGGCCGATTGCGAACTTCACGATGCTCGCGACGGTCGTGTAAAGGACGGTGTTGAAGATCGACAGCCAGAATACGGAGTCATCCCACAGCCAGGTGTAATTCTCGACGCCGATGAATTCGCCGGTGCGGCCGATCTTCGCATCCGTGAAGGACAGCCATACGCCAAGCCCGAGCGGATAGGCCAGAAACAGGATGAGAAAGGCCGCGGCAGGCATCATGAACCAGAAGCCCAGCCAGTTGCGGTTGGCGCGCAGGCGCTCCCACGCCGTCGCTTCGCGCATCGCGGGTTTCGCCGCCACCTGGCCTAGTGCGATATCAGCCATCCTCGCGCCTCTCGGTAAGGACGATGCTGGGCGGCGCAGGGAAGCGCCGCCCGCGTTTGCGAACGTCAGCGATAGATGCGCGTGAGCTGGCGCTCCGCGATCCTGATGGCGCCTTTGACATCTTCGCGGCCTGTGCAGAAGGCGGCGAACATGTCGAGGATCACGAAATCGGCGATCGCTGCGGCGGCCTTCTCGCCAACGGACCCGCGCCCGCCGGCGGTCAGGGTGCGCTTGCCGGCCTGACCGAAAATCGTGCGCTTTGGATCTGCCGTCCACACCGGGTTGGCATCATAGGCATTGAGGCAGTGGGCGAGATAGCCCTGTGCCGCCTCCAGCCATTTGTTGAACTGATCGGCCTCGACCATATAGGCCATCAGCGCCTTCACGGCCTGCGGATATTTGGTATAGCCCATCCCAAGAACTGGATAGAGCAGATGCAGCTCCGTCGGTTTACCCACCGGTCCGACCGGCCAGACGGAGTGATCCATATCCTTGGCCAGATCGGCCTTGGTTGGATCCTTGTTTGCCGCGACGTAGATGGAGATGCCGTTGTCGGTCCAATTGATTTCGCCGGCCAGGAACGCCTTGTTGTTCGAGGCGTCGTTCCATGAGGCAACGCCCGGCACCATGTTCTCGTAAAGCGCCTTGGCGTATTCCAAGGCCTTGGCTGTTTCAGGCGAGTTGAGAATGACCTTGTCGCTCTCATCGACGGCATTGCCACCATGCGACCACAGGCACCAATGCACCCAGCCATTGCCGTCGCCGGAGGCGTGACCCAGCGCGAAGCCGCCCGGCGTGTTGTTCTTCTTCATCGCCTTGGCGTATTCGAGGAAGCCGTCTGTAGTGTCGGGGATCTTCGGGAAGCCGGCCTTGGCCGAGGCCTCCAGCCGGTAGTTGATCATGTTACCGCTGTAGCAGATCGGGACGCAGATCCACTTGTCGCCGCTCTTGCCATACTTCTCTGCAGACGGCACCCAGCCGCCATATTTCTTGCCGAGATATTCGGCGACATCGCTCACATCGAGACATTTCTGCGGGAAGAGATGCGGCAGCGAATAGAGGCCCCAGAAGATATCCTGGCCGGCGCCAGTGTTGGCGGCAACCGATGCCTTGGGCTGCACGTCCTCGTAGGATTCGCGTGAGATCGTGACCTTGACGCCGGTCGCTTTCGTGAACGCATCGATCAGCGCAACGAAGGCATCATCTTCAGACTGAACGAAATATTTCCAACGCAGCATCGACAGCTCCGCGCCTTTTTCGGGCTGCCACGGTGCCGATTGCGCCCAGGCCTTTGCCCATTCGACAAGGCTGGAGCCGCCAAGCGCTGCCGCTGCTGCGAGTGACGTACCACCTGCCATGAGGGCGCGGCGTGTAATCCGGGTCATTCCTAATTTCCTCCCTTGAAATCATTTTTCAGAACGGTCTTGCGCCGTTCGGTGCATTCGAGAACGCGCTGTGTTTCCCCTTGTTTGCCCGATCTTCTCCCTCGGCTTCAGTCGATAACGCTCACGAAAGAGGTGGAAATTCCCCTCTGCCAAGTTTCTGCGATCTCAATCATCGCACCGGTCGGCCAGACGATCCTTGATCCCCCGCTTCAATGCTATAGCTGGTTGGTGGGAAATGCCAAGGCACACGCCCTGTTCAGCGGCGTATCAGTTAGAACGAGGCGATACCTGCGGATCGGCGGCTCATCGCCGCCTCGTACCTCAAGAGCGGTCGCGCCGCCCTCCCGAAATGAACTGCGTCGGCGACGACAACGAAGCATTTTCTATCGATCCAGCTTCATACCGGCTCCGCTGGACAGATTATCTGAATTCGCCTTCTAAGCCAAACTTGATCGAAATCCCCACATGGTGCCCAAGCGGTCGAAAGCGCGATGCGAGGCGCGCATCTCCAGCAAAGCCATCCCTTCCGCAACAGCTCTTTGCCGGCAGGATTTCCTATTCAAATCAGCGATGATTGCCACTGTCCCCAAACCGGAAGATCAATGGCTAGGCATCAACTTCAGCGACATGAATAGATCGGCGTTTCACTGAGATTTCACGAAGGTTTGCTTCGGGGTCCCTCACACCAGTTGCAGGATGTCTCCGCAAACCGAGACAGCCTGTCCCGATATGGTGCGCCCCCGCGGCGAGGTGAGGAACATGATCTGGTCCGCGAGCTGGCGCGCCGTAACCGTCGTATGCATCGAAACATACCTGACCATCTCCTCCAGAATCTCGGTGGGGGAGCGGCCGAGCACCTGCGCCTTGCTCTCGAAAACGCGGCGGATCCGGTCGCCCTCGACGATGCCGGGGAGGATGGCGTTCACCCGAATGCCGAATTCGCCCAGCTCCATCGAGAGCGATTTGGTGAAGCCGATCACGCCCCATTTCGCGGCCGCATAAGGCGAGCGCAGCGGAAAGCCAAGCTTTCCGGCCGCCGAGGACAGGTTGATGATCGATGGATTGGTGCTGCTTTTCAGATGCGGCACGGCAAGGCGGGCGCAGTTGAATTGCCCGGTGAGACAGACGGCGACGCAACGATCCCAATCTTCGGGATTGATTTCCTCGACCCGGCCGGTCGGCCCGGCGATGCCGGCATTGTTGACGAGGACGTCGAGTCCGCCGAGCGTCTTCATCGCCTCATCGAACATCGCGGCGACCTCTGCGCGATCGGCAACATCGGCACGCGAACGCGTGATGGCCGGATCGCTCTTGCCCAGCTCATCGAGCGCCATCGCATCGATATCGCAGATATGCACCTTCGCCCCTTCTTCGACGAAAGCCCGCGCTGTCTCGCGGCCAATGCCCGAAGCGCCTGCTGTGACGAGCACGCGAAGTCCCTTGATGCCCAGCTCCATCGCTCTTTCCTCCCATTGTTGTCGGTGCGTCAGCCATCAGTGAGGCCACCGCGCTCCAGGATGAATGCTGCCGCGCCGCCGATATCCTCGGCAAGCGCCGCCTTTGCGCGCGCGCAATCTTGCTGCTGGATCGCTGCCAGGATCTCGGCATGAAAGCGATAGGCACCGCCCGTCCTCAAGCGCGCCGGGTCTTCGCGCAGGTCGAGGTTGATCACCGGCCCGATCTTCAGCCACAACCCGCCAATGATCTCGACAAGGCTGGGTAGAGCGGACGCCCGATAGACGGCGAAGTGGAAATCCTTGTTCATCTCGACGGCGGCGGCGAGGTCCGGCCGGCTGGACAGGCTCTCGCGCCGAAAGGCAGCCTCGGCGGCGGCGATCCGCTTCAGGTCCCCGGCTGTCCGCCGAAGAGCCGCCTGTTCGCAGGCAAAGCCTTCGATGGCAATGCGCACGACTGCCAGCTCCTTGAGCTGGCTTGCACTCATCAACGGTACACGCACGGCCCGGTTCGGCGCGACTTCCAGCGCCCGCTCCGCGACCAGCCGGCTCACGGCCTCGCGCACCGGCATAATGGAGACGCCCAGCGCCTCGGCAGCCGAGCGCAGCGACAGCCGCTCGCCCGGCGCAAGCCGGCCGGAAACAAGCAGTTCGCGCATCTCAGCATAGACCTTGTCGCCGAGCGTGCGGCGCTCGAGCGGGGGAATTGTCTGAATCGCGGGCGTGCTTCGCAAGGGATGGAGCCTAGAAAGCGCTGGACAGCGATATGACTTTCTAGCAGCCTAACTGTGATCACAGATCACAGCAAGCCGTCTCGAAGAACGGCATGCCGAATGAGTGGCCGAGCGCATACATAAGGCGGCCAACAGCGCGAAGGAAACCATCAGGAGCTTCAGGATGTCGGCATACCGGCATCTTTCGCATTGCCCTGTGCTCAGCCTTACCACTTGGGCGCTGACTGGCTTTCCCGGACCGCTCGGCAAATACGCCGTCATGACATCAAGCTCCGAATGGACAAGGGAAGGAAAGCCCCATGCAGAAAGTCGCCATCGTTGGTTCGGGACTCATCGGCCAGGCCTGGGCGATGATCTTTGCCCGTGCTGGCTGGAGCGTTGCCCTTACTGATCCCGCACCGGGCGCCGTAGCAGCGGCACTCGCTCCCTGCCGTTCTGGGCTCGAGATGCTCGCCTCACACGGACTCTGCGATGACGCCGCGGCGGCGCACCAGCGCATCGCTCCAGCTGCCAGCCTTGCCGACGCCGTGAGCGGCGCCACATTCGTCCAGGAAAACGGTCCCGAGCGGCTGGAAGCCAAGCAGGAGATCTTCGCCGAGCTGGACCAACGGGCTGCACCCGATGTCATTCTCGCCAGCTCCACCTCGGCGATACAATGCTCGCTGTTTACAAAGGATCTCGCCGGCCGTGCGCGTTGCCTGGTCGCGCATCCCGTCAATCCGCCCCATCTGGTGCCTATAGTGGAACTGTCCGGCGCGCCCTGGACGGCCCCCGAGACGATCGCTAGAGCACGCACGATTTTCGAAGGTATCGGCCAGGTGCCGATCACGGTGCTGAAGGAAATCGAGGGCTTTATCTTGAACCGGCTGCAAACGGCGCTTCTGGGTGAAGCGTTCAAGCTGGTTGAAGAGGGCTATGTCTCTCCGCAGGATCTCGACAAGACGGTTCAGGATGGGCTCGGCCTGCGCTGGTCATTCATCGGGCCGTTCCAGACCATCGAGCTGAATGCACCGGGCGGCATTGCGGATTATTGCGCGCGCTACAGCCCCTTCTTCCGGCGCTTTGCCGCTGAACCTGCCCCGGTCTCCGTCTGGGACGAGGCGAATACGGCGCGCGCCGTAGAAGCCTGGGGTGGCACGCCCTCGCGGGAAGAGATTGCCAGGAAATCGCGTTGGCGCGATGCCCGCCTCGCAGCACTCGTCGCGCACAAAAAGAGCCAGCCGCCGGCAGAGTAACGGCTGTCACCGCCAGAACGCGTCAGGACGCTTCAACTTGTGCCGCGGAGAGGCATAACCCTCCATGCCGGCTTGACGTACGCCTAGCTGGCCGGCCAACTGAATTTGCACGAAAGCTGCCTGGCGTTCAAAACAAGCGCGGGGTGCTCCAGTCCGTGCCAGCTTACCGGTCGCAATCGGAGCATGGCGGCAGGCCGATACACCACATGTCCTTCACGCTCAGACAGCTTCAATATTTTGTCGCGGTGGCAGAGAAAGGGTCGGTCTCTGGTGCCGCGCACGCGCTGTCGATTTCACAGTCCTCGGTGACGGAGGCCATCAAGGAACTGGAGGCCGATCTGGGCGCCCAGCTCTTCGAGCGGCACGCGCGCGGCCTGACCATCACCTATAAGGGGCATCAGTTTCTGCGCCACGCCACAGCCATTCTCGGCAACGTCTCCGATGCCAGACGCGCCTTCAGCAACGCGCAGGAAAAGACGACGGGCACGCTCAATCTGGGCGTCACCTCGGTGGTGGCTGGCTATTTCCTTTCCGATATCCTCTCGCGCTTCCGTCGGGCCTATCCTGATGTGCAGGTTTCGGCCATCGAGGACAATGGCGACTATCTGGAACACCTGCTGATCGGCGGCGAACTGGACGTGGCGGTCATGGTGGTTTCCGCGCTAAGGGACCGCACGGCGCTCCAGACCGAAATCCTCGAAGTGTCGCCCTATCGGCTTTGGCTGCCCCTTGGCCATCCGCTGGAGCAGGCGGAAAGCATCGAGCTGGAGCAGCTCTCGGGTGAGCGCGTAATCATGCTGACCATCGAGGAGATCGAGATCGCAACGGCAACGCTTCTGAGCGCGATCGGCTCACGGCCGACGATCGCCTTCCGCACCCGCTCGGTGGAAGCCGTCCGCAGCCTGGTCGCGACGGGTGCCGGCATCGCCATTCTGCCCGATCTGATCTACCGGCCATGGTCGCTTGAAGGCGACCGGATCGAATGCCGCGATGTCTCGGGGGCCTTGCCGGTCATCAAGGTGGGGATCGTGTGGCGGCGTGGTCTGCCGCCAAAGCGCGCTACCCAGGACTTCATCAGCCTCGCCAAGGCGCAGCGCGCCGTCCGCAACCGCTAAGTATGTCCCCGACTGCATACTCAAAGCTTGAGCTTTCGGAAAAACCGATATCTCTATTCTGAGAAAAGAATTTGTGGAGGTTCACTGCGGCAAGCAAGCTGAGTGCTCGCAAGAGCGGG
>Ga0081540_1004175_pt1 | contig 11116 bp, 8 predicted proteins | sample TabmetS2T1R1_FD_71024 | JGI IMG/M metagenome (GOLD analysis project Ga0081540, IMG submission 71024) | Tabebuia heterophylla rhizosphere microbial communities from the University of Puerto Rico - S2T1R1 | ecosystem: Host-associated > Plants > Roots > Rhizosphere ... | reverse complement strand
CGTGCCGCGCACGGGCGACCTTGCCCGGCGTATCGACCTCACGACCCTGCGGCTTTTCATTGCCATTTGCGAAGAAGGCAATCTGACGCGTGCGTCGCAGCGGGAAGCAATCGCGCCTTCCGCGGTCAGCAAGCGCATGCACGATCTCGAGCAGACGCTCGAGGTTTCCTTGTTCGAACGGCACCCGAATGGAATGGCGCTCACGCCGGCCGGGGAATCGTTGTTGCACCACGCGCGCGTAACGTTGCTCAATGTCGAGAAGATCGCGGTCGACATGGTCGAGCACGCGCGCGGTGTGCGTGGGCATGTGCGGATGCTGGCCAATCTGTCGTCGATCGTCGAATTCCTCCCGGACGACCTGCCTGGATTTTTCCGTTCTCACGAGCTGGTGCGGCTCGACCTGCAGGAGCGTCCCAGCGCCGAAGTCGTTCGCGGTGTCGAGCAGGGCATTGCGGAGATCGGCATCTGCTCCGCGGATGTCTCGACCCGCGGCCTGGAGCGCTACCCCTATCGAAGGGATCGCCTGGTCATCGTGGTGAGATCGGATCATCCCCTCTCAGGCGCGACAGGCGTGTCCTTTGCCGACACGTTGGACTACGACCACGTCGGTCTGTTCGCCACGAGCTCGATCTATCTTCGCTCGCAATACACCGCGCAACAGATCGGAAAATCGATCCGGTTGCGGGTTCATGTGCCGGGATTTGATGCCGTCTGCCGGATGGTACAGGCCGGGATGGGGATTGGCCTGATTCCGGACCGCGCGTTCGAAGTGTTGAGTAGCGGCATGGACCTGGCGGCGGTCGAACTGGGCGACGACTGGGCGGATCGTGAGCTGGTGCTGGTTGCGAGAGATCGCGCCGGGCTGCCGGCAACGAGCCAGTTGATGCTCGATCACCTGCGATCATCTCGCGGCACCACCCACTGAGGTACCGGGCTTCGCGGGTGTTCGCCGTTGGCGAACGCACGTTCATCAAAGGGTATTGGACTTAACGCCCGGACGACAGCATCACCTCGACAAAACAATGTGTCGAGGAACGCCAGACGTGAACGGGCCGCTATCCGGAATTCGAGTCGTCGAACTGGGAACTCTCATCGCCGCGCCGTTCGCGGCGCGGATACTTGCGGAGTTCGGCGCAGACGTCATCAAGATCGAGCAGCCAGGCAGCGGGGATCCGCTTCGCACATGGCGAAGGCTCCATCAGGGAACGTCGCTCTGGTGGTATCTGCAATCGCGCAACAAGAAGTCGATTGCGATCGATCTGAAGTCGTCGGAGGGGCGCGCCGTGGCGCTTCGCCTGGCAGCGCAGGCGGACGTCATCATCGAGAACTTCAAGCCCGGCAGCCTCGAGAAGCTCGGCCTCGGCTGGGAGGTGCTGTCGGCGCTCAATCCGGACCTGACCCTGGTACGTATCTCCGGCTATGGGCAGACCGGCCCTTATCGCGACAGATCCGGCTTCGGCGCGATCGGCGAGGCCATGGGTGGATTGCGTTTCACCACCGGCGATCCCGAGAGTCCGCCGGCCCGCGTCGGCATCAGCCTCGGCGACAGTCTGGCCTCGCTCCACGGCGTGATTGGCGCCCTGATGTCGCTGCTCCGGGTCAAGACCGGTCAGGGCAAAGGGCAGGTTGTCGACGTCTCGCTCTACGAGAGCGTGTTCAATCTGATGGAAAGCCTGGTGCCGGAATATGACCTCATGGGCCATGTCAGGACCCGCACCGGCGGCGCTCTGCCGGGCATCAGTCCCTCCAACACCTATCCGAGCTCCGACGGGCATCATGTCGTCATTGCCGGCAACAGCGACGCGATCTTCAAGCGGTTGATGCGGGTCGTCGGCCGGCCGGATCTTGCCGATGATCCGGCGCTTGCCAGCAACGACGGCCGTGTGCGCAGCAACGCGCTGCTCGATGCCGCCATCACCGCGTGGACCTCACAGCGAACGATGGACGAGATCCTCACCGTTCTCGATGCGGACGATGTTCCTGCCGGCCGAATCTATTCCGTCGCCGATATTGTCGAAGACCCGCACTACGCCGCGCGGGACATGATCTTGCCCACCGAATTGCCGGGCGACATTACCGTGAAGATGCCGGGCATCGCGCCAAAACTCGGGGATACGCCGGGTGCGGTGAGGTGGTCCGGCCCGACGCTCGGCCAACATACGGACGAGGTGCTGACGGCGCTCGGGTTTACGAAGGCCGATGTCGCGCGGCTGCGCCGGGCAGGGGTGGTGCAGTGAAGGTCCCGCCGCCGGACATCATAAAAATCCAAAAACATACTGGAGGAAATCATGAGCATAGCCACGGCGTCAGCCGTCGATCTCGACGCGGGTATTACTGAACAGCAGGTCATCAGGAAGATTGCGTGGCGGCTGATGCCGCTGATTATCGTGTGCTACTTCTTCGCGTTCTTCGATCGCGTCAATATCAGCTTCGCCAAGTCTGCGCTGCAGGCGGATCTCGGCCTGAGCAACACGGCCTACGGATTCGGCGCGAGCCTGTTCGTCGTCGGCTATGTGCTGCTCGAAGTGCCGAGCAACATGCTGCTGTATCGCTTCGGTGCGCGACGCTGGATCGCCCGCATCATGATCTCCTGGGGCCTCGCGACGGCCGCCATGATATTCGTCAAGAGCGAATGGCAATTCTACGGGCTGCGCTTCGTGATCGGCGCCATGGAAGCCGGTTTCGCTCCCGGCATATTGTATTATTTGACGCTCTGGTTTCCGAAGTCGCATCGCGGCCGCATGACCTCGGTGTTCTTTCTTGCAACCGCATTCTCAGGCATCATCGGCGCGCCGATCGCAGGCCTGATCCTCAACTATCTGAACGGGCTGCACGGCCTGGCCGGCTGGCAGTGGCTGTTCCTGGCCGGTGGGCTTCCGTGCGTGGCCCTGGGGGTGGTCGTCCTGCTTCGGTTCGATGACAGTATCGAGCAGGCCAAGTGGTTGAGCCGCGACGAGCGCAGCCTGATCTCCGGCCAGTTGGACCGTCAGAAAAATGAGATCGGCGAACGTTCATTCGCCCAATCGCTGCTCATGCCCGGCGTTCTGCTGCTCGGCTTCATCTACTTCCTGATCCAGATCGCGTCCTATGGACTCAATTTCTGGGCTCCGGACCTAATCAAGGCAGCAGGCGGAGGAAGCGCGGCCGCGATCGGCTTCCTGACGGCCGTCCCTTACATCTGCGGCGCCATCACCATGCTAGTTGTCGGGCGATTTTCCGACGCGTCAGGCGAACGTCCGAAATTCGTTGCGGGGCTCATTCTGGCCGCGGCGATCGGGTTTTTTGCCACCGGCCTGTTCGACAATAACGTCGTGTTGCTGGTCGGCGCGCTCGCCGTTCTCGGAGGCGGCGTGGTCGCGGCGATCCCGACCTTTTGGACGCTGCCCCCGAAAATCCTCGCGGGCGCCGGCGCCGCAAGCGGAATCGCGCTGATCAACACGTTGGGTCAGGTTGGCGGTATCATCAGCCCGGTGATGGTGGGTTCGGTCAAGGATCTGACCGGCAGTACGACGCCGGCGCTCTACGTCATCGGCGGTCTTTGCGTGTTTTGCGCGATACTCCTGCTGACGGCGCTTCCGCAAGGACTCAGATCGAAGGACCTGCCGCAAGCCGAATAGCCGGCCGTACACCGCTGAGGATATTCCTGATCAGGTCTGGTCAGGATCCGGCAACTAAACTGGTATTGGGACTTGGAAAGTCGGGTATGCTCTTTATTGACTGCCGCGGATTTGGTCCGGCCGCATTTGAGAGTGCTATCGCATGCCCATCGGCGAACTCTTCATCCTCGGCTTCTTCGGCAAGACCGTTCCGGCCTGGCTGAAGGAATTCGCCGGCCGCTACGGCCTCGGTGGCGTGATCCTGTTCGACTATTCCTGCCGGACGCAACAATACGACAACAACATCGAATCGCCGGAACAGGTGCAACAGCTGTGCGCGGAGATTTCCGCGCTGCCGTCGGCGCCGATGGTGTTCATCGACCAGGAGGGCGGGCTGGTGCGGCGGCTCAAGGAGAGCCGCGGCTTTGCGCCCTTGCCGAGCGCGAAAGAATTCAATCACCTTACGCCGGATGAAAAGCGCACGATCCTGACTGAGAGCTTTGCCGAGATGCGGCGGCTCGGCGTCGACTATGATTTCGCGCCTGTCATCGATGTCGATTACAACCCCGACAATCCCAACATCGGCAAGGTCAAGCGCTCCTACTCCGCCGATATCGCCGAGGTCGAAGCCAATGCGTTGCTGGCGAGCGAGGTCGCGCGGGAGCAGCGCATCGGCCTTTGCCTCAAGCATTTCCCCGGCATCGGCGGCGCCGTCGTGGATTCGCATCAGGAGTTCATGGACATTTCCGGAGCGCTGCGGCCTGAGCAGGAGGAACTGTTCTATTCGCTTGCGCCGAAAATGTTCGGCGACGCGGTGCTGGTCAGTCACGCCATCGTCAGCCAATGGGACAGGGATTGCCCGATGACCCTGTCGGCGGCGGGTATTGGACGGCTGCGCAAGCGCCTTCCCGATACGCTGCTGGTCACCGACGACATGCAGATGCAGGGATTGCAGAAGGCGCTCGGCACGAGACAAGCCAGTCTGCAATCAATTAAAGCCGGCATCGACATGCTGTGCATCGGCAACAACCTGCTCGATCAGGAGCAGGAAATGGCCGGGATTGCCGGATACATCACGGAAGGCCTGCGCGACGGGACCTTGTCGGCTGCGGCAATCGAGCAATCGATCGCGCGGGTAGCCAGGCGCAAGGCGCTCGTCGGGGCTGCGAGTTAGGCCCGATCGCGTCCGACGCCGCTATTGCGCCTTCTCGTGCGCGGCGATGCCGATCGCCTTGTAGTCATAGGTCGGATAGAACTCGGTGCGATAGCTGCCCCAGGCGGTGTTCTCGAAGATACGGTTGACCTCGCGCAATCGCGACGCTGGCAGACGCAGCGTCACCACCTGTCCGATCCCCATCATCACATACCAGCTCACGACCTCGACGCCATCGGGCGGGAAGGCCTTGTAGTAACCTTGACGCTGAAGCTGTGCGTTGAGTTCGCTCAGCGGGCGCGACTGGTCGTGCTTGAGGAAGACGGTGAGCATCACGGCATTGTCGGCCGTAGGCGCGGCGTTCTCCGCCGGCGTCGGCGCTGGCGCGGTTTGCGCGGCAACGGCCGAGCTGTACGCCAACGCGCCGGCCAATACGGCCATCGTCGTCCATGATCTCATTGTTTGCGGCATCGCCGTCTCCCTTGCCTGGATCCATTACCGGGTGATTTCGGGGCCCCGATCCTCGCGCGCCCATCTGGAGCTGTATATCTCAATCGGCGAAACCCAGGCGTACCGCCTGCGGTCCCAACGCCGTTTTTTCAAGTCCAGGTGTGAAGCACGCCACACGCAAGCGTCGTCACCCGCGCTATTGCATCGCCGAGGATGGGCCGCCCAGTCAGCAAGGATTGCAGCGATGAGCACGCGGCGGAAGGCATATTGGTGGTTCTGGATTGTCGCCTCCGGACGGTTTCTCGAAAATTTCCTCGGGCTGCGAGGATGCTGACGTGCCGTCACGGTGATGGCAGCCGCCTCTCCCCTCCGGCCGACCCGTTTCGTCAAACGTCCCATTATTGAGTGACGGTCCTATGCAGGCTGATTGCTGCGTCGCAGCATGTCGCCCGGGTCGCCACCGACGGCGTCGGGAACGGCTCATGGGTCCGGAATAGCTATTAAGGAACCAAATATAGCGCCGTGAAACTACGGGACGATCCAAGCCGCGCAATCTGCCTCGGAAGCCCGATTTTCACGCCTTTTCTGAACGATTTTGCTGATTCTAGCACCTTACCGGCATCGGCTGGCCCATCCCACCGTATTCTTACTGGCGAGGAAATTAACCATCAAAACGAGTGGAACCGATAAAAGAGTTATATGTCGGGACAAGACCATCGATCCGGTGATTCGCACGTCGCAAAGTGGGCGGAACGCATCACGTCTCGCGAAGACCATCTCGACATCGTCCAATTGTCCGTCGAGCGCTCCCGGGCCACGGAAGAGGCGGGGGCTGCGATCGCCCGGCAGCTGAACGGTCCGCTGACGGCGCTGCTGCTCTACATGAATGAGATCAAGCAGCACAGCCACCAGCTCTCCCAGGTGCCAGGCAACCGGATCTACCTGCAACAGGTGGTGGAGAACGCACTTCAGCAAACCGAACGCGTCTGCGCCCTGGTGAAGCAGATTTCGGACAATCGCCCGGCGCAGGCCTCCGATGCCGATGGCAGGCAGGAGAGAGAGAGCCAGCTTGACCGCAGCAGGGACGGCGCCCGCAAGTCGGGCGTCATGTTTGCCCCGGAGAACGGCCAGAAGCCGCTGACCAAGCGCGAGCGCGAGGTACTGGGCCTTATCAGCGAAGGCTGTTCCAACAAGCAGGGCGCCTTGCGCATGAACATCAGCCCAAGGACGTTCGAGAGCCATCGCGCCGAGGCCATGCGCAAGCTCGGCGCCCGCAATACCGCGGATCTCGTTCGCAAGGCGCTGCTCCAGTCCGCCTGATTTTTCCGGAAAGCATGCGTGCGGCCATCGCAGTTGTCGGTACGGCCCTCTGATATCGATATGCCGGAACGGGGCGCGTCCGCGCGGGCCCGTTCCGTGATCAGCCGAAATCTTCCATCGACGGGCGCGCGCGCGATGCGGGCCGCATGGGGACGGTTGCCCTGGGCGCTTCCGGGATCAGCGTGATGGTCCAGGCTGCCGGCACGCTCGACTTGTTTTCGACGATCGAGCGAACGTGGCCGGTGACCGACGACCCGGCCGAGCGCACGGTTACGGTCCTGCCGTTGAACTGGGCGATGCGAAATCGCCGCACTTCCTTCTGATCGATCGTTTCGAATGTGAACATGAGGGAGCTCCCTTGGTCCACGCAACTATCGTCAGTCAACGTTATCCGTAGGTGAAAATCGCAAACCGTAGAAGTACGGCTAATCTCGCGCGCCGGCGGCGCGCTTCCGCGATGATGTCAGCCGGCGGCGTCCGGGAACACCGCTTCCATCTTGGTCTTCAGCGTTGCCGCGTTGAACGGCTTGACGATGTAATTGTTCACACCCGCCTTCTTCGCCGCGATGACGTTCTCAGTCTTGGATTCCGCCGTGATCATGATGAACGGCGTCTTCGAGAATTCCGGGCTGGCGCGGACTTCCCTGAGCAGGTCGTAGCCGGTCATCGGCTCCATGTTCCAGTCGGAAATCACGAGGCCGTATCGTTTGCTCTGCATCTTGGCAAGCGCCGCCGATCCGTCGCTAGCTTCGTCGACATTCTCGAATCCGAGCTGCTTGAGAAGGTTGCGGATGATGCGAATCATGGTGCTGTAGTCATCAACCACCAGGATCGGCATCGACAAGTCAAAAGCCATGTCCGTACTCCGCGCAGACAGCAAGTCGCCGAACCCAGGTGAATGCGCGTGGCATGCGAAACAATCCCGATGCTTTCCCGAACCCGCACCCGTCAGCACCGAGACAACTATCAGGGCTCTTTGAACAGCGCGTTAATTCTGCCTCGGCGGAAGCCGTCGCAAGGCGTGGCCATCGGTCGGTAGTTATACGGTGAGGCGCCGGGAGCGCCGCAATTTTTGCGCGCAACGACGGTACGATGACGATCAAAGATCGGGAAGCGGCCGAGTTCCGCGCGATTGGACGATCAGGCGGCCGCGCAATGGATGTGCGGATGCAGCAGCCGCGTGTACTGCGCCTTGACGGTCGCATAGCACTCGCACGATGTCTTGATCAGGCCGTCGAGGTTGGTGATCTCGATATGCCCGCGGCTATAGTGAATGAAATTCGCCTGCTGCAGCGTGTTTGCCACCAGCGATACGCTGTTGCGGCGCGCGCCGATCATCTGCGCCATCGATTCCTGGGTCAGGACCAGCTTGTCGCTGCAGGAAAGGTCGCGCACCTGCAGCAGGCATCGCGCCAGCCGTGACTCCACCGTGTGCGAGGCGTTGCAGCCGGCGGTTTGCTGGATCTGCGCATAGACGGCCAGGCCATGCCGCGCCAGCGCGCCGCGCAACGTCGCGCTCTGGTCGGCGGCGGCGCGAAGCTGGTCGACATCGATCGTCGAAGCTACGCCCGGCACCAGCACCACGGCGGTGTTCAGGGCGATGGCGTCGCCAAGCGAGGAGAATGCGCCAAAGATACTGTCGCGGCCGACCATCGCGATCTGGACGTGCTCGCCGCGCGCAAGCTTGACGACCAGCGAGATCACGCCCCGGTGCGGGAGATAGGCGCGCTTGAGCGTTTCGTCGACTTCCACCAGCACCATGCCCAAGTTGAGGTCGGCGGTACGCAGATGCGGACGGATCAATTCGAAATCGTCCGCGGACAGCGAAGCCAAAAATCCATTCGGCGAACGAGGGGCTGAATCCAAAGCACTCTCCTGCCTTACGGGCAAAGCCGGTCTCTGGGCGCCTGGCACCTGCGACGTGCAATCACAGGATGATCCTTGCGCATATGCTTGGCAAGAAAAAATGGCAAATGGGCGTAGGCTCACCGTGCCCTTATCACGCCCTTCTGAACGTCGAAGCGCGTTCGGCCAGACGCCTCGTCGCCTTGGTGGCTCCGCCCGGTCCCCGAGCTGATGACAATATATCTTGTCTCCGATGGGCCAATTGACGATGCGATGGTGTGCGTGGCGTCGACCAGTCAAGCCGGTTGCTCTCTAATATCCGTCGAATCGATCCGCGCGATTGGATCGACGACGCAGCATCCACCGGGCGGAAAGGCTGCGCCATCGCGTGACGAGCCACGGCTCTGCGCTGCTAAGAATCTGTTTACCATAAATCGCATTGGCGGCGGTTTTCTCCGCGTCGCGTATTTGTACGAGCCATCGAGTTAACCAATGGGTAGTGCGTGGTAGCCAGTGTGGCACGAGCGCCGAATGAAAGTAGCGGCGTTGCGTCAATAGTGTTCAATCCAGAAGGATATGAGTTATGTCAGGTATCGTTCTCTCCTCGTCGGTTCGCCAGAACCTCCTCTCGCTGCAGTCGACCGCCGATCTGCTCGCCACCACGCAGAATCGCCTTGCCACCGGCAAGAAGGTCAACACGGCCCTCGATAACCCCACCAACTTCTTCACCGCGCAGTCGCTCGATTCTCGCGCCGGTGACATCAACAATCTGCTCGACGGCATCGGCAACGGCGTGCAGGTGCTGCAGGCTGCCAACACCGGCATCACCTCGCTGCAGAAGCTGGTCGATACCGCGAAGTCGATCGCCAACCAGGCGCTGCAGAGCGCGGTCGGCTACTCGACCAAGTCGAACGTTTCCGCGACGATCACCGGCGCTACGGCGACCGACCTGCGCGGCACCACGACCTACACCAGCGCCGTCGCATCTTCGAACGTGCTGTACTCCGGTGCGGCTGGCGGCGTCACCGCTGCGGATGCAAACTCGACCCTGGGCGGCACGGTCGGCACCTTGACCGGCTCCGCTGCCATCAACGCGGCGACGACAAAGGCCTCGCTGCTGAACGGCTCGGCAACGACCGGCGACGCCAACGCGCTTATCAATGCGGGAGACGTCATCACCGTCAACGGCAAGACCGTCACCTTTGCTGCAGGCGATGCTCCCGGCGTCAACAGCTCGACCAATGTCGCTCCGTCGGGCTTTACCCAGGTTGCCGCTATCGCGAATACGACCACGGGCAACGTCTATAGCGATGCGAACGGCAATTCGATCGTGTATCTCGGCGGAACGGGCGTCGGAGCGGTGAAGACATCGGTTGGTGACCTTCTGGCCGCGGTCGATATTGCCAGCGGTGTCCAGAGCAACGTGGCCGGTGTCTTGACTCAGAATGCCGGCCAGACCGCTTCTACGCTCGCTTCCGGTGTGCTGGGCCTCAAGAGCTCGACCGGTGCCGATCTGTCCATCACGGGCAAGGCCGACACCCTCGCTGCGCTGAAGCTCACGGGTTCGCTCGGCGCCGGCAATGTCACGGTCGGGGCAGCCCGCACCACCGCTACCGGTAGCCTCGGCAACCTGATCCAGGACGGCTCGACGCTGAACGTCGATGGCCACACCATCACGTTCAAGAACGCGCCGACCCCGGCGGCTTCCGCAACCCACACCGGTGTCAGCGGCGCAGTCGAGACCGACGGCAACGGCAATTCGACGGTCTATCTGCAGGGCGCCAAGATCTCCGACGTGCTGAATGCGATCGATCTGGCCAGCGGCGTTCAGACGGCGACGCTTGCCGCTGCCGGTGCGACGTTCGCAGCCGCCGCCGGGCAGACGAAGTCCTCGATCAATTCGAGCGGCGCGCTGCAGATCTCGACCGGCACCAACGCCGATCTGTCGATCGTCGGCACCGGCAATGCGCTCTCGGCGCTCGGCCTCACCGGCAACACCGGAACGGGCGCGAGCTTCACCGCGGGCCGCACCGCGGCCGCCGGCAGCCTCTCCGGCTCGACCTTGACCTTCACCTCCTTCAACGGCGGCACGGCGGTCAACGTCACCTTCGGCGACGGCTCCAACGGCACGGTCAAGACGCTCGACCAGCTCAATTCCCAGCTGCTGGCCAACAACCTGAGCGCCACGGTCGACTCGACCGGCAAGCTGACGATCTCCGCCACCAACGACTACGCTTCGTCGACCCTCGGTTCGGCGATCGCAGGTGGTGCGATCGGTGGCACGCTGACGACGGCGATCACCTTCACCACTCCGTCTGCTCCGGTGGTCGACGCTTCGGCGCAGACCGTCCGCAGCAACCTGGTTACGCAGTTCAACGGCATCCTGGCCCAGATCACCACGACCTCGCAGGACGCGTCGTTCAACGGCGTCAACCTGCTGGGCGGCGATCAGCTCAAGCTGACGTTCAACGAAACCGGCAAGTCGACGCTGAACATCACTGGTGTGACGTTCAACGCGGCTGGTCTCGGTCTGGCGAACCTGACCAGCGGTACCGACTTCATCGACAACTCCGCTACCAACAAGGTCATCGCCAACCTGAGCAGCGCCTCGACCCTGCTGCGCACGCAGGCTTCCGCCTTGGGTTCGAACCTGTCGATCGTGCAGATCCGTCAGGACTTCTCCAAGAACCTGATCAACGTCCTGCAGACCGGCTCGTCGAACCTGACGCTGGCCGACACCAACGAGGAAGCG
>Ga0081540_1004174_pt1 | contig 11118 bp, 8 predicted proteins | sample TabmetS2T1R1_FD_71024 | JGI IMG/M metagenome (GOLD analysis project Ga0081540, IMG submission 71024) | Tabebuia heterophylla rhizosphere microbial communities from the University of Puerto Rico - S2T1R1 | ecosystem: Host-associated > Plants > Roots > Rhizosphere ... | reverse complement strand
CACTTCTCAACCAGCGCGCAGCTTGCCGTCACGCTGGCGAAGCATTTCGCCGGCCGCGATGACCTCTTGCTCATCGCGGTTTCCTCCGAGGCCCTCGGCGAAGCGTTGAAATGGGAGCCCTCCCGCGGCGGCGATCTCTTCCCGCATCTTTATGCCGACCTGCCCGTCTCGGCAGCGCTCTGGGCAAAACCCTTATCGCGCGACGCCAGCGGCCATCACCTCATTCCACCTGCCGTCGAGCGCTAATGCGTGGTCATCTCAGGTGGGGCATTTCAGGACCCCACAGGAGCGCAAGGGATACGCCTCGCAAAGAACGCGATCGGGGCCAGCGGCCTGCTCTTCGTGGCACTATTTGGAAGTGGGCGGAAGGTCGATGGCAGATGCTTTTCCGCCAAGGTACGTAGACGAAGCCTTCTCTGAGATGGCAAGCTCACCCGCCTCTCGAAGTAACGCCGGTTCGACGAGATATCCATGCGCACGGCAAGCGAGCCCAGCGCGAGGGCGGCGATGCAATGACCAGCGGAGGAACGACCATGATTTCCAACGGCATCACATGGCCGAACGGCGCCAAATGCGCCGCCTGTCTCACTTTCGACATGGATGCAGACAGCCTCATCCATGTCGATTATCCCAGTGACGGCCACACCAAGGTCTCGGCGATCTCGATGTTCCGATATGGCCCGCGTGTCGCCGTGCCGCGCATCGTCGAGAGCTATCGCCAGCTCGGCATAAAGCAGACCTTCTTCGTGCCGGCCTGGTGCATCGAGCAATATCCGGAAGCCGTCGAGGCGATGCTGGAAGGGGGCCATGAGGTCGCCCATCACAGCTACATCCATGAAAATCCGTTGCGCCAGACCGACGATGACGAGGCGCATTGGCTAGACGTCGGCATCGAGGTGATCAAGCGTGTGACCGGCAAGGCTCCGCGCGGCTGGCGCGCTCCCCTCTACAATTTCTCCCATCGCTCGCTCGACCTGCTCCTGGAGCGCGACTTTCAGTACGACGCCTCGCTGATGGGCGCGGACATTCCCTATGTCATCAAGAGCCGCAAGACCGGCGGCGAGCTGATCGAGCTGCCCGCGCATTGGGGCCTCGACGACTGGCCGCAATGGGTGCAGTCCTTCGAGCTGAATTACATGATGCCGGTACGGAGCGCCCGCAGCGGCTTCGATCTCTATCTTCAGGAGTTCCAAGCCGCCTATGCGCATGGCGGTCTCTGGGTGCCGGTGCTGCATCCGTTCTGTACCGGGCGGCTGGCGCGCTGGCACGTGTTTCATGAGTTCCTGGAAAAGGTCGTGGCGCAGGGCGATGTCTGGTTTGCCCCGATGGAGGAGATCGCGGCCTATGCCCGCGCCGAGATCGATGCCGGTCGCTACAAGGCCATGGTGGAGCTCATTCCCCAGTATGAACGGCCGGTCGGGCGGGTTTTCCGGAAATGAGGTGCCATCCGCAGATCGCCGCGGCGGAATCGTAGCATCGCGGAAGTCGTGAAGGGAGGGCCGACGTCACCGGCCTCTGGTGGCTCGTGATGCCGCAGCACGGCGATGACGAACATGTCCAGTGATTATTTCACCCAAATCAATTACCAGTTGCTTGGCTAGATGAGCAATCTTCTATATTTGTGCGAAAACAAACCATAGTTTCGTCAAGTGACTTCGACGTAGGACAGGTATGGTTCGACGTCTCTTGAGCGAGACCAACCGCATCAGTCCACCTGCTCTGATCTTCCGCCTGTGAACCACAATTCCCAGGCCGCGAGATTTTTAAAGGCGACTGCTTATGACGGCAAAATCCACTGCGATCGTAGGCTGGCTGTTCATCGCCATAATGACGGGCGCGGCATGTCTTGCCCCAACGCAATCATCAGCGCAGACCTGCGGCACAAACTATACGCTCAAGCCAGGTGATACGCTTGCCGACATCGCCCGCACTGTCTATGGCAACGCCAGCCAGTGGAGCGTCATCTACTATGCCAATCAAGATCAACTGGGCGACAGTACAACGTTGCTCGTCCCTGGGCGATCGTTAAAGATTCCATGCCTCGCTGGACAGTCAAAACCAGGCGCCCCTGCTCCGATCGAGACGTCACCCCCCAGCCCTGCCCAGACGACCGAGAGGCCAATATTCCAGCTATCCTCAATGCTCAAGCGCATCGACTTTCTCACCGCCGAAGGCTATGCCCCCTTCACCGGCCGCGACCTGCCGCAAGGCGGGATGCTGATCGATATTCTCCAGGCATCGATGAACCTGATCAAGGAGCAGGCCAAGGGTGGCTTCGACTATCAGGTGTCGTGGGTGAATGACTGGTCCGCTCATCTCAACCCGCTCTTGATCACACGTGCACTTGACGCTGGCATTCCCTGGAGCAAGCCCGATTGCAGTAACCCTCAGTCCCTCGACAAAGCCGATCAATATATCTGCCAGAAGTTTTTCTTCTCGGACCCGTTCTACGAAAGCATGACTGTGCTGTTTGTTCGCAATGACGGCTCCTTCAATTTTGAGCGGGACGAACAAATCGTGGGAAAGACGCTCTGCCGCACCAAGGGGTGGTCGACCTACGATCTCGACAAAGGCGGACGCAATTGGGTGAAAGAGGGGAAAGTCACTCTCATTCAGCCCCCGAGAGCGGAGGATTGTTTTCGGTTGCTCGATGAAGCGACCGTCGACGCCGTCGTCATAGCCGAGCTTACCGGGTTGGCGGTTGCAACGACTATGGGCATGAGCGATCGTGTCCACCCGGCGAGCCGTCCTCTCAATATCGAAACCATGCACGTCATAATCGCCAAGACGCATCCGAGCGCGCGCACGATACTTTATTATGTGAACAGCGCACTGGCGCGGCTTAAGGAGACGGGTGACTACGACGCCATTACGATAAAGCATCTCGAGCAATTCTGGAGTGCGGCAGGTTCCGGTTCGAGCCAAGCGCAAACGACAGGGGCACGCCGGTCGGAAGCCTCGGCGCAGCCGAACCCAGACCCCCCTAACACTGGTGCAAGTCACGCACCATCAGCGGGAAAACGCCAGCCGGAAGCTGCGCCGCAACCAAGAGCTGCCGCACCGGGCAAAAAGGCCAATGACGGTAAAAAGACAGGTCAACCCTAGGCGGCGCTTTCGCCCTGGCAGGACGCAGTATGCAGTTAATCCAACGCGGGTTTCTCTGCAAAGATCAAGTTTGCCGTTACGCGAGATATATGGAGAATATGGCGCTTCCGGCGCGAGTAGATCAGTGGTGGGGCGATTCATGCAGTTATTTTTGGCGATATTGATTTTGCTTACTGGCACAGCTTTAGCCGAAGCGGAAGAGACCGGTACCAATCCTCCGAAAACGCTCCGGGTAACTTTGGCAGGCTCGCTGAAAAATCCGCTCAGCCAAAATCTTGTCGACTTCAAAAGCGCGGTCGAGGAGGACTCGTCCGGAACGCTGCATATCGAGATTTTCGATAACGCCCAGCTTTACTCTGAGACGCAGGGGCGCGCTGCCGTCAGTTCCGGCAAGATCGATATGGCGGTCGTGCCGCTCGGTGACTATGCAGGAGATATTCCGGCGGCCGGTCTCTTTCAGCAGCCGTTTCTGTTCGATCTCAAGCCGCTCGTCCTGGCAGCGACGCGACGCGAACATCCCATTCGCCAAACCATCGAGCAGGAAATTCTTAAGAAGGCTGGTGTGCGGGTCCTGTTTTGGCAGCCCTACGGTGGAACTGTTCTGTTGTCGAATGGCTCGCCGGTAACGAATCCGGCGGCGCTTGTCGGCCGCAATGTTGCAGCTATCGACTCCGGCATGGCGAACTTTATTGCGATTTGCGGCGGCAAACCGCACCTCGTCTCCGCTCCAGACACTTTCAAGGCGCTTCAAAGCAAGGCTGCAGACGCAAGTATGACGGGTATTCTCAGTCTTAAAGAACGGGAGCTTTGGCGTGTTGCGAATACTGTCACGAAGCTGAGATTTTCTGAGATCTTATTTGTTATCGTCATCAACGAAAAAAGCTGGCAGTCACTGAGCGAAGATCAGCGAAGCGTGGTCCTCGACGTGGCGGAGAAGGTGGAGCAGAGCATATGGCGTTGGTATTTTCTGCTTGAGGCCGATACCTATGCGCTTGCTCAGGAGAAAGGCCTGAAAATCCAGGAACTCACATCGGAGGACATTTCCGAGTGGCGGATATGCAGTTCGCTGATCATGGAAGCGTTCATGGCTGATGCCGGTGGAGTCGGCGAGCAGCTCATGAACGCTTATGGAAAATTACGAGTCGATCCCTGTTGCAACCAGTGATTGCTTGTCAGATTGCGCCGTAGAGGGCTTACAATCGCAAGGCATTGGGAGGCTGCGAACGCGCAGCCAGTTCGCCCGTGCACTGATTTGTTTGCGGCATATCAGAAACGGCAATTTTTTAAACGAGCGAACTGTGGCGGACGATAGCGCGGGCGTCGTTGCTGATGCAGGCAGCCTACGGAGTGGTGCTCAAGGTTTGGCTTCCCAAGCCGGGGCGAGCGATGCTCCTTTGTTCCGACGGGCCAGTCGGAAATTTTTCGAGTTGCGGCATGAGCCTTCCCGGATCGTCACTCTGCTTCTGGGCCTCCTGGGCGGAATAATATTTCTAGGCATCTGGGAGGCCGGACATTACCTCACGCCTGAGGCGGGTCGCAAATTCCTACCCTCGGTCGAAGAGGTATTAAACGCGCTCATCACGTTGTTCCGCGAAGATGACTTTCTTGATGACGTCATCGCGAGTTGTATTCGAATTTTTACGAGCTTCTTCGCTGCGGCCGCAGTCGCCATCCCACTTGGTGTGCTCATGGGCTGCTTCAGAAATCTTCGAGCGCTCCTCAATCCGACGCTTTCAGGATGGCGATATCTGCCCGCGGCCTCATTTATGCCGCTGCTGCTCGTCTGGTTCGGTCCGACCGACACTGCCAAGCTTGCACTGCTCTTCATCGGCGTTGTGTTTTTTCTGACCGCCCTCATTCTGGACAACACCGAGGCCGTGCCGAGCGAGTTCATTGAGGCTGCGCTCACAATGGGAGCAAGCCGACGGGGCGTGGTCTTGAATGTCGTTGTGCCTGCGGCTGCCCCGGCGATCTTCGACTCCATGCGCAACATGATTGCGGTCGGATGGACGTATCTGGTGATCGCCGAAATTGTTGGCGCGCAGGACGGTATCGGCGCGATGATGATGCGCGCCGGCCGCACCCTGTCGGTCGACAATATCATGGCCGGAATTCTGACTATCGGCGTCCTTGGCGTGCTGACCGACATTCTCTTCCGCATCGTGGCGCGCTTGTTGCTGCCATGGGCAGGATCACGATAGCGAACGGAGATCTCCACGTCATGTCCGTAGCTCCGCTTATTCGGGCAACGTCAGTCGGGAAGGATTTCAGCAAAGGGGCCGTCCGTGCGCTGACGAATGTCTCGATCGACCTCCATAAAAATCAAATCACCGCTTTCCTCGGGCCCTCCGGCTGCGGCAAGACCACCCTGCTGCGGATCATTGCTGGCCTAGACTACCCCACGAGAGGCTTGATTACGGTCGATGGTGAGACTGTCGCCGGGCCGGGCCCTGAACGGGGTATGATCTTCCAGGCCTATACCTCCTTCCCTTGGCTGACCGCCCGGAAGAATGTCGAATACGGGCTGAAGATCCTCAGAATTGGCAAAGAACAACGCCGGCTTAGGGCGATGAAATTCCTGAAGCTCGTTCGCCTCGACCACGTTGCCGACCACTATCCGCGCTCGTTCTCCGGTGGGATGAAGCAACGTGTTGCGCTCGCCCGTACGCTCGCCCAGAACCCGCGCATTGTTCTGATGGATGAGCCCTTCGGCGCCTTGGACGCCCAAGTGAGATGGGAAATGCAGGAGCTTCTGATCGAGCTTATTGAAGCGGAGCCGCGGACCGTCGTGACGGTCACACACGATATCGGTGAAGCGCTTTATCTTGCAGATCGAATTCTTTTCTTCACGCGCCAACCGGGCCGCATTAAAGCCGACCTTGCGTTGGAGTTTAAAGGAGGCAGGCGTTTCAAGAAGAAGGAACAACTCTACGAACTCGCAGGTTACCGCGAAATGGAGCAGCAACTGTTCGCCATGATGCGGGAGGAGATTGGGACGGTTGGCGACGAGGCATGAATTCGTTAAGTCGAATAGCAGTTTGTTCTTTTCAATACTAACTTGGGGCAAGGGGAGGCTTCTATGAGCATGCGCAGATTATTTTGCTTTTTTGGCGCATTGGTGCTGGCGGTGGTTGCTGCGATTGGATCGCCTCTATCGGCGATCGCAGCGGAAAAAGTGTCAGTGGCGATCATCTCTTTTTCTCCATATGGCGCCTGGTACATTATCAAGGAGAGAAAACTGGCAAGAAATGTCGACCTCGATATCAAGATCATTGAGGGTATTCCGGAGAAGAACGCAGCGATATCCTCCGGCCAGTTGCAGTGCATGAACAATACCGTTGATACGATTATGCTGGCGCGTGCCGGCGGCGTCCCACTCAAGCTCGTCGCATTCTCTAATATGTCCTACGGGCTCGACAAAATGGTCGTAACCAAGGACATCAAGTCGGTTCGCGACTTCAAGGGCAAGAAATTTGGCGCCGATTACGGTTTTCTAAACCACATGTGGATGCTGCTTACCCTGCGGCGGGAAGGCATGGGGTTTAAGGACGTGACCATCGCGCCTATGCTCCCGCAGGATAGCGCCGCGGCTTTCGCGAGCGGCGGCATCGACATCGACGTCAACTACGACCCATTTGCCGCAACCTCACTGAAGCGCAAGGATTCGTATGTGTTCAAGTCCAGCCTTACTGACAGGACTTGGGAGCGCGGTTTGATTGGCGATGCGATTGCTTGCAACGAGAAATGGCTCGCCGACAAGCCGGAAGTTGCAAAGGAGCTTTTCCGGGCCTGGTTTGAAGCGACTAATTGGTGGAACGAAAATCCAGAGGCAGGCAATGACATCATCGCCAAGGGACTTGGCTGGCCCGTCTCGGACGTAAAGCTCAACGAATACGGTGCCGTCCAGCTAAACTTGTCACAGAATCTCGGAGCCTTCGGACTGCCCGGAGGCAAACCGCTATGCGAGAGCATTCCGGAAGGCGCGCCGATTGCTCAGAAATCGGTCGGCTGGGGTCTGCTGTTCGATGGACGCGACTGTGTGGCCGGCTATGCGGGGCCAACGTGGGATCTGTTCAACGAAATCTATCGTGAGGCTCGCGTCACGAATAAGAAGGTCAAGAGCACAGCCGGAATCGACTCAAGCATCGTCGGAAAGCTCGGCGCAGAGGGTTATGTCGAAAAATACAAATCCAATAAATGGATCGGACGTGTAGGCCTCTGAATGGCTTAATTTCGGCCGAGACGGAACCTGGCTTGCCGCGGGTGTGCGCCTGTTCATGGCCCCCCATCCGCGGCAAAACTGCCTTTGAGGGGGCGGGCGTTCGCGTGACATTCCAGGAGATGAACCCATGGCAGACGATGAATCGACGCCCCCTGGTGGCCATTCCCACGGTGGGCGTCCCCATTCTCATGGCGTGAAGCGCGAAGATACGCATGGCTCTCGTACGCTCGAGGCGCTTGCCAATATTTCCCAAAGCAAGCAAGGCGAAAAGATAAAGCGCAGCCTGGAGCTTGGACTCGAGGCCGCCGAGTCGATCAACGATCGCACGATCTCGCTGTTCTCGCGCGGCCATCAGCCGGCGTTTGCCGGCATCAATACCTTCATGAAGGCGCCCTATTGCGAGGACATCCGCAAGGTGGGCGACTACGAGGCGGCTTTCGTCGGCATCCCGTTCGACTCAGCCACGACTTACCGCTCCGGCACTCGTTTCGGGCCCCAGGCGGTGCGCCGGATCTCCGCCCTGTATGACGGCTATTGGTTCGATGGCGGCGTCGATTTGTATGAGGAGCTCGATCTGTGTGACGCCGGAGACATCTTCGTGATCCCCGGCAATATCGAAAAGACTTTCGATCAGGTCACCAAGGCCATTTCGCACATCTACACCTCGGGCGCGTTCCCCATTATCTGCGGCGGCGACCATAGCCTGGGCTTTCCGAATGTCCGCGGCATCGCCCCGCACATCGACGGGAACGTCGGCATCATCCATATCGACCGGCACATCGATATCCAGGAGAAGGATATGGATGAGCGGATGCACACCACGCCGTGGTTCTGGACGACTCATGAGGGAACGGCCACGTCTCACCGCGACCACAGCCACATGCACGACGTCGGCCTCCCGAACTGCCATCCGAAAAATCTTGTCCAGATCGGCATCGGCGGTTGGTATGGCAACCGGCCGGGAACGGCGGTCGCAAAACGGCGCGGCACCAGCGTTCTCACCATGCACGACGTTGAAACCCACGGGCCCAAGAAAGCTGCCGAGATCGCGCTCGAAATGGCTTGGGAGGGCTGCAAGGCCGTCTATCTATCTTTCGACATCGACTCGATCGATCCCGCCTTCGCGCCCGGCACCGGTTCTCCTGAACCTGGCGGTCTTCTCCCGCGCGAAGCGTTCGAGATGATTCACACCATCGCGAAGGAGGGCCTGTGTGCGATGGAAGTGGTGGAAGTCTCTCCGCCCTATGACGTCAACGACAATACAGCTCAACTGGCCTGCCGCGTCATCTTGGATGTGCTCGGCACGCTGATCGCCAACAACCATATCGGCCACCGGGACAGGGCAAGGAAATAGGCTCTTCTGAGGCGTAACGCCTCGACCGACCGTCCGCCCTTCGCAACTACTTTTGTCACGAGGTCATCGAGGCGCGAGGCCGCGTCGCACGCGGCTGTCTCAGCGGCGAGCACCCCAGTTCATCGGCGACCTTGCCGCGCCCGTGTTGGTCATTGCTGGCCGGCGCCGAGGAGCGCGCTTCGATAACCAAGACGCCGGCTGTCTCGAGCCGACGCGGATTTCGCCTTGCTGACCACCGGGGTGGCGTGGAAAATCCTCAAAGACGCCCTCGACAAACACCGCTCAAGCACCAGGAGGAAAGCCATGAACCGATCCGAGGTCAACGAGATCCTCCGGCAAAGCTCCGCATTCATCCGCTCGTTCGGCTACGCGATGCCGCCTTTCGCGGACTGGGACGCCGAACGTATGGGCCGCGCGCCGCAGGAAGCGCCGGAGATCATTGCGCGCCGGCTCGGCTGGGACGTCACCGACTTCGGGCAGGGGCGCTTCAGCGAGTGCGGCCTCTTCCTGTTCACCGTCCGCAATGGCGATCCGGCCGATCTGGCGAAGGGGCGCGGCATGCTCTATGCGGAGAAGATCATGATTTCCCGCGCCGGCCAGCACGCCCCGATGCATCGCCACAACATCAAGGCGGAGGACATCATCAATCGCGGCGGCGGGGATCTGGTGCTGGAGCTGTTCGCATCCACCCCCGACGGCTCCATCGACGCGCATGTGGCTGTGACGGTGCCGTGCGACGGGGTTTCGCGCACACTGCCGGCCGGCGGACATCTACGGCTCGGCCTGGGTGAGAGCGTGACCCTGGTGCCGGGCGTCTGGCACGCCTTTTGGGGCGAGCGCGCCGATGTGCTGATCGGCGAGGTCTCCACCGTCAATGACGACCTGACCGACAATGTGTTCCGCGATCCGGTCCCCCGCTTCTCCTCAATCGTCGAGGATGAGACGCCCTGGCGGCTGCTGGTCTCGGACTATGACGATCTTGTCCGAGCCACAGCCGGGGTGGCCGGCGGCTAAAGCAGGATCGAGTTGGATGGAAACGCTTCATCCGAGCGCGGCGCGGCCGCCTGCGGAAATGCGAATGCTCTGGCCTTTTCGCACCACCAGAGTATGATTTTTGAAACAGCAAAAAAACAGTGTGTCCTTTTGGGGAGGAGTAAAATGGCATCAAAACGCCTGTCACGGCGTGCCGTTCTGAAGACGGCCGCCCTTGGTTCCGCAGCTGCATTCGCTTCGCCCTATATCAGCCGCGCCTATGGCGCCGGCGGCAGTTTGAGCCTCGGGTGCTGGGACCACTGGGTCCCCGGCGCGAACAAGGCGCTGATCAAGCTGTGCAACGAGTGGGGCGAGAAGAACAAGGTCGAGGTCAAGATCGACTTCATCACCTCGCAGGGCGAAAAAGACAAGCTGACCGCCGCCGCCGAAGCCCAGGCCGGCACGGGTCACGACATCATGTCCCACCGCGACTGGAACATCCGCATCCATCAGGACAAGCTCGAGCCGCTTGACGAGCTCGTCGACGGCCTCATCAAGAAGCATGGGCCGATCAGCCCGGTTGCCGAATACCTCGCCAAGATCAAAGGGACATGGCGTGGTGTTCCAACTACCGTCGGCAGCCAGGTCAAGCCATGCTGCTCGCGCATCGACCTGTGGAAGGAGCATGCCGCCGTCGACGTGCAGGATCTGTTCCCTGCCGATGAATCGAAGTGGGACAAGGCAAAGGTCGATGGTTGGACCTGGGAGGCCTATGTCGCCGGCGCGCAGAAGCTGTTCAAAGCTGGCTTCCCCATCGGTCTGCCCATGGGTCAGACCTCTGACGCAGTGGACTGGGTCGGCGGCCTGTTCAATGCCTACGGCGTTGTCTTCGTCGACGGCAGTGACAACATCAAGATCAACTCCGACGAGACGCGGCAGGCGCTTGAAGTCGCCCGCAAGATCGTCGAAACCATGTCGCCTGAGGTGTTCGCCTGGGACGACGCCGGCAACAATCGCTGGCTGGTTTCCGGCAAGGGCTCGGGCATTATGAACCCGCCGAGCGCCTGGGCAGTGGCCAAGCGCGACAATCTCAAGATCGCCGAGCAGTGCTGGACGCATCCCGTGCCAAGAGGACCGAAAGGGCGCTTCGTCGGACAGTTGCCCCAGTTCTACGGCATCTGGCGATGGTCCCAGAACAAATCTGCAGCCAAGGACCTGCTCACCTATATCTCGCAGAAGGAGGCTGTTGCCCAGCTCGTCGAGGCGTCGTTCGGCTACGACCTACCTTCCTTCAAGACCCTGTACGATTTCGATACCTGGAAGAAGGTCGAGCCGCCGCTCGGCACCGTTTACGGCTATCCGCCACGCGGCGACGAGCAGACTTCGATTGCCGGCGCTCCGGCGCGCTCGGAAGTCGGCGCGCAGATCTATAACCAGGCGATCAACACGGTGATGGTCGCCAAGT
>Ga0081540_1004173_pt1 | contig 11118 bp, 12 predicted proteins | sample TabmetS2T1R1_FD_71024 | JGI IMG/M metagenome (GOLD analysis project Ga0081540, IMG submission 71024) | Tabebuia heterophylla rhizosphere microbial communities from the University of Puerto Rico - S2T1R1 | ecosystem: Host-associated > Plants > Roots > Rhizosphere ... | reverse complement strand
CTCCGGCGTCAGGCCCTTGATCGGATAGCGGTAGAGGCCGGTGATCTCGGCGGTCTGGCTGGCTGACTTTGCGCTAAGGGTCATGCCGCTACTTAAGGGATTCGACCGCATCCCGCCAAGCCGGCGGATCAGCGCACGAAATTGTGAACTCGCCTCTTTCGATCCGGGGGCACGCTTCCCACATCTGGGTCAGGCCGGCGCCAGCGCCGGCTGATAACGACCGATGCCCGGTTGAGGAACGTCAACGTGGGCCGCGGAAACCCAGTGAAGATGCCGTTTGGAGTGCCTTAAAGGGCTCCAGGGGCAGGCCGAGGGACAGAAAAGAAATGAACATCGAGAAGTATACCGAACGCTCCAGGGGCTTCATCCAGTCCGCGCAGTCGCTTGCGGTGCGCGAGGGGCACCAGCAGTTTTCCACCCTGCACATGCTGAAAGTCCTGCTGGACGACAATGAAGGGCTGGCTTCCGGCCTGATCGACCGCGCCGGCGGCAATTCCCGTGCAATCCTGAAGGCGACCGAGGACGCCCTCAACAAGGTGCCGAAGGTCTCCGGCGGCGGCGCCGGCCAGATCTATCTGGCGCCCGAACTCGCCCGCACGTTCGACGCCGCTGAAAAGGCCGGCGAGAAGGCCGGCGACAGCTTCGTCACCGTCGAGCGGCTGCTGCTCGGCCTGACGCTGGAGAAGACCAGCGAGGCCGGCGCGATCCTCGCCAAGGGTGGCGTCACCCCGCAAAATCTCAACGCCGCGATCGAGGCGCTGCGCAAGGGCCGCACCGCGGATTCCGCGACGGCCGAGAACGCCTATGACGCCCTGAAGAAATATGCCCGCGACCTGACCCAGGCTGCGCGCGACGGCAAGCTCGACCCGGTCATCGGCCGCGACGAGGAGATCCGCCGCACCATCCAGGTGCTGTCGCGCCGGACCAAGAACAATCCCGTCCTGATCGGTGAGCCCGGCGTCGGCAAGACCGCCATCGCCGAAGGGCTCGCGCTGCGCATCGTCAATGGCGACGTGCCCGAGGGTCTGAAGGACAAGAAGCTGCTCTCGCTCGACCTCGGCGCGCTGATTGCCGGTGCAAAATATCGCGGTGAGTTCGAGGAGCGGCTGAAGGCCGTGCTTCAGGAGGTGACCGCGAGCGAGGGCAATTTCATCCTGTTCATCGACGAGATGCACACGTTGATCGGCGCCGGCAAGGGTGACGGCGCGATGGACGCCTCCAACCTGCTCAAGCCCGCACTCGCCCGCGGCGAGCTGCACTGCATCGGCGCGACCACGCTCGACGAGTATCAGAAGCACGTCGAGAAGGATGCCGCGCTGGCGCGGCGGTTCCAGCCGATCTTCGTCAGCGAGCCCTCGGTCGAGGACACCATCTCGATCCTGCGCGGGTTGAAGGACAAGTACGAGCAGCATCATGGCGTGCGGATCACCGATTCCGCGCTCGTTGCCTCCGCGACGCTGTCCAACCGCTACATCACCGACCGCTTCCTGCCCGACAAGGCGATCGACCTGATGGACGAGGCCGCGGCGCGGCTGAAGATGCAGGTCGATTCCAAGCCGGAAGAGCTGGATTCGCTCGACCGCGAGATCATCCGGCTCAAGATCGAGCAGGAGGCTCTGAAGAAGGAAAGCGATCCCGGCTCCAAGACCCGTCTCGAAGCGCTCGAGAAGGAGCTGGCCGAGCTCGAGGAGAAGTCGACGGCGCTCACCGCGCGCTGGAGCGCGGAGAAGAATAAGCTCTCCAACGCCCAGAAGCTGAAGGCGGAGCTCGACGGCTTGCGTGTCGAGCTCGCCAATGCGCAGCGGCGCGGCGAATTCCAGAAGGCCGGCGAGCTGGCCGCGACGCTTCTCGATGCAGTAGTCGCGGATGAGGCGCTGGTGCACCTTGGGCATGCCCGTGAAGCGGATGCCCTGACCGTGAAAGCAATCGTCGATCGTGTCGTAGCAGACCTCGCCGCGCGCCCAGATCACCTCGCTCGTCCCCGGGAGCTCGAACTCCAGGCCCACGACGCGCGAGCGCCGCGCCAGCGAGCCCACGACCTTGTTCACGTAGAGCCCGCTCTCGCTGATGTTGACCGAGAGCGCCCGGTAGGGCCGGTCCTGCATGTACTCGTTCATGAGCAATTCCATAGGGATCCGATTGCCGAGCCGACGGTCATGCGACATGTAGGATATATTGCTACACGCACGGCAACCAGGCAAGAAATCAGCGAATCGCGCGTTCGTAGACCTCGAGGTAGCGGCGCGCGCTCTTCGCCCAGCCGTGGTCGATGCGCATGATCTGCGCGCCGAGGACGTCGAAGGCGTCGCGCCGCTTGTAGAGCGTGAGCGCGCGCTTCACCGTCGCCACCAGCGCCTCGGGCTTGTCGACGATGAACTTGAAGCCGGTGCCGGTGTGCGTCACCTCGTCGTAGTCGACGACGCTGTCGTCGAGGCCGCCGGTGGCGCGCACGATGGGGATGGTGCCGTAGCGCTGGCTGTACATCTGGTTCAGCCCCGACGGCTCGAACGACGACGGCATGAGGAAGAAGTCGGAGCCGGCCTCGATGCGGTGCGCGAGGCCCTCGTCGTCGGTGTTGCGCTGCGCGAACTTGGCCGGGTAGCGGCGCACCAGGTTCGCGACGCCGTCCTCGAAGCGCCGCTCGCCGCGGCCGAGGAACAGGAACTGCGCGTCGTAGGCCGCGAGCTCCTCGCCCGACTCGATGAGGAGCCGCCAGCCCTTCTGCTCGGTCATGCGCGCCACCTTGCCGAAGAGCGGGACGCCGGCGCGCACCGGCAGGCCGACCTCGCGCTGGAGGTCGGGATGTGGGGCGGGGAGCCGTGGAGCCGCCGGCTGGGCGACGAGATCGAGGGGCTGCTCGGCCTCGCCGCGGTGAACGTCTACGGCCTGTCGGAGATCGTCGGCCCCGGCGTCGCGGTGCAATGCCTCGAGGCCCGCGACGGCCTGCACGTCAACGAGGACCACTTCCTCGTCGAGGTCGTCGATCCCGAGAGCGGGGCCCCGCTGCCGCCGGGCGAGGACGGCGAGCTCGTCTTCAGCACGTTGGTCAAGGAAGGCCTGCCGCTGCTGCGCTACCGCACCGGCGACATCGCCGCGCTGCAAACGGGCGAGTGCGCGTGCGGGCGCACGCTCGCGCGGATCACCCCGGTGCGCGGGCGCACCGACGACATGCTCATCGTCCGCGGCGTCAACCTCTACCCGTCGGAGATCGAGGCCACGCTGCTGGCGGTCGATGGCGTGGCGCCGCACTACCAGATCGTCGTCGAGCGCCCGGGAGCGCTCGACGAGCTGACCGTCCACTGCGAGCCGGCGGGCGACGGCGTCGATCGCGATGCGCTCGCAGCGCGCCTGGCCGACGCGCTTCGCGAGCGCACGGGCGTGCGGATCGGCGTGAGCCTGCTGGAACCCGGCGCGGTCCCGCGCAGCGAGGGCAAGGCGGTGCGCGTCGTCGACCGGCGCGCGCTCTGACGTCCGTGCCGCCGTGGCCGCGCCCTCCGCCGCCCACGCGGCCGAGGGCCTGACCGGCGTCACCACCGACGGCCGGATCGCGCATCTGCACAGGGCTCGCCGACAGCGTCGCCGCCCTCGACGGCCGCCTCGAAGTGGACTCCGAGGACGGCCGCGGGACGACGATCCGCGCGGTGATCCCGAGCTAGCTCGTCCGGGCGCGCGTGGAGCGCGTGCCGGAGCGTGTGCCGCTCGACCGCGAGCCGCTCGCCCGCCGCGACCCGCTCGACCGCCGCCCGCCGTTCGCCCGCCGCTCCGCGGCCGGGATCTCCTCCTGCATGACCGCCTTCGTCAGCGTCGGGATCAGCTTCTCGAGGAACTTCGCCATCCGCTCCTCCTCGCGCCGGATCGCCCGGGCGAGCTTCGCGGTGTCCGCGTCCCCGACCGCCGCGGCCAGCGTCTCGATCGACGTATACGTGGCGATCTCCTCGTGCTCCTCGGAGTACTGGCTCTTGGCGTTCTTGAGCATCTTCTCGGACTCGCCGCTGCCGCGGATCGCGTGCAGCGGCGCCTTCGCCACCGCCAGGCCGCGCGCCGCCACGGTGCTCACCGCGCTCGACAGCGCCCCCGCTCCGCCGAGCTGCTTGATGCGCCGCTCGAGCTGCCGAGCATGCGACTTCGTCTCCCGCAGGTGCTCCTGCAGGCGCTTCTTGTACGGCGCGCGCGTCGTCATCCTGATGTCGGCCGTCAGCGCCGTCTCGAGCTCCTTCTCCTTGGCCAGCGCCTCGTTGAGGTACTGGACCAGCTTGGCGTCGCGAGTGCTCATCTCAGCCATGTCGCCTCCTAAGTCGCTTGCCCCGGTGGCTACCCGAGCACGCGAATTGCCAACGCTAGAGTCGGTAGTGAGAGATGGCACGCAAGGTCTGGATACTCGACACGGAGACGAAGGGCACCGGAGCGGAGATGGTCCCGCTCGACAAGGTGCTGCGAAAGCCGGGGTCCGGCGAGCCGCTGCACGTCCACACGCAGCCGAGGCGCGAGCCCGCGCCCAAGGAGCCCGAGGCCAGGCCGCCGCGCGAGTTCAGAATCGTCGACGTCACCACCGGAGAGGCCATCGGCGAGCACCTCGACACGCGTGCCGCGGTCGCCGCCCTCGAGGACGTCGGCAGCATCGTCGACGTGCGCATCTACGCCTGGGACCACGAGGCCGACAAGTGGGTGCTGCTCACGCTGGCCGAGCAACGCAAGCTGTGGGACTTCCGCGGCCGCCGGCCGGCCTGATCAGGCCACCAGAAGCGCCAGCTTCGCCAGCCCCTCCAGGCTGCGATCCAGGCCCTCGCGCAGCTCGGCGTCGGAGCGCTCGTCTCCGCGCGCGCCGAGGAAGCCGCGCAGCTCGGCGGTGAGCGCCGCGCGGTCGCGCGTCCCGTCGAGCAGCGTCACGAGCTCGCGCCCGAGGTCGTCCTCGATGCGCACGCCGACGTGGCGCAGGTTGGTGATCATCTCGCCCTCCCGCGCCTGATGGCGCGCGAGCGCGCTCGCCTCGGGCGCTGCGCCGGGCGTGGTGGTGAGCGCCGGCGGGTGAACGTGCAGCTGGGCGAGGTTGGCCGCATAGCAGCGCAGCAGCGCGTCGCATAGCGCGGCGCGGTCGGCGGCGATGCACCCCGCCGGGATCAGGTCGGAGACCCAGACCGCCGCGGGCCACGCGTCCGCGGCGCGCTCGAGCGCCGCGCGCACGAGCGCGTGGTCGGTGGCGATCGTCGAGCCCGTCGGCCCCTCGAAGGTCACCGCGCCCGAGGCGTCCGGCTCGCCCCGCGGCCGCGCCGGCGTCGAGATCGCCAGCCGCGCGAGCACGTTCGGGCGCGGCGTGCGATCGAGCTCGCGCTCGGCCCGGCACAGCAGCGTCTGGCGGAACATCCGGCCCTTGAGGAAGTCGAGGTACTGCTCGCGGCGGATCGGGTCCTCGACGCCGAGCAGCGCCTCGGCCGCGGGCGCCCCGACCAGCCCGGTCTGCATCTCGAAGAAGTCGGCCTCGGCGAGGTACTGCAGCCCGTGGCGCGCGGCGTGGGCGACGAGCTCGTGGAAGTACACGGGCACGTTGACCTCGGCAAGGTCGTCGTGGAGCAGGCTCGCGTCGCTGCGCTCGAGCGTGCTCTGCGCCTGCCGTCGCATCGCCGCCGCGAAGTCGAGCTCATCCGGCAGGCCCTCGACCAGGAAGCGCAGCATCGCGCGGGCCTGCGCGATCTGCTCCGCGGGCTCGTCGAGCTCGGCGGTGTGGAAGCGCAGCATGTCGCGCAGCGCCTGGCGCACGCGCCCGCCCGGCAGCGCGTTGTAGCTGACGTAGGCGACGCCGTCCGCGGCCAGAGCGCGCCCGAACGTCGCCATGAGGCGATCGCGCGCCTGCGGGCCGACCCACGAGTAGACGCCGTGCGCGATCACGTAGTGAAAGCCGCCCGCCGCCGGCTCGAACTCCTCGATCGGGACCGCCTCGAGCGTGACGTTGTCCAGGCCGAGCGCCTCGATCAGCTCCCGGCCCCGCGCGATCGCGCCCGGCGCCGCGTCGATGCCGGCGAACCGCGCGCCCGGCAGCGCGACCGCCATCGGCACGAGATTGCCGCCGTCGCCGCACCCGAGCTCGAGGACGCGACTCGTCGCGACCGGCGCGGGCGTCATCCCGAACAGCAGCGCCAGCGTCGCGAGCCGATCGGGATGGGTCTGCGCGAACGGGTGCCCGGGATAGGGCACCGCGTCGTAGAGCCAGGCGCCGGTCAGATCTGCTTGTTGGCCTTGCGGTCCCAGCCGACCTTCACCGCATCGCCCAGCGAGCCGTCCGCCTTCTGCTCCTTGTACTCCACCTGGATCTTCCCGAAGCTCAACGACACCGAATCGGTGGGCACGTTGACGTCCGCGCTGCCGGCGACCTGGTAGGAGCTGACGAGCACGTCGCTGAGCGAGAAGGTCAGGTAGTCGGCCTGCCCCTTGCCGGCCTTGCGCCCCGCCAGCACCGCGCTCTTGAAGTGCTTGCCCGACGCGCAGGCCAGCAGCAGCTGCGGGCTGGCCTTCGAGAAGCTCGTGACCACGGTGAGGTCGGACATCTCGACCTTCCCCGCCCCGACGCCGCCGCCGGGGCCGCGCGGCGGCGCCTCGTTGGTCTCGCCCCAGGACCAGCTCAGGACCTCGATCTCGCCCTTGTGCTTGGTGTCGGCGCTCTCGCCCGGGATGCCGTCGACCCGCAGGAAGTAATCAGCCATGCGCTGCGGGGTCTACCTGACCCGGCGATCCGCGGTCAAGGGCGGCGAGTGCCCCCGGGAGGACTCGAACCTCCGGCCCGCTGCTTAGAAGGCAGCCGCTCTATCCAGCTGAGCTACGGGGGCCAGCGCGGGCGCGCGGCCCGCAGATCGGGGCGGCCGGATTCGAACCGGCGGCCTTTCGGCCCCAAACCGAATGCTCTACCAGGCTGAGCTACGCCCCGACTGGCGACAAGTATGGCGGGCGCGTGTCGAACCTTCGTCCGACCGGCCGCCAGTCGGGTCAATCCGCGGGCATGTCGCGCCGAACCACCGGGGGCAGGGATGCGTCGCCATGTCCAAATCGCCGTCGCGCTGCTCGCGCTCGTGGCTCTCGTGGCACCTTCGGGCGCGAGCGCCGGCGGCAGTTCCTCCTCGCCGTCGGCGAAGGCCAGGTCCGCCAGCGAGCGCTGCGAGTCGGCCGACGCGCTGCCCGGGCAGGTCGGTGCTGCCGACATGCGCGACGCGTTGCTGTGCCTCATGAACGCCCAGCGCACCGCGCGCGGGCTCAGGCGCCTGCGCGCGCAGCCCGAGCTCGGCCAGGCGGCGAACCGCTTCGCGCGCCAGATGGTCCGCGACCGGTTCTTCGACCACACCTCGCCGGGCGGCTCGACGATGGTCTCCCGCATCAAGGCGACCAGCTACCTGCGCGACGTCCTGCGCTGGACCGTCGGCGAGAACCTCGCCTGGGGCACCGGGACGATGGCCAGTCCGCGGGCGACGGTCGACGCGTGGATGCACTCGGCCGACCACCGCGCCAACCTGCTCGACCGCAGCTTCGCCGACGTCGGCATCGGCATCGCCGCCGGCGCTCCGGCCGACCTCGGCGCCGATGAGGCCGGCGGCACCTACGTCACCGACTTCGGCCGCCGCGTCCGCGGCTGACCGGCTCGAAGGCCGCTGCTAGGGTCGGCGGCCGCGATGGCCGACGTCCAACCGCTGCGCGCGATCCACTACGACCTCGGCAGGGTCGGCTCGCTCGCCGGCGTCGTCGCCCCCCCGTACGACGTCATCGATCCCGGCCAGCGCACCGACCTCGCGGCCCGCTCGCCCTTCAACGTCGTGCGCATCGACCTGCCCGAGGGCGAGGACCCCTACGCCGAGGCGGCCCGCCTCTTCGACCTGTGGCAGGCCGACGGCGCCCTCGTCCGCGACGACGAGCCCGCGCTGTGGACCCTGACTCAGGACTACACCGGGCCGGACGACCGCCGGCTCGTGCGCCACGGCATCTTCGCGCGGGTGCGCGTGGAGGACTACGGCCCCGGCCGCATCCGCCCCCACGAGCGCACGCACCCCGGCCCCAAGGAGGACCGCCTGCGCCTGACGCGCGCCACGAAGGCCAACCTCTCCCCCATCTTCAGCCTCTACGACGATCCGGCCGGCGCCGCCGCCAAGGTCCTCGCCGCCGGCGAGCCGTTCGACGCCGTGACCGACGACGACGGCACGCTCAACCGCCTCGGCCGCGTCTCGGACCCGCGCGCGATCGCCGCCTTCCAAGAGGCGCTCGCGCCGGCCGAGCTGCTCATCGCCGACGGCCACCATCGCTACGAGACCGCCCGCGTCTACGCCGAGGAGGTCGGCGGCGAGGGCGAGCACCGCTATGTGCTCATGTGCCTCGTCGCGCTGCAGGACGAGGGCCTGACCGTCTTCCCGACCCACCGCCTCGTCAAGGACACGACGCCCGCTTCCCAGGAGGCGCTGGGCGCCGCGCTGCGCGAGCTCTTCGACATCGAGGAGATCGACCGGGCCGACCTTCGCCCGCCCGACGGCGACGGCGCGCTGACCATGGGCTACATCGACTCTCACTTCAAGCGCGCCTTCCGCCTGACCCTCAAGGACCAGGCGACCGCCGACGCCGCCCTGTCCGGGATGCCCGACGCCTACCGACGCCTGGACACCGCCGTGCTCGAGGCGCTCGTCCTGAAGGGACCGCTGGGCCTGACCGAGGACGACATCGCCCACCTGCGCGGGCTCGGCTACAGCCGCACCGACGAGGAGGCGCTCGGGCTCGTCCTGTCGGGTGACTACGACGCCGCCTTCTTCCTGCGCTCGACTCCGATCCAGCAGGTGCGCGACGTCGCCGCGGCCGGGGTGAACATGCCCCCCAAGTCGACGTACTTCTTCCCCAAGGTACCTACGGGGCTGCTCTTCAATCCGCTGCTATAACGGAAGGCAGGAGGTTGAACAGGATGAAGGCCACCGCCACTCGTGACAGTGGATACCGCCATGTGGTGCGGGTCCGCAGCCACGACCTGAGCATCGACGAGCCCACGGAGTCGGGCGGCAGCGACGCCGGACCGAGTCCACAGGAGCTGCTGGCCGCGAGCCTTGCCTCGTGCACGGCCGTGACGATGGAGATGTACGCGTCGCGCAAGGGCTGGGACATCGGGGGCGTCGAGGTCGCCGCCGAGTACACACCGGCCGAGCGCGGGTGCCCGACGCGCTTTCGCATCATCATGCGCGTGCCCGACTCGCTCTCCGAAGAGCAGGTCGAGAAGCTGCGCGTCATCGCCGCCAAGTGCCCGGTGCACCGGACGCTCGACGGCGAGGTCATGTTCGACGAGAGTGTCGAGCGCGTCACGCTCGCGCACTGAGCTGGCGCGCTCCCTGCGCGCGGTCCTCCTCGACGCCGAGGAGGCCGCGGCGCTCGACGTCCACGGCCGCATCGACGCAGCCGTGCTCGTCCCGCTCTACGCCTCCGGCGGCGCCCTGCACGCCGTCTTCACCCGCCGCCGCGACGACATGCGCCGCCACCCGGGCGAGATCTCGTTCCCCGGCGGGCGCCAGGACGACGACGAGACCGACCTGCGCCTGACCGCGCTGCGCGAGGCCGAGGAGGAGATCGGGCTGTCGGCGAAGGCGGTCGAGCTCGTCGGCGCGCTGCAGCCGACGCCGACGATCGCCACCAACTACGCGGTCTATCCCTTCGTCGGCCTCATCGAGCCCGGGCAGGCGTGGCGGCCGTCGGCCACCGAGGTGGCCGAGGTGCTCGAGCTCCCGCTGCGGGCGCTGCGCGACGGCTACGAGCGCCGTCGCCTGCTGCGCCGCGGCGTCCCGTTCCGCACCGACGTCTACGTCGTCGGCGAGGACCTCATCTGGGGCGCCACGGCGCGCATGGTCGGCGATCTGCTCGACCGCCTCCCGGACGAGCTGCTCTAGCTGACGTCCTTCTCGATCGGCACGTCGACCAGGTTGCCCCACTCGGTCCACGAGCCGTCGTAGTTCTTGACCTCGCCCTGGCCGAGCAGCTCGTGCAGCACGAACCACGTGTGCGCCGAGCGCTCGCCGATGCGGCAGTAGGCGATGATCGGCTGGTCGGCGAGCACGCCCTTGTCGGTGTAGAGCGAGCGCAGCTCGTCGGCGGACTTGAAGGTGCCGTTCTCGGTGACCGCCTGCGCCCACGGCACCGACTTGGCGCCGGGGATGTGGCCGGCGCGCTGCGCGCCCTCCTGCTCGTAGCCGGCCATCGCGATCAGCTCGCCGGAGAACTCCTGCGGGCTGCGGACGTCCACAAGGTTCGTCCCGGAGCCGAGCGCGGCGAGCACCTCGTCCCGCTTCGCCCTGATCGCCTCGTCTCCGGCCTTGGCCTCGAAGGAGGTCTGGGGATGTGCCGGGATCTCGGTGCTCGTCGGCCGGTCCTCGGCGATCCACTTCTCGCGCGGCCCGTTGATCAGCTTGACCTCGTCGTGGCCGTAGTAGCGGAAGTACCAGTAGGTGTAGGCCGCGAACCAGTTGTTCCGGTCGCCGTAGAGCAGGACCGTGTGGTCGTTCGAGATCCCGCGGCTCCCCATCAGCTCACCGAATGCCTCCGGGCCGAGGAAATCCCGCCTCAGCTGGTCCTGGAGGTCGATCTTCCAGTCGAAGCCGATCGCGCCGGGGATGTGCGCCTCGGCGTAGAGCGCCGGGTTCTCGTCGACCTCGACGATCCGGACGCCGTCGTCCTCGAGGTGATCCGCGACCCAGTCGGTCTCGACCAGCACGTCCTTGGCGTATTCCGCCATCGCGGCTCACTCTAGAGGTGGCGCGAGCCCGTCAGCACGGCGGTATGGTGGCCGTGGGTATGGCGGAGAGGCGCAAGCAGGGCGACTCGGCCGGCGAGTCCTCGCGCGAGGACGACGATCGCGCGACCAAGGGCACCGCGCCGAGCGCCGCGAACATCGAGGACCTCGAGAAGTTCGAGGCCTCCGAGCAGGCCAAGCAGCACGAGCCCTCCACGGTCGACGCGATGGGACAGGACAAGCGCCGGCCGGTCGTCGGTCACTCCTACGGCCCCTCGGCACGCCGCCAGATCATGTTCTTCGTCGCCGTCGCGGCGGTGCTGCTCGTGATCGTCGGCGGCTGGGTCACGCTCGTCGCCCTCTTCGACAAGCCGCCCACCCACTTCAAG
>Ga0081540_1004172_pt1 | contig 11118 bp, 8 predicted proteins | sample TabmetS2T1R1_FD_71024 | JGI IMG/M metagenome (GOLD analysis project Ga0081540, IMG submission 71024) | Tabebuia heterophylla rhizosphere microbial communities from the University of Puerto Rico - S2T1R1 | ecosystem: Host-associated > Plants > Roots > Rhizosphere ... | reverse complement strand
GATGCGGTTCTCGGTCGAGGGGTGCGTCGTGAACAGATTGTCCATGCCGTGGCCCGACAACGGGTTGATGATGAACATGTGGGCGGTCGCCGGATTGCGCTCGGCTTCCATGTTCGGGACCTGATGCGCGGCACTGGCGATCTTGGACAGCGCGGATGCAAGCCAGATCGGCTGGCCGCAGATGCGCGCGCCGAGATCGTCGGCGGCGTATTCGCGGGTCCGGCTGATCGCCATCTGCACCAGCATGGCGCCGAGCGGAGCCAGGATCATCATCGCGATCGAGCCGATGATGCCCGGTCCGTGATTGTTGTCGCGGTTGCCGCCGAAGAACATGCCGAACTGCGCGACCATCGAGATCGCACCGGCAATCGTCGCGGTAATGGTCATCAGCAGCGTGTCGTGGTTCTTGATGTGCGCGAGCTCATGCGCAATCACGCCGGCGAGTTCCTCGCGGCTGAGCTGTTGCATCAGGCCCGTGGTCACCGCGACCGCCGCGTTCTGCGGATTGCGGCCGGTGGCGAACGCATTGGGCTGCGCCTCGTCCATCACGAACACGCGCGGCATCGGCAGGCCGGCGCGTCCGGCGAGCTCGGCCACGAGATGAACGAGGTCGGGCGCGCTGTTGCGGTCGACCTCATGGGCGCCGTACATCGACAGCACCATGCGGTCCGAATTCCAGTAGGCGAACAGGTTTGTCGCAGCCGCGATCACGAGCGCGATCATGGCCCCGCTGGCGCCGCCAATCAGATAGCCGACGCCCATGAAGAGGCCGGTAAGACCGGCCAACAGAATGGCAGTCTTCAAATAGCTCATTGTCGTCTCCCTAGCCCGCCCACGGCCCGGACGCCGGGGCTGGCATCCCAAAGGTAGGAATTGCTCCGGTGGCGCTTCAAGATGCCGGGGTGCGTCGCGGCGCCGCGTTTACCGGTGGAAACCACCCTCTCGGGCCGGATTACCGAAACGTAATCTGCGAGGTTCCGGGCCGGCTCTCGGGCTTCCCGCCGGTTGCCCATCGCCTGCTTGTACAACGCCAACACCGCCGTCTACATTGCCCGGCAACGAGCAGCGCCGGGGGTTGTTCCGCCCAGCGAAAATCAAAGTGCGAGGCAATCGCGTCTGTTCGTTCCGAAAAACTGGGGAGGAATTGACTGATGTTTTCGCATGTCATGATCGGCACCAACGACCTCGAAAAGGCCAAGGCGTTCTACGACGCCCTGCTCGGCACGCTCGACATCCGGCCGGCCAAGGTCGACGGCCACCGCATCTTCTACTTCACCAAGACCGGCGTGTTTTCGGTTTCGAAGCCGATCAACGGCGAGCCGGCAACGCACGCCAATGGCGGCACCATCGGCTTTGCGGCGAACTCGCCCGAGCAGGCTGATGCGTGGCACGCAGCCGGCATCGCCAATGGTGGCAAGACTTGCGAAAACCCACCGGGCATTCGCCAGGGTTCTGCGGGCAAACTCTATCTCGCTTACCTGCGCGATCTCGACGGCAACAAGATCTGCGCGATGCATCGGATGAGCTGACCAGATACATTCGTCCGGGGGCGACGCGTAGCAGCGCCGCTTCCGGTGACAGACTGCGATGCAATCAGGGAGCACCAAAAGATGAAACGATATGCGAGATCTTTGACGGTGTCCGTCGCCCTGTTCGCGGCTGGCCTGTTGTCAGCCCATGCAGAGACTGACGTTGTCAACCTCAAGAAAGCAATCGAGACATCGATCGCGGACAACTATCCAAAACTCGACGCGCTCTACAAGGAACTCCACGCCCACCCCGAGCTTGCGTTTCAGGAAGTGAAAACCGCCGCGAGGCTTGCCGCGGAAATGCGCGCGCTCGGCTTTGACGTCACCGAGAATGTCGGCAAGACCGGGCTGGTCGCGATTTACAAAAATGGCGACGGACCCACCATTATGGTGCGCACCGAACTCGACGCGCTGCCGATGGAGGAAAAGACCGGTCTCGACTATGCGAGCCGCGACAAGACCAACTGGAGCGGGCGGGAGGTGTTCGTCGCCCATAGCTGCGGCCACGACATCCACATGGCGAGCTGGGTCGGAACGGCGAAGACGCTGCTTGGCCTGAAGGACCAATGGCGCGGCACGCTCATGTTCATCGCCCAGCCCGCCGAAGAAGTTGGTGCAGGCGCCATGGCGATGCTGAGGGACGGTCTGTTCACGCGATTTCCGAAACCCGATTTCGGCTTTGCCTTGCACGCAACTGGCGCCTTCGCCCATGGTACCGTGCTCTATACCGTCGGGGCCGGCTCCTCGAGTGCCGACGGCCTCTACATCAAATTTCGCGGCGTTGGCGGTCACGGCGCGATGCCGCAGGCGACCATCGACCCCGTGATGATGGCCGCGCGCTTTGTCGTCGATGTTCAGAGTGTGATCAGCCGCGAAAAGGATCCGACCGAATTCGGCGTTGTCAGCATCGGTACGATCCAGGGCGGCACCGCGGCAAACATCATTCCTGACGAAGTGGTGCTGACGGGAACCATCCGCAGCTTCAAGCCGGAGGTGCGCGCCAAGATGCTCGCCGGTATCGAGCGGACAGCGAAGGCGGTCGCCGCCATGTCGAATGCGCCGGAGCCGCTGGTCATGATCACCGAGGGCATCAAGGCCGTGATGAATGATCCCGGCGTGGTTGCCACGGCAGAAAAGGTGCTGAAAGCCGCGTTCGGTGACAAGGTCAGGCCAATACCGCCCGTCACGCCCAGCGAAGATTATTCGGAGTTTATCAACTCCGGCGTGCCCTCGATGTTCTTCAGGATCGGCGTCTACGAGCCGGAGCGCGTCGCTGCCGCCCGCGAGGGCGAAGGCCCGCAGCTGCCGGCCAACCACTCGCCCTTGTTCGCGCCGGTGCCGAAGCCGACCATCGAGACCGGGATTACCGCGATGACGCTCGCTGTTCTCAGTGCCTTCGATCAGAAGGCCCCGCACAAATGAATTGCAGGATGGGTAGAGCGAAGCGAAACCCATCAGCGTCATAAACGGTATTGATGGGTTTCGCTTCGCTCTACCCATCCTACGCACTTCCCATGAGACGGAAAATCGTCGCCCCGTCGCCCGCGCTTGTACAAGCCCTGCCCTGCCGTCTACAGTGCCGGCCAACGAGCCGAGTGCGCCCGAACAATCTGCGCAAATGGGAGGAATATCCATGAAGCACGCCTATATCCCGCGAACGACGACCTACAATCTCAATCCGGGCGAAGAACTCAACGATTTGCGCATGTCGGACGAGGTCCGTCCGCTGTACGAGCACGTCAAGAAGTTCATCCGCGAAACCGTCGATCCGATGTCGGTCGAGTTCATGCGGCTCGGCGAGGCCAAGAAGGACCGCTGGAGCTTTACGCCGGAACAGCTCGCGGTGCTGCAGAAGGCCAAGGACAAGGCCAAGGAAGAAGGGCTGTGGAACTTTTTCCTGCCTGATGCCGAGACCGGTGAAGGCCTGAAAAACCTCGACTACGCCTATATCGCGGTCGAACTCGCGAAGAATCCGCTGGCCTCCGAGACCATGAACTGCTCGGCGCCTGATACCGGCAACATGGAGGTGCTCGAGCGCGTCGGCACCAAGGCGCAGAAGGAGAAGTGGCTGAAGCCGCTGCTCGCCGGCGAGATCCGTTCGGCCTACGCGATGACCGAGCCGAACGTCGCCTCGTCCGACGCCAAGAATATTTCGACGACGGCAAAGCTCGTCGGCGACGAATGGGTGATCAACGGCGAGAAGTATTACATCTCCGGCGCCGGAGATCCGCGCTGCAAGATCATGATCGTGATGGTGAAGACCAATCCCGACGCGCCGCCGAGCAAGCAGCAGTCGCAGATCCTGGTTCCCATCGACACGCCCGGCGTGGAAATCCTCGGGCCCATGCATGTGTTCGGCCACGACCACGCGCCGCGCGGCCACATGCATCTGCGCTTCAACAATTGCCGGGTGCCGAAGGAGAACATGCTGCTCGGCGAGGGCCGCGGCTTTGAAATCTCGCAGGTTCGCCTCGGGCCGGGCCGCATCCATCACTGCATGCGCACGATCGGCAAGGCGGAAAAGGCGCTCGATTTGATGGTGTCGCGTGGCCTCACCCGCGAAGCCTTCGGCAAGAAGATCGCCCATCTCGGCGGCAATCTGCAGATCATCGCGCAGGCGCGCTGCGAGATCGAGGCGATGCGGCTGATGGTGCTCAAGGCCGCGAAGGCGATGGACGTGCTCGGCAACAAGGAAGCGCGGATCTGGGTCAGCATGGTGAAAGCCATGGTGCCGGAACGTACCTGCAAGATCATCGACCAGGCGATCCAGATGCACGGCGCCACCGGCATTTCGCAATGGAGTCCGCTCGGCGAGATGTACCAGGACGTCCGGCATCTGCGCTTCGCGGATGGTCCGGACGAGGTGCACTGGATGGTGGTCGGCCGGCATGAGCTGAGCATGCCGTGATCTGAGATGCCGTAGGGTGGGCAAAGGAGCGTCAGCGACGTGCCCACCACACCTTGCGCCCGCGCTGAATGGTGGGCACGCTGCGCTTTGCCCACCCTGCGAAAGCCTACGCGGAGCCTCCTGCATGCAATATGCCCCCAGCGACCTCAAACCCCGCGAGCGCTACAAGGTGCTCACCTCCTTCGTGCTGCCGCGGCCGATCGCGTGGGTGACGACGGTCGGCCCGACCGGCGTGGTCAACGCGGCGCCGTTCAGCTTCTTCAATGTGTTCTGCGAGGATCCGCCGCTCTGCATGTTCGCCGCCAATCTGCGGCCCGACGGCCGCATCAAGGATACCGTGATCAACATCCGGCGGACGGGCGAGTTCGTGGTCAACATGACCGACGAGCCGCTGGCGCTCGCGATGCATGAGAGCAGCGGCGATTTCCCGCCCGATATCGGCGAGCCGGATTACCTGAACCTGAAGCTGGCGCCTTCGACGAAGGTCGCGGTGCCGCGGCTGGCGGACGCGCCATTTTCGATGGAGTGCAAGACCTGGAAGGAGATCGACGTCAACGGCGATCGCCTGCTGGTGATGGGCGAAGGCATCCACTTCCACATCCGCGACGAATTATGGGACCACGCCGCGATGCGCGTACACATGGATCGCTATCACCCGATCGGCCGCATGTTCGCGGATCGCTACTGCCGGACGGATGATCGCGTGGTGTTCCCGCCGGCCGAAGGGGCGAAGGCGGCGGTGTAGCTCGTTAGTGCGTAGGGTGGGCAAAGCGAAGCGTGCCCACCATTTTAACCGCGCTTGAAGATGGTGGGCACGGCGCAAGAGCGCCTTTGCCCACCCTACGGACCGCGAGTCGGCCGGTGCGCGCGCAGGAAAGAGCGGATCTGGCGCACCGCGAGCGGTACCCTCTCCTTCGGCTCCTTCCACGGAAATAGGCTCACTTCCGCGTTCGGTGCCAGCAGCGCACTCTCCATCGCGACCGCATAGGGATGCGCCGGGATATCGTCGGGCAGGATCAGCACCGGCGTCCGGCACTGGCGGACGAAATCGCGCGTCACGGTGAAGACGAAATCGGGATCGGTGCGATACATTTTTGTGAGGAATTTCTCGGCCTGCTCCATCGTGATATCGGGCCGCCGCTCGACAAGCTGCGGCGCCCAGCCCTTCATGTTGTTGTCGTAGAACAGGTCGCGGATTTCCGGGCGCGAGCCTGACGGCATCGCCAACACGCCCGCCACGACGCGATCCCCGGCGCGCTTCAAGAGATTCCAGATCAGGGGGCCGCCGATGCAGAAACCCAGCACCATGAACTTTTCGAAGCCGAGATGATCCATCAGCGCGAGCTGGTCGTCGGTGTGGGAATCCCAGGGACGGTCGATCTCGAGCGGGCCGGTCGACTGGCCGGGTGGCGCGTTGCGCAGGTCATAGGCGATGCAGCGATATTCGTTGCCGAACTCCTTGATGGCGTGGAACGGTGGATAATCGCCGGTGATGCCTGTGATGTTCGAGTTCAGCCCGCCGCCGGCGATCAGCAGTAGCGGGAAGCCGGAGCCGGCTTCCTCATAGTGGATGCGGACCGGGCCTTTTTCGAAGAAGCTCATGGCGGTTTTCCTCTCCCCGCTTGTGCGCGCGGCGTGCGACTTAACGGGCTTATATTTAGAATCCCCGTGGGGCGCCCCCACCCAGCCCTCCCCCGCAAGCGGGAGAGGGAGTCGAGCGCGCTGCTTGGTGAAGCGCGTAGTCGACGAAACAGATATGGCCAACAGACCTGACCGTCGTTGATCTCCAGTCGTGCAACAGGCGCCGATGCGCCCCCTCTCCCGCTTGCGGAGGAGGGTTGGGGTGGGGTGCCTCCGCGCATTCGACTCGCGGAGAGATCCCCTCACCCACGCCGCCCTCACCCCTGCGCGGGCTCGCCGATCTTGTCCTGCGTCTTCGTATCGAAATCGCTCGCATCATGCCGCTCGTGCAACTGGCTGGCCGGATCGCCCGAGATACGGTTGACCATGCGGCCGCGCTTCACCGCCGGGCGTTTGGCGATCGCATCGGTCCAGCGCTGGACGTTCTTGTACTCGTGCACCGAGAGGAATTCGCCGGCGCCGTAGACGAGGCCCTTTGCCAGCGCGCCGTACCATGGCCATGTCGCCATGTCGGCGATCGTGTAGTCCTTGCCGGCGAGATATTCGTTATCGGCGAGGCGGCGATCGAGCACATCGAGCTGGCGCTTCACCTCCATGGCGTAGCGGTCGATGGCGTACTCGATCTTGATCGGCGCATAAGCGTAGAAATGGCCGAAGCCGCCGCCAAGGAACGGGGCACTGCCCATCTGCCAGAACAGCCACGACAGGCATTCGGCCCGCGCCGCACCGCCGCTCGGCAGGAACGCGCCGAATTTTTCGGCGAGATGCACGAGGATCGCGCCGGACTCGAACAGGCGGATCGGCTCCGGCCCGCTGCGGTCCATCAGCGCGGGGATTTTCGAGTTCGGATTGACGGCGACAAAGCCGCTGCCGAACTGATTGCCGTCGATCCTGATCAGCCAGGCGTCGTATTCGGCGCCGCTGTGACCGGCGGCGAGGAGTTCCTCGAACATCACCGTGACCTTGACGCCGTTCGGCGTCGCCAGCGAATAAAGCTGGAACGGATGGCGGCCGACCGGCAGCTCGGCGTCATGGGTGGGCCCTGCGATCGGGCGGTTGATGCTGGCGAAGCGCCCGCCGCTGGCCTTGTTCCAGGTCCAGACTTTTGGCGGGACGTATTCGGCGGGCTCGTTGACAGGGGCGTCGGGGTCGTTGACGGGGGCGTCGGTCATTCGGGTTGGCTCCAGGCTTCTTCGGCCGTCTCGCGGTTTAGGTGACCTGTCGCGCGGCGGCCGGCGCATTCCATGTAAGGTTTCGTATCAGCACCGCAACAAAACAAGAAGGGCGCAAAAATCAGGGGAGGAATGCGGCTGCAGCGTCAGGAGTGGCCCCGATCCGGCGACGGCGCAAGGCGCTACGCCTGCCGTGATCGCACGAGTGTACTCGGAGCAATGCTCCTGTGGCTGGGGTAGTCGAGATCGGCCATACTGGATGTGTCGCTACAAGAGAGACCATCCAAATGCTCCCATCACAGCGCGCCTTGTTCGAGATACCGCGCCAGATCTGCTACCTGAATGCCTCCTCCTACAGCCCGCTGCCGCTTCGAACTCTGGAGGCCGGTCGCGCCGCGGTTCTCCGCAAGGGCACGCCATGGACGCTTCCAGCCTCCTTCGCCAACCAGCAGCATGAACGCGCGCGCCTTGCTGCTGCCCGGCTGATCAATGCCGAAGCGTCCGATATCGCGCTGATTCCTTCGATCAGCTACGGCGTTGCGACCGCCGCGAAGATGCTGCCGATCGCCCGCGGCACGCGCGTCCTCGTTCTGGAAAACGATCATTCCTCCCCGGTGCTGGAATGGCAGACGCGGGCCGAGGCGGAAGGGTTTTCCGTCGAGACGGTTCGCCAGCCGGACGACGGCGACTGGACATCGGCGGTTCTCGAAAGCATAGAACAATCCGGCGCAGCGCCGGTCAGCCTCGCCTCAATCTCCTCGGTGCACTGGTCGGACGGCGGATTGATCGATGTCGACAAGGTGGGCGCAGCATTGCGGCGACAGGGCGCGGTGTTCCTCATCGACGCAACGCACAGCACCGGCGTGCTGACGACCGACGTGAAGCGTCTCGACCCGGATTTTGTGATCTTCCCGACTTACAAGTGGCTGCTCGGCCCTTACGGCCGCGCGTTTCTCTATGTTGCAAAACGCCATCAAGGCGGCATCCCGCTCGAGCAGACCGCGTCCGGCCGCCGCAACGTGCGCGCCGAGAACGCGGTCTATTTCACGGATCTCAGTTACGTTCCCGATGCGCGGCGCTTCGACATGGGCGAGCGCGATCATTTCATCTCGATGGAAATGGCCTCGATCGGCATGGAGATGATGGCCGACTGGGGCGCGGCGGCCGTTGTAGAGCGTCTCACGACGCTGACTGAGCGGATCGCGCAAGCCGTCGGCGATATCGGCGTCCGCGTGCCGGAGCCGCATTTGCGAGCGCCGCATGTATTGAGCCTCGCCTTCCCCGACGGAATGCCGGCGGGCCTCGTCGAGGGACTGGCGAGCGAAGGCATTTATGTCGCACCGCGCCTCGGGCGCATGCGTGTGTCACCCCACGTCTATAACGACGAAGCCGACATCGACCGGTTCGTTGAGGTACTGACACGGAAGCTGCGGGCTTGAATTGTAGGGTAGGCAAAGCGCAGCGTGCCCACCAGTTAGTGCAGGGCTCGTGATGGTGGGCACGCTTCGCTTTGCCCACCCTACGCGATCTTCCGTCATTGACGGCGGCTAGGACGACGCCACCATCTTCCGCGGCGACTCTGCCCGCTCCATTATGAAACCCTCATAGCCCTTCGCCGCAACATCGTTGCAGATCTGCCGGTACACACCGACGCCGCCGATGTACGGCATGAAGATCCGCGGCTTGCCGGGGACATTGGCGCCCATGTACCAGGAATTGGCCTGCGGATAGAGCGTGGTGTAGGCGACCTCGTTGACGTGGGCGACCCATCTGTCTTCGGCGTCGGTGGCGGCTTCCATGGTGTCGAGGCCGTTGTCTCGCATGTAGACCAGGCAGTCCGCGATCCAGTCGACATGCTGTTCGATCGAGACGATCATGTTCGACAGCACCGAGGGGCTGCCGGGGCCGGTGATGACGAACAGATTGGGAAATCCCGAACTCATCAGGCCGAGATAGGTTCGCGGGCCCGCGGACCATTTTTGATTGAGCGTCTGCCCGTCGCGGCCGCGAATATCGATCTTCGCGACCGATCCGGTCATGGCGTCAAAGCCGGTCGCCAGGACCAGCGCATCGACCTCGTAATCCTTGCCCGCGACGCGAACCGCGTTTTCGGTGATCTCTTCAATCGGGTTCGACTTGATGTCGACCAGCGTCACATTGGGCCGGTTGAACGTCGCGAAATAATCGGTGTCGATGCAGATGCGCTTGGAGCCGATCGGATGGTTGTTCGGCTGCAGCAGCGTTGCGGTCTCGGGATCGTTGACGATTTCCGCGATCTTGCCGCGAACGAAATCGGCGGAGGTGTCGTTGGCGGCCTGTTCCAGCGCGAGGTTGTTGTAGACCGACATGAAGGTGAGCCCGCCGCGGTTCCAGCGAGCTTCGTATTTCGAGCGGCGCTCGTTGTCGCCGTCGTCGAGCGCGCCGCGGTCCGGCAACTCGGTATAGATCCCGTTCCGCGCCGTCTCGCGCGCAAAGCGCCTGATCTCGGGATAGTTGGCGCGGAACTTCTGGCGCTCGGCTTCGGTCAGCGCCGCGTTGCGGGCGGGAATGGAAAAGTTCGCGGTGCGCTGGAACACCGTCAGGTGGCTGGCCTGTTCGGCAATCACCGGCACCGACTGGATGCCTGACGATCCCGTTCCGATGACGCCGACGCGCTGGCCGGTGAAATCGACCGCCTCATGCGGCCAGTGGCCGGTGTGATAAACCCTGCCCTTGAAGCGATCGAGCCCCTTGATGTCGGGCATCCGCGCGTTCGACAGGCAGCCGGTGGCGAGCACGACGAATTTTGCCGACACCGTCTTGCCGTCGGAGGTCGATACCGACCACAGCGACGTCGCCTCGTCGAACACGGCGCGCTCGACGCGGGTGTCGAACTGGATGTCGGGACGCAGGTTGAAGCGATCGGCCACATGGTTGGCGTATTTCAGGATCTCGGGCTGCGGCGCGTAGCGCTCGCTCCAGTCCCATTCCTGCTGCAGTTCGTCGGAGAACGAATAGGAATACTGCATGCTCTCGACGTCGCAGCGCGCGCCGGGATAACGGTTCCAGTACCAGGTGCCGCCGACGCCGCTGCCCTGTTCATAGACCCGCGCCGAAAAGCCGAGGCCGCGCAGCCGGTGCAGCATGTACATGCCGGCGAAGCCGGCGCCGACCACGACAACGTCGTAATGCGCGGCAGGACTGCCGAACGCGGATGGCGGAGCGGACATGGGCGTGGACTCCCTTGAAGATTTTTTTGTTGTCAGCCAGCATTCTCCGCGACGCGCCAAAGCGCAAGAGACAAAGCGTCACCCAACGTGCAAGCATATTTTGCCTCGCGGAATGCGTTCGTGCTTTGGCGTGCTGCCTAGCGCCTGCACGCAAGTCGGCCAAAGCCGGTTGGCTTTCCTCTCGACCATGCGCTAGCCTGACCGACATCGTCGCCAAAGCAAGCAAAGCAGCACAAAGCTGTCACCGGGAGAGAGAACGCAGCCATGAAATCGCCGATCTGCGACATGCTGGGTATAGAATTTCCCCTGCTCGCCTTCAGCCATTGCCGCGACGTGGTGGCAGCCGTCAGCCGCGCCGGCGGATTTGGCGTGCTGGGCGCGACCGTGCATTCTCCTGAGAGCATCGAGCAGGAACTGAAATGGATCGACGACCACGTCGACGGCAAGCCCTATGGGCTCGACGTGCTGATCCCCGAGAACATCTCGACCGCCGGTGAGAAGAACGTCACCTGGAAGAGCCTGGAGCAGCGGATCTCGCCCGAGCATCGCGACTTCACCCGCGGCCTGCTGAAGAAATATGATGTCGAGCTGACGACAGCCCCCGTCGCCGACAACCAGCCGCAGCCATTCGACGCACAGCGTGCGCTCGAATTGCTGGA
>Ga0081540_1004171_pt1 | contig 11119 bp, 12 predicted proteins | sample TabmetS2T1R1_FD_71024 | JGI IMG/M metagenome (GOLD analysis project Ga0081540, IMG submission 71024) | Tabebuia heterophylla rhizosphere microbial communities from the University of Puerto Rico - S2T1R1 | ecosystem: Host-associated > Plants > Roots > Rhizosphere ... | reverse complement strand
GAGATCGCGCCGCTTGCGACCTGCGCGAGCTGATCCGGATGCGTCAGCAGCGCCCACACCGTGCCGGCGATGGCGTCGCGCGGCTCGTTCTGGCCGCCCGAGATCGCAAGCTTGATGTTGGCGAGCACGCTCTGCATCGGCATGCCGCATTCCAGCATCACGCCGAGCAGGCTGAGATCCGGCTTCTTCGACAGCACCGGCACCATGTCGTCGATCGCGGCATCGATGCCGGCGGTGGAGGCATGGCAACGTGCCTCCACTGCGGGATCGCCGCCGTAATTGGCAATGCCGTCGATCATCCCCTGCGACCACGCGTTCATGTCCTCGAAGCGCATGTTGGTCAGGCCGGTGATCGACTTCAGGCACTCCGCCGAGAACGGCAGCGCAAAGGCCTGCACGAAATCGACCGACGGCTTTGGCTCGAGCGCATCGATGATGCGGTCGGCATGCGCCTGGAATTGCGCGGTCCAGTGCGACTTCACCGTTTTCGGCGAGATCGACGGAAAGATCGCCTTGCGTTCGTTCATGTGCGCATCACCATCCTTGCGCATCATGTTGTGGCCCATCAGTCTGTTCATCAGCCCCTGCGGCTGGTGCGACGAGAACACATCGATCTGCTTCTCCGAGATAAAGATGTCGTCGCGGCTGCACAGCAGCGTACTGCCGAGCTGCGGCACGAACACGATCGGCGTCTCGTTCCGGAAGCGCGCCAGCGTGGGGTAGGGGTCCTGCCAGAACGCGGCGGGATCGATGTCGATGCGGGGAGCGGTGCTCACGGGCGTTTCCCTCTGTCTTTTGAGGGACCATAGACAGCCGCGTGCACCTTTGGAAGCCAGCCACGACCGCCCGCCTGGTCCGGCGGACGGCCGCGGACCCTATGCCTTACGTTTGCGGAATCTGGTCCAGGAAGCCGGTGATGCTCTTGATGCGGCCGTCCTTGCTCAGCACGGCGAAATCCGTGCCCTTGATCGGGCTGTCGGTGCCGTCGGGGCCAAGGCCCCAGGAAAAGCGGACATGCTCGCCAAAGCCGTTGGGCTCGCCGATCAATGTGAACTTGAAATCGGGGAATTTCTGCTGAACGCCAGAGATCAGCGCGTCGACCCCGTCATGGCCGTCGCCTGACATCAGCGGATCGACATATCTGGCGTCACTCGTCCAGTTCGCAGCCAGCATCTCGCGGCGCCGGTTCGGCGCGCGCTCGTTCCAGAGTTCGATATAGCGGTGGGCAACCTGTTTGATGTCGGTCATGTCTGTTCTCCTTCGAAAGCCGGATCAGTCGGCTGATCCGCACTATCGAGGAGGAACGTCGGCCAATCGATTACCTCCGACGTCATGCCATCAGTTACGGTGCGATTTTCAGCACCGCCTTCATGTTGGGATGGAAGCGGCAGTAATATTCGACGGTGCCTGCTTTCCGCAGCACGGAGGTCACCGTCTTCTTCGGTGGCTGGTTGACGTCGAAGTCGCCATTGCGTGCAGTTGCGGAATGGACGAACACGTCTTTGTTTACCCATTCGATCGTGTCGCCGACTTTGGCCGAGACTTCGGCCGGCACAAAGACCAGATTCTCCATGACGATCTGAATCGTCGCCGCATGCGCCGGGACGGCGCCCGCCACGAGCGTCAGCACAAGCGCAAGACTCCGTCCCGGCAACATGCCGTCCTCCTACTTCAGGTTCGCCGCAACCTGCTCGGCGTGCTGCTGATGGCCCTGAAAGATCTTCAGGCCGGTCTGCAGCAGGCTCTTCAGCTCGGCATTGCTCGCCGACGGGATCAGTTGCGTCTCCAGCGCGCTGTTGACGGCCTTGTGGTAGGCGACTTCGTTGGCGACATAGGCCTTGTCGTATTCGCCGCCCTTCAGCTTGTTGAGCTCGGCGAGCTTGTCGGCCGCCTGCTTCGACAGCGTCTTGCTGGTGTCGTTATCCTCAGGAGTGACCTTGAGCTTCTTGACGAGGTCGAGCGCCTGCTTGTTGACGGCTTCATGGTCGCGCACCATGTCCTGCGCGAAGGCTTTCACCTCCTTTTTGCTGGCCTTGGAAAGCGCCTGCTTGGCGGCGTTGATGTCGATCACGCCGGCCGTGTAGGCGATATGGGCGATCTGCGGGTCGGTCGGCTTTGCGGCCTGCGCCAAAGCGGCGCTGCTCAAAAGGCTCAGGGCGGCGATTGCCGCGCTCAATCGAACGAACATGTTGGACACTCCTGTGGCGCCGGTCGCAAGCTGCGCGCCGGCCGGTTGTTGGTGCACAGGCGTTGGATGGCGCGGAAGCGCCGAGGTTCCCGGAATTTTACGCGTGGTAGCCGAGACGCTTCAGCACGGCCTCGGTCAGCCGTTCGCAGCGGCGACCGGCGAACGGGAACGCCTCCATCACCACGGGGCCGATCTTGCGCTCCACATTGCCACGCAACAGGTTGCGGGCACGGTGCAGGCGGGTCTTCACCGTCTCCGGCTTCAGTCCCAGAATCTCCGCGGTCTCCTCGACATTCATGCCCTCGATCACGCGGGTGATGAAGACGAGCCGGAACGGCTCGGGGAGTTCATCGATCGCGTGCTCGACGACATGCTGGATTTCACGCTGGGCCATGGATTTTTCCGGATCGTCACCTGAGGCGAGGGGGAATGCGATGATCTGCGCTTGCGGCGCGCTCTTCTCCAGCTCCGACCATTCGACGCCGGGTTTCTGGCGGCGCAGGCGGCCCAGCGCCTCGTTCATCGCAATCCGCGACAGCCAGGTCGAGAGGCTGGAATCGCCGCGGAACTCTTCGAGATGGGTGAAGGCGCGGACATAAGTGTCCTGCACCACGTCCTCGGCCTCGGCATCGTTGCGCAGGATGCCGCGCGCGAGACGGTAGAGCCGGCGGTTATTGGCCTGCATGATTGCGCGCACGGCCGCTTCGTCGCGCGAAAGCGCGCGGCGGACCAACTCGGCGTCGTCAGCGGCGGCGGGGGCGAGGGCGGTGATGGGGGCGCGGCGCATGCAAACTCCGCTGTCACATATGTTGGCTGGCGATTGGATGCGCCAGTCAGGCCGAGGTTCCCGGAAATCGCAGAAAAATTCGCCTTCGTATTCAGCTGCCTACAGGTCGGCCAGCGCCGGGGGCCGCGCATAGGCTTGGGCATCCAGCGCATCGAGGAAGACGCGCACCTTTGCCGGCACGAATTGCCGTGTCGGCAACAGCGCATGCACATTGAGAGGCTCGCAGACATGGTCCGGCAATACCGGCCGCAGCAGGCCGGCGTCGCAAGCGGCTTTCGCATAGGTTGCCGTCACGCGGATCACGCCGTGCCCGGCCAGCGCCGCTTGCAGCCGCACATGGGCGTTCGAAGAGACCAGGCGCGCCTTTTGCACGTCGAGATGTTCGACCGTGCCTTCCGGCGTGGTGATGGCCCACGGCGCATCGTTGGGCCCGGTGAGCAGCGGGAACTTCATCAGCTCTGACCAGCTCTTCGGCTCGCCGAGCCGCTCCAGCAGCGCGGGCGCCGCGAACAGGCCGCGCTCCAGCGAAAACATGCGGCGGATGATGATGTTGTTGGAGGGTAGCGGCGCCTCCAGCATGGCGAATACGATGTCATAGTTCTCCGCCACGGGACTGACGATGTCATGCTCGACGTCGATCCGGATGCTCAGCTCCGGATAGCGGCTCATCAATTCGCAGGCCACGGGCCCCGCGTGATGCGCGCCGAATTCATACGGTGATTTAATGCGCAAGGTGCCGGCGATGGTCGAATTCATCGCCAGCGCTTCGCTGCGGGTATCGTGCAGGGCTGCGAACAGCGGCTGCACCCGGCGATAGATGGTTTCGCCGGCGTCGGTGAGGCGCAAATGCCGCGTGGTGCGCTCAATCAGGCGCAGGCCAAGGTTGGCTTCCAGTCGCTGCACTGCAGCGCTGAGACTGGATTTGGGATGACCCAGCACGCGCGCGGCGGCGGAAAATCCGCCGTGCTGGACGACTTCGCAGAACAATTCCCAGTCGCGCCATTCCATAGACCGGATTGTCCATCCAGCGGTACGCTGTGTCCAGCAGGAACCGGCTTTCGGTAGTGGCCCGATCACCTACCCTGAGCGCAAATCCTGGAGGGAGGAACGACATGGCAGACGACGGCGGCATTTTCCTGCGCAATTCCTGGTACGTCGCGGCCTGGAATCACGAGCTGATCGACGGCAAGAAGCTGGCGCGAACGATCCTGGAGAGGCCGATCGTGCTCTATCGCGGCGCCAGCGGCCGGGTGGTCGCGCTGGATGACCGCTGCTGTCATCGCGCCGCGCCCTTGTCGATGGGGCGCGTCGAAGGCGACGATATCCGCTGCATGTATCACGGCATGAAATTCGCGGCCGACGGCAAATGTATCCAGATCCCCGGCCAGGACATCATCCCGGCGAAGCTCGGCGTGCGCAGCTATCCCGTGGTCGAAAAATACAATCTGATCTTCATCTGGACCGGCGATCCCGAGAAGGCCGATCCAAAGCTCGTGCTCGACTATCCGCCGCTGGCCGATCCCAAATGGCGGGGACTACCCGGCTACATGCACTACAAGGCCAACTGGCTCCTGATCGTCGACAACTTAAGCGACTTCGCGCATCTCGCCTTCGTGCACACCAACACGCTCGGCGGCTCGGAGGAATATGCCTACAAGACCAAGCCGGTGGCGATCGAGAAACTGGAGGACGGCTTTCGCGTCGAGCGCTGGCACATGAATGCCGAGCCGCCGCCCTACCACAAGAAGGTCATTTCGAACAAAACCGCCAAGATCGACCGCCGCAATATCGGCCGCATGATCATCCCGGGCATCTTCACCCTCGACACCACCTTCGCGCCCGCAGGCCAGGGCGTCGAGAAAGGTGTGCACGTGCCCGGCACGCGGCAATACCGCAACGCGCAGTTCATGACGCCGGAGACGCGCAGTACCACGCACTTCTTCTGGAACTATTTGCACGATTTCGACATCGACAATCCGAACATCGCCCTTTCGCTGCGCCACTCGCTCGAGGAGGGGTTTAATGAGGACAAGGACATCATCGAGGCGCAGCAGAAGGTGTTCGATGCTGATCCGAACTACCAGCTGCTCGCCATCGGCGCCGACGCGCCGCTGACCTATTTCCGCTGGCTGTTCTCAAAGAAGGTGGAGGCAGAGCGGGCAGCTGCCACGGCGGCGAAGTCGGCGGCATAAAAAAGCGGCCGCCGATGACGGCAGCCGCGCCCACAATCTCTCTACTCGTCATGGCCGGGTTCGTCCCGGCCATCCACGTCTTTGCATCCACAACGAAGTAAGAACGTGGATGCCCGGGACCCGTCTCCGCCAAGGCTTCGCCGGGGCCACGAACTCACTTGGCCCGCCGAAGCTTCAGCGAAGGCGGCAAGCCCGGGCATGACGAAGACTGTTTGGTTGGCTCGCAGGCTTACTTCGCTGCAACCACCATGATCTCGACCTTGTACTGCGGGGCGGCGAGCTGCGCCTCGACCGTGGCCCGCGCCGGCGTGTTGCCTTGCGACACCCAGGCGTCCCACACCGCGTTCATCTCGGGAAAGGTCTTCATGTCGGTGATGTAGATATTTGCCGAGAGCAGTTTTGTCTTGTCGCTGCCGGCCTTGGCCAGATGCCCGTCGATGATGGAGAGAATCTCCCTGGTCTGATCGGTCACACTGCCGCCCGCGGTCTTGTTGGCGACGACGCCTGCCAGATAAATCGTGTTGCCGTTCACCACGACCTGGCTCATGCGCGGACCGGTTTCAAAGCGCTGAATGCTCATATTTTCTTATCTCCCTGGGGATGGCGGCTTCTGTTAGCGCAGAGCAGGGCCCTGCGCCACTGCGCAAATCGCAGCCGTGCCTTTACGGAAATTTCTTGAAGAATGCCCAGATCGTCTCGGCGCCGTCGATGTCGTGGTTCTGCGGGCCGAGGAAGGCGTTCGCCAGCCGCGGAAAGCGCGCGTCAGCCGCGCCCGGCATGCGGTGGCCGCCGTCATTGACGCGGTAGAGCACGACGTCGCGGCCGGCATGGCAGCGCGAGTCGATCCGTGTCACCGTCGAGCGGTCGGCGCGGTCGGCATCGTTGAGCTCGGTCAGCGCGCCGTCCGCCGCCTCGCAGCCATTGATCTTGCGCCAGAAGCCAAGCGTCTTCTCCACCGACCAGAACTCGTCCACGGCAAAGCGGCTGGTGCCGCGGCCGCCCTTGTAGGGGACGAGCGGATCGGCGGTGCCGTTCATCATCAGCATCGGCACTGGCCGCGCGGGATGGCAGAGGTTGGCGGATTGATCCGTCAGGTTGATGACCACGCTGGCGGCGGCCGCGAACAGCTCGGCGCGCTTGCAGACCAGTGTCATGGTCATGGCACCGCCATTGGAAATGCCGGTGACGTAGATGCGTTTCGCATCGGCGCTGCCGTCGGCAACGAATTTCTCCACCAGCTTGGCGAGGAAGGCGACGTCATCGGTGCCATGCGGCGGCACGCGGCCGGCGCGCAGATTGGTGGGGCGGAGATCCGCCCAGGAATGGTTGAGCCCGTCGGGAAATACCACGCCAAAGCCTTCGCGTTTGGCTACCGCCGGCCACGCCGTGCGCGTGATCATGTCGGCGCCGGTCTGGGTGTTGCCGTGAAGCACGATGACCAGCGGCGCAGGTTTCGTGTCGGGAAGGCGGGCGGTGTAGTGGCGCGTGGTGTCGCCGATCGCAATCGTCTCCGCTGTCGCCGCGCCGCTGGCGCCGGTCAAGACAAACAGGAATGCAAGAAAACGGATCATGCGCGGCTCGCGGGCCAAGGGTACTGCGCCCATTGCACCACGGAGAGAAGGGCGGATCAACGCGCGTTGCGGGAAATCAGTCCCGAATCTCGCTGATCAGCCGTTGACGCAAGGCCCGGCCGCGGCGGCTCGCCGCCACGTCCTTCCTCATTGCGATCGAAAAAACCACCGGGCTCGTGATCTGGATTTTCGACAATCGCGCGAGCCGCCCGCTGCTGAATTCCCTTTCGGCGAACGGAAGCGCCGCGAGCAGGATTCCCTGGCCGCTGCAGGCGGCCTCGAGGGCTGTGGCATAGGACGAGAACCGGCGGTGCCGCGGCGTCACTTTCCCGGTGAGGCCGAGCGCGCGCCACGCCCTTTCCCAGCCGGCTTCGCTGACGCTCGGTGTCAGCAGGTTCTGCCCGGACCACCATGCGGCGTCTGAGACCCGCGCGGCCGCAGCGATCCCCGGCGCGGCCGCCAGCGTCAGCTTCACGGCCCGCACGGGCGTTAGTGAGATGTCCGATGCCGCTTCGGCCCCCAGCCGTACGGCAACGATCTGCTCTGGACCGGTCAGGTCGCGCATGGAGTCGGTGACGTCGAGTTTGACGAGATTGGCATCGCACCATCTGAGGAAGCGCTCGCCGAACAGGTACTGGCGGGCGAACATGGGCGGTGCCGTGAGCAGGAGCGGCGCGGCCGATACCGACTGGCTGGCCTCCGCACACGCCTTGGCGAGTTCCTGCATCGGGCGGGCGATGCGGCCGCGAAAGGCGGCGCCGGTCCTGGTCAGCGCAAGCCGCCCGCCGCGGCGCTCGCACAGGCGCACCCCGAGCCGCGCTTCCAGCAGACCGACCTGATAGCGCACCGCTGCAGGCGTCAGGTTGAGACTGGCGGCGGCGGCATTGAAGCTCAGCAGCCTCGCGCTCGCTTCGAACGCGCGCAACTGGCTCCAGGACAGACCGGGATCCTTCGCAGGCTGCGCCGTGACCATCCACTCGACCTCCCGGTGATGCAAATTTCGTTTGCGGCCCGATCAGTTAATTTTCATGCGCAGGAGACTGCCGGATGTCAAGCTGAGCCCGGCAACAAAAGGAGTCGGGGATGCCGAAGGGATTGCTCGTTACGCGCATCGCGCTGATCGCCAACGGCATCGGCATGATGCTGATCTACCCTCTCAACATGCTGGTGCTGGAGCGCGCGTCTTGGGTCTGGGACTATCCGGCCCGCCATCCCGCTTTCGAGCACATGCTTGTCGCGATCTATGTGAGCATGGGGGCTTTCCTGGTCTGGGCGGCCCGCGATCCGGTCCGCTTCCTGCCGTTCATCGATTTTGTGATCGTGTCGGGCGCGGTTCACGCCACCGCGATGGCGATCGACGCCTGGCGCTTGCCGGGCATGGCGACCCATCTTGCGTTTCGCGGCGACGTCATGGGCACCTACTTCGCGCCTGTCACGCTCGCACTGACGCATCCCCGCTTCTTCTACCTGTTCGCGCCGCGAACGACGTGAGGTCCGCCTTGGGGGAGAGAGCCACCCGCCTGGCGGCGCGAACGGTTATTGTCATGCTGTTGTCGGCGATGACGCTGCAATATTTCGCGCTGTCGCGGCAAGACCGCGAGAACTTGTGGCTGACCGGGTCCTTGTGCGCGCGCTCGGCGAGCCCGGCGCGGTGAGGCGACGGAAGGCGAATTATGACACCGCCTTCGCCGCCGCCCGTCCGGCGTTGCGGCCGGAGAACAGGCAGCCGCCAAGGAACGTCCCTTCCAGCGAGCGATAGCCGTGCACGCCACCGCCGCCGAAGCCGGCGGCTTCGCCTGCGGCATAGAGGCCCCCGATGATCTTGCCGTCCTTGCCGAACACGCGGGAGTCCAGATCGGTCTCGAAACCGCCGAGCGTCTTGCGGGTGAGGATGTTCAGCTTCACCGCGATCAGCGGGCCCTGCGCGGGGTCGAGGATGCGGTGCGGTTTTGCGGTGCGGATCAACCTGTCGCCGATATAGCGGCGCGCATTGTGCAGGTTCATCACCTGCGCGTCCTTTACATAGGGATTATCGATCTCGCGGTCGCGCGCCTCGATCTGCGCCTTGATGTGGTCGAGCTTCAGCAGATCGCTGCCGGCGAGCTTGTTCATGGCGGCGACGAGGTCGGCGAGATTGTCGCGCACGATGAAATCGGCGCCCTTCTGCTTGAAGGCCTCCACCGGCGCCGGTGCGCCCTTGTTGGTGGCGCGCTTGAGTGTCAAGCGCCAGCTCTTTCCGGTGAGATCGGGGTTCTGCTCGGAACCGGAGAGCGCAAACTCCTTCTTGATGATGCTTTGCGTGAGGACGAACCATGAGTAATCGTAGCCCGTGCCCATGATGTATTGCAGTTGCCCGAGCGTGTCGGAGCCGGGAAACAGCGGCGCGGGCAGGCGCTTGCCCGTGGCGTCGAACCACATCGATGACGGGCCCGGCAAGATGCGGATGCCATGCCTGGGCCAGATCGGTGACCAGTTCTGGATGCCCTCGACATAATGCCACATGCGGTCGCGGTTGATCAGCCGCGCGCCGGCGGCCTCGGTGATCCCGATCATGCGGCCATCGACATGCTCGGGCACGCCGGAGATCATGAATTTTGGGGGCTCGCCGAGACGCTTCGGCCAGTTCTGCCGCACCAGATCATGATTGCCGCCGATGCCGCCGGAGGCGATGACGACCGCCTGAGCACGCAACGAGAAATCGCCAACGACGTTGCGCGAAGAGCGCTGGCCGCGCTCGACGTTCGTCGGTTCGAGGATCGCGCCGCTGACGCCATCGACCACGCCATTGCTCATGCCGAGCGCATCGACGCGATGACGGAATTTGAAGATCAGCCTGCCGCTCTTCGCCGCTTCGCGCGCGCGCCGCTCGAACGGCTCGACAATGCCGGGGCCGGTGCCCCAGGTGACATGGAAGCGCGGCACTGAATTGCCGTGGCCCATCGCGTCATAGCCGCCGCGCTCGGCCCAGCCGACCACCGGAAAAATACGGTGACCCATCGCGCGCAGCCAATCGCGCTTTTCGCCGGCGGCGAAATCGACATAAGCTTCCGCCCATTTCCGCGGCCAGAGATCTTCCTCGCGATCGAAGCCGGCCGTGCCCATCCAGTCCTGCAAAGCGAGGTCGTAGGAGTCTTTGATGCCAAGGCGGCGCTGTTCCGGAGAATTAACCAGAAAAAGTCCGCCGAACGACCAGAACGCCTGGCCGCCGAGGCTCTGCTCGCCTTCCTGGTCCAGCAAGATGACGCGCTTGCCGGCGTCGGCGATCTCGGTGGCCGCCACCAGCCCCGCCAAACCGCCGCCGACCACAATTACGTCGGCATCATCAGCCATCGCTTCCTCCCCCGAGTATTGGATCGTATGAAGCCCGTCACTTTTGTCGCGGTCAACGGCAAAAGGCGCTTGCCTGTGGCGGCGGCGCCACGAAGGGATTTGTTGACTGTTCCAGTTTGGGACCGATTGCCGCCGACGGTGCAGCGCCGTTGCAACACTGCATTTGAATTTGTTTCGAGCGCGCCTGGCCCCCTCGACAAAAATGCGGTTCGGCAACACGTTGTGGCCGTCGACATCACAAAAGACGTTCAGATTCGGTTTCGACGTTTTCGACTGGGGCTGGGGGCTTCGACATGAAGTTCGTGACTGGTTTGCTTGCGGCGGTTCTCCTCTTGGCAGGGATGGGCGCCAGTCACGCAGTGGTACGGATCGCCGATGATCGCGGCGGCCGCATCGGCACCTATGTCGACAAGTATCAGGGCCTGCGTTCCTCGGGTGAGACCGTGATCATCGATGGTTTGTGCGCCTCGGCCTGCACCATCGTGCTTGGCGCCGTGCCGCATGACCGCATCTGCGTCACCTCGGCGGCCAATCTCGGCTTCCACGCTGCCTGGGATTTCGGCGCCAACGGCCGCGCCGTGACCAACGCCGAAGCCACGCAAATGCTGTACTCGATGTATCCGGCGCCGATTAAGCGCTGGATCGCGGCGCGCGGCGGGTTGACCCCGAAGATGATCTTCCTGCGCGGCAAGGCACTGCAGGCAATTTACAAGCCCTGCTATCTCGACGCCCAGGCCTCCGCCAACAGGCCGGCCGCTTCTTCCTCGCGCTGGGAGCATGATCCTGCCCCGCAGGGCCGTGCCAGCGTAAAGTAGCGGTTTTCTGGCAAGATCAGGCTCAAGGCCCCTTCCTCCGCATGAGTTGATCGGTGGCGCTTTCGCGCCGCTTGCCCGCGTGTGGAACTGGCCCTATCTGGAGGCCATGGCCCGCCCGGTTTCAGCCCCTGACGGCATGTTGAGCGCGCCCCCGCCGAGAGCGCGGGCGGCGACGGTGATCGTCTGGAGCGCCGCGGCGCTTGGCGCGCTTGCGGTTCTCGCTGCGGCCGTGCTCT
>Ga0081540_1004170_pt1 | contig 11120 bp, 7 predicted proteins | sample TabmetS2T1R1_FD_71024 | JGI IMG/M metagenome (GOLD analysis project Ga0081540, IMG submission 71024) | Tabebuia heterophylla rhizosphere microbial communities from the University of Puerto Rico - S2T1R1 | ecosystem: Host-associated > Plants > Roots > Rhizosphere ... | reverse complement strand
TCATTGGGATTTTGAAGGAGCATGAGGCCGGCGTTTCGGTCGCCGATCTGTGCCGCAAGCATGGTGTTAGCGACGCCAGCATCTACAAATGGAAGGCGAAGTTTGGCGGGATGGAGGTCTCGGAAGCCAAGCGGCTGAAGGCATTGGAGGACGAGAACACGCGACTAAAGCGGTTGCTGGCGGATGCGATGCTCGACAACGTCGCGCTGAAGGACCTTTTGGGAAAGAAATGGTGACGCCCGCGACGGAGCGGAAAGCTGTCGTCCATCTGCGAGACGCATTCGGGATGAGCGAACGGCGGGCGTGTAAAGCCATCGGCTGCTGCCGCATGACCGTGAGATACCGGACGACCCGGGCGGACGATGCCGGCCTTCGCCAGCGCATGAGGGAGGTCGCCCAGGAGCGCCGTCGCTTCGGCTAGCCGCGCGCAACCGTATTTCCACCGCTATGGCCAGTTAGCGCGTCATTGATGTCTTCGTTCACACCCCCGGCGCAATGCGTCTTTGAAGCCGTGACGGAACGAGTGGGAGACACTGTTTCTGTTGTCGATGCCGAGCGATTGCTTGTGGCGACCAAACCACTGTGAAAACGCGGCTCCGTGGTTTCCCTTTGAGTTCTGCTGCATATCGGGAAACAAACGAGCTCTCTGTCCATCGACTGCCCGTCGATGATCTACGAATGCTAAGAAGCCAATCCTCAGCAGCTCAGGATGGATGGGGATTGCACGGAGAGAGCTCTTCGTCTTCACACTGCGACCTGCTTCATCGTCTTCAACGACGGTCATGAACTGTACGCCCGCGGGAGCATCTTGTTTTCGCGCCTGTCCGCATCCGTTCTCACTTAGAAGCAGTTTTCGCAGAGCGCCAGTGCCGGCATCGAATAATATGTGCGCCCTGCAATGCGGGTCTCATCGGACTCGGTCACTCCGCGCAATTACCACCACAACCTAACAGGCAATCACACGACCGTCCTCATGGGGCAAGATCATGGGATAAAGATATGATCAGGCGCCAAACCAATCTGATGTCGCTGAAACATCTCAACGTAAGCAGCTTCGATGTTCCTAGTGAACCGCTTCGTATCGAATAAGGGGGCCGTGCTACGATTTGCCGCTAACTTACTCTTGATTGCCGCCAATTTTTCTGAGCACGTTGCGAAATCAATTGCCCTCTGCTCGTACGTTTCCGGTGTGGTTGCTATGAGCTCGGGCAAGTTAAGCGCATTCAACAGACTAGCACCTACTCTGCCCGCAAACGTTTGTCCAAGACAGGTCAATACGGGCAACCCAGCCCACAGCGCGTCGCTTGCTGTGGTATGAGCATTGTAGGGTAGCGTGTCTAAAAAAAGGTCCGCCAGCCTTTGACGCGCAAGATGATCTTCATTGAGGGGCACTTGCTGCGCAAACACTAGGCGACTTGGGTCCACTCCACGAACCTGAGCCTCACGTCTTAGATTGCGGATAGCTGTTTCATTGGCGCTCGACAACCATAATACGCTGTTATCAACCTGCTGCAGCACTCTCATCCACATACCAAAAACCTGCGGAACGATCTTATAGGTCCTGTTAAATGAGCAAAAAACAAACCCGTCCTTTGGCAAATTGCATTCCGAACGAAGCCACAATCGTTCAGATATTTTCCGCTTAGAATCGTTCACCATAAAGGTATCGGGCAGATAGACAATTTTTTCGGAATAACACTCTCTCATCTCGCCCGGGATCATCAAAAGGTCTGAAACGATATAATCCATATATTTGGCCCCCATTGTTCCTGGGTAGCCGAGATAATTTACCTGAATAGGCGCGGGGCGCTCAGCGAAAATGCGCGTTCGTGAGCCTGCCGTGAAGCCCATTAAGTCGACCAGGATATCTATTTCTGACGCTCTTATGAGACCTACAATCTGATCGTCGTCAAAAGTGTCGGCATCAATAAAATGACTAACCGAAGACTTCAAGCGCCGACGCATCTGTGAACTATCGTCCAGCCCAAGTGATATAGCGGTCACATCAAAACGGGATTCGTCGTGGGCCTCAAGCATTCCCGCAATTAGAAAAGATACCGGATGATGCTCTCGAAAATCTGCAGAAACATAAGCAACACGTATTTTCTCGTGTCTGGAGCGTTTACCCTGCGAAATCTCTTTTCGCCTTTGAGGAAAATTTTCCGTAACCCACAACGCGGCGCATCGGAACTGGTCCTCAGCGGATGAAGACACCGTAAGAAAATTGAACGGCCCGGTATTCGGCCTCCTGTTTTTGACAGCTGACGTTAAGCTTGAGCACTCAGCTTCGAGGTTAGTCCAATCACAGAGAATCATCTTTGTGTTTAGACGCGCTCCTTCTACCCCAGGCAAGTCAGGCTTAAGGCGGAGTGCCTGATCGTAAGCTACAATCGCCTCATGGTACTGTTTTAGCTCAACAAACAAATTACCCACACAACACCATGCCTCTGCCAGTGCTGGATTGTAAGTCAGAGCTTTCTCGAAAGAAGAAAGTGCCTCTTCGCGACGCTTGAGCTGAAGGCAGACGTTGCCGCGACCAAACCACGCTTCAGCCAATTCCGGCTTGATGGCTAGAGCTCGCTCGTAAGAACCGAGCGCCTCTTCGAAACGCCTCATCCCAAAGACGACATTGGCAAGACCAAGCCATGCACTAGCCGATTCAGGCTCAAGGGCCAATGCCTTTTTATAACTCGCGAGCGCCTCGTCGTAACGCATGAGCTCAAAGTAAGCATCGCCCCGACCGCGCCAAGCTTCTGCCAGTGCTGGCTTGTGAGTTAGAGTCTTCTCGTAGGAAGAAAGTGCCTCTTCGTAACGTTTGAGCTGAAGGCAGACGTTGCCGCGACCAAACCACGCTTCAGCCAATTCCGGCTTGATGGCTAGAGCGCGCTCGTAAGAACCGAGCGCCTCTTCGAAACGCCTCATCCCAAAGACGACATTGGCAAGACCAAGCCATGCACTAGCCGATTCAGGCTTGAGCACTAACGCTCTTTCATAGGCGGCAACCGCTTGTTCGTAACGCTTGAGCTGAGATAGAGCATTGCCGCGGCCAAGCCACGCTTCCACCAGTTCTGGCTCGGCTTCTAGCACTTCGCTGTAGAACGCGAGCGCGTCATTAAACTGCTTGAGCGAAAGGCATGCATGACCGAGGCCTAGCCGTGCTCCACTCGATCCCGGCTCCGCCTTTAATGCATTCTCATATGCGATACGGGCTTCATCATATCGTTCGAGGCCGAGAAGAGCGTTCCCTCTCCCGGCCCAGGCGCGTCCCGAGCTTGCATTTAGCGCTAACGCCTTGTCAAAGGCGGCGATAGCCTCATCAAACCGCCCTAGCTCACCATACAGAACGCCTTTGTTAAGGTGCGCATCGGAATATTGTGGATTGAGGGCTAATGCTCTATCGATGCCAGATGACGCCCCTTCGTACTCCTTCATTTCGAGGAGAACGGTACTGCGCTCCGTAATCGCGGCGATGTGACTGGGTTCTTGCGCAAGAAGTCGGTCAAACAGCGCCAAAGATTCTTGCAGGAGGTTTAGCTTCAACAATGCTCCCGCGCCGACATATAGTAAGTACGTGCTTGCATTGTTGGTTTCCACGCTTTTAAGGCAGATTGCGCTCGCACCACCAAAGTTTCCCAATTGACACAATACCGTGGCGTAATTTTCTGCAAACTGCTGGTTCGATGGCTGCATGGACAAGGAGCGTTCCATTAGGCGAGCCGCTTCGGCAAGATTCCCATTGGATGCCTCTATGGCCCCAAGCCAATGAAGTGCGAGGCCGCTCTCTGGATTCTCCCTTATGACTGCACGATAGAGTTTTGCGGCTTCGTGGATATCGCCCTTTCCATGCAGCGTAAGGGCTAGGCTAAGTTTGTCGTTGTTGGAGTGTTTTGACATGCGATGCTTGCCGAATTTCTAGACGCCGCTACCGGTTTGACAGCTCATTGATCGCGCTAAGGCGAGTCGAAAGGTTGATCCGGCTCTACGGTTAAATGTTCCCGCAGCTGAGCGCTGAGCTTCCTCAAACGAATTATCCTAGATCATCTCGGAGAGGTCACCCAGCTCTTAAAACCGGTGATCCGGTAAGTCCAGGAGCGCTTTCGCGCCCCGGCCATTTTGTGGAGAATTATAGCTTTACGCCGGCTATCTGCGCGTTGACACCACGTTCAACGGCTCGATCTACGGCCAGCCGCCAGTTCAAGGATCGGCATGCCGTTTCGTCAACCTTCGCGTTCAATGCAAAGTTCTGATCCTGATCTCCTGACTCTCTGGAGTATCCCCGCCAGGCAACTGCCCTGGATCCTATTTTTAGATGTACACAGATCAGCAGAATTTCGCGTTTTTTCCGTTCGCAACTGGCCGCAAGACCGCCCTCAAGCGGAGAGTGGGGAAAACGGCCAGAGAAGGTCAGGGCCTCCGCACAATAAGCTTGGTGAATTGAACGGCTCAGCGGAAGATGTAATGCTGGGCGCCGCATGAAGAAAATATCAGCCTGTCCGAGTTGGTTGGGTCTGTCCGAGGACAGGCGATCTTTCGTGTACTTCAGTGAAAGAGCTGAAACCGTCAGAAAAATATACGAATTGAGCATTGGTGGATACGGAAGTTATAGCATCGCCAATTACCTCAATCGGCAAAACGTGCCGCCATTCCCACCTGCCTCAAAGTGGGACCATACGACAATCGACAGTATGTTGAGAAACCGGGCGACGTTCGGGGAGCATCAGCCGAAGAGCTACGCAGGAGGAAACAAGAAAGGGAAACCGGTAGGTAATGCGATAGCTAACTACTATCCCGCCGTCATAACACGGGAGATCTTCGAATCGGCACAGAAAGCACGGCGAAAGAACCTGAGCGATGGGCGTGGGCGAAGGGGGGAGAACATCACCAACCTTTTCACGGGGCTGACCGTTTGCGACTATTGCGGACGGAATGTAAAATTCGCAAACAGGAAAAGCCTAATTTGTGAAAACGTGCTTGAAGACAAAGGTTGTATCAGGGTCGGGTGGTCGTACCGAGATTTCGAACGTTCCGTCCTGTATTTTCTTATTCACCCTGCGCTGCGCGAAACAATTGGTCCTAACGATAGACCTGTATTTGACAAGCTCGTGAGCGCAATTTGGGATAGTCAAGCTGCATCTTTTGCCTCCCGCTTTGAGATGGTTCCGCTCTTGAAGCAAGCTATAACATCGTTGCGACTCGCTTCGGGCGGGGTCTCCTCCACTCGCGCACTTCCAGATGCCATTATAAAGCGGGACCAACCCGGTCGATTCTTTCGAATCCGGTTGTGGGACGGACATCACTATAAAGGGTTTCCCGTAGAAGTCTCGGACTGATTTTGATTGGAGACCTTGCACCGTATAGCACCAGCTTGCCATATGAAGGAGCTAAGCTTTTGCGGTGGACCACGCCAAGGTCGAACGCCTGTGTATATCGAAAACCTCATCCGAGTGTGATTCCGCGATAGAATCGCCTAAGCTGGCGGGATGATAGGGCTGCTCTGCTTCGCTCTGGCCGTCATGGTATCGCCGTTCAAGTCGAAGGCTCGCTCTGAAGCAGAGAATGCGACGCTGCAACTTCTGTTGATTGTATTGCGTCGCAAACTGCGTGGCCGCGTCAGGTTCACGAACCACTATCGTTGGTTTTCGTCCAGCTGTATCGCTGGTTCCCATCAATTCTAACCGTTTCCACGATAATTCGCCCTGCGACCCTCGTGCGCTGGCATAAGGCCGGTTTTCGCTGCTATTGGCGGTGGAAATCACGGCGACGGGGAGGGACCGCAAATCGAAGCGGACCTGCGCACGCTGATTCGGCAAATGAGCGTCAAAAACCCGCTTTAGGGTCGCCGCGCATTCACGGCGAATTGCTCAAGCTCGGTTTCGCCGTCGCGTAATCAAGCGTAGCAAAATACATGGTGAAACGGCGCGGGCCGCCGAGCCAGGGGTGGCGCACCTTCCTGTACAACCATGCCCCAGATATTGCTGCGATGGATCTGTTTGTTGTCCCGACTCATCGGCTTCGACCTGCTGTGCGCCTTCATCATCGTGCGGCTCGATCGCAGAGCCCTTGTCTGGATCAACGTCACGACAAGCCCCACCGCAGAATGGATCGCGCGCTAGCTCACCGAGGCATTTCCTTGGGGGATGCTCTGCACTATCTCATCCGTGATCGCGATCAAACCTATGGCGCTGTCGTCACACGCCGATTGCGCGCCATGGGCATCCAGGACAGGCCTACTGCACCAGCCTCGCCTTGGCAGAACGGCTTTGCCGAGCGATTGATCGGATCGATCCGGCGCGAGTGCATTGACCATTTCATCGTCCTGGGCGAGGTGCATCTGCGCCAAATCTTGCGATCCTATGCTCGATATTACAACGACATTCGAACACATCGGTCACTGGATAAGGATGCGCCAGTCTCCCGCCCGGTTCAGCGGACTGGAGCCATTACCTCGAATCCGATGCTTGGCGGACTTCATCACCACTACGTCCGGGTTTGGGTCTTTCGGTACACACAGGGGGCAGGTCAGCACTTGGCAAGCGTGCCTTCGAGAATGCCGATACGATCCATCACGCCGTCGCGTTCGGCGCTTCCGCCGCCGTGCCCGCGTCATCCAAAATGCAGACACTCGTCTCCTTGACCGATACGTCCAGTCCAGCAAAATGGTCCATGCTGCGCTTCTCCTTTCTGATGCTTGAGGCCGTCACCACCGACCTCGTTTCACCATCAGCCTGAAGCGCAGCACCCTCAGCGCGATGATCTTGTTGCAGGCGTCGATCTGCTGATCGGCCGGCGCGGTGTCGGTGGTGCAGAGCGGCCCAAGCTGGTTGGGCTGTTGCGCGGAGGAGGGGGCAGGACAAAGCGCGGCGGTGAAAAGCGAGAGCAGCAGAATGAAACGGCGCATGAGATATCCCGCCAAGCGTGATGAAAATCCTGCGGTTTGTTGCGGGCCGCCAGTTCGCGGTTCAACCCGCTGGGCCCGTCGCGGATGGCATTTTGCCGGTTGGGCAGAGGATGATAGGACAGGCCAGCCACAATTCCGCTGCCCACCGGCATCCCAACTCGCTTTCCATGAAAAACGACCAGATTCTGGCTGAGATCACCGAATTCTGCCGCCGGTCCGACATGGCGGAATCGACCTTCGGGCGGCGCGCGGTCAATGACGGCAAGCTGGTCGCCCGGCTGCGTGAGGGCAAGCGCATTACCATCGACACGCTGGAGCGCATCCAGGCCTATATCGCGGCCTCCACTCCCGGCGGCCTGCCGCCGGTGCGCGGGCTTGAGGTGGTGCCGGAGAAGCGCGACCCGCGCGGCAATTTTCGCTTCTTCGAAAACCGGCAAAAATACCTGCTGTTCGTTCATACCTGCAGCGAAAAGCGGGTGATCGCCGACCGCGTGGCGCTGGAGCTTGCCGGCATCCATCCGCGCCCGCCGGCGCTGCGGGTATTCGACGCCGGCGTCGGCGACGGCACGGTGCTGGCGCGCGTGCTGCGCTCGATGCACGGCCGCTTTCCGCACATGCCGTTCTACATCGCCGGCAAGGAGCTGAGCCTGGAGGACGTCCGGCTGACACTGGACAAGGTGCCGGACCGGCTGTTCGAGCACCCGGCGACGGTCTTTGTGCTGACCAACATGTACTATGCAGAGGCGCCCTGGCTGGCGCCCGCCACGCCCGCCGCGGCCGCCGGCATGATCTGGCACGAGGTGGCCTTGCGTGGCGCATCTTCGGGGGAATTCGAGGCGCAAATCGCCGAATTGGGGCCGTTCCTGGAGCAGAACTGGCGGGCCAACGTCAGCCCCAAATCGGGCATGCCGATCTATGAACGGCCGGTGGCGCTGATCCTGTACCGCGAGGACCAGCGGTTCCTGCTTGATTCGATCATCCCCCGGGCCGGCCGCACCGAGGCCAATTTTGATCTCGTGATCGCCTCCCAGCCTTACCGGGCCAAATCCTCTGTGAATTTCCGGGCCAAGCGCATCATCGCCCCCCTGGCCCGGGCCCTGCGGGCCGGGGGCCGGTTGATTGGAATCCACTCCTACGGGCACGATCCGGGCCTTGAAATCATCCAGGCGGTCTGGCCGGGAGAAAATCCTTTCACAGTGAGCCGGCATGAGCTATTGCGCGCGGTGAAATACGAGCTGGGATCGGCCGGGCGGGACCTTAATTTTAATGCCTATGCCGATAACCGTTCCATCTTCCGTTATGATATGGAAGCGCTGCCCAACGAGGTAACGGGCGCGATCGGAACCTCGACGGCCTTTGCAGCGTGGAATGCGGCGGTGTATGTCGCCCAGATCGAAGACGACCGGTTGGCGGAAATGACTGAAAACAGCAGGACCCTCGAGGCCACGCGAGAGGTTCTGCGCAAGCATAACGGGCTCTGGTTTTACGACGAATCCTACGTCATCTCGCGCCGTCGAGATTGACATTCCGAACTCCAAACACGAACGAAAGCCGCCGGCGGTCCGGCGCGAGAAGAGGTTTTGATGCGCGCGTCCTATCTGTTCACCAGCGAGTCCGTCTCCGAGGGGCATCCGGACAAGGTCTGCGACCGGATCTCCGACGAGATCGTCGATCTGTTCTACCGGGAGGGGCCGAAGGCGGGCATCGATCCGTGGCAGATCCGTGCGGCCTGCGAAACGCTCGCCACCACCAACAAGGTGGTGATCGCCGGCGAGACTCGCGGCCCGAAATCGGTCACCAACGACCACATCGAAGGCGTGGTGCGCGAGGCGATCAAGGACATCGGCTACGAGCAGGAGGGCTTCCACTGGGAGAAGGTCGACATCGAGATCCTGCTGCATCCGCAGTCGGCCGACATCGCGCAGGGCGTCGACGCGCTTCAGCCGGGCGAGAAGAAGGAAGAGGGCGCGGGCGACCAGGGCATCATGTTCGGCTACGCCACCAACGAGACGCCGGACCTGATGCCGGCGCCGATCTTCTATGCCCACAAGATCCTGCGCCTGATCTCCGAGGCCCGGCACTCCGGCAAGGAGAAGGTGCTTGGTCCGGACTCCAAGAGCCAGGTCACCGTTCAGTATGAAAACGGCAAGCCCGTCAGCGTCCGCGAGATCGTCGTCTCGCACCAGCACCTGGTCGAGGACCTCTCCTCCAATCAGGTTCGCGACATTGTTGAGCCCTATGTGCGTGAAGCGCTGCCCAAGGACTGGATCAACGGCAAGACCATCTGGCACATCAACCCGACCGGCAAGTTCTTCATCGGCGGCCCGGACGGCGATGCCGGCCTCACCGGCCGCAAGATCATCGTCGACACTTATGGCGGCGCGGCTCCGCATGGCGGCGGCGCCTTCTCCGGCAAGGATCCGACCAAGGTCGACCGTTCCGCCGCCTATGCCGCGCGCTATGTCGCCAAGAACATCGTCGCCGCCGGCCTTGCCGACCGCTGCACGCTGCAGCTCGCCTACGCAATCGGCGTGGCACGGCCGCTGTCGATCTACATTGACACCCACGGCACCGGAAGGGTGTCGGAAGACGCGCTCGAGAAGGCGGCTGCGCAGGCAATGGATCTGACGCCGCGCGGCATCCGCAGCCATCTCGACCTCAACCGCCCGATCTACGCGCGCACGTCGGCCTACGGCCATTTCGGCCGCACGCCCGACAATGAGGGCGGCTTCTCCTGGGAGAAGACCGACCTGGTCGAACCGCTCAAGCGCGCCGTCTAATTCTTGCGTCATTCCGGGGCGCTCGCAAGAGCGAGCGAACCCGGAATCCTTATCCATCACTTCGAGATTCCGGGTTCGCCTCTGCGAGGCGCCCCGGAATGACGAGCTAGATAACAGGAAGCTGTCATGACCGCCGCCGCCAAGAAGCCCGCCTTCACCGACTACATCGTCAAGGATATCTCGCTCGCCGAGTTCGGCCGCAAGGAGATCTCGCTGGCCGAGACCGAAATGCCCGGCTTGATGGCAACCCGCGAGGAGTTCGGGCCCAAACAGCCGTTGAAGGGCGCGCGCATCGCGGGCTCCCTGCACATGACGATCCAGACCGCGGTGCTGATCGAGACGCTGGCCGCGCTCGGCGCCGACATCCGCTGGGTCTCCTGCAACATCTATTCGACCCAGGATCACGCGGCCGCCGCGATTGCCGCGGCCGGCATTCCCGTGTTCGCCGTGAAGGGCGAGACGCTGACCGAATACTGGGACTACACCGCAAAACTGTTCGACTGGCATGGCGGCGGCACGCCCAACATGATCCTCGACGACGGCGGCGACGCCACCATGCTGGTGCATGCCGGCTACCGCGCCGAGAAGGGCGATACCGCGTTCCTCGACAAGCCGGGCTCGGAGGAAGAGGAAATCTTCTTTGCGCTGATCAAGCGTCTCTTGAAGGAGAAGCCGAAGGGCTGGTTCGCCGAGATCGCCGAGAACATCAAGGGCGTCTCGGAAGAGACTACGACGGGCGTGCACCGTCTCTATGAAATGGCCGGCAAAGGCACGCTGCTGTTCCCCGCCATCAACGTCAACGACAGCGTCACCAAGTCGAAGTTCGATAACCTCTATGGCTGCCGCGAGTCGCTGGTCGACGGCATCCGCCGCGGCACCGACGTGATGCTGTCGGGCAAGGTCGCGATGGTCGCCGGCTTTGGCGACGTCGGCAAAGGCAGCGCGGCCTCGCTGCGCCAGGCCGGCTGCCGCGTCATGGTCTCCGAAGTCGACCCGATCTGCGCGCTGCAGGCGGCCATGGAAGGCTATGAGGTCGTGACCATGGAAGACGCGGCACCGCGCGCCGACATCTTCGTCACCGCGACCGGCAACAAGGACATCATCACCATCGAGCACATGCGCGCGATGAAGGACCGCGCCATCGTCTGCAACATCGGTCACTTCGACAACGAGATCCAGATCGCGCATCTGCGCAATCTGAAATGGACCAACATCAAGCCGCAGGTCGACGAGATCGAATTCCCGGACAAGCACCGCATCATCCTGTTGTCGGAAGGCCGCCTGGTGAACCTCGGTAACGCCATGGGCCATCCGTCCTTCGTGATGTCGGCCTCGTTCACCAACCAGACGCTGGCGCAGATCGAGCTCTACGCCAACAACAAGGACGGCAAGTACGAAAAGAAGGTCTACGTGCTGCCGAAGACGCTGGACGAGAAGGTGGC
>Ga0081540_1004169_pt1 | contig 11126 bp, 9 predicted proteins | sample TabmetS2T1R1_FD_71024 | JGI IMG/M metagenome (GOLD analysis project Ga0081540, IMG submission 71024) | Tabebuia heterophylla rhizosphere microbial communities from the University of Puerto Rico - S2T1R1 | ecosystem: Host-associated > Plants > Roots > Rhizosphere ... | reverse complement strand
GATCGCATATTCGCGCCGCGTCACCTCTTCCTCCTCCCAGAACAATTGCTGCAGGTCCTGCACCCATTCGAAATAGCTGACCACGACGCCGCCGGAATTGCAGAGGATGTCGGGGATCAGGAACACCTCGCCCTGCCGCTTCTCTAGTACAAGATCGGCGTCCGGCGTGGTCGGGCCGTTGGCGCCCTCGGCCAGCACCCGGCATTTGAGGTTCTCGGCGACCTTCGCATCGATCACCCGCTCCATCGCCGCCGGCACCAGCACGTCGCAGGGCAGCGTCAGGATCGCGCCGGGATCGAAGGTAAGCTGGTTGGAGAAACCGGCGATGCTGCCATGCGTGGCCGCGTGCCGCATCAGCGCGGGAATATCGAGCCCGGCCGGATCATGCAACGCGCCGGTGTGATCGCTCACCGCAATGATCTTCAGACCATATTGATGCAGCTCCAGCGCGGCATAGGAGCCGACATTGCCAAAGCCCTGGATCACGGCGGTGGCCGTGCCAGGATTTATCGAGAGCTCTTTCAGCACCCGCCGGGCGAGATAGGCGACGCCGCGTCCGGTGGCTTCGCGCCGGCCGAGCGTGCCGCCCGACGACACCGGTTTGCCGGTGACGATTTCGGTCACGGTCTGGCCCTGATACATCGAATAGGTGTCCATGAACCAGGCCATCACCTGCTCGTTGGTACCCATGTCGGGCGCCATCACGTCGGTATGCGGACCGACGAAGGGGATCATCTCCTGCATGTAGCGCCGCGACAGCGCTTCCAGCTCGCGCTTGGAGATGGTGGAGAGATCGACATTGACGCCGCCCTTGGCGCCGCCATAGGGCAATCCGACAAGCGCGCATTTCCAGCTCATCCAGATCGCGAGCGCGGCGACTTCGCCGATGTCGACGGAGGGCGCAAACCGCGTACCGCCCTTGGTCGGACCCAGCGTGAGGTGATGCTGCACCCGATAGCCTTCGAACACCGCGACCGTGCCGTCGTCGCGATGGATCGGACAGGACACGGTGATGGCCCGCTTCGGCATCAGCAGGCGGTCGCGCTCATCCATCGGGATTTCGAGGTGATTGGCGATGACACCGAACTGGTTCACCGCCATGTCGAACACCGGACCGGAATAAACGGTCATTATTCCCTCCCCCTTTTTGTCGGAACCCCGGGCAGCGGTCAGCCGTTATCGGCGATACCGCCGGCAGTCCAGAAATGGTCGTAGTCCCCCAATACTCCCATCTCAAGCCGCAAAGACGGCACGGTTGCGAATAATTTCAGCGAATGCAATCGATAACCGGTGCTAATGTAGGTGCGCCGGGCCGGGACCACCCATCAGCCCATGACGGAAAACGAATGCAGGCCCTCTTCATCGGACAGACCTATATCGACGTTACCTTCATCACCGACCACATGCCGACCGGCGACGAAAAAGGCGTAGCTTCTGCCTACGCGGTTTCGTTCGGCGGCAACGCCGTCACCGCGGCGTTCTGCTGTGCCAAGCTCGGGATCGTTCCCGACCTGATCGCGACCATGGCCAACGACTGGCTCGGCCGCATGTTTCAGGACATGGCCGCGAAATACGGAATCTCGATCCACCCTCGCAAGGTCAACGCCTCATCGCTGTCCTTCATCATGCCGAAGGACGGCAAGCGCGCCATCGTACGATGCCGCGACGACGAGCACATCCACCCCTTCCCGATGCTCAACATGAAGGGCTGTCGTGCGCTGCATATCGACGGCCACCAGCCGGATGCCGCCATCCATTATGCCAAACTCTGCCGCGAGGATGGCATTCTGACCTCGCTCGACGGCGGCGGCCTGCGCACCAACACCCATGAACTGCTGGAATTCATCGACGTCGCCATCGTCGCCGAGCGGCTGTGCGAGCAGATGGATCTGACGCCGGAAAAGATGCTCGACTATCTCAAGGGCCGCGGCTGCAAGGTCGGCGGCGTCACCATGGGCGAGCAAGGCCTGCTCTGGTATGACGAGGCCGGCGCGGTCCGCAAGCTGCCGGCGCTACCGATCGCGCGCGAGCGCGTGATCGATACCAACGGCGCCGGTGACGTATTTCATGGCGCCTACGTGTTTTCGTATCTCAACAATCCCTCGAGAAGCTGGCACGATCATTTCGAGTTTGCGCGCGCGGCCTCGACCTACAAGATCCAGCGCCTTGGCAACGAGGCTGGATTGCCGACGCTTGCGGATATCGACAGCGTCAAGCAGGAATTCCAGATCGGGCGCAAGAAGGAATTTTGGGACTAGGCTAATTTAGGATTGGACATGGGGCGCGTCTTCGTCGCCGGCAGCATCAACATGGATGTGGTGGCGACCGCCGACCGGCATCCGAAAATCGGTGAAACCGTCGCCGGCACCGCCGTGCACTATTTTCCCGGCGGCAAAGGCGCAAACCAGGCGGTGGCAGCGGCAAAGCTCTGTGCGCCGGCAATCCTCATCGGCCGGCTCGGCACGGATGCCTTTGGGCAGCAGTTGCGGATGTTTCTGAGCCAACAGGGCGTCGACCTCGCCTTCGTCAAGGATACCGCCGATGTCCATACCGGCACCGCTGTCATCACCATTGCCGATGCCGACAACACCATCGTGGTCGTGGCCGGCGCCAATGCGCTCGTAAGCGCCGAGGATATCGCTGCCCCCGTGCTGGCCAAGGACGACGTCGCCGTCAGCCAGTTCGAGATTCCGCAAGCTACAATTGCCGCGTTCTTCAAACGGGCGCGGGCTGTTGGTGCGACCACGATCCTCAATCCGGCCCCGGCCATCGCCTGCGAGGCGGAGTTGCTCGACCTCGTCGATATCCTGATCCTCAACGAGACCGAACTCGGATTTCTCACCAACACCGCCCTTCACGGCAGCGATGATCACGCCCGCTTCATCGCGGCGGCGCGGTCGCTGCCGGCCGCGCAAAACAGCATCCTCTGCGTCACCCTGGGCAAGCGCGGCGTGCTTGCGTTGGTCGGCGACGAGGTCGTAACGATCGCTGCTCGCGCGGTGCAGGCCGTCGATACCACCGGCGCCGGCGACTGCTTCGTCGGCGCGCTCGCGGCGCAACTTGCCGGTGGCAAGGCGATCCGCGACGCGCTCGCCTACGCAAACGCCGCCGCATCGATCTGCGTGCAACGGATGGGCGCCGGGCCGTCGATGCCGACGGCGGCCGAGGTAGCGAGCGTGTGCTAAAGCGTGATGACTTTTCTTCGAATCGTCATCCCGCTTTAGCTTTTTGTTTGAGCATGATCTTTTCGGAAAACCGCTACACACTTTTCCGGATCATGCTCTAGACCCGCGCAGCCGGCTCCTCTCCGTCTCGCCGGTCAGTTCGGCGCTTGCGCGAGCCTGCTCCAGTCGCCGGCCTGGATCCGGCCTACCAGCACATATTTGCCGGCGCCGTCAGGCTTGAACACGGAAGCCTCGCCCTCGCGCACGTCGAACCAGTCCTTGCCAAAAGCGTCCAGGATGTTCGGCTTGTGGGTGACGACGATGACGTTGGTGCCGTCGGGCGGCGCCGTGGCCGCGAGCAGGCGCAGCGCCGCGGCGCGCCGGTTGTTCTCGATCGGCGAAACCACGAGCCCGCCCTCGGTGATATCGGCCGAGCTTTTGACCTCGCCAAACCCCATCAACGCGCCGGTATCGACCGCCCGCTGGAACAGGCTGGTTTGCACCTGGCTCACCGAAATCCGCAGTTTACGCAGCGATTCCCCGATCGACTTCGCCAGCGCGCGACCGTCTTCATTGAGATGACGCTGCTCGGCGACATTGGCGGGATTGAGGGGATCGGTGTCAGCCTGATCCTGGTAGGTCGCGCCATGGCGGAATACGATTACATGACCGCCGCCACGCAACGCCTCGATCACTTTTTCTTGCGACTGGCCTAGCTGTCCGAGCGCAGGCGCTGAACAGACTGCCAACAAGGCAAACAGCCAAAACCGTCGGGCGAAGCGTTCCACCATGGACTCCCTACTGGTTGCGGGGCGCGCAGATAGGCCTGGAACGGAACGGGAAGATAGACGATTTTCGTGTCGGTTAGAACCCCAAGTTGCAATGCAAGTACGACGCCTATTGATTACTTCAGCGCCTGCAATTCGTCGTATTGCGCCCTGGTCCATCCGGCGCCGACCGAGGCGTCATTATGGAGCGGGATCGCCGCCTTCCGGAACGCCTCGCGATCAGGCTCGACCACGACCATGCCGAGCTTCTTGAGCTCGCCGGCCAAGATCCTCTCGGAGGCCTCGATCGCCTCCGTCGCTTTCGCGGCGGCCTGCTTCATCGTATCCGCAAACAGCTTCTGCTCATCCGGCGTCAGCTTGTTCCAGACGTGGCTGCCGACCACCGTCACCATCGATTCCGTGATGTGGCCGGTCAGGATGATGTGGCTCTGCACCTTGTAAAACTTCTTGGCCATGATGGTCGGCAGCGGGTTTTCCTGGCCGTCGACCAGGCCCTGCTGAAGCGCGTTATAGACATCCGAAAACGCAATCGGCGTTGCGTCGGCGCCGACGGATTTGGTGAACATCAGGACCAGCGGCGCCGGCGGCACGCGCAGCTTCATGCCCTTCATGTCCTCGGGATTCCTGATCGGCCTGTTGGCGGTGACGTGACGCCGGCCGTAATAGGTCAGCGCGACGATCTTGTGCCCGGTCTTGGCCTCGTAGCCTTTTGCCAGGTCGGCAAACAGCTTGCTGTCGCGATAGGCTCGCCAATGATCGAAATCGCGCAGCATGAACGGCGCGCCGGTGATCCCGAGCGGCTTGTAGGTTGCCGCGACGAAGTTGACGCCGGCGTAGACGATATCGACGGCGCCGAGCCCAAGCCCCTCGTTGAGCTGGATTTCGCTGCCGAGCTGCGAAGCGGGAAACACTTCGATATCGAACTTGCCGTTGCTGCGCTTCCTGATCTCGCTTGCCGCCCACAGCGCTTCGGTGTGAAAGGGCTCGGTGATTTCGTAAACATGCGCCCATTTCAACCTGATCTGGGCACAAGCCGGGCTTGCCATGACCGCAGCAAGAACAACGATGGCGCTGCGTAGCGTGAGACAGCGTGTCCAGGCGGACATGTACCCTCCCAAAACCGACTGCCGGAGACCAATTGCCAAGAATTCCCGAGCAAGCCTCGCCGAATCAGCGTGAAGATGCAAGCAAGCCTGAGCCTTGACAGCCCCGACCTAAGTGAGGGCGCGCTTCAGATCGAAACCGGTATCCGCCGCCTCCTCCGGCGTGATCAACCTGTCGACGGCAAGCAGGCGCCGTCCAAACATATGATCGCCCGCGCGGTTGACGGACTCGATGCCGACAAGCTGCCCGGCCTTGTAGCAAAAGGCCGAGAACGCTCCCGCGGCTCGATCGCCGCGCACCACCACGCGATCGTAACCTGTAGTCAGACCTACCATCTGAAGCTTGTCCGGGCCTTGATCACTCCAGAACCAGGGCACGCCGTCGTAGGGCTTGGCATCGCCCGTCAGCCGGGCCGCAACGCAGCGCGCGTGATCGGTGGCATTCTGCACCGACTCCAACCGGAGCGAGCCGCCAAACCGCGGGCTTTCATAGAGCGCGCAATCGCCAACCGCTGAAATGTTCGGATCGGAGGTCAGCAAATGCTCGTCGACGACGATTCCCGACGCGGCCTTCAGGCCTGCCTCCGCCGCAAGCTCGACATTGGGCAGGACGCCGACGCCGACCACGATCAGGTCGGCAGGCAAATGCCGGCCGTCGCTGAGGCTGACGCCGGTGACCTTGTCGCCGTCGCTCTCGATGCTGGTGACGACCACGCCGAGATGGATGCGAATGCCGGCCGCGGTGTGCCGCGACTGGAAGAATTCCGAGATTTCCTGGGTCACCGCGCGCGCCATCACCCGCGTGGCAAGCTCGACGACATCGACTTCGAGGCCCTTGGCGCGGGCAGTCGCTGCGAATTCCAGCCCGATAAATCCGGCGCCTATGACGACGACGCGCTGGCCCGGGGCGATGTAGTCCCGCAAGGACTGGCTTTCGTCGAGCGTGCGCAGATAGCGAACGCCGTCGAGATTGGCGTTTGGAATATCGAGCAGGCGATTGCGCGCACCCGTCGCCAGCACCAGATGGCCGTAATCCAGCTTCGCGCCGGAGGCCAATAGCACCTTGCGCGCCGCGCGATCGATCGACACCGCGCGATCGGAAATCAAGTCGATGTTCTGGTCGTGGTAGAATTTTTCCGGCCGGAACATCAGGCTGTCGGGTCCGCCGGTTCCCTTCAGATAGGCCTTGGACAGCGGCGGCCGCTGGTAAGGCAGATGCCCCTCATCGTTCACGAGCGCAATGGGCTCTGAAAAGCCGTGCTGGCGCAGCGAAGCCGCAAGCTGAAAGCCCGCATGGCCCGCGCCAATGATGACAACCGGTCCTACCGTCATAGGGACAACCCAATTACGAGCGCACAGGAATGACCCATGTCGTTTCCTCTCCCTGAATTTTGGCTTGCTTGTCTCGTCCCATGGGTGCGGCGCTCATGTCCGTCCCGAACGATAACAGACCTATTTGACCTCAAGGCGGGAAAGGACGCAAGGGCGCTCCTCCCCCGGGGAACGCCTGCCCGACGTCTCACGGACCCGCCGGGGATTGTCACTCCCGGCCTTCTCTACTTAAATGCCCGCCCCTGCTCAGCGCCACGAGGCCTGCCATGTCAACCTCCGACAATACCGCCAGCGAACCCGCCCTGCTCAGGATTGAAGGTCCGGTCGCCACCATCACGCTCAACCGGCCGGCCGCTTTCAACTCGATCAATCTCTCGATCGCGCAAAAGCTCGAACAGCTCGGCGCCGAGGTCGAGGCCAACGATGCGATAAGGGTGCTGGTGATCGAGGGCGAAGGCCGCGCCTTCTCGGCCGGCGGCGATCTGCAGACCATTGGCGCCGCGGCGGCCAACGACACCATCGCACCTGTCGTCGGCGAGTTGCTGAAGCATTATCACACCTTCATCGAGACGGTGCGGCGGATGCCGAAGATCGTACTCTCGAGTGTCCACGGCTCTGCGGCCGGCGCGGGCATGGGGCTGGCCTTCGTCACCGACCTCTGCATCGCCGCCGACGATGCCCGCTTCACGCCGGCCTACGCCAAGATCGGTGTCTCGCCCGACGGCGGCAGCACGGTCGGCATGGTCGGCACCGTCGGCACCCGCCGTGCGCTGCAGATATTTTTGGCCGAGGACAGTTTTACGGCGCAGCAGGCCTATGAGTGGGGTCTCGTTGCGCGCGTCGTTCCGGCGGCAGAGCTGAAGGCGGAGACGCGAAAATTTGCCGAGCGGCTGGCGCAGAATCCGCCCGCCGCGATCAGCGGCACCAAGTCGCTGGTCTACCAGGCCGCGGTCACACCGACGAAGCAGCAGCTCGATGCCGAGGAAAAGAACATCATCGACGCGATGAACACGGACGACTTCCGAGTCGCAGTGAAGAAGTTCACCAGCAAGGGGAAGTAGCGGCGCGCTCGTGCCGTCCTCTCAACTGTCATCATCCGCGAAGGCGGATGATCCAGTACGCCGAGCTCTCTCGATTCAGATTTTGACGCCTCGGCGTACTGGATGCCCCGCCTTCGCGGGGCATGACGATCGGCAGATGTGGGCGCGCAACTAGTGGCTCTGCACAGTGATTTTGACGGGTTGGGTCCAACGGTCAGATTAGCTCCGGCAGTGTTTTGGGATCGACGAGGACCTCGATACTGCGAGGTGTTCTTTGCAGCCTTTTGATGAGGCCGGCCCGCTCTAGCGATAGCACCATTTGGTGAACCGAAGGCGGGCTGACGCGAAAATATTCTTGCATATCGGTTTCCGCCGGGGGTCTGCGGTGCAGCCGCGTATAGAGGTGGATGAAGGCAAGGTACTGCCCCTGTTTGGGCGTGAAGGTTTTTGAAGGACTCACGCCGGCCATCCGATTCAGTTGTTCGTGCGTGCCTCGCTCAAGGAGGCAGGCATGAATGTACGCTATCGGGTCGAACTCAGCCAAGTCGAGCGCACTGAACTCAAGGCGCTGCTCAGCGGCGGCAAGCATGCGTCCCGCAAGCTTAAGCGAGCACAGATTTTGTTGGCTGCCGATGCCGGGGCCGGCGACGAGGAGATCGCCAGGAGTGTTGGCGTGGGCGGCTCGACCGTGTACCGGACCAAGCGCCGCTTCGTGGAAGGCAATCTGGCGCGGGCGCTGAGCGAAGAGCCGCGTCCCGGAGCGGAGCGCAAACTCACGGGCAAGGAAGAAGCCTTGCTGGTGGCGACCGCCTGTGCCAGCCCCCCAAAGGGCCGTGCCCGCTGGACGCTCAAGCTGCTGGCAGGAGCGATAGTCAAGCTCACCGAACACAACAGCCTGTCGCACGAGACGGTTCGGCGACGCTTGGCGGAAAATGACCTCAAACCCTGGCGCAAAGACATGTGGTGCATTCCGCAGGTCGATGGCGAATACGTCGCCCGCATGGAGGACGTGCTTGATCTCTATGCCGAGGCGCCCGATCCCAAGCGGCCGGTCGTATGCTTCGACGAAAGTCCGGTGCAGCTCATCGGCGAAGTCCGTCAGCCAATCCCTGCCAGGCCGGCCCGGCTCGAACGTTACGATTACGAGTATCGTCGCAATGGGACGATCAATCTCTTCGTTCTCCTGGACGTGCATCGTCCCTGGCGCAAGGTCAAGCTCACTGAACGGCGAGCGGCAAAAGACTATGCCAAATGCATGCGCGACCTCGTCGACATCCATTATCCCGATGCCGAGACCATCCGGGTTGTGCAGGATAACTTATCGACCCACTCCGCCGGCGCCCTGTATCAGACGTTCCCGCCCGCCGAAGCCAGGCGGATCTTGCGCCGGATCGAGTTCCACTACACCCCCAAGCACGCAAGCTGGCTCAACATGGTTGAGATCGAGATCGGCGTCTTGCGGGGACAGTGCCTCGCTCGCAGGATCGACGACCCCAAGCGACTGCGTCGCGAAATCACCGCTTGGGAACGGCAGAGAAATGCTGCGCGCTCCCGCATCAAATGGATGTTCACGACAGAAAAGGCCCGCTCGAAAATGGGGCGAGCCTACCCAGACACTTCCAAAGAGTCATAATCACTGTGCAGAGGTACTAGATCAATGAGCTTCAGTGAATCGTTGTCGCCAGCAGGTCGCGGCGTTTTCCCTACCCAGGATGGCATTGCTACGTCCGCAGGCGCAGTCGATCACCGCGCCCGGGCTGTACATTCCAACGATCTCGTCGAGTTGTCAGCGCGGTGGACATCCAACCAATCCACCGCGGGGGCCATTGGGTCACAGAGTGTCGTTGCCCTGCCTGCTTGCCATTCATGCGAGCGGGGTAGCTAATCAAATTAAACGATATGTGAATGATCGAGGGCTTTCTTCGGAGCGGCAGCAGCGCCTAGAGCAAGGTCGTCGCGATGAGTGCGGAGACCTTGAAGATAGGTCCGTCGCCGTTGCGGACCTCGACCACAATGCGTCCGTCTAAATGCCGATGCGCCAAGTCCTTCACTGCTTGACTGACTAGCTCGAGGGCTTCCTTCCGAGCGGCAGTAGCGTTTGGCAGATCCTCGCCAGCGTCGTCCCTTATGACGCCAGTATCATCGTGGAAATCGAAATAGAACTTTCCCATTGCGGGCATATAGCCTCCGCGGGCGATCCTTTATATTTAAAACAGTTGTCGGATGCGGCCAGATTTTTGGTTTGATATGCCATCTGGGTTGGTACCCAACAGTTTGCGCACAAAGTAACACAGGAACAAGAATGGTTGGACAAAGGCACGTCTCGTTAATCCGGTGAACCAAAGTCAGTCCGCCGAATTGCGTGAATTGGAGGTTGACGTGATTGGAGGTGCGCATGTCGAATTTCGTGACCCTGTTGGTCGAGGACGATACGTTTCAGCGTGAGGCGCTGGCAGATGTCCTGAAGGATGAAGGATTCGAAGTGATCGAATGCACGACCGGAGAGGCTGCTGAACTGGTCATCGCGTCAACGGGAACCGAATTGCAGGCGCTGATCGCGGATCACAATTTGCCAGGTGCGATGTCTGGTGCCGCGCTTGCCCGCTATGCCAGAAGCCAACACCCCCATCTGAACATCATCATCATGTCAGGCAAAACCGTGGACCTCATGCCGGTCGGTACAACATTTTTGCAGAAGCCCTTCACCCCTGCGCGGTTGCTCGAAGCCGTTCGTGCTTGAACACGTTTGGTTCAGGTTGAACCTTTTTGTCGGGCATCTGTCAGCAGCTGACTAGCTGGTGACCGGTGGGTCCGCGTGGATTGCTGCTGGCCTTCGACTGCGACCCCGCGGTTCTCCAGTTGCGTAGCCGGGGTGGTCATCACGCGAACAGCTCGGCGCCGGCGGGCGTGAAGGCGACATAAGTCGCAGATTCATGCAAGACAAGCCAGACGCGCTCGATCGCGAGCGTCAGGCCGGCGCCTTATTCGGCCGTGTGGCCTTGTCCCTGTACACGAATGGCGCGTTGATCAACTCGATGTAGATGCGGCCGTCCTGTACGGCCTTGACGGTTTTGGCGATCTCAAGGAGCCGGCGCGCGGCTTTTACGGGTCGGCGGTGAGTCTCATGCTGCAGCCTTGTCTTCCTTGTCCGCGCCGCGGGCCACGATCTTGAGCGCGTCGTCGGGCAGGGGACGTTGAAGCGTCTTCGCTTCATCCCAGGGCGCGCGCATCCAGACGTCTCGCTCTTCATCCGTCGTCAGGATCACTGGCATGGCCTTGGGGTGGATAGGCTCGACGACCGCGTTAGGTGAAGTCGTAAGAAATCCATAGACCAGGTGAGGGCCGGGGACCGGTTTCGATTTTGTGCCGCGATCGCCTTTGAACTCGGTCCAAATTCCAGCGAAAGCCGTTAGCGGCCGATCGTCATCCAGGGCGAACCAAACAACGTCCTTTTTCCTGGTCTCGGGGTTCGGTTCCGGTGCGTATTCGGCAAAGCTGTTGAACGGCACGAGGCAACGATTCTCCGGCTTCAGCCAACCGCGCCAGTGCGGGGAAGAGGTGTTGCGGATATTGGTCACGGGCGGCCCGCCAGTACGCGGCGGCGGCATGCCCCAGCGCATAAGCGTCATCTCCGTGCCAGTGTCGGTATTGCGGATCACTGGCGCGGGATAATCCGGGAAAACGCCGGTCATCGGCGGC
>Ga0081540_1004168_pt1 | contig 11126 bp, 10 predicted proteins | sample TabmetS2T1R1_FD_71024 | JGI IMG/M metagenome (GOLD analysis project Ga0081540, IMG submission 71024) | Tabebuia heterophylla rhizosphere microbial communities from the University of Puerto Rico - S2T1R1 | ecosystem: Host-associated > Plants > Roots > Rhizosphere ... | reverse complement strand
CCGATGGACGTGATGATATCAGCACTCCGCTGGGGCGCGGCGCGTTCGCTTTGTGGCAACAGGGCACATTGAGCCGATCAAGGCTGTTGCTATAATTCCTCGCCGGCCGGGAAGTCCCGGTGCGCGTGGGGACATCAATGCAGCCAGACACCCGGTATGCCAAGAGCGGCGACGTTCACATCGCTTATCAAGTGTTCGGCGAGGGTCCGCTCAACGTTGTCTTCGCCCCGCCGGGCTTTACCAACGTCGAGCACTGGTGGGACGAACCGGAGGTCAGTCGTTGGCTGATGCGGCTGGCGAGCTATGCCCGCGTGGTGATGTTCGACAAGCGCGGCACGGGCCTGTCGGATCGGGTCGCTGACTTTCCGGGCCTGGACCAGCGCATGGACGACCTGCGGGCGGTGATGGACGCCGCCGGCATGGAACAGGCGGCGCTTCTCGGCACTTCTGAAGGCGGCACGATGTCGGCGCTGTTCGCCGCGACGCATCCCGGTCGCTGCCGTGCGCTGGTGCTCTGCAATGCCTACCCGGCGTCGACATTTGCGCTGACGACGCTGGAGCAATCTCTTGGCTATATCGAGCATGGCTGGGGCAGCGGCGCCAGCGTGGTCGTGTTTGCGCCCTCCCGCGTCAACGACCCGGCGTTCAAGCGCTGGTGGGGCAGGAACGAGCGGGTGTCCAACAGCCCAGCCGGCGCTGCCGCGTACGCGCGCATGAACCGCCTGATTGACATCAGCGACATCCTGCCGACGATCCGCGTCCCGACCCTCGTCATCCACCGGACGGATGACAGGAACGTCAGCGTCGAGGGCGGCCGGTTCCTCGCCGCGCATATTCCGGGCTCCCGCTACCTCGAATTCCCTGGGATCGACCATCTCCCCTTCGTCGGCGACAATGCCGCAGACATCGCCGCTGCGATCGAGGAGTTTCTGACCGGCTCGCGTGCACCCGTCGCGGCCGACCGCGTGCTTGCCACGGTGCTCTTCACCGACATCGTTGGCTCGACCGAGAAGGCCGCCGCGCTCGGCGACCATCGCTGGCGCGCCCTCCTTGACACGCATCACACGGCGATACGGCGCGCGCTCTCACGCTACCGCGGCCAGGAAATCAAGACGACTGGCGACGGCGTGCTTGCGACTTTCGACGGTCCGGCGCGCGGCGTGCGCTGCGCTTGCGCCATCGCCGACGAAATCAGGCCGCTCGGCATTGAAGTCCGCGCCGGGCTTCATACCGGCGAGTGCGAAGTGATCGGCGACGATATCGGCGGCATTGCCGTTCACATCGCAGCGCGCGTGGCGGCGCTCGCCGGCGCGAACGAGGTGTTGGTGTCGGGCACGGTCAAGGATCTGGTGGCAGGTTCCGGTTTGCGCTTTGGCGACCGGGGCTATCATTCGCTCAAGGGTGTTCCCGGAGATTGGCGCATCTTTTCAGTCGAACGGTGAACAGCACGGCTTCCGCCAACTGCTTTGTGTTGATCGGCGACATCATCCCGGAGCGATGCAGGACTCGGGGAGCCGCATTTCCTGCGGCTCCCTGCTGATGCCTTTCGTTACTCTGATCGGTCAGGGACGCACTTCGAAGATCATGTTGAACGGCGTCTCGGTCGCACGGCGGAAGCGCTTGAAGCCCGCTTCGGTCGCAACCTGGCGCAACCTGCTTTCCCCCGCCTGCGCGCCGAGCCCGAGGCCAACCTCCTGAGAGAGTGATGCCGGCGTGCAGATGAATGTCGAGGCGTGATAGTAGACGCATCCGACCGGATTGAGATTGTCCTTGAGATTGTCTTGAGCGAATGGCTCGACGATCATCCACGATCCATCCTTGGCCAGCGTTTCCCTGACATGCTTGCCTGCACCTACGGGGTCGCCCATGTCATGGAGGCAATCGAAGAACGCCACCAGATCATAGTCTTTTGCCGGAAAATCCTTGGCGCTGGCCTGCGCGAACGTGATGCGGTCGCCAACGCCGGCTTCCTGCGCCAGCACCTTCGCACGTTCAATCGAAGGCTTGTGATAATCGAACCCGAAGAACTCCGACTTCGGGTAGGCTTGCGCCATCACGATCGTAGAGGCGCCGTGGCCGCATCCGACATCGGCCACCTTGGCGCCGGCTTTCAGTTTCGCGTCGAGACCTTCGAATGCCGGAATCCAGTTCGGAACCAGATTGGCGTTGTAGCCCGGCCTGAAGAAGCGTTCGGTGCCCGAGAACAGGCACTTCGAATGCTCGTGCCAGCCAACGCCTTTGCCGGTTCGAAACGCTTCGGCGACCTTGGGTTCGTCGAGATAGGCGGATTGCACGACATCGAACGCACCGGCAAAGAAAGCCGGCGAGCCGTCTTCGGCGAACGCCATGGCCTGCTCGGCGGAGAGCGAGAACGCATTTTTTTCGGGATGGTAGTCGATGTATCCGGATGCGGCCTGGCCGGACAGCCATTCGCGCACATAACGCTCGTGCAGCCCGGTCTTCTTGGCAAGCTGGGACGGAGTGACAACAGCACCATCCGCCATCGCCTTGTAGAGCCCGAGGCGATCGCCGAGCAGTACGCTGGCGCCGGCAATTGCAGCGCCGACGTCACCGACCAGCTTTCCCACGAGCGCGTTCAATTTGTCCATGTTCGGTTCACGCATTGCAGCCTCCTGCAGTCGTTGAGAACAGCCCGTTCGTTAAGCGTAGGACGACCGGTGGATAGCAAGTGTGAACTGGTTCACGTTTCGACGAGCAGCCGTTCGCCGCCCGATGCCGAATTTGAGTCGGTCTCATACCGAGGAGACGGCCGTCCAAACGTCCGCTAAGATCGGGTTTTCACGCAGCCTGGGCCAATATGCGACCTGGGCAACTCGTTCGTTACGCCCGTGGGCGCGGCGGTACTAAGGGATCGCTTGTGCCGGGGTTCAAAATGCCGGAAACGTGAAGTCCTGAGTGAAATGCCGAAGGAGGTTCTGATGCGCGTTCTTGCCTTGGCGATTTTGACGATAATGCTGGTCTCAGCGAAGCCGGCGGGCGCGCAGACGCCCGATCCGGATTTTCGCCTTCCGTTTCGGGGGACGTCAAATAGCGCGTTTCAGTGGAATTATTCCTGCCCAAACAGCCAAGGTTGCTCATTCGATTGTTCGGGATCTGGAAGCGCAGCCAGCGTTACAACGTTAACTCTTTATCTGGGGTCGATATCTGTCTCTCCCAATCAAAACTCTCCTGCATTGCTTTATGAATTTGCGACGCGAGACATTCCGCGCGGTCATGGCTTCATTATAAGCACCGGCCTCGGCGCCCTGTCGTGCCAGGTTAACGGAATGACGCTGGATTATGCTGGACCGCTGAAATAGCCGCTCGGCCGTCGAGGAGACGACATCAAGCCCGCCAGCGTGAATCGGCCGCGCCCCTCGCGCGCGGCCCGCGCATTCTGTGACCTATCTCACTTACGCCGCGAGACGATCGCGCTAATCAGGCATCCAGGGCTGCGGGAGTCGGAGGCCACGGAATGGATGCCATCGCGAATTTTATTTCCCGCAAGATCGGAAGCAACGTTGAAGACGAAACAGTCCAGATCATCGTTATCTTTTGCGGAATCGGATTGTTCGTTTCGTTACTCTTCGTAGCCTACGGCCTCGATCTTTGCCCCAGATTTTTCTGACCGGGATTTCGCCGGGGCGCCCGCAATGGTCGCACCTGTAACTTAGGTCATACGCGATTGCGCTCATTCGCGCTCAAATGAGTGCAGGAGGGTTCAGACCATGACCGAGCCAACCACACGCGTACCCCAGTGGCTGACCATCGACCTGACGGTCATCGTCATATCGGCAATCATCATCGGGATTGGGCTCTGGATAGGCCTGCCGTGAGCTGGAGTGGGCGCGCACATGCGTCTTGATCGCTGCCTCAAGCTTCAAGCTTTATCTCAAGGGCGGGACTTCCGGCGCCGGCCTTAGAGGCTACTTGATTCGGAGACATGTGAGAGTTGCATCGGTGCGAGCCTCATCCTCGGCGCGGTAAACAGACAGCACAGGTTGAACGCCACGCTCATTGCCTATCGCACGACGGCAACACTTGCCAGGTTCCGTCAGCGAAAGAGAAAACAAGACTTCACCCGCGTCGATACTTGGATCAGTCTCCGGCTACCGGGGCCGGCGGGCCGATGTTTGATCACCAATCACTATTAACCCGGCTAAAGCCGCAGTGCGCCAATGCCTGCGGCTATTTATTTTCTGGAACCTGCGGTGGGCCACCGCGAACATCAAGCCAATGAGGACCCAATAGACGAGTGCGCGGACTTATCGTTCGCGCCCAGGCTGGCTTGCGTTCGGTGGCACGACGATGGCGCCTGCGCCCGGGTGATGATCGCCGGCGAGCGCTCCCTGCCGGAAGCCATCGCCGCGCATTCGTCCATCAAACAGGAACGGCCGTGTTCCATTCGCGCTGGCAACGGGCGGTGTTTGCGATTGTTCAGGCTTGGCGTCTTGCGCGTTGGCGGCGGTCGCGGCCAACGCCAGCACAAACGCGATCGCTAGTCTCGACATGACGGGCTTCTCCTCTTGCGCGCGGGACCAACGCGTGGCGATACGACTGGGCTTCGGTCACCGTCGGGGAGGAACTGGGCGCCAGGATGGCGGCGATCCGGGACGGCTGCCGGGCCTAGGCCATGCCGGTGAGAGTCCTTTCCGACACGCGCCGTTTGGGCACCGCGCCGGCCGAGCCGATTGCGGTTCCGACTTTAACCCGCACGGCGGACATCAAGCTTAAGCGGCAAGCTTAACGAGCGAGTTCGATTGCGCCCGGTCCGGGCGGACCTATCGTGATCGTAGTCGCAGATGGACCAAGCGTAGACCAGCGTGGTGCGCGATCGGGGGCGCTTCGTGAAGCAGCCTCGCCAAACAGGGCTGATGCCGAAGGTCTCGGATATGCAGGACGATCACTCACTGAACCAGCAATCAATGCCTCCCACGTGGATCCGTTTATGGCACCTGTGGACGGTCATCGTTCCTCGCCGATCGATCGCGGGCAAGCTTGTATGGGGCCGCGTGTGGCGCCGTCATGACGGCCGACGATGGCGATACAAGAGATTTGTCGAGCCCAGTCGGCGGATGATCGGATCCTCGAACCTGGCAGACTGATGGTCGCGGCGCTCGCTCTTGTTTGCGCGATGCCTTGACGAGCGAGGCGCGCGCGCTGATTCGCGGAGCGAATTATCGGCCCCGCAGCCAGCTCATTGCCAAAGTTTAACGGCGGCTGGCCCGAAATGCCAATTCTTCGGCGCTGAATGACAAGGCATCCCTTCGACCAATGGATTAGCGCTTCAGCCCGCGCCCCAACTAGCGCAGCAATCAATTTCCCATTCTCAGGTATCTACGTGATGAAGCAGGACGACTTCGTGTTCTGGACCGCCATGGTCTGGCTTCTTTGCATGTGCGGCGCCGCCGCCTGGGTGCTCTGTTCGAACGCGGTTTACTAGGCCGAGATTGCTTTGCGGATTTGTAATTCGCCGGTCAGCCATCTTTCCAATACAGAGAGCGCGCAGGGTCTGGTGGCCATTCCGGTCGCCGGGCCGACTGCAGAGAGGTAAACTTTTCCCCGTGACTGGAGCGATCCATCACGGGGAGTTTTTTTGCGGTAAGCTGTCCGCGTATCTCGTCTCCCGAGAGCAAGTTCGCGAGATCGATCAGCCCCGCCTGGACTGGCTGCTCTCCATTCCCTTCTCCGGAAGCCCCGCCTTGCGCAAGCCATCGGCGATCCGCATCCGCTGCGCGAGGCAGGTCGGATCGTCGGTCGGCGAACTGTCGTGGAATTGGGCCACGCTGAAATTGGGGTCGAGAGCGAGCCCCGCCAGCGCCGATGCCCGTGCGTCCTCGATGCGCCCGAGATGGGCCAGCGCTGCGGCGAAAAAGAAATGCACGAACGGCGCAATGTTCCGGTTGGTCTCGATTGATCGCTTGAACCAGTGAACGGCAGCCTCATCGGCCCCGAGATATGACTGCGCGACGCCTGCGGTATTCAGCCAAGACGAGGCCTTGCTGTCGCGGGGAGAGAGCCGGAATGCTTCCATGATGTGGGCTTCAGTCTCCTCGGCCCGGCCCAGATTGCACTTGCCGAGTCCGATCCATGCATGGGCGGTGGCAAGATTCCGATCCAGCGCCAACGCCCGCTCACATTCGGCAATGCCTTGGGCGGCGCGTTTAGTGAAGATCTGGACGACGCCCATCAGGCAATGTGCTCTCGCGTGATTGGGCGTGTGGGCAAGTATCCCGGCCAGGGACGCTTCGACCAAGCGCATGGGCGCCCTCCGGTCAATCAGCATCGAGGTCGCCCGCATGGTATCGACGTCGGCCATGCCCACCATGGCTTCGACGTTCGCGGCATCCAGGCGGAGGGCCTGTTCGAAGAACGTGCGCGACTGCGACAGGTTCGCGGGATCCGTTCCACGATTCAGATACGCCATGCCCTGGAAATACCGGTCCATCGAATCCGGATGCGGCGCCCGCGCGGCACGCCGTGCTTCCACCGCGACCAACTCGGTTCCCAGTTGATTGGCGAGACGGGCCCCGATCTCGTCCTGCATGTCGAAGAGGTCGGCGACCTCCTTGTCGAAACGTTCGCCCCACAAATGATTGCCGGTCTCGGCATCGATCAGCTGGACGTTGATGCGCATGCGGTCTCGAGTCCGCTGGACCGAACCCTCGAGCACGTAGCGAACGCCGAGCTCGAGGCCGACCTGCTTCAGATCGACATGCTTTCCCCTGTAGGTGAAGGCGGTGTTGCGACCGATCACGAAGATGCCGGCCATCCGCGACAGATCCGTCGTCAGGCTCTCGGTCACGCCGTCGACAAAATAATCTTGCGCGGGATCGGGGCTCAGATTGACGAAGGGCAGCACCACGAGCGACGGCTTGCCCGCGGCGGGGCTTGGCGCGCTGATGACCGTGGCTACGGCCGGGTCAGGTGCTTCGCGCACGGTTGCGACGAAGCGGACGCCCTTGCGTGGAAAAGTCTTGATGAGACGCTGCTCGTCTCCGGAATCGCCGATCGCCTTGCGCGCCGAATTGAGGCGCGTGGTCAGAGCGACGTCCGAGACGACGCGGCCTTGCCAGATTGTGCGGATCAGGTCGTCTTTGCTGACGACGCGCTCGCGGTTGCCGATCAGATAGCCGAGCAGGTCGAACACCTTCGGCGCGATCGCGATCACATCCGTTCCGCGGCGCAGCTCACGCCGGTCCATGTCGAGAGAAAAATCTTCAAAGAAGTAACGCAAAGCGACTGCCCCGCAACTGCGGTCGATCGTTGAAATCTATTTGTTCAAGAATAAGCTGTCGGTAAGGAAAAAGTAAGCCCGCGGCCAAGCCTGCCGTCCTTCCGTGTGATACATCTGAAGGTAGAGCCCGCGCGAAAACGTTTGGCTGGATCAGGGAAACTGGCGATGATCACGCGTCGTGATGTCTTGACGGTGTCGGCGGCCTTGGCCGCGTTCTCCTCGGCCAGGCTTGTGCCGCAGGCGCTTGCACAGCCGATCACAAAAACGGTGCACATTCTCACGGGCTTCACGCCCGGGTTTCAGGATGCCCTGGCGCGGCTCGTGGCCGGCCAGATGGGCGGCTACGCGGAAACCATCGTGGTCGAGAACCGTCCCGGGGCAGGCGGTCGCATCGCGGTGGAGGCGGTGAAGAGCGCGGACGCCGACGGATCGGTCATGCTGTTCGCGCCGCTGGGATTCATGATGTTCTTTCCGCACGTCTACAGGACGCTGAGATACCAGCCGGGCGATTTCATGCCGGTGTCGACCGTCGGCTCGACCCCGACATTGCTGACGGTCGGTCCGAAGGTGCCGGCCGATGTCAAGACGCTGGCAGATTTCGTCGCCTGGTGCCGTGCCAATCCGAAGCTCGCCACCTTTGGTACGCCCGGTGCCGGAACCACGCTGCACTTTCTCGGTACGACGTTTGGCCGCACCGCGGGGTTCGATTTTCTTCACGTGCCCTATCAGGGCGGTGGTGCGATTCAGGATGTGGTCAAGGGCGTGATCGCAGCGGCCGTCATGCCGATCGGCAGCTCGCTCGGACTTGTTCAATCCGGAGATCTTCGCGCCCTGGCGACGACCGGGCCGCGCCGCAGCCCGTTTGTTCCGGCGGTCCCGACGGTGCGGGAAGCCGGATATCCGTCGCTTGAGGATCTCACCTGGTTTGCGTTCTTCGTTCCGGCGAAGACGCCGCCGTTGATTGTCGACAAGCTCAATGCCGCGATCCAGGCGGCCGTGCGCAACGATGAGGTCAGGGCCGGGATGGCAAAACTGGCCGTCGAACCTGACGCGATCGCCATGGGAGATTTCGCCCGCCTGATCGAATCCGAATCCGACCGGTGGAAGGCGATCGTGCAGGCAACGGGATTCGTCCCGACCGATTGAACCTGGGGGAAACATATGAGCCGGCCATCATCCGTGCACGATCTCGTGCAGTCGCATCGCATTACTGCGGTGATCTATGCAGCGGCGAAGCTCGATCTCGCCGAGGCCATCGGCGATGGGGCGAAATCGGTCGCCGAACTCGCCCGGCTGGTGTCTGCCGACGAAAGCGCGCTGCGCAGACTGCTCGTCGGCTTGACCACACTCGGCCTCTGCAGGCAGGCCGACGGAGACCGGTTTGCGATGACCGATCTCGGCCGTCAGCTCGACGAGACCGCCGACCCCTCCTTCAAGGACTGGGTCCTGTTCGAGGGCGAGATCCTTGCGCAATCCTGGAGCGGACTGGTCGATTCGGTTCGCACCGGGAAGACCGCGACGCAACTGCGCGGGGACGGTGACGATCGCTATGCAGTGACAGGCCAGGCGACGGAATGGACCCGCCGGTTCAACGCTGCGATGGTCAGCCTCACGCGGAGCATCGTTCCAAAGATCGTTGCCGCCCACGACTTCGCGTCCGCACGGGTCGTCATAGATGTCGGCGGCGGCACCGGCGAATTGATCGGCGGCGTACTGCAGCGCTATCAGCATCTTCAGGGCATCGCCTTCGACCTTGCGCGCTGCGAGGCAGACGCCCGCGCACATTTCGACCGGCTCGGCATCGCCGGCCGCTGCAGGTTCGTCGCCGGAAGTTTTTTCGAAGTGATCCCCCGCGGCGCGGACATCATCCTGATGAAGAGCATCATTCACAATTGGAAGGACGATCAGTGCGAGGTCATTCTGCGCAACTGCCGGGACGCGCTGCCGTCCGGCGGAACGCTGATCGTCATCGAGCGGATCATGCCGGAGCCTGCCACGACGGAACCCGAGGACCGCTCCTGCGTCATGAGCGACCTCAACATGCTCCGCGGGCCCGGCGGCTGCGAGCGCACGGAAGCTGAATACCGCAGGCTGGCCGCCCTGGCCGGTTTCGCTTTCGAAGGGACGACCGGTATGGACCCGTTCAGCCTGGTCAAGTTCAGGAAGTCAGGCGAGTGAGGCGTCTCTCATTTTATGAGTAAACTCGCTAGTTAAAATTCGCTGCAAATTGGCAACGGGCAGCCAACCGCTCCGGCAAAAGCAGGGCGCGCTTAAACGCGGGCTTCATCGCAGGCGATGCACGCTCCCTTTCAATAAAGGGAGAGGCCTGCGTATCGATGCCTGTTTTCAAATATTTTGCAGGCGCAGGATCGGCGCTGCTCGTACTCTTGTTTGTTTCGAACGCTTACCTCACCGACGACGAGAGCAATTTGCGCTTCGACGGCTCGCTGTACGGGAGCGCGCTTTACGCACCGCGTATCGGGGGCGCCGCCGAGCTTCGCCTTAAGCGCGACGTCACGCCAGCCGTTCGCGTTAAAGGAGGTGTTTGCCGTGTTCGTCCCCAACGAGCGGCGGCGCACCAAGCGCTACTCATGACGGCTGAAGCTGACCAGGATCGGCGGGCTCTCCGGACGGAGACCATCCGGTAACGTATGGCCGACAACGCAGACTTTCGGGAACGGGTCCGGCCTGTCGCCGTTATCTCCCGGTTTATCAATTTCGCTTCATTCCCGACGCGAAACGTCCCCCTAATCCCGTGCCATCGGCTAGAATGAACCCATCGTTTGGCACGGGTGAGGCGCAACGTCGCGCCCGCGATCATGAGGATATCGCCATGAGCTTCCGCCGCGATTTCATCAGTAAGCCGATCTTTTCCCTGGCGCGCGGCGCCATGCCGGCGATGTCCGACACCGAACGCGAGGCGCTCGAAGCCGGCGACGTCTGGTGGGACGCCGATCTCTTCACCGGCAATCCGGACTGGTCGAAATTGCTGGCGACCGCGCCGGCAACCCTGACAGAGGAGGAGCGGGCCTTCCTCAACGGCCCGGTCGACGAACTCTGCGCGATGCTCGACGATTGGAAGATCAACTGGGAATTGCGCGATCTGCCGGCGGAGGCGTGGTCCTTCATCAAGCGCCACAAATTCTTCGGCATGATCATCCCCCGGGAATTCGGCGGCCTCGGTTTCTCGCCCTACGCGCACTCGGAAGTGGTGCGCAAGCTCTCTTCCCGTTCGCTCACCGCCGCCGTCACCGTGATGGTGCCGAACTCGCTCGGACCTGGCGAATTGCTGATGCGCTTCGGCACCAAGGAACAGCAGCAGCGCTGGCTGCCGCGGCTCGCCGAAGGCACCGATATTCCCTGCTTCGGCCTGACCAGTCCCGAAGCCGGTTCGGATGCTGCGTCGATGATCGACACCGGCATCATCTGCAAGGGCGAGTTCGAGGGCCGCGAAGTGCTGGGCCTGCGGCTGAACTGGCACAAGCGCTACATCACGCTCGGACCGGTGGCGACGCTGCTTGGTCTGGCCTTCAAGGCCTATGACCCCGATCACCTTGTAGGCCAGCAGGAAGAACTCGGCATTACGGTCGCGCTGATCCCGACGCATCTGCCCGGCGTTGAGATCGGCCGCCGCCATCTGCCGGCCATGCAGGTGTTCCAGAACGGCCCGAACTGGGGTCGCGACGTCTTTATCCCGCTGGACTACATCATCGGCGGCAAGGAGCGGCTCGGGCAGGGCTGGAAGATGCTGATGACGGCGCTAGCCGCCGGCCGCGGCATCTCGCTGCCGTCGCTGTCGGCCGCGGGTGCCGCCTATGCCGCGCGCACGACCGGCGCCTATGCCCGCATCCGCGAGCAGTTCGGCATTTCCATCGGCAAGTTCGAAGGC
>Ga0081540_1004167_pt1 | contig 11127 bp, 11 predicted proteins | sample TabmetS2T1R1_FD_71024 | JGI IMG/M metagenome (GOLD analysis project Ga0081540, IMG submission 71024) | Tabebuia heterophylla rhizosphere microbial communities from the University of Puerto Rico - S2T1R1 | ecosystem: Host-associated > Plants > Roots > Rhizosphere ... | reverse complement strand
GAGCGCAAGCGACGCAACCATCACCCTCGTCTTCCCCACCACGTCGGCGATGGGCCCGAGCACTGGCTGCAGCGCCGCATAGGGCAGCGCAAAGGCCGTGGACAGAAGTGCCGCGGTGGCGGTCTCCACCAGCAGATCGTTGGCGATCTGCGGGATCACGGGATCGACCGCGCGGGTGAACAGCGACGTGGCGAACGCCACCACGCCGACGATGTTCAACAGGCGATTCATGCCGATCCTGGGTAATGGGTGGAGCTTATGGCGCTGAGGCGCCGCGCGCTTGCTGGCTTTTACCCGATGATGGCGTGCGGGAGAAAGCGGGAGGTGTTCTTGGTGATGGGGCTCGCATCCTCGCGCACCGACAGGCCACATGGCTTGCCGCCGGCGATCCACGAGCCCAGCACCGCGTAGTTGCCGTTGAAGTCCGGCAGCGGTGCGATCATCTGGCGCACGAGTCCTTCGCCACCATACGGACCGCTGTCGGAATCGAGGACCGTGCCGTCGACCACGAGCTCGACATTGGCCCCTTCGCGCGAATAGAGAGGCTTGCGCACGTAGGATTTTCCCAGCGTCGAGGCGGACTCGTCGTCGTCGAAGTAGGCTGGCAGCAGGTTCGGGTGGCGCGGAAACATCGCCCACAGCAGCGGCAGGATGCCCTTGTTGGACAGGATCGCCTTCCACGGCGGCTCCACCCACCGGGTCGGCGCGCCAGCGAGGCTCTTGCCGAAGGCCTCGCGCATCATCCATTCCCACGGATAGAGCTTGAAGACCAGCTCGATCGGCTGGTTGTCGGCGTCGACGAAGGTGCCGTCGCGCGAAAGCCCGATGGAGTCCATGGACAGCGTGACCGTGGTCAGCCCGGCCTGGCGCGCGCAGTCGGCCAGGTAGGCGACCGTCCCGGCATCCTCGGCATTATCGCGTTCGCACGCGAGATGCAGGGTGCGGCCGCCACCGATGGTGCGCCAGCCATCGATCAGCCTTTCGTGCAGCGAATTGTACTGGTCGGCGTCGCGCGGCGTGATCGCGCGCTCGATTGCGTCCTCGAGCCACAGCCACTGGAACACCCCGGTCTCGAACACGGCGGTGGGCGTGTCGGCATTGTATTCGAGAAGTTTCGCCGGCCCATTGCCGTCGTAGCGCAGGTCGAAGCGGCCGTAGAGGCTCTGGTCACCGCGCTTCCAGCTCGCCGCCAGGTAGGTCCAGAAGCGCTCGGGAATGCGCAGGATCCTGAGCATCCGCTCGTCGCTGACCGCACGCGCGACCAGCTCGCGGCACATGGCGTCGAGCTCGGCGGTCGGCGCTTCGATGTCGCGCTCGATCTCCGCAAGCGTGAAGCCGTAATAGGCGGTCTCGTCCCAGTAGGGAGCGCCATCGATGGTGTGGAACGCAAAGCCGACCTGCTCGGCGCGGTCGCGCCAATCGCTTCGCTCCGGGCAGGCGATGCGCTGCACCGCGGGTTAGCTTCCCGACGAGACGGCGTGCCCGGTCGAGCCGAAGCCGCCGCGCGCCACCGTGATGGTGCTGCTGCTGGTCCGGCCTGCCGACGGGACCGATGCGCCGGAGGGGGTAGACGTCGGCGACGTCCGCGACGTCGAGGATCGCGACCACGACGATCGCGACCAGACTGAGCTGCCCGAGCCCGATGAGCTCGACGACCATCGGCGCGACTCGCGGCAGGGCTCGGCGGGCTGTGGCCCTTTGGCTGCGACGACCGCCTGACCTCGCGCCGCGCTGCCCGGCGTCGCGCACTCGGTGCGCGGCGCCATGGCGTAGCTGCTGGCACCGACGGCAGTCGCCCCCATGAGGACCAGCGCGACCTGCGATGACCGCTTCATCGGCTCACCACGTCATGGAGGCGGCACTGAGCAGGCCCGCCGTCGCGGAGGCGAGGCCGAGGTAAATGGCCGGGGCCAGCTGGCCGGACGCGATGCGCTTCGACAGGTCCGGGACCGGAATCCGCACCAGGTAATACACGCCGACCTGAACGATCAGCGCGATGACGCTCCACACGATGCAGTCGACAATGTTGGCCGCGTGCGCGATCGCGCTCGCCACCGGCAGCGCAAAGCCGAGCAGGCTCAACCCGAGCGAAATCGCAGCGCCCGGCACATCGGCACGGATCAGCTCGAACTCGTCGTGCTGGGTCAGCAGCGTATAGAGATAGAGGTATGCTGATGTCACCACGAGGGAGAGGCAGAAGTAGGCAAGGAACAGCGGCAGGCCGGAGAGCGATGAACTGACCGTTGCGGCACCGGAATCCTGGGCCAATGTCGTGCCGTGAGCGAGAAGCATCGCGCAGCCCGCGGCGGCGGCTGCCACATTCAGGTTATGCATTCGGCCTTGCATGCTGTTCCCCCCTCGTCCGTTTCGTGCCCGCGCCGCGTGTTCAACGCCGTGACCCCGTTTCAGGCTGGCTGGCAACGCCCTTGGCAATGGTATCGAGTTCCATCAAAACACGGAGCAATCTCTCCATTTCCTTGAGCGGTAGCATGTTCGGCCCATCGGATGGAGCCCGATCCGGGTCCTGGTGGGTCTCGATGAAGACGCCGGCCACCCCGACCGCGACGGCGGCGCGGGCGAGCACCGGCACGAATTCACGCTCGCCGCCTGACGACGTGCCGCGGCCGCCCGGCTGCTGCACCGAGTGGGTGGCGTCGAAGATGACCGGTGCGCCGGTGGTGCGGGCGAGGATCGGCAGCGCGCGCATGTCGGAGACGAGGGTGTTGTAGCCGAACGAGGCGCCACGCTCGGTGACCAGGACGTTGCGGTTGCCGGCCCCGGTGATCTTGGCCACGACGTTGGCCATGTCCCACGGGGCGAGAAACTGGCCCTTCTTCACATTGACCACCCGTCCGGTCCTGGCCGCGGCGGCCAGAAGGTCGGTCTGGCGGCAGAGAAAGGCCGGTATCTGCAGAACATCGACGGCCTCGGCGACGCGTGCGCACTGATCGGCCGCGTGGATGTCGGTCAGCACCGGCACGCCAACCGTTTCACGGATCTCGGCGAAGATCGGCAGCGCGGCATCGAGACCGATGCCGCGGGCGCTGGCGGCGCTGGTGCGATTGGCCTTGTCGAAGGACGTCTTGTAGACGAGGCCGAGCCCGAGGCGCGTCGCGATCTCGTTCAGGGCGGCGGCCATCTCCAGCGCGTGGGCGCGGCTTTCCAGCGCGCATGGCCCGGCGATCAAGGCGAACGGCAAGGCATTGCCGAAGCGGACGCGGCCGACCGCAATGACGGGATCGGGGGCCGGCTGGACGCTGAGTTCGTTCATATCGCGGTGACCATGGGGTGGCGCCGGCCTCCGGTCAACCGCGCCGGCCGACACCCGGCGCTTAGAGTGAGATGACTTTTCTTCGAACGTCATCTCGCTCTACATTATTGTTGGAGCATGATCTTTTCCGAAAACCGGTATCCACTTTTCGGGATCATGCTCTACCCGGCCAACTCGAAGACCAGCGTCGCGCCGATGGCCGCTTCGGGGCCGACCACAATGCGCCCCATGCGCAACTGGGCTTCGATTCCGCCCTGTTTCAGCGCCGTCACGGCGGCGGCGAAGTCGCCGACGGCAAAGCGCAGGCCCGCGATGCGGCCGCCCCGCGCCAAGTCCGGCGCCGCCACGCCGAATCGGCTGGCGAATGCGGCCGGAGCCATGACCTCGATGGCGCCGCGCGCCAGCCGAACGGTGACGCCGGCGACATCGACTTGAACCGCGTCCTCGCCGGCGAAGGATGCGAGGAACGCGCGATGGTCGGCGGGATTGTCGGCGACCAAAAGCACCGCGGCGATCCCGGTCGCGGTGTTGGGGTGGCGCTGAAAGGCCGGGTTCCAAAAATTTTCCGGGTGATGATGCTGGCTGGTGAAGAAGCCGATGTCCGGCGCCAGCGGGTCCGCCGCGAACGCCAGCGAGAACGCGACCTTCGCCGACGTGCCATCGGGCCGCACCGCATTGCGCTCGAAATCGAAGACGGAGAAATCCCCGATGTCGGCGGCACGGAAGCGCTCCGCGTCGGCTGCCCCCTTCCCCTGGAGCGCCAGCATGGAGAGACCCTGGCGCGCCGCCAGGAAATCGCGGTTGAAGGCGCCGAACGAGAACGATCCCGGTTGGTGCGGCGGGATCAGTTCCGGCTCCGCGACGGTGAGCAGCTCAAGGTAAGTGCCGGCGAGCTGAACGATGCGGTTGTGGGTTCCCCACGGATGGCGATTGCGCGCCCCCACCGAGAAGCCCAGGCGTCCATAAAGCTCGGCTGCCGCGTCGAGGTCGCCGATCGCGTGCACGATATGGTCTAGTGTCCCGATTCCGAAGTTCGCAAGCATTTGCGGCACCCCTTCATGCGAACTTCGGAATCGAAAGGACACTAGCAAGCATATGATTCTAGTGCCCCTTTTGAACCCGAAGTTCGCATTCGGACTCGCGGCACGGTGTGTGCGAACTTCGGGTTCGGGGCACTAGGGCCGCGCGACATCTGCGGCACGCCCGCCCGCTATTTGACGGAGGAAAACGCCGTCGGGGCCAGGATCTGGTTGGCGATGTTGTGGACGATTGGCCCGTCGCGCTCACTCTCGGCGCGCTTGGACACCCACTCCGGGTCGCTCATGAAGGCGTTCCATTTCTGCTCGCGCTCAGCGAGCGACTCCCACGTCAGCATATAGGTGAGATCGTTATTGGATTCGCCCACCAGCGTCGTAAAGAAGCCGGCTTGGCGGATGCCGTGCTTCTTCCACAGCTCGAGGGTCGTGCCCTCGAAGCGCTTGAGCAGCGCCGGCAGGCGCCCCGGCACGCAACGGTAGACACGCAGTTCATAGATCATGATGGCCCTCCCCTGACGTCAGTTTCGATTCGGCGCGGGCCGCTTCAGCCCGCCCAAGACGCCGATGGCCGGGACGAGCCCGGCCACGACACGCCAATCCGCACGAGAAGTAGCTATCACACCAGCCGGCTCTGCTCCACAGCGCGTCGTCGAGTGCCATACAACCTGCGGAAATATCAGGTATGATGTGCAGTCCTGGCTTGCTGACGCGCGAGATTGGCTGCAATAAAAGCCAGCACGGAGGGAACCATGGCTGGGGATATCGGGATCACGGAATCGATTGTCGTGTCTTCTGCGATGGGCGCGGCGGGCGCCGGTGGGCCGATCCTGCACGAGTATGGTCCCAATATTCGTATCAGAATTGGGGGCGCACCTCCTGGGCCGGCGGGTGCACCGATGAACGAGAGCGTGTTTTCGGAGAATGAACGGCTCGGCCTTTCCGCTCTCAGATTGCGAGAAAGTTCCAGCTATCTTTCGCAAAAGGAAAAGCGCCCATACCGATCCGAGGCATGGGCACGTGGACCATCTCCCCTACATCGCCGCGAGCAGGCCATCATCAGCCCAAGCGGGGGGCCGCCCGGTGGGGGCGGCGCTGGAGGGACCGGTGGCGGTGCCGGCGGTACCCCGGGCGGGCCGAGCGCGGCTCCACTAGCAAAGCGCCTTTCCGGCCGCGTGGCCGTTGGCATAATCATGGTTTCAGGGTCGGGACCGCTCGTTTTGACGAATGCTCAACAGATCAAGATCGCTGCGGAGGTCCAGAACGGCCTGTCTTGGCTCGGAGCCCAGAGCCCCGCCAAAGACGTAACATGGGTTCACGACAATCATCATGCAACGGTCGCAGTGGCGCCGTCGACCGGACCTACGGGCGACACGCAATGGGAGCATTTCGAAGGACCGTGGCGAGATGCCGCGCTCTCGCAACTCGGGTTCGCGGCCGGAGCCAGCGGAGTTAATGCCTACATCAGCGCGCTCAAGACCAGCAAATCGGCCAACGCCGCGTATTGTGCTTTCTTCACGCATTATCCCTTGAACCATTTCGCCTACTGCACCGGGCCGTACTTGGTGATGCACTATGAGAATGATGGCTGGGGCCCGGACAATCTCGACAGTGTGTTCGCCCACGAAAGCGGGCATGTGTTTGGCGCGCCCGACGAATATGCCGAAAGTGGCTGCAACTGCGGAGGAAGTCACGGCTTCTTCAGCAAACCCAACATAAACTGCGAAAATTGCGCGCCGGACGGCGGCGTAGACTGCATCATGAAGAGGAACAGTTGGTCGATGTGCAGTGTGACCCCATATCATCTCGGCTATAATGGGCTGCCAGCCGTCGCGCCGTCCGCGCCGGCACCCCACGTCGCATGATGACACGGAGGCCGCACAATGGAGCAGTTGCTGATCCTAACTCTTCCGGAGGCTGCCGAAGCTCGGCAAAGAATCGAACGCAAGGCCAAGGTCGTGCAGGAGGGGTCGGACAAACTCCTGGTGGTCGAAGGGCCGGCTGACGCGGTCCGGGCGGCGGCCCAATTGCCCGGTGTGGCCACCGCCGATTCGCTGGCGGCCGATGCCGCAGCAAAGCTATCGCCGAGCGAACAGGTCTTTCTTGAGGCGTGGCGCCAGCGGCAGGACTTCAAGAACAAACCAAGGATCGGCGAAGGGCTGAGCTGGGGCGCCAAGGGGTTCAAGGCTCCTTAGCCCCACATGGGACGCCGCGTGATGCGCGGCTGTTGCTGAGCTGCAGGACAGGCGACGTTAAACAAGCCGGCTCTGCTCCACGGCCGCTTCCACGAACGAGGCGAACAGCGGGTGCGGCGCGAACGGGCGCGACTTCAGCTCGGGATGGAACTGGACGCCGATGAACCAGGGATGGTCGGCGTATTCGATGATTTCCGGCAGCACGTTGTCGGGCGACATGCCGCAGAAGCGCATGCCCCGCTGCTCCAGCCGCCCCTTGTAGGCGGTGTTGACCTCGTAGCGGTGGCGGTGACGTTCGGAAATGTCGGTGCCGCCGTAGATTTCGGCGACGCGGCTGCCCGCCGCGAGGTGCGCCGGATAGGCGCCGAGGCGCATGGTGCCGCCGAGGTCGCCATCGGACCGCCGCGTCTCCAGGGCATTGCCGCGCAGCCATTCGGTCATCAGCCCGACCACGGGCTCGCGCGTCGGCCCGAACTCGGTGGAATTGGCATCGTCGATGCCGCACAGGTTTCGCGCCGCCTCGATCACCGCCATCTGCATGCCGAAGCAGATGCCGAAATACGGCACGTCGCGCTCGCGCGCGAACTGCGCGGCGCGAATCTTTCCTTCCGCACCGCGCTGACCGAAGCCGCCCGGCACCAGGATGCCGTTGACGTGCTCGAGGAACGGCGCCGGGTCCTCGCGCTCGAACACTTCCGATTCGATCCAGTCGACGTTGACTTTCACCTTGTTGGCGATGCCGCCATGCGACAGCGCCTCGATCAGTGATTTGTAGGCATCCTTGAGGCCGGTGTACTTGCCGACCACCGCGATGGTGACGTCGCCTTCCGGGTTGCGGACGCGCTCGTTGATCAGGCGCCAGCGCTCGAGCTGGGGTGAGGCGCCGGGCTCGATGCCGAAGGACTGCAGAACTTCGGTGTCCAGCCCTTCCGCATGGTAAGCTTCAGGGACCGCGTAGATATTGTCGACATCGCGCGCCTCGATCACCGCGCTTTCCCGCACGTTGCAGAACAGCGACAGCTTCTTGCGCTCCTCGCGCGGAATCGGGCGATCGGTGCGGCAGAGCAGGATATCCGGCTGGATGCCGATGGAGCGCAGCTCGCTCACCGAATGCTGGGTCGGCTTCGTCTTCACCTCGCCGGCACTCGGGATGAAAGGCAGCAGCGTGACGTGGATGTAGACGGCGTGGTGGCGCGGCAGCTCGTTGCCCAACTGGCGGATCGCCTCCAGGAACGGCAGGCTTTCGATGTCGCCGACCGTGCCGCCGATCTCGCACAGCACGAAGTCGAACCCCTCGTTGCCGTCGCGGATGAAGTCCTTGATGGCGTTGGTGACGTGGGGAATCACCTGGATGGTGGCGCCGAGATAGTCGCCGCGCCGCTCCTTGGTGAGAATCTCCTGATAGATGCGGCCGGTCGTGATGTTGTCCTGGCGCGTGGCCGGCCGGCCGGTGAACCGCTCGTAGTGACCGAGATCGAGGTCGGTCTCGGCCCCGTCGTCGGTGACGAACACCTCGCCGTGCTGGTACGGCGACATCGTGCCGGGATCGACATTGAGATAGGGGTCGAGCTTGCGCAGGCGCACCGTGTAGCCGCGCGCCTGCAGGAGCGCCCCGAGTGCGGCGGCTGCGAGACCTTTGCCAAGGGAGGAGACCACGCCGCCGGTGATGAAGATGTACCGCGTCATGGGGCCCGACCTTTAACCCGGCTTGATCGATTCGACGAGAGATTCCTCGGCGCTATCCAAAGGCGTTGTTGTTCCGCCTTCACGCTATTGCGACCGCGGTGCTTGCGGCGCCTGCGGCTGCTCCGGCTGCCCCCTGAGCGAGTCGAGAACGCCACCGCCAGTGCCCAGCGGGGCCGGCGCACCAGGAGCGGCTGGGGCTGACGGCGCCCCGGTATTGATGATGGAGCGGGGCTTTCGATCCATGCCGGCCAGAATCGACAGAATCAGGCTGGTGGCAAAGAACACCGCAGCGAGGGTGGCCGTCGTCCTGGTCAACATATTGGACGTGCCGCGGCTGGTGAGAAAGCCGCCACCGCCGCCGATGCCAAGGCCGCCCCCCTCCGATTTCTGAAGGAGCACGATCCCGATCATGGCAACGACGATCATGAGGTGGATGACGATGATGACAGTCTGCATCGACGAACCCAAAAAAGGAGGTACGAGGCCGCTGAGCGACCTGCCCCGTGACCGTTTCATATAGGAACGGGGAGGTGTCTACACGATCCCGGGCGGGTTTTCCAACCGCCGATTCGTGGCAAACCGCCGGCCCGGCACGTGGTCAGCGGTACGCGCCGGCAATCGCCAGGAACTCGTCCGCCTTGAGGCTGGCGCCGCCGACCAGGGCGCCGTCCACGTCATTGACCTTCATGAGCTCGTCGGCATTGGTCGGCTTCACGGAGCCGCCATAGAGGATGCGCATGGCCTCGCCGGCGCCGCGGTACCGGTCGACCAGCTTGCGCCGGATCAGGCCATGGACCTCGGCGACGTCGCTCGGGGTTGGGGTCAGCCCGGTGCCGATCGCCCAGACCGGTTCGTAGGCAATGATGAGGTTCTCGCCGCGGGCTCCCTCGGGCAGCGACGCTCCCAGTTGGCGGGCCACCACGTCCAGGGTCTGGCGGGCTTCGCGCTCGGCCCGGGTCTCGCCGATGCACACGATGGCGGTCATCCCGGCGCGCCAGGCGGCCAGCGTCTTGACCCGCACCTGCGCGTCCGTCTCCTTGTGGTAGCTGCGGCGCTCGGAGTGCCCGATGATCACCATGATGGCGCCGGCATCGGCCACCATCTCGGCCGAGATGTCGCCGGTATAGGCGCCGGCCGGCTCGGGATGGCAGTCCTGGGCGCCGATCCGCACCGGACTGCCGGCCGCAGCGGCGGCGAATTCCGCAACCAGCGTCGCGGGCGGACAAACCAGGATATCGACCGCGGCGAGTGCGCGTGCGCCCTGGACGATTCGGGCAAGCTCTGCCACCGAGGCCCGCAGGCCGTTCATCTTCCAATTGCCCGCAACGAGCGGACGCCGTGGCGCGCGAGCCATCTCGGGTTACCCGCCTTTCCCGTATTCGACCAAGCGGTTAGCAGAGCGCCTCGGGAGATGCCAGGGCGCGCTTGGGACGGGCTCCCCGTCCCGGCGGCAGGTTGCGGCGGGGGGGACCCCTCCCTATGATGCGGAGCGCCCGCTGCACCGGGGACTTGCTGGACGCGAGCGCCTTCCGATCACGGTGACGCATGCTTCGAGGTCTACGAAAAGCCTCTTCCAACTGGCTCGGCAAGGCGGTGATGGCCGCGGTCGTCGGCTTTTTGGTCATCAGCTTCGCGATCTGGGGCATCGGCGACATTTTTCGCGGTTTCGGCCGCTCGACAGTCGCGAAGATCGGCCGCACCGAGATCACGATCGAGCAGTTCCGCAACCTCTATAACGATCGCTTGCAGCAATATTCGCGCCGTTTCGGCCGGCCGATCACCCCGGAACAGGCCCGGGCCCTGGGGCTCGACCGTCTCGTGATCGGACAGCTGATCTCGGAAGTCGTGCTCGATGAACGCGCACGCGCGCTGGGTCTCGCGCTATCCGACGCCGAGGTCGCCAAGCAGATTACCAACGATCCCGCGTTCCGCGGTCCGAACGGCCAGTTCGACCGCATCCGCTTCGAGCAAACCATCCGCGCCGCCGGCTACACCGAAAGCCGCTTCGTCGCCGAGCAGCGCCGGCGCCTGCTGCGCCGCGAGCTCGCCGGCACCATCGCGTCGGGCCTGAACGCGCCCAAGCCTCTGATCGAGGCGATGAACCGTTATCAGAACGAGCAGCGCTCGATCGAATACGTGCTGCTCGACCGCGCGCAGGCCGGCGACGTTCCGGCGCCTGCCCCCGACGTGCTCGCGAAGTACTTCGAGGAGAACAAAATCCGGTTCCGCGCTCCCGAATATCGCAAGCTTGTGATTGTGTCCCTGATCCCCGGCGAGCAGGCCCGTTGGATCGAGATCTCCGATGCCGACCTCAAGCGCGCCTACGAGGAGCGCAAGGCGCGCTATACCACGCCCGAGCGGCGGCACATCCTGCAGATCGATTTTCCCAATGCCGAGGCGGCCAGCGCCGCCGCGGCGCGCATCGCCAAAGGCACGAGCTTCGCAGACATTGCGAAGGAGCTCGGCAAGGGCGACAAGGACATCGACCTCGGCACCGTAGTCAAGTCGGCCGTAATCGACCGCGCCGTCGCCGATGCCGCTTTTGCGCTCAAGGAAGGCGAAGTCAGCGCGCCCGTGCAAGGCCGCTTCGGCACCGTGCTCGTGCAGGTCCTTAAGATCGAGCCCGAGCAGGTGCGGTCCCTGGAGCAAGTAGCCGGGGAGCTCAAGCAGGAGTTGGCGACAGCGCGGGCCAAATCGGAAATCTTCGACGTCTACAACAAGGTCGAAGACGCGCGCGCCGAAGGCAAGCCGTTGGCCGAGACCGCCGCCAATCTCAAGCTGGAGGCACGCACCGTCGAGGTCGATCGCTCCGGCCGCGACCCCACGGGCACGCCCGCAAGAATTCCCGATGCCGACCGGCTTTTGCCCGCGGCGTTCTCTACCGACGTGGGCATCGAGCGCGATCCGCTGCAAGTGCAGGATGGCTACGTCTGGTTCGACG